>Ga0157374_10000040_pt1 | contig 152894 bp, 127 predicted proteins | sample M25metaG_FD_115308 | JGI IMG/M metagenome (GOLD analysis project Ga0157374, IMG submission 115308) | Miscanthus rhizosphere microbial communities from Kellogg Biological Station, Michigan, USA - M2-5 metaG | ecosystem: Host-associated > Plants > Roots > Rhizosphere > Soil | place: USA...
CGCTCAGATGACCGCGCGTGCGCGCAAATCGGCGATCGCCGCGTCGCCGTAACCCAAGATGCCGCGCAGTACTTCCTCGGTGTGTTCGCCCAGCATCGGCGGGGCGGTACGCACTTGGGGCGGTGTCTCGCTCATCACGATCGGGTTGCGCACGAGCGCGGCCTGTGCGCCGCTCGGGTGCGGCACGTTCACCCGCATGCCGCGTGCTTGGACTTGCTCGTTGTCGAACACCTCGGCGAGATCGTTGATCGGCCCGCATGGCACGCCGGCGGCTTCGAGCAATTCGATCCACTCGCGCTTGCCGCGCGCCTTCACGATGTCGGCGACGATCGGCACGAGCGTCTCGCGGTGCCGCACGCGCTCGGGGTTCGTTGCGAAGCGCGCGTCGTCGGCGAGTTCCGGGCGGCCGCCCACCTGCACGAACTTGCGGAATTGCGCATCGTTGCCTACCGCGAGGATGATCCATCCGTCGCTCGTTTGGAATGCCTGATAAGGCACGATGTTCTGATGGGCATTGCCCCAGCGCTGCGGAGGCAGGCCGCTCGTCAGATAGTTCGAGCCCATATTCGCGAGCATCGCGACTTGCACATCGAGTAGCGCCATGTCGATGTATTGGCCGATGCCTGTTCGCTCGCGATGCGCCAGCGCGGCGAGCACGGCGACCGTCGTATACATCCCTGTCATCAGGTCGGCGATGGCCACGCCGGCTTTTTGCGGCCCGCCGCCGGGCAGGCTGTCGCGCTCGCCCGTCACGCTCATGAAGCCGCCCATGCCTTGGACGATGAAGTCGTAGCCGGCGCGTTCGGCGAGTGGGCCCGTCTGGCCGAAGCCCGTCACCGAGCAATAGATGAGGTCCGGTTTGACCTGCGCGAGCGCGGCGTAGTCGAGCCCGTACTTGGCGAGCTGCCCCACCTTGTAGTTTTCGAGTACGACGTCGCTTTGCGCCGCGAGGTCCCGAACGATTTTCTGCCCATCGGGCGTCGCTATGTCGACCGTGACCGAGCGCTTGTTGCGATTTGCGCACAGGTAATAGGCTGCCTCGCGCGTATCGGTGCCGTCGGGTGTTTTCAGATAGGGCGGGCCCCAGTGGCGCGTGTCGTCACCCGTGCCGGGGCGTTCGATTTTGATGACATCGGCGCCGAGATCGGCAAGCGTCTGCGCGCACCAAGGGCCGGCGAGCACGCGGGTGAGGTCGAGCACGCGGATATGACTGAGCGCTCCCATGTCGGTCGATGTCTCCTTGTATCTGCAGCCGGCATGAGCCGCCGGCGTCGTTGGCATGTTAAGCGGTTTTTGGCGTCTGGCCCAGACTGCCTGTATTCCACGATTCGCGGCTCGGTTGCCAGGTGGGAGACCCAGATGGCAATGCGGGCGAGGGTGAGTGTTGCCCGGGGGGCGGACAGGCACATCCGGCATGGCGACTCTTGATGCCGCTCTCATCGGCGCATTTGCGCACCGTCTTATTGATTGCCTTCTCTGACCCCTTCGGACCTGATCCTCCATAAAATCGCGGCCACATTCAGGTCATGGCAATTCGGGTGTGCTTGTTATCTATATCCGGACGGGTATAATTATGACGCAGAAACGCAGGCTCCTGTACTGGGAGGGGTCGTCCAAGAAGGACTTCAAGGAATTCCCGATCGATGTGCAGAAGGATATGGGCGTGGCGCTGTTCATTGTCCAGTTGGGCAGCACGCCGGACTCGGCCAAACCTTGGAAGGGGCTGGGCTCTGGTGTGTACGAATTGGCGGAAGACCACCGGGGCGATACCTTTCGCGCGGTCTATACCGTGCGGATCGGCGATGCAGTGCATGTCCTCCACGCGTTTCAGAAGAAGTCCAAGTCCGGTATCGCCACGCCGCAGCCGGATGTGGAATTGATCGAAAAGCGGCTGAAAGCAGTGCTCGCCCGCTATGGTGCGAGTGGGAGAACGTAATGGCTCGCAAAGACTATCCTCGGGGTGCCGACAACGTGCTGCACGATCTCGGTTTCGACGATGCAGAGGATCTGTCGGCGAAAGCGGCGCTTGCGCTCAAGCTCAACGAACTGATTGCTCAGCGTGGCTTGAGCCAGATGGAAGCCGCAACGATTACCGGCATGACCCAACCGAAGGTGTCGCAAGTACGTCGTTACAAGCTCCAGAACATTTCGCTGGAGCGGCTGATGCAAGCGTTGGTTTCATTCGATCAATGTATAGAGATTGTTGTTCATCCTGCGAAGCGAACTGATGCAGCGGGCATATCTGTAGCCGCGTGAACAGCGCTCGACAAGGCTATTGCGCTGCTGCTCCCCGACTTGATCCGCCATGCGAAGCCGAGCCGCTAAACGCGGCAACCGCGTCCGCTGTGTGACGCCGCGCCAACCTTGACCATGCGGCCCCAACGCTCAGCCGCACTGGGCCGGCATCCTTGGCAAGGGCAATCCGGCGACATTTCCGTATAATTGGTCGTTTAGGCGAAATCGCCCGCCCGCGGCAAGCGTGGGCGCCGGGTTTCCAATCGAGAACGTCCCCAGTCCCTTATGAAAGCCGCCGAAATCCGCGAGAAATTCCTCAAGTTCTTCGAATCGAAGGGCCACACGATCGTCCGCTCGTCGAGCCTCGTGCCGGGCAACGACCCGACGCTGCTCTTCACCAATTCGGGCATGGTGCAATTCAAAGACGTGTTTCTCGGCGCCGAGTCGCGTCCCTATACGCGCGCCACGACGGCCCAGCGCAGCGTGCGCGCGGGCGGCAAGCACAACGACCTCGAAAACGTCGGCTACACGGCGCGGCACCATACGTTCTTCGAGATGCTCGGCAATTTCTCGTTTGGCGACTATTTCAAGCGCGACGCAATCCGTTACGCCTGGGAACTCCTGACCCAAGTCTACCGGCTGCCGAAGGACAAACTCTGGGTCACGGTCTATCAGGAGGACGACGAGGCCTACGGCATCTGGGCCGATGAGCTCGGCGTGCCGCGCGAGCGCATCATCCGCATCGGCGACAACAAGGGCGCCCGCTACGCCTCGGACAACTTCTGGCAGATGGCGGACACGGGCCCGTGCGGCCCCTGCTCGGAGATCTTCTACGATCACGGTCCGGAAGTCTGGGGCGGCCCGCCCGGATCGCCCGAGGAAGACGGCGACCGCTACATCGAGATATGGAACCTCGTGTTCATGCAGTTCAACCGCGACGCTCAGGGCAACATGACGCCGCTGCCCAAGCCCTGTGTCGACACGGGCATGGGCCTCGAACGCATTGCGGCGGTGTTGCAGCACGTCCACAGCAACTATGAAATCGACCTCTTCGAGGCGCTGATCAAGGCCGCCGCGCGCGAAACCGGCGTGAGCGAGCTCGGCAACAATTCGCTGAAGGTCGTCGCCGACCATATCCGCGCGTGTTCGTTCCTGATCGTCGACGGCGTGATTCCGGGCAACGAGGGCCGCGGCTACGTGCTGCGCCGGATCGTGCGCCGCGCCATCCGCCATGGCTACAAGCTCGGCTGCAAGCGGCCGTTCTTCCACAAGCTCGTAGCCGATCTCGTCAAAGAGATGGGAGCCGCCTATCCCGAACTCGCCGATGCGCAAGCACGCGTGACGGACGTCCTGCGCCAGGAAGAAGAGCGCTTTTTCGAGACGATCGAGCACGGCATGTCGATCCTCGAATCGGCGCTGGCCGATCTCGCGTCCAAGGGCGGGAAGACGCTCGATGGCGAAGTCGCTTTCAAGCTCCACGATACCTATGGCTTTCCGCTCGATCTGACGGCCGATGTCTGCCGCGAGCGCGACGTGACGGTGGACGAACCCGCGTTCGACGAAGCGATGTCGCGCCAGCGCGAGCAGGCTCGCGCGGCCGGCAAGTTCAAGATGGCGCAAGGTCTCGAATACTCGGGCGCCAAGACGACGTTCCACGGCTACGAGGAACAGATCTTCGACGACGCCAAAGTCGTCGCGCTCTATGTCGACGGCTCGGCCGTCACGCAGGTCGCGCCTGGGCAGCAGGCCGTCGTCGTGCTCGATCACACGCCGTTTTATGCGGAATCGGGCGGTCAAGTGGGCGATACGGGCGTCATTGCCAACGCCAGCGTGCGCTTCGCGGTGCTCGATACGCTCAAGGTGCAGGCCGACGTGATCGGCCATCATGGCACGCTCGAGCAGGGCACGCTGAAGGTGGGCGACGTCGTCAAGGCCGAGATCGACGCGATCCGCCGCGCACGCACCGCGCGCAACCATTCGGCGACGCACCTGATGCACAAGGCGTTGCGTGAAGTGCTCGGCGCGCACGTGCAGCAAAAAGGCTCCCTCGTCGATCCCGACAAAACGCGTTTCGACTTCGTTCATAACGCGCCGTTGACGGACGACCAAATCCGCCGTGTCGAAGATATCGTCAATGCGGAAATTCTCGCCAACGCGCCCGGCGTCGTACGCGTCATGCCATTCGACGAAGCGGTGAAGGGCGGCGCCATGGCGCTTTTCGGCGAAAAATACGGTGACGAGGTGCGGGTGCTCGATCTCGGTTTTTCGCGCGAGCTTTGCGGCGGCACGCACGTGCATCGCACAGGCGATATCGGTTTCTTCAAGATCGTCGCGGAGACCGGCGTCGCGGCCGGTGTACGCCGCGTCGAGGCGCTGACGGGCGATAACGCCGTGCGCTACACGCAGACGCTCGAGGCGCAGTTGGCTGCCGCGGCCGCGGCGCTCAAGGCGCAGCCTTCGGAGCTCACGCAGCGCATCGGGCAAGTGCAGGAGCAGGTCAAATCGCTCGAGAAGGAACTCGCGGCGCTGAAGTCCAAGCTCGCGTCGAGCCAGGGCGACGAACTGGTGGCGAAGGCCGTCGATGTCGCCGGCGTGCAGGTTCTCGCCGCGACGCTCGACGGCGCCGACGTCAAAACGCTTCGCGAGACCGTGGACAAGCTCAAGGACAAGCTCAAGCACGCGGCCGTCGTGCTTGCCGCCGTCGACGGCGGCAAGGTCAGCCTCATCGCAGGTGTGACGCCGGAGGCGAGCAAGAAGGTCAAGGCCGGCGAGCTCGTCAACTTCGTTGCCCAGCAAGTCGGCGGCAAGGGCGGCGGCCGCCCCGACATGGCGCAGGCCGGCGGTACCGAGCCGGCTGGGCTGCCCGCCGCGCTGGCCGCCGTTACCGGGTGGGTGCGCGCTCAGCTTTGATCGCCGCGGCGCTCGATCGCGCGGCGAGCAGCAGCTCGCGCAGCGCCTTGAGCGCCGCCGAGCACTGCCCTCGGCGCCAGACGAGCAGCGTGTCGATCGCATCCAGTTCGTCGAGCGCATGGACCGCCACGTCGTCCGCACCGCGCGGCAGCAGCTCGAGAACCGAGCGTGGGGCGACGGCCACACCGGCGCCCGCGGCCACGCAGGCCACGATCGCATGATATGAGCCGAGCTCGAGCACGCGGGCCGGGCGAATGCCATGCCCGGCGTACCATCGCTCGATATATTCGCGATACGAACAGCCGCGCTCGAACGCGACGAGTGTCGACAGCGCGATATCGGACGCTTGCCGAATCGGCCGATGGCCGCGCGGCGTCAGCATGACGAGCGACTCCTGAAAGACGGGGACGCTGTCGAGCGATTCGTCGAGCATGCCCGGCTCCGGTGGCCGCGCCATCAATGCCGCATCGATTTCGAATTTCACGAGCCGTTCGTGCAGACAGCCCGTCGTGGCCGTCGTCAGTTCGAGCGCTACGTCGGGCCACCGCTGGTGATAGGTCGCGAGCAAGCTCGGCAGCCGCGTGGCCGCGGTGCTTTCCATCGTACCCAGTGACAATCGCCCCCGAGGCTTATCGTCGACGAGCGCCTGACGCGCTTCGTCGGCCAGCGCGAGCAACCGTTCGGCATACGGCAGCAGCGTTTCCCCGGCGGGCGTCAACACGAGCCTGCGCCCATCGCGCACGAACAGCGGTGTGCCGAGCTCCGCCTCCAATTGCTTGACCCGCGTCGTGACGTTCGACTGCACGCGGTTGAGCTTCATCGCGGCGCGCGTGACGCCGTTTTCCCGGACGACCGCGCGAAAGACGGTCAGCGCAGCGAGATCCATGGTTCTCTCTCGAAGATGATTGCGTTCGTAATTATTCATTTTTCGAGAACGAACGGTCAAGCTATGATTTTCCTGTCCGAACCGCCGCGCGCCACCCTATCGCCATGAGCCATTCCGTGCCACGAAGCTACACTTCGTCGGTTGCCGCTCAGCCCAGCCCCGCGCGGGTGGCGCTCGCCTGTATGGTCGTCCTGGCTGTCGCGTTGGGGGTGGGACGTTTCGCTTTCACGCCGCTTTTACCGCTGATGCTGCACGGCGGCGCGCTCGATCTGCGCGGAGGCGGCTGGTTGGCATCGGCGAATTACGCCGGCTATTTCGTCGGCGCCCTCACTTGCGCGGCGCTGCGCGTCGAGCCGGGGCGGGTGGTCCGCGCGGGGCTCGCGGCGACCGTCGTTCTCACGTGCGCCATGGGCCTCGTCGACGCGTTCTGGGTCTGGGCAGCGATTCGTTTCGCGGCCGGGGCGGTGAGCGCCTGGACGTTCGTGTTCGCTTCGCAGTGGGGGCTGGCGCGTCTGGCGCGGCGCGGTGCGCACGCGTGGGGCGGGCTGATCTATACGGGGCCGGGCATCGGCATTGTCGTCACGGGGCTTTTTGCGGGCCTCCTTGCCCGCTATGGGGCGGCGGCCGGGTGGATCGGTTTCGGGGTGCTCTGCGCCGTGTTCGCGGTTCCGATCTGGCGCACGTTTGCCGACGACGGCGCGGCCCACGCCTCCTCGGCGAAGGCAGGCTCGGCACCGGCTGCGAGCGGGTCGGCCGATGCGCATGTTCCATCCGAGCCGCGCGCCCGTGCGCAAGGCGCGTGGCTCGTGCTGCTCTATGGGTTGCCGGGCTTCGGCTACATCATCACCGCGACGTTTTTGCCCGTTATCGCCCGTCACGCGTTGCCCGGCTCCGCGTGGCCCGACCTGTTCTGGCCGATGTTCGGCGCGGCGTTGATTCCGGGCGCGCTGCTCGCCGCGCGGGTGCCGCCCGCGTGGGACAACCGGAGCCTGCTCGCCGTCTGTTATCTGCTGCAAGCGGCCGGTATCGCGCTTGGCATCGTGTTTCCGAATGTCGCAGGCTTTGCGCTCGGCAGCATCCTGATCGGATTCCCGTTCACCGCCATCACGCTTTTTGCGATGCGCGAGGCGCGCCGGCTGAAGGGGGAGCGCGCCGCGGGACTGATGGGTTATGCGACGGCGGCCTACGGCCTCGGACAGATCGTCGGGCCGCTCGTGGCCGCGCCGATTGCGGCGCGCGTCGGCTCGTTCTCGCCGGCGCTTTGGCTGGCTGCCGGCCTGCTCGTTGCCGGCGCCGTGGGGCTCGCGGTATTGGCGATGTGGAGCACGGGCGCCGCGCGCCAAAAGCAAAGCCGTTAGAATGTGCGCGTTCCGGCCCTGGCCGGCCAGCCACATTCCGCGCCACCCATGAACGTTTCCAGCGATTATCGATACTGCCCGCATTGCACGAAGCCCCTCGTCGAGCGCGACGATGCTGCCGAGGAGGGTGGCCGCACGCGCCGCGTCTGTCCCGATGGGGACTGTGGGTTCGTTCACTGGCACAACCCGGTGCCTGTCGTCGCGGCGATCGTCGAGTACGAAGGCAAAATTCTGCTCGCCCGCAATGCGGCCTGGGCGGAGGGCGTGTTTGCCTTGATCACTGGTTTTCTCGAAAACGGCGAGACGCCTGAAGCCGGAATTGCGCGGGAAGTGCGCGAAGAAACGTCGCTGCATGCCGAGACGACCGAGCTGATCGGCGTCTATGAATTCATTCGAAAGAACGAGCTCATCATCGCGTATCACGTGCAGGCCCACGGAACGATTTCGCTGTCGCCGGAGCTGCTCGAATATCGGCTCGTCGAGCCCGCGAAGCTGCGTCCATGGCGTGCGGGGACCGGTCAGGCGCTCGCCGAATGGATGCGCCGGCGGGGCCTGCCGTTCGAGTTCGTGGACAGGCCGGGGCAGTGACGTCCGCGGCATCATGAGCATATTCATCGTCGATGCCATGAACGGCATCAGCTACGGGCTGCTGCTTTTCATGCTTTCGTCGGGCTTGACGCTGATCTTCAGTTTTCTCGGCGTCCTCAACGTCGCGCATGCAAGCTTTTACATGCTCGGCGCGTATGTCGGCGCGGCAATCGGTGCCCATTGGAGCTTCTGGGTTGCGATCGTTGCTGCACCCGCCATTGTGGGCGCGGCCGGTGCGCTCGTCGAGCGGCTAGCGCTGCGTCACGTGCGCGGGCAAGGCGCGTTGCACGAATTGCTGCTGACGTTCGGGCTCGCCTATCTTCTTGGCGAAGCCGTCAAATTCATTTGGGGACCCGGCACGCTCGCGGCCCCGGTGCCCGCGGTACTCGATGCGCCGTTGTTCGTATTCGACTCGGCCGCTTTCCCTCGCTATCGCGCGTTCGTGATGGCGACGGCGCTCGTCATGCTCGCGCTGCTTTACGCCGTCCTGCATCTTTCGCGGACCGGCCTCGTACTGCGTGCCGCGCTTGGCGCGCGGCAGGCCGTGGAAGCACTGGGCCACGATGTGCCTCGTATCGGCACGCTCGTTTTTGCACTGGGCACGGGCCTCGCGGCGCTGGCCGGCGTGGTCGGTGCGCCGCTTTTCGTCGTCGAGCCGGGGATGGCCGAGTCGATGGGATCGATCGTCTTCGTCGTCGTCATCGTTGGGGGGCTCGGCTCTATCGGCGGCGCCCTCGCGGCGTCTCTCCTGATCGGTTGTCTTCAGACTTTCGCGGCTGCCAGCCCGTGGCGGCTCGCCGCGCTCGCCGACGCGGCCGGGCTCGCTTTGCCTTCACGGTGGGGGGCGCTGACGCTCGCCCAGCTTGCGCCGCTCGTGCCGTACCTGCTGCTCGTGGCGATGCTCGTATGCCGCCCGCGAGGGATCGCCGGAACGCGCGGCGATGCCGCATGAGCCGATGAGTGCCCTGCAGCGTCCCGCATCGCGCGCCCTACGCGCGCTCGCCCCGTGGGTCGTGCTTGTCGCGTTTCTCGCCGCGCCGCTGGCGCTCACGGCGGAGTATCGAGGGCTCCTTGCCTATCTCGCGCAAACCGCTGCGATGATCGTCCTCGCGCTGTCCTACAACCTGCTGCTCGGTGAGACGGGCTTGCTCTCATTTGGTCACGCGGCCTATTCGGGGCTCGCGGCATTCGTGGCCGCGCAGGCCTTGAACCGTTACGGGATCGCCTTGCCCTACCTGCCGCTCGTCGGCGGCATAGCCGGTGCCGCACTGGCCGTTCCATTCGGCTTTATCGCGACCCGCCGGGCCGGCACCGCGTTTGCCATGATCACGCTCGGGATCGGCGAGCTGGCGCTCGCTGTCGTCTGGGCGGCGCCGGCCGGTTTCGGCGACGCGGCCGGCGTTGTCATCGATCGTGCGGCCGGACCTGCCTGGGGCCACTGGACGTTCGGACCGGCGCGCGAAGCCTACGCGGTGGTAGCGGTATGGTGCCTGCTGGCTTGCGCAGCGATGGCGGCGCTGGTGCGCACACCGTTCGCGCGGCTGGCCAACGCGGTGCGGGACAACGAACGGCGCGTGTCCGCACTCGGTACCGACCCGCGCCGTGTCCGCTATGCAATGGTCATCGTCTCCGCGTTTTTTGCGGGCGTGGCGGGAACACTGACCCTCATCGACATCGAAGTCGCATCGTCCGAAGGCCTGAGTATGGCCCGCTCGGGCGACGTGCTGATCGCAACGGTGATGGGCGGCAGCGCGTCGTTTTTCGGACCGGTGCTCGGCGCGGCCGTGCTGACCGGCTTCAGCGTCGGGCTGGCGTCGGTGACGCGCGCATGGCCGCTCTATCTCGGGCTTGTTTTCGTGGCGATCGTGATGCGCGCACCCAACGGTATCGTCGGTATCGTCGGCCATGGCTTCGCGGCGATCGGGCGGCTCCCCACGCTCGGCCAGTCCGAACGGCTCGCCATGGTGCGCGCGACGCTCTCGAGTGCCGTGGCGTGGCTGGCTGCGCTCGCAGCTTGCGTGCTCGCTGTCGAGACGCTCTATGCGCGTCAATTCGCAGCCGATGCGGGAGGGCAATGGCACGTCGGCGCGTACCGGTTCGATGCGGCCTCGCCGATGACCTGGGCGGTCGTGGCCGCGCTAGCGTGCGTCGGTGCGATCGCGGCGCTTCATGCGCGGCGATCGCGAACGAGCGGGCACGGCCGGGCGGTGCATCGAGGCGCGCGGTCATGATGCGCGCGGCCCTCGCGCTGACAGGCATCGAGCAGCGCTTCGGCGCGACCGAGGTGTTGCGCGGTATCGATCTTTCGATCGAGGCCGGGGAGCGCCACGCGCTGATCGGGCCGAACGGTGCGGGCAAGTCGACGCTATTCGACGTCATTGCCGGCATCCGCCGCCCGCACAGAGGGCGCGTCGTGCTCGACGGTACCGATATCACCGGGCGCGCGGCGCACGCGATCGCGCGACAGGGCCTTGCGCGGAGCTTTCAGACGACGAGTGTGTTCGAGCGGATGACCGTGCTCGAAAACCTGCGCTGCGCGGTGCGCTGCGGCAGCGCCCGCACGCTGGGTTGGCGGCGCTATCTTGCCGGTTCGCGCGAGGTCGACCGGCGAGCGTGGGAAGTGCTCGACGCGCTCGCGTTGAGCGGCCATGCCGATGCGCCTGCGGCGGCGCTCAGCTATGGCGACGCGCGCGCGCTCGATCTCGGTATCGCGCTGGCGAGCGGCGCGACGACGCTGCTCGTCGACGAGCCGACTGCCGGCTTGAACCGCGAGGAAGCGCGCCGAGCCATTGCGCTGTTGCGCACGGCGAGCGCAGGCAAAACCCTCCTCATGATCGAGCACGATATGGAGGCCGTGTTCGGCCTGGCCGATCGCATCTCGGTACTCGTGCAGGGGCGCATCGTGGCGAGCGGCACGCCGGACGAGATTCGTGCCGATGCGCGCGTGCGTGCCGCTTATCTCGGCGACAGGCCACTCTCATGAGCACGCTGCTCACCGTGCGCGGGTTGCGCGCTTTTTACGGCGAAATGCAGGTGCTTCGCGACGTCGATCTGTCCATTGACGCCGGTGAAATCGTCGCGCTCGTCGGACGCAACGGCGCGGGCCGATCGACGTTCGCGAAAGCGCTGGTCGGGCTGGTCGCGCGTGAGGGATCGGTTTGCTTCGACGGTGACGAACTGATCGCGCAACCCACTTTCGAGATCGCCCGCCGCGGGATTGGTTACGTGGCCGAACGCCGCGATGTCTTTGCCGAACTCTCCGTCGACGAGAATCTGCAGCTCGGCGTCAAACCCGGCAAGCGGCGACTGGCCATACGCGCCGCGCTCGAGCGCGCCTATGACCGGTTTCCGATGCTCGCGGCCCGGCGCCGCACGCAAGCGGGCAGGCTCTCGGGCGGCGAGCAGCAGATGCTGGCGCTCGCGCGAGCATGGCTTGGCGAGCCGCGCCTCATGATCGTCGACGAACCTACCGAAGGCCTGGCGCCGCAGGCAGTGGCCGACGTGCTGCGCTGCCTGTGCGAACTTGGCGAGGAGGGCGGCGCGGTGCTGCTGATCGAGCAGCGCTTCACCATCGCGCGAGACATTGCCCGACGCGTTGCCGTCATGGGGCATGGGCGCCTCGTATTCGACGGCCCGATGCAAGCGCTGGGCTCGCATATCGTCGATGAATGGATTGCGGTTGGACAGTGAGTCGACCGCCGCTTTCCCTGCTTTTACTTCGAGATAACCGGTCTCGATTGCGATGACGCGCCTCGTGCTTCCGAACGTCCGATAGTCGGTGCGCGGCGAGCCCGATCCGATACCGGCGCGGATAGGATCGTTCCGCTGCTGCAGACGCGGCTTCAACCCGGAGCACGCATCACGGCGCTTTCAAAGGAGAGTCGAACCATGAGCGATGCCATCGTACGAGTGAGCAACCAATCGAGCCGCGACATTTTCATTTCTGGCGACCCCAACTGGGACGACCAGGTTCTGATACTTGATGGTCGCCCGAAGGCGAAGCCCTACCGGTTGCCGCCGGGGCGCTCGGCCGAGCTTTTCGTGCCGGCCGAAGACAGCGGCGAGATCGACGCCCACGCAGTGGGACTGATCGTTGCCGACGGGCTCGACGTCGACTATGGCTCGGCCGGCGGCTACCAGACCACTATTGGGCGAGAGCAGGAAACGGGACGGCTCGGCGTAACGGACGAGAGCGTCCTCAACGCGCCCGCGGTCCGCTATTCGACCACGAGCGAAGGACCGCTCTCGATGAAGATGGAATTCGTCGACGTCGAGCCGCAGGCATCCGCGGAAAATCGCTCGCGGGTCTTTTGAGGCTTCACCCGTCGCGCGTCATGATCCACTCGTGTGCGGGATCGTTCTTGAAGTGCCAGACGCGCTGCGGCCCGGCCATGACGTTGAGGTAGTAGGAGTCGTATCCGTACGGCACGACGACAGGATGATAGCCGCGCGGCACCATCACGACATCGTGATTTTCGACTGCCATCGATTCGTCGATATCTCGGCTGTCCGTATAGACGCGCTGGAACGCGAACCCTTGCGGCGGATCGAGCCGATGGTAATACGTCTCTTCGAGCGAACTTTCGAGCGGAATGTTGTCGGCATCATGCTTGTGCGGCGGATAGCTCGATGCGTGCCCGCCCGGCGTGCGCACTTCGACGACGAGCAGTGATTCGGCGGGCTCGGTTTGCGGCAGGATGTCGCAAACATAGCGCGTATTGAGTCCTTTGCCGCGAACGGAACGCTTCATCTGCGACGGCTCGATCAAACGCATGGGGTAGCGGCCCGTACCCGGCGCGCTTGCGACGCCGATTTCCGCGCTGCGTTCGGCGCGCACCGTCGCTCGTTTGCCGGGCGGTAGGTACAGCGCGTAGGGGGACGTATCCTCGAAAACACTGGCGCGCGTACCGATGCTCGAGAACCGCTGACCGTCGGCCTCGATCGTTACGGTGCCGCTCAGCACGACGATGCAGACTTCGCGCGCCGCTTCGTGAACGTCGAGTGCCTCGCCCTCGCTCAATCTGTGAGCGGCAAAGCCGACATAACGCCAGCCGGCCGATTCGGGGGTGACGCGTGCGATCGTCGAGCCCTCGCGTTGGGCTTTCACAAGCAGGCTCATCAGGCGATCTCCCTGGTAGTGGCGGCGTTCGGCGCGATCGATGGCGCATCGACGAGCGCGCGCAGCGTCCGGTACCCTTTTTCGGCGTACGCATAGCTGGGCGCGATGATGGGATCCTGCTCGGCTTCGACGACGAGCCAGCCGCGATAGCCGATCTCCCTGAGCTTGCCGATCACCGACGCGAAATCGACCGCGCCATCTCCCGGCACCGTGAATGCGCCGTTGATGACCGCTTCAAGGAAGCTCCAGTCGCGATTGCGGGCGAGCTTGACGACATCGGGGCGGACATCCTTGCAGTGCACGTGGCAAACGCGCGCGGCGTACCGTTCCAGCAGCGCGAGCGGGTCGCCTCCCGCGAACGTGATATGGCCCGTGTCGAGCAGCAAGCCGACGGCATCCGTCGTGCGCTTCATCAGTTCATCGACATCGGCCGGCGTTTCGACATAGGCCCCCATGTGATGGTGATAAGCGACGCGCACGCCTTGCGAAAGGGTATAACGCGCGAAGCGCTCGAGCCGTTCGGCGTATATGCTCCATTGCGCCTCGGTGAAGAACCGCGGCCGCTGAAAAAGCGGTAGCGGCGAGCCTTGGATCGTGTCGGCGACTTCGCCATAGACCATCACCGTCGCGCCGTTTTTCGCGAGCAGTTCGAGGTGCGGTCCGACGGCGGCAATTTCTTCTTCCGCGCTGCGTTGCGCGAGCCGGCCCGAATACCACCCCGAGACGAGCGAGAGGTCGTATTGCGCAAGCAGGGTCTTCAGGGCCTGCGGTTCGCGCGGAAATTTGTTGCCGAGTTCGAACCCCTCGTAGCCGATCTGCCGGCCTTCCGTCAGGGCGACTTCGAGCGGCGTTTCGCCCCCCAGCGAGGGGAGGTCGTCGTTCATCCACGACAGCGGATTGATGCCGATGCGGACTTCGAAAGCACTCATGCTGATCCTCGATGTGTAATCTGTCTTTGCGCCTGGCTGCCGCCAGTCGCAAATCAACTTTTAGCGCGTGCCGCGTGCCGCGAGCTGTGCTTCGTAGTCGGCGCGCGCTGCGCGTACCGCCTCGCGCTCCGATACGGCCGGCACGGCGACTTCCCACCACCAGCCCCCATCGTCGGTCGTGCGGGCTGGATCGGTGTCGATGACGAGCACGGTCGTCCGATCGGCCGCACGCGCGCGCGCGAGCGCCGCTTCGAGGCCGGCCACGTCGGCCACGTGTTCGGCATGTGCGCCCAGTGACCGCGCGTGAGCGGCGAAGTCGACCGCAGGTGCGCCCAGCGGGCCTTGCAGGCAATCGTCGAGCAGGTTGTTGAACGGCGCGCCGCCGCAGGCTTGCTGCAGCCGGTTGATGCAGCCGTAGCCGCGATTGTCGAGCACGACGACGATGAGCTTGGCCCCCAGCATCACGGACGTGGCGATCTCGCTGTTCATCATCAGATAGCTGCCATCGCCCACGAGAACGATCACTTCGCGCTGCGGCCTGGCCAGCTTCACCCCGAGGCCACCGGCGATTTCGTAGCCCATGCACGAATAGCCATACTCGACGTGATAGCCGCCCGGGCGTGCGGCCCGCCAAAGCTTATGCAATTCGGCCGGCAGCGTCCCCGCCGCGCATACCGCGATATCCTCGGCTGCCGAGCGGGCGGACGAGCGCTGGACAGCGCCGATGACGTCGGCGTCGTACGGCAGTTTGCCCGGTACGGGCTCCGCATGGGTGCGCTGCGTAACCGTGTCGCGCCATTGGCCGGCCAGTTGGCGTGCGCGTTCGGTCCAGGCCTTGCTCGCCCGCCATGACCCGAGACAAGCCGCGAGTGCGTCGATTGCCGCGCAGGCGTCGGCGATGACAGGCGCCGCGCGATGCTTGATCCCATCGAACATATTCGCGTTGACACAGACCACTTCGGCTTGCGTGAAAAGCGTGTTCGAGCCCGTCGTGAAGTCCTGCAGGCGCGTGCCGATGGCCAGCACGCAATCGGCTTCGTGCGCGAGCGCGTTGGCGGCGCTCGAGCCCGTGACGCCGATCGCACCGACATTGAGCGGATGATCCCAAGGCAGCGTGCTTTTGCCGGCTTGCGTCTCCGCAACCGGGATGCCGTGGCGTTCGGCCAGCGCCGTGAGCGCGGCGGCGGCACCGCGGCTGTAGAGCACACCGCCGCCGGCGACGATCATCGGGTTCGTGGCGCGTTGCAAGGCTGCGAGCGCGGCATCCAGTTCCGCGGCGCTCGGGGCCGGCGAGTGGAACGTGACCAGCCGCGTCGCGAAGAAATCGACCGGGAAATCGTATGCCATCGCCTGGACGTCTTGCGGCATCGCGAGCGTGACGGGGCCGCACAGCGCGGCGTCGGTCAGCACGCGCAGCGCACGCGGCAGAGCGGTCAGCAGTTGCGCCGGATGGACGATGCGATCGAAGTATCGCGATACCGGTTTGAGCGTGTCATTGGCGGAGACGCCGCCGTCGTGGAAGTCCTCGACCTGCTGCAGCACCGGGTCCGGTGCGCGCGAGACGAAGATATCGCCGGGCAGCAGCAGGACGGGCAATCGATTGACATGAGCGAGCGCCGCCGCCGTGACGAGATTCGTCGCGCCCGGTCCGATCGAGGTCGTCACGGCCATCATGCGGCGGCGAAAATGCGCTTTCGCATAAGCGATGGCCGCATGCGCCATCGCTTGCTCGTTGTGCGCGCGATAGGTCGGCAGGACTTCGCGGTGCTGATAGAGCGCCTCGCCGATGCCGGCGACATTGCCGTGGCCGAAGATGGCGAATACGCCGCCGAAAAGCGGCACGGTCTCGGTCTGGCCGTCGTCGGTGTCGATCGACACGCGCTGCGCAGCGAGAAACCTGACGAGTGCCTGCGCGGCGGTGAGACGGACGGTAGCGCCCGTACCGGCGTGCCGAGCGAGGTTCGGGTCGGGAGCGTTTTCGGGTGCATTCATCACGCGGCCTCCGAGTTTGCGGTCGACGCATGCGGCGTGGCATTCGCGCGCGCCGCGCGCCATGCGCCGATCAATGTTTCGAATCTTTCGCGTACGTTCGCGATCAAGGCGTCGTCGCCGATCTCCCCTGCGAGCCAGGCACGACTCGGCTCATGGAAAATCGTGCGCCCGACCGTGAAGCCTTTGCAGGCCGTCGACGCGGCGGCGGCGCGAAAGCCCTCCGCCAACTGCTCGACGCCAGCCGACAAGCCGAGCAGCACGACACCGCGGCAGTAAGGATCACGCTCGGCGATGAGCGCGTCGATCGCTTGCCATTGCACGGCCGTCATGGGCGCAAGCTTCCACCATTCGGGTTGAATGCCCAGGTTGTAGAGACGCTTGAGCGCGCGGTAGACCGTGTCGGGCGCGTCGGGCAGCGCGGCGCGCTTCGGCGGGATGACTTCGAGCAGGAGCTCGTGTCCGCTGACTTGAACCGCGTCATAAAGCGCGCGCAGTTGCGCTTCCTGCTCGATGCGTTCGTCGATCGGCGCGTCGGGGTGGTACTGGACGAGGCACTTGACGACGTGCTCGCGCGGCCAGCTTGCGAGCGTCGTGCCGATGGAACGGCCGTGCTCGAAGACAAGCGGGAGCGACCCCGGCAGCTCGACCGGACGACCGATCCACCAGCCGCGGCCCGTTGCGGCGTTCAGCGCATCCTGCCCGTAGCGATCGTCGATGAGCACGCCGATGCGACCCTCGAGCGAGAGGCCTTTCTCGGTGAGCGCGACGGCTTGCACGAAAAGCTGCTTGAGCGCGGCGATGCGCGTCTCGTCGGCACCGGTTTGCTGCGCCAGCTCGAAGAACTGATTCCGATGATCGAAGGCAAAGCCCAGGACTTCTTCGCGCGGCGTGCGCTTGACGCTGACGCGATGCAGCCGCGAGAGGGCGGCATCGCGATCGGGGCGACGCATGCGGGCCGGGTCCTGCGCGGCGGCTTCGCGGAAGTAGGCGAGCTCGGCTGGTGTGGGCATCGCCGGGGCGCACGCGTGGCGCGCCACCACGAGCGCACCGCAGATGTTGGCGGTCTGCGCGCAACGCTCGAACGGCGCGTCGCGCAGCCATTCGGACAGAAAGCCCGAGGCGAACGCATCCCCCGCGCCGAGCACATTGAGGACTTCCACTTCTACACCGCGATAAGTCGGCGCATCGTCGATCGATGCGGGCACGGCCCCATCGACGATCGTGCAGCCGAGCGGCCCGCGCTTGACGACCAGCGTGGCGCTCGTGACCGCGCGCACCATCGCCAGCGCATCGACGAGTTCATGCTTGCCCCCGGCGATGCGGAACTCCTCCTCCGTGCCGATGACGAGATCGAAAAGCGGCAGGATGCGCTGCAAGTGCGCGGTCACGCTCTCGTTCGCGATGAAGCGCGTTTCTCCGTCCGCTTTGCCCGTGAGGCCCCAAAGCACCGGCCGATAGTCGATGTCGAGCACCGTGCGGACTTGATTGCGGCGCGCGTAATCGAGTGCGCGGCGGCTCGCGCGATTGACGCGCTCGGTCGAGAAATGCGTGCCCGTGATCAGGAGCGCCTTGCTGGAGGCGATGAATGCCTCGTCGAAGTCGCTTTCGTCGATCGCCATATCGGCGCAGTTTTCGCGATAGAAGATGAGCGGAAACGTATCGCGGTCCTTCAGACCGAGCAGCACGAGCGCGGTGAGCCGATCCGTGTCGACGCGCGTGTGGCTGACGTCGCAGCCTTCGAGCGCGAGCGTTTCGGTCAGAAAACGGCCCATATGGTCGTTGCCGACGCGTGCGAGCATCGCCGAGGCGAGGCCGAGCCGGGCGCAGCCGAAGGCAATGTTGGCCGAGGAGCCGCCGAGATACTTGGCGAAGCTCGACACGTCTTCCAGTCGCGCGCCGATCTGTTGAGCGTAGAGATCGACGGCGAGCCGGCCGAGGCAGATGATGTCGCGTGTGCGGCCCGGCGCGAAGCGACTCGGCGTGGCCGTGGCGAGGGTAGGTTGGTTCGCTGCCATGGAAAGTTCGGGATCGTTGTGAAAGGGCGTGTCAGATCGTGGCGCCATCGAGTTCGGCGATCATCTTTTGCATCTCGGCGCCGCCCGCCATCATGTCGAGAACGGCTTCCTTGCTGATCGTTTCCTTCGTGAACGTGCCCATCGAGCGGCCTCGATTGAGCAGCGTGAACGAGTCGCCGATCGGATAGGCGTGATGGACGTTGTGAGTGATGAAGATAACGGAAATGCCGCGCTCGCGTGCCTTGTGAATCAGCCTGAGGACATTGAAGCTTTGCTTGACACCGAGCGCCGCGGTCGGCTCGTCGAGGATCAGGACACGCGCGCCGAAGTGAATGGCGCGTGCGATGGCGAGGCACTGGCGCTCGCCGCCCGACATCGTGCCGATCGGCTGGTTCGCATCGCGCACGTGGATGCCCATTTCGGCCAGTTTGTCATGAGCGGTCTGCGCCGCCGTTTCGATATCCATGACGTTCACGAGCCCGAAAAGCTTTTTCTGCGGCTCGCGGCCCATGAAGAAGTTGCGTGCAACGGACATGAGCGGCACGAGCGCGAGATCCTGATAGACGGTCGCGATGCCCAGATCGAGCGCGTCTTTCGGCGAACCGAAATGCACGGGTTTGCCGTCGACGCGATAAGTGCCTTCGCTCGGCGCATGCACGCCCGCGAGCGTCTTGATGAGCGTCGACTTGCCGGCGCCGTTGTCGCCGAGCAGGCAGTGGACCTCGCCGCGCCGCAGCTTGATCGTGACATCCTTGAGTGCAATGACATTGCCGAAGTAGCGGCTCACGTTTTCGAGCGCGAGGATGAAATCGTCGTCGTTCGTCGTTGGGTGTTCGAGGGTAGACATCGTTCAGTCTCCTGTCGTTCGGAGTTCGCGCTTAGCGCGACGTCGCGACGCGGCTGCGGACGTAGTGATTGAAGAGCACGGCGAAAAGCAGCATCAGGCCGAGGAATACGCGGAACCAGTCCGAATCGATATTCGTGTAGCTGATGCCGATCTGCACGACACCGAAGATGAGCGCGCCGAACGACGCGCCGACGACGGAGCCATAGCCGCCCGTGAGCAGCGTGCCGCCGATCACCGCGGCGATGATGGCCTCGAACTCCTTTTGCAGGCCGCGGTCGGCCGCGGCCGAACCGATGTCGCAGACTTGCAGGACCGCAAAGAGGCACGAGCAAAACGCGGTCAGCACGAAAAGCCGGATCTTGACGCGCCGAACGGGCACACCGACGTTCTTGGCCGCGTTGGCGTCGCCGCCGACGGCGAAGATCCAGTTGCCGAAGCGAGTCTTGGCAAGCGTGAAGGCGCCGACGGCGGCGAGTGCGATCCACCAGACGATTACCTTCGGCACGCCGGGCACGAGCGGCTCGCCGTTATCGAGCAACCGCACGATGCCGATATGCGCGAGCCAGCGGAAAAAATCGTGGAACGCGACGCCCTGGAAGAGCGTATGCGCGATTGCGCTGTGGGTGGCCACGTCGCCGACGCCCGAGATGATCGTGCGATCCGCGAACATGACGGACAGCGCGAGCGTCAGGCCGCGCAGAATGAAGAGAAAAGCAAGCGTGACGATGAACGACGGCAGCCTCGTGCGCATGACGAGATAGCCATTGAGCGCGCCGAGCGCCATCGAGCCCACGAAGGCGAACAGAATCGAGAGTTCGATCGGCCAATGGAAGTACATCGTCGGCAGGGCGACCATCATGCCCGCGAACCCGATCATCGAGCCGATCGACAGATCGAACTCGCCGGCGATCATGAGCAGACATGCGCCGACGGACAGGATGCCGAGATAGGCGGCAACCTGCGACCAGTTCATGATGCCGTCGAGGTTGAACATGCCCGAATCGCGCGCGCCGAGCGCGAAGACGAGAAACACCATGACCGTGCCGGCGAGCGCGGCGAATTCGGGACGGTTGAGCAGATGTTTGAACCACGACTCGCGGCGCACGCGTTCGTCGGCGGCCGCCGCGGAAGCGGCGCTTGGGGGGGAACCCGGCTGCTCGGGGTGGCTCGGGTTGCCGTGGATTTGATCGGTGACGCTCATCGAATGTCTCCAAGCTGAATCGCGCGGGCGAACCGGACCGGGCATCCCCGGGCCAAGCCCGTTCGTGCCGCGCAAGAAAAGTGGAATCGGAGGTCGAGCCGCGCTTATGCGCCTGGGCTAAGCGCGGCTGCGTTCAGCGGTACTGGCCCGCGAACTTGACGACCTTATCGACGTTCTCCTTGGTGATGAAGCCGGGGCCGGAGCGGATCGTGGTCGCCTCATAGACGGGGTCCAGACCGTAGTCGGCCAGACGCTTCTTGAACTTCTCGTTGCTTTGCAGGATCTTCTCGATCTTGACCGGATCGGTCGTGTGGTCCTTCTTTACGATGGCCAGCACGGCAACCGGGATATAGCCTTGCAAATAGGGCTGCTGGTCGATCGCGAACTGGATCGTGCCGTCCTTGATGCCGTTCGCGATATCTTGGGAGAAGTCGAACGTCGCGAACCAGATCTTCCCGGCCTTGCCCATTTGCTGGAGTGCCTTGATCGTCGGCTCAGCCGAATTGGGGCCGAGTGCGAGCACGCCGCCGGTGTCCGGATGGTTACGCAGGTAGGCCTGAACCTTCGTCTGAATGCCGGTCGGATCGGTGCCCGCATCGAGCGTCGAGGTCTTGAAATTGACGCCGAGCGCCTCGGCGAAACCGCGGCAGCGCTCGAACGACGCCGGGTTCGTTGCGTAGTGATTGACGCAGAGGAACGACTTGACGCCCGCCGCCTTCGCCTTCAGGCCGGCGGCATGACCTGCCGCATATTCGGGCTGGCCGATATGCATGATCGCGCCCAGTTCCTTACTCTGCTGTTCCGTGCCCGAGTTGATCGTCACGAGCGGGATGTGCTTGTCCGTCACCTTCTTGATCGACCCCTTCAGCACGTCGTAATCGGCGATCGTCGCAATGACGCCGTCATAGTTGCGTGCCGCCGCCTGCTCGATGAGACGCGCCATGTCCGACAAGTCGCCGTTGGGCGGATTGCGGTAATCGGTCTGAACGTTGAAGTCCTCGTCGGCCTGCTTGATCGCATTCTTGATCGTGTTCCACCAGGAATCGGAATCGGGCGCGTGGCTGATCAGCACGAATTTCGCATCGGCCGCCTGGGCGGCCGGCGCGGCGAACGCCGTGAATGCGATGGCGAGCCCCGATGCGAGCGTTGCCGCGATCGTCTTCAAAGCGGCCTTGCGGTTGCCTTGTCTCATTTGTCTCCACCTGTTCGAAGTTATGTTGTGACGAGCGCGGCGGTCAACCCGGCCGTATCGCTCACGGAAAAGAGTAGGCGAACTTGCGCGAGATTGCAAAGAAAATTTCATCCATGTGAGAAATGGAAAATTCATTCCATTTCGACAGGCCAACGCCTATAATCCGCATCCATCGCCTGCTGCGGTAAGCGTTGTGCAGTGCGGGAGAACAGAGGGGACATCAGTCATGCAGGAAGAGAGCACCGATCAGCTTCCGAGCGTCGAAGAGTTGATGCAGCGTGTCGCGGATGCGTACGACTCGCTGCCGCGGCAACTGAAAAGCGTGGCCACGTATCTCGAGCAGCACCGCTCGAGCGTCATGGTGGACCGCACGAGCGACATCGCGGCGAGTTGCGGCGTGCACCCGTCGGCCGTCGTCCGTTTCGCGCAGCGCTTCGGGTTTTCCGGGTTTTCCGATTTGCAGGAAGTGTTCAAGCAGGCCTACACGGGCCACAACCCTTCGGGGCAGACCTACAAGCAGCGTATCCGCAAGCTGATCGACGACAAGCCGGGACGCCTGTCGGGCCGGACGATGGCGCGCGAATTCATCACGGCCTGCCGCAACGGATTGGACGAGCTCGATGCCTCGCTCGACGACGAGCAGTTCGACGCGGCCGTGACCATGCTTGAACGCGCGGAAAACATCTATGTGGTGGGCGTGCGCCGCTCGTTCGCCGTGGCGAGCTACATCGTCTATGCGCTCCAGCACACGGCCAAGCGCGTGCATCTGATTTCCGGCTTCGGCGGTATGTACCGGGAGCAGATCCGCAGCGTGAAAAAGGGCGACGTCGTCGTCGCCATCAGCTTCGAACCCTATGGTCGCGAAACGCAGTATTGCCTGCGCGTCGCGCATCATCACCAGGCGCAAACGCTCGTCATTACCGATAGCCGCCTGTCTCCGCTCGCACGGTATGCGAGCGCGCAACTGTTTGTGAAGGAAGGCAGCGCGTTTGCATTTCGCGCGCTGACAAGCACGATCTGCCTGTGTCAGGCGCTTTTCGTCGCGCTGGCCTACAGGCTCGAACTCAAAGTTGAAGAATCCAAAGACACTGGAGGATACGATGACTGACAAGACCCACGGCACCATGAACGTCGCCGTGTTCGGGGCCGGCCGCATTGGCCGCATTCACGCAGGCAACCTCGCGCGGCAGCCGGGTGTTCGGCTCAAGTATGTGGTCGATGTGAACCGTGAAGCGGCCGATGCATTGGCGCGCGAGCATGGTGCGGAAGTCGTCGAGGCCGATGTCGCGCTCGGCGACCGCTCGATCGGTGCGACGGTCATCTGCTCGAGCACGGACACGCACGCGGATCTGATCGAGCGCTCGGCCGCGCAGGGCAAACATGTGTTTTGCGAAAAGCCCGTCGATCTCGCGCTCGAACGCGCGCGTGCCTGCGCGCAAGCGGTCGAGCGTGCCGGCGTGGTTTGCATGATCGGGTTTCAGCGCCGCTTCGATCCGACGTTCGCGGCCGTCAAGGCGCGGCTCGATGCGGGGGAAATCGGGACGCCCGAGATGCTCGTCGTGACGAGCCGGGATCCGGGCGCACCGCCCGTCGAATACATCAAGCGCTCGGGCGGCATCTTCAAGGACATGCTCATTCACGACTTCGACATTTTCCGCTGGATACTCGGCGATGAAGCCGAGACGCTGCATGCGACGGGCAGCTGCCTGACCGATCCGGCGATCGAGCAGGCGGGGGATGCGGATTCGACCGCGGTCACGATCCGCACGAAGGGTGGGCGGCTTTGCCAGATCAATACGACGCGCCGTGCCGCCTATGGCTACGATCAGCGTTTCGAAGTGCTCGGCAGCGGCGGCATGCTGCAGGCGGGCAATGTACGGCCGACGGAGGTGACGGCATTCAGCGCGCGGGCCGTATCGACCGACGTTCCCGAGGCGTTTTTTCTCGAGCGCTACCGTACCGCGTACGCGAACGAAATTGCCCATTTTTTCGATGCGGTGACGCGCGGCACAGCCGTACGCACGACGATTGCCGACGGCGTGAAGGCGCTCGAGCTGGCCGAGGCGGCGACGCGTTCGTGGCGCGAAGGGCGCGCGGTGCGCATCGACGAAACGGCGGCTTGATCGAACCCGGTGGAGTGTGGAGATGACGACTATTGCCAATCACGCGCCGATCAGGATCGGCGTAGCAGGGCTTGGCCGCCTCGGCGCCCGGCACGCAATGAATCTGGCCTACCGGGTTCCGGGAGCGGTACTGACAGCCGTTTGCAGTCCCGTCGAGGCGGAGCGCGCTTGGGCGCGCGAGGCGCTGCCCGGGCCGCGGCTTCATGCCGATTACGCAGCCCTCCTTGCCGACAGCGAAATCGATGCGGTGTGGCTCGTGACGCCTTCGTCGCTGCACGCCGAGCAGATCGTGGCCGCGCTGCGAGCGGGCAAGCATGTGTTTTGCGAAAAGCCGTTGTCGCTCGATGTGGCCGAGTGCGAGCGCGTGCTGGCCGTGGCGCGCGAGCATCCGTCGCTCATTGCCACGATCGGGTTCATGCGCCGCTTCGATCCCAGCTACCGCGATGCATACGACAAAGTGGCGGCGGGCCAGATAGGGCGGCCGTTCATGATCCGCTCGCAGACGACGGACAAGAACGATCCGGAAGGGTTCTTCGTCCGCTTCGCGCCCACCTCGGGCGGGATCTTTCTCGACTGCACCGTGCACGATATCGATATCGCCCGCTGGTTCTTCGGCAACGCGCGCGCCACGCGTGCTTATGCGACGGGCACGATCGCGCTGCACGAGGGCTTGCGCGAGTGCGGAGATGTCGATAACGGCGTGGGGGTCGTCGAATTCGAGGGCGGCCGGCTTGCGGTTTTTTACGCTTCGCGAACGATGGCGCATGGAAACGATACGCACAGCGAGGTGATCGGTACGTCGGGTGCGCTCGCCATCGGTCAGAATCCGCGCGCCAATCGCGTCGAGATCTACGATGAACGCGGTGTGCGAAATGAATGCACGCCGACGTTCTTCGATCGTTTCGAAGAGGCGTTTTTGTGCGAGGCGCAGGCTTTTGTCGCGTCGGTCGCATCGGCTGCGTCCGGTGGCCCGGGCGACGGTGTGGCGTCCGGAGCCTCGCTTGCCGACGCGCTCGAAGCGACGCGAATCGGACAGGCGCTGCGTCGGGCGCTCGAAACCGGACAACCTTTCGCGCTATAGCTGTGGCGCAGTGGCATATCGCTCGCCACTGCGTGGAACCGATCCCTTGCGACGGGCCTGTTGAGCAGGCCCGTCTTGCTCTTTCGGGCGTTCGTCCGAGAAACCCGCGCATCGATTTCGCCGATCTTTTCCGTCGGTAGTTTATCGCTCAGTTCTGCCGCAGTTGTTTCCGCATCACACGTCATTTTCCATCTCGATAATTAGGAATGCTAATCGGCTTATGTCGAGGATGGGGCGCGCTCATTTTTTCGTGCGGCGAACATTCCACCGTATGGCGTGGCCTGTGGGTCGTGCCGCGGCTTATCGCCCTGCGAAATCCAGATAATCGGATAAGGGCATCTTTTTATAGACCGGAGGTTGCTGTGAATCGAGTGATCCTGGTGAATGGCAACAAGGTTGGTTGGGCGGCGGCATTGACGGCGCTCTCGTTCGGCATTTGTGTTTTTCCGCTCGTGAGAATGAGCGGCGTCGAGATAGGCTATTTGACGACGGACGACCTGATAAGGAGATTTCTGATTTTGCCGCTGACGGTGAGCTTCTACGTTTTCGTGGCTTGCTTCGCGCTGACGGGTTTCGATAGCGCTCGAGACGAGGTGCGCAACGACTCGAAACCCGCGTCCGCGGGGGAGGAGCGCGGGGCGTTGGACATGGCCCAGGTGGTCGGCGTTATTTGGCTCAATCCACTGTGTCGACGCGATTATCCGACCGAATGGCGAATTCTCTGGACACTTGGCTTGATAAAGTCGGATCAGGTTTGTGATTGGCCGGGAACGAGCGCGATGAAACCTGGCGCCATGCGGCCTGCGCTGACAGTCGCAGGTCAAAACGGGGATAGCGAAACGTTCCATCGAACCCATCAAAGCTATATCGATGAAATGTTCGGGCTGCTCGCCCGCGGGCACTTTGACGGCTTCGGTCCAGGGGCGGATATCCGCGATATACGCGTGGAATACGCCATCCCAGCTTATCGGCTCGATCCCGCTGAAGTCCAAGAGTATGTGCGCGGGCGGCTCGTCCGTGAATTCGCTCGTGAGAGTGCGCCGCTGGACGGCCGCGGGGCTCAGGTGTGGCCGCGCGTGAATTTGACGCGCGGCGGCGCGAATGCCGGCTTCGCCTCGCTGAATGCGGCGATGGACTATCTACAGGAGAATCCGGACAAGAGCGTGTGGGTGATGAACTGGGACGCTCTGGATCGCCCGTCGAAAGGCAAACAGTCCAGCGAGAATATGGCGTTGCTGGTGCTTGCGGGGCCACGTTACGAGGCGCAGTGCGAGCCGCTTGCATGGATCGGCAGGGCGGTCACTGGGAGTATCAAGAACTACGTTCCGAGGCCAGGTGCGGTGCGGGCTGTCGAAGCATGGCGAGATACCGTGGCGATGGCGGCTGCCTATGCGCATAGCGAAGTAGCAAATATCGATTACGTGATCCATGACGCCGGGGCGGGTAGCGATGCCGCTGCAGCGCGGCTTGGCACGCTTGGCCGTTCGTTGACCGAAATGCTTGCAGCCTTCGATTACCGCAAGCAAACCTTCAATACGGCGGCGCGCCTGGGCGATATGGGCGCGGGTAGCGCGCTCACCAACGTCGCGATGGCGATCGGCCGGGCACACCATGTCGGCAACAAGGTGCTCGTTGCGGGGACGACCGATTCCGAGCGCCCGGTCGGCGTTGTCGTTGTGCCTCCCGAGCGGCCCGATGGCGCCGCGCTCGGCGCCGTACAGTTCCGTGCACGCAGTCGGAGCAGCGGCGATCTGCCGTGGTGGGGAGAAGCTGTGACGCAAGCGTCGCGCGGTGCGCTGCGGTAAAATTCGACGTTTACGTTGCTCGATTCAACTGGCCACGGCTGACGTGGCCGAGCCGTTCACGACGAAGGCCGATCACCGATGGAAATTCATAAGGAAGTCGACGCGCGCGGGCTCAATTGTCCGCTGCCAATTCTGCGCGCGAAGAAGGCGCTGGCCGACATGCAGAGCGGACAGATTCTCAAGGTGCTGGCGACGGATCCGGGCTCGCAGCGCGATTTTGCGGCGTTCGCCAAGCAGACGGGTAATGAGATCGTCGAAAGTTCGGCGCAGGATAAGACATTTGTGTTTTTGATGCGTCGCCGTTGAGCGGCGTGGCTCGCGGCGCCGCTTTTCGCAACTATGCCAGGCGGCGCCGAGTTGAGGGTGGCTTTACCGCATCGGCAGATCGGAGAAAGCGGCACGAAGTTGCTCTGCGCGTCGATCGTTCAGTTCCGTCAGACATGCCAAGCGCCTCATGTCGGAGGCGTGACCGATGGCGCCGCCACCCAATGATGCCGAAACTGCGCATTGCGCCTCTCGGTAGCGCTCGAATGCCTTGTTCGACAGTTGCAACTTCGTTTTTGCCGAGCTGACGTACTTGGCGTCTTCATCCCATTTGCCGAGGGCGTCGTTGGTTTTGCGCTCGGCGTCTTTAAGGGCCGTTTCGCTTTCGCGCGCTTTTTTTTCGAGACAGTCGTGCATCCCCGCTTCGGAAGCGTCGCTGCATTGCTCGCGGATTGTGCGCTCGTTCTGTGGGGACGCTGCATGGGCGGACATGCTAGTAAGCAGTGAGTAGGAAAAGAAGAAAGCGGTGAGAACCCTCATTGTGCGCATACTGCATCCTTTGCCTTTCGGACGAGATTTAATGCATAGTCGAGTTTCTTTGCATAGTTCGGGTCACCGCCGCCGTTGTACCGTAGGGCAATCGAGCTTGTCGAGATGACTCTCCATCCTGCAATCACACGCTCGACAGACGCCTTGCGGTATTTGATCAGGTGTCCGGGACGAAGTGGGCCAGCGGCGCTGGGATTGAGTTTTTTCAGCGATTCGACGGTCGTACCGCTGGCTTTGGCGATTTTATCCAGACTATCGCCGGGCTTGATTTTGATCTCGTAGACCTTCGTATCCAATCCCGGGACGCTGCGGTAATCGAAAATGGCCATGCGCATCAAGAGGTAGCCGATACCGGCGCGGATGTTATAGCTCGGGATAGTCGTGCACGAGCCGATGTTTAATCGCCCTTTCCAAGAGGGCGGCAGGATTAATTCGCCGCCTTCTTTGCCGGATAGGAGCGATGCCAAGCCTGGGTCACCGGGCACGCCGATTTGCATGGGCTTGATTTTCCACTGGGGATGCTCGGCCCCCGTTTCTGTCCAGACCATGGCCTTGATCAGCTGCCAGTCCAGCGGCACGTAGCCAGCGGATCGGGCGAGATGGGTATTTATTTCATTGACCGCGACACGGATTTCACAGTCGTATTCGCCCCATTTTTTGTCGCTTGGCGCTTTGTTTAACGTTGCCTTCCATTTTTCGAGGCCTGTTTGTTCGGCAGCTCCCAGTGCCATGACCCGTCCTTTTAAGTAACGCCGCCAGATAGTTGCGATGAAGCGAGGCGCTGGCTTGTAATCGACGTAAAAGAGGGTGACATGGTACGGCTTGTGTAATTCCCTTTCAACAGGAACGCAAAAAAATGAGGCGTATCCGCGTTTCGAGGTTAACGGCGCAGACAGGTTTGTCTTGGCAGTTAATCCGCGTGCGTCCAACGGCTTACAACGGAACCGGCGATGGCACATTGGGGGCGGACCAGGGTGCCGCACGTGGAGGCGGGCGACGCGAGCGTGTAATCGAGCACCTGCTCGTCCGAGGCACGCGACGGGCTGTTGCGTGACCGATCCGGGCTCGCAGTGCGATTTTGCGGCGTTCGCCAAGCAGACGGGTAATGAGATCGTCGAAAGTTCGGCGCAGGATAAGACATTTGTGTTTTTGATGCGTCGCCGTTGAGCGGCGTGGCTCGCGGTGCCGCTTTTCGCAACTATGCCAGGCGGCGCCGAGTTGAGGGGTGGCTTACCGCATCGGCAGATCGGAGAAAGCGGCACGAAGTTGCTCTGCGCGTCGATCGGCCGAAAATGCGCATTGCATCTCGCGGTAGCGCTCAAATGCTTTGTTCGAATCGCGCCTCAGGCGGCCGCGAGCAGATCGAATTCGGTATGAATCTTGTCGTAGGGCACGTGGAGTTTGCCGTTCGGCGTGCGCTCGATCAGCCCCCACTCGAGCAACACGGCGGCATCTTCGTGAACCCGCTTCACGTCACGCGCCAAGCTCCGCGCGAGTGCGCGCAAACTGACTTCGCCCAGTGCTTGTAGCCGCTCGATCAGCTCCCAACGCTTTGGCGTCAGCACGGTGAACAAAGCTTTGGGCGATTCGAATTCGAATGTATCAGTGTCAGAGCTGCCTTCATGCCAAGCCTTGACAAAACGCTCGCCCATTTCCGCGAGCGCCGTGGCCGTATGCCGGCGAATGCGAATGGTGGCAGTTTTCATAGTGCCCTCCTGCGCGTGACTTCCTCGATGAACTCCCGGATCAACTCTTCGGGGGTGGTGAATCGAAATGGCTCTTCTACACCATCGACGTGCCGATGGTCGCCTTTTGGCCGCTCATTGTCGTATCCGACGACACGATTGCCGGCATATCCATAGAACAGACGATACTTGTAGCGATGCGAACTTCCCGCGACCGGGGTCGGTACTTCCCAAACAACCATTTCAACGATCGCGCCGTCATCGAAAGCCATTCGGTCGCGATGGATCAGTCGAGCTTTCATGTTGGCAACTATGCCAACAGTCCGAGCTGTTGTCAATTCCGCCAACGCACGCCCCCAACAACCGGTGGCTCCAATGTTTCGGCGACTGACTCCCGGTCCTCCCCGGAAACGAAAGCTTCGATTCGGCTCCGGATACCTGTGGGCGCGGCCTCTGAACAGGGTGCCAAGCACGCCGCCAAGCCGAACCGGAAGAGGCAAGGGAGGCGTCTCGCTTGCGCCGGGTGTAAATCCGTGTTTGGGCGCATATGAGAGGCGCATAATCCGAGCTAAACGGAGTGTGTCCTACAGGTCGCCGGACGCGCCGCAAGCGCTGCGTCCCTCGCCAACAACGTCGACGGATCGATAAGAATCCGTAATCTCGAGGAGTTTGAAAATGACTCTCAGCGGCGCGGCGACACGCGAATCAATCCACGTGGGTCAATTGAGGATCCAATACCTGATAGATGGAACTGCGACAGGCGGGATGGGTGTTTTCGAGTTGACCGTGCCCCCTAACGCGCAGGTTCCCCCGCCACACAGCCATACACATAACGAAGAATGCGTCTATGTGCTGGAAGGCACGCTTCGGTACTCGGTCGATGGAGCAGTCCGAGACCTGACACCGGGAGAATGGATGTTTACCGCACGGGGATCGGTCCATCACTTCAGCAATCCACATGATGGCATTGCCCGCGCGTTGATCGTTCTGACTCCCGACATTGGCGCTCAGTATTTTCGTGATGTCGGAGCAATCGTCAATGCCGGCGGCCCGCCCGACCGCGAGAAACTTATCGAGGTCATGTCCAGGTACGGGCTCGTGCCAGCGGCCCCACCGCACTGAACGACGATCGCTTTCAATCCAACCGCAGCACGCCCTCAACCAGTTGCGAACGGCTGCGAGTGCGTCACTCGCGCCGCCCGCACACCAATCCTAGCTATCCATCACCGGCGAGCGCGTGCGCAGGTAATGCTCGAACTCTTCGGCCACTTCCGGATGGCGCAGCGCGAACTCCACCGTAGCCTTCAGGTACCCGAGCTTGCTGCCGCAGTCGAAACGTGTGCCGTGATACTTGTACGCAAGCACCTGCTCGTCCGAGAGCAACGACTGAATCGCATCGGTGAGCTGAATCTCACCGCCGGTACCGGGCTTGATCGACCGCAGATGCTCGAAAATGCGGGGTTTCAGGACATACCGGCCAACCACGCCGAGATTCGACGGCGCAACATCAGGCGCCGGCTTCTCGACGATGCCTGACATCTTGATGATCGCCTCTTCCCATTCCTTGCCATCGACGATCCCGTAAGACTTCGTCTCTTGCGGCGGAATCTCCTCAACGCCGATGACCGAGCTGTGATAGTGGTCGAACACGTCGACCATCTGCTTCATGACACTCGGCACACCATAGAGCAGGTCGTCCGCGAGGATGACGGCGAACGGATTGTCGCCGACGAGCTTCTCGGCACACAGCACAGCGTGCCCCAACCCGAGCGCCTCAGGCTGCCGCACGTAGAAGCAGTCGACATGGCTCGGCTTGATGCTGCGCACGAGTTCGAGCAGCCGCTCCTTGCCGCGTGCCTCGAGCTCCGCTTCGATCTCATAGGACTTATCGAAGTGGTCCTCGATCGCGCGCTTGCTGCGTCCGGTCACGAAAATCATCTCGGTGATGCCTGCTGACATCGCTTCTTCCACCGCATACTGGATCAGTGGTTTGTCGACGATCGGCAGCATCTCCTTGGGGCTCGCCTTGGTGGCGGGAAGAAACCGTGTGCCGAGACCGGCCACGGGAAAGACTGCCTTGGTGACTTTTAGCATGGCATTACCCTGATTTTATCGATTGGCTTCGTCGAAACGACTCGTCCGGCACGCGTCATACAGGCAGCCGCGCCAGCTGCGCGCTCAGCTTGGCGACGGTGTCCCTGTATTGTGACAGCCTTTTTTGCTCCTGCTCCACGACCGCGGCCGGTGCTTTTGCGACAAAAGATTCGTTGCCAAGTTTCGCAGCGCACTTGGTAATTTCCGCGTCAAGCCGAGCAATTTCCTTGCCAAGACGCTCCCGCTCTGCTCCGACGTCGATCTCGACCTTCAGCACGAGCCGGTCGCCCCCGGCGATCGCGGTGGGCGCACCGTGCGCTTCGCGATCCAGCGTGGCCTCGTCCGCAATGATGCGCACCTCGGAAAGGCGCGCAAGCGCCTGTGCATAGGCCGCAAAGCTCGTCCAACGGGTGGCGTCGCCGTGCACGAGCAGCGGCACCTTCGTCGCGGGCGACAGGTTCCTTTCCCCGCGCAGATTGCGGCAGGCGTCGATGGCGGCCTTCAGATCGGCTGCCCAGCGCTCGGCCGCCTCATCGACCTTGCTCTCCCGCGCGCGCGGGTAGGGTTGCACCATGACGGACGCAGCACCGGGGGCTGCGTCCTGCGGATAGCTGTCGGTGAGCGGCGCCACCTTTTGCCATAGCGCCTCGGTAATGAACGGGATGATCGGATGCGCGAGCCGCAGCACCGTTTCGAGCACACGCAACAGCGTGCGGCGCGTGGCGCGCTGCTGAGCCGGCGTGCCGTTTTGCAGCTGCACCTTGGCCAGCTCGAGGTACCAGTCGCAATACTCGTCCCAGACGAACTTGTAGATCGTGTTCGCGACGTTGTCGAAGCGGTAATCCGTGAAACCTTTTTCCACCTCGGCTTCGGTTCGCTGCAGCAGCGAGACGATCCAGCGGTCCGCCTGCGAGAAATCGGTGTAGCCGCCGGCCGCGCAGTCGCCCGGCGCGCACGGCTTCGGTTTCGAAAAACCGCAATCGTGGCCTTCGCAGTTCATCAGGACGAAGCGCGTCGCGTTCCACAATTTGTTACAAAAATTGCGATAGCCCTCGCAGCGCGCGAGGTCGAAGTTGACGTTGCGCCCGAGCGTCGCCATGGACGCCATCGTGAAGCGCAGCGCATCGGTGCCGAACGCGGCAATGCCGTTCGAAAACTCTTTGCGTGTCTTTTTCTCGATCGATTCGGCCTGTTTCGGGTTCATGAGGCCGGTCGTACGCTTCGACACCAGGGTCTCCAGATCGATGCCATCGACGATATCGATCGGATCGAGCGTGTTGCCCTTGCTCTTCGACATCTTCTGGCCTTCGTGGTCGCGCACGAGCCCGTGAACATAGACGGTCTCGAACGGAACGCGCCCGGTGAAGTGGGTCGTCATCATGATCATGCGCGCGACCCAGAAAAAGATGATGTCGAAACCCGTGACGAGCACCGAGGAGGGCAGGAAGCACTGCAGCTCTTTCGTCTCGTTCGGCCAGCCCAGTGACGAGAACGGCACGAGCGCCGACGAAAACCAGGTGTCGAGCACGTCTTCATCGCGCTTCAACGCGCCCGTATAACCACGTTCCGCGGCTTGCGCGCGCGCCGCGTCCTCGCTGTGCGCGACAAACACTTCGCCGTTCTCGCCATACCAGGCCGGAATCTGGTGGCCCCACCAGAGCTGGCGCGAAATGCACCAGTCCTGAATGTTCTCGAGCCACTGATAGTAGGTGGAAGTCCAATTTTCGGGCACGAACCGGATCTCGCCGCGACGCACGACATCGAGCGCCGTTTCGGCGATCGACTTTCCGGGATTGAACGTGCCGGCGGGTGCCGGCTTGCTCATCGCGACGAACCATTGATCGGTCAGCATCGGCTCCAGCACGACACCGGTACGGTCCCCGCGCGGCACCATCAGCTTGTGCGCCTTGGTGGCCTCGAGCAGGCCCGCCTGATCAAGATCGGCGACGACGCGCTTTCTGGCTTCGAAACGGTCGAGGCCGCGATAGGCTGCCGGGGCATTGTCGTTGATCTTCGCGTCGAGCGTCAGGATTTCGATGGGCGCAAGACCATGACGCTGGCCGACCTGGTAGTCGTTGAAATCGTGCGCGGGGGTCACCTTCACGACACCGGTGCCGAACTCGCGGTCCACGTAATCGTCCGCGATGATCGGAATCTCGCGATCCGTGAGCGGCAGTTTCACCTTCTTGCCGATCAGCGCCGCATATCGTTCATCTTCGGGATGGACCATCACTGCCACATCGCCGAGCATCGTTTCAGGACGCGTCGTGGCCACCGTGAGGTGTCCGGTGCCGTCGGCCAGCGGGTAGCGGATGTGCCACAGATGGCCGTTTTCCTCCTCGCTGGCTACTTCGAGATCGGACACGGCCGTCATCAGCACCGGATCCCAATTCACGAGCCGCTTGCCGCGATAGATGAGCCCCTGCTCGTAAAGCCGGACGAAGACGTCGGAGACCACTTTCGACATCTTCTCGTCCATCGTGAAATATTCGCGCGACCAATCGATCGATGCGCCGAGGCGCCGCACCTGCTGGGTGATCGTCGAGCCCGATTGCGCCTTCCACGCCCAGACACGTTCGACGAACTGCTCGCGCCCGAGATCGTGACGCGACACGCCTTGCTGATCGAGCTGGCGTTCGACGACGATCTGCGTGGCGATGCCCGCGTGGTCCGTGCCGGGCAGCCAGAGCGTGTTGTCGCCGAGCATGCGGTGATAGCGCGTCAAACCGTCCATGATCGTTTGGTTGAACGCGTGCCCCATATGCAAGGTGCCCGTGACGTTCGGCGGCGGCAGCTGAATCGAGAAATTGGGCCGGCCCGGCTCGAAAGACGGGGCGGCGTAGCCGCGTCTTTCCCATTCGGGCCCCCATTGGGCCTCGATCGTCTGGGGCTCGAAACTCTTCGCCAGCGTGGTGTCGCTCATGGTTGGAAATCCGCGGAAAGATGCATGAAAAGACCGTACGAAACGTTGAATTATAAAGGGTCGCACGTTCGCGCGGCCGCGTCGGCGGACCGAGCGCCTTCGCCTGATGCGCCGGTAGGCGAGCGCCGGCGCACTCCCGCTGGCTATAATGGGCGCCGTGCCTCGTCTATCGCCCCCTCCATGCCCGATCTGCTTGCCAATCTGAACCCCGAACAACTCGCGGCCGTCACGCTGCCGAACGAACCGGCGCTGATTCTGGCCGGTGCCGGTAGCGGCAAAACGCGCGTGCTCATCACGCGGATCGCATGGCTGATCCAGCAGGGGCTCGCGTCGCCTGCGACGGTGCTCGCCGTCACGTTCACGAACAAGGCGGCGCGTGAAATGATGGCGCGGTTGTCGGCGCTGTTGCCGATCGACACGCGCGGCATGTGGATCGGCACGTTTCACGGTCTTTGCAATCGGATGCTGCGCGCCCATCATCGCGATGCGGCGCTGCCCGCCACGTTCCAGATTCTCGATACGGCCGATCAGCTTTCGGCGATCAAGCGGCTGATGAAGGGCTTGAACGTCGACGACGAAAAATATCCTCCGAAGAATCTGCAGTACTTCATCAACAATGCGAAGGAGCAGGGGCTGCGGCCCGATCAGGCGGATGCCACCGACAACTTCAACCTGAAGTTCGTCGAGCTCTACCGCGCCTACGAGCAACAATGCCAGCGCGAAGGCGTGGTCGACTTCCCCGAACTGCTCCTGCGCTGCTACGAGTTGCTCGCGCACAATGCGCCGCTGCGCGCGCACTATCAGGCGCGCTTTCGCCACATCCTCGTCGACGAATTCCAGGATACGAACAAGCTCCAGTACGCATGGCTCAAGATGCTCGCCGGACAGTCGAATGCCATCTTCGCGGTTGGCGACGACGATCAGTCCATCTACGCGTTTCGCGGGGCGAACGTCGGCAACATGCGCGATTTCGAGCGCGAGTTCAACGTGCGGCATCTGATCAAACTCGAACAGAACTACCGCTCGCACGGGCACATTCTCGACGCCGCCAACGAACTGATCGCGAACAATGCGCGCCGGCTCGGCAAGAACCTGCGCACCGACGCGGGCCACGGCGAGCCCGTACGGGTCTACGAGGCGGCCACGGACACGCAGGAGGCCGCCTGGATCGTCGAGGAAATCCGCGCGCTCATGAACAACGGGCTCGCGCGCAGCGAGATGGCCATCCTTTATCGCAGCAACGCACAATCGCGCGCGATCGAGCATACGCTCGTCAACGCCGGCGTTGCATACCGCGTCTACGGTGGGCTGCGCTTCTTCGAGCGGCAGGAGGTCAAGCATGCCTTGGCGTATCTGCGGCTCATCGACAATCCAAACGACGATACGGCCTTCACACGCGTCGTGAATTTTCCGACACGCGGTATCGGCGCGCGCTCGATCGAGCAGCTAGCCGACGCGGCGCGGCTTTACAACTGTTCCATGGCGGCCGCCATTCCCTACGTGACCGGAAAAGCCGGTTCGAGCCTTGCCGCGTTCGCGAATCTCATTGCGAAGATGCGCGCCGAAACCGAGCGCATGAGCCTGCCGGAGACGGTCGAGCATGTGGTGCGCGGGAGCGGTCTCGCGGCTTTCTACGAGGGCGAGCGCGAGGGGCAGGACAGGCTCGAGAACTTGCAGGAGCTCGTCAACGCGGCTGCCGCGTTCGTGAGCGAGGAGGGCTACGGTCTCGATACCCCCGCACGTTCGATACCGCTCGCACCGGGCGCCACTGCAGCACCGGCTCTTGCGCCCGATCCGGACGACGCGGGCGTGACCGTACTCGACGCGCCGGGGCTGGGCGAGCCCGCGCAAAACCCGGACACGATGACGCCGCTTGCGGGCTTTCTTTCGCACGCGTCGCTCGAAGCGGGCGATTCCCAGGCGCAGGCGGGCCAGGATGCCGTGCAACTGATGACGGTGCACGCGGCGAAGGGACTCGAATTCACGGCTGTCTTCATTTCGGGGCTCGAGGAAGGGCTTTTCCCGCATGAAAACAGTGCCATCGACCCGGACGGGCTCGAGGAGGAGCGTCGCCTCATGTACGTGGCGATCACACGCGCGAAGGAGCGCCTGTACCTCTCTTTTGCGCAAAGCCGCATGTTGCACGGCCAGACGCGCTACAACGTGCGTTCGCGGTTTTTCGATGAGTTGCCGCAGGCCACGCTGAAGTGGCTGACGCCGAAAGCCGAAGCGGGCGCGCGCTGGGGCGGCCGATCCGACAATGCCGCTTGGGGGCGCGATTGGTTCGCGCGGCCCGGCCGCGAGCAACAACGTTACGGCGGTTACGCCGCCGCCGAGGCGCCCGCGGCGCCGCTGCCCGCGTTTGCGAACGAACAGCGCGCGGCCGATACGGGTGTCCGGGTCGGCCAGCAGGTGTTTCACACGAAGTTCGGCGAAGGCGCTATCACCGCGCTCGAAGGCAGCGGTGCGGATGCGCGCGCGCACGTCCGATTCAAGCGGCATGGGGAGAAGTGGCTCGCACTCGCCGTCGCCAAACTGCAAGTGGTCGAGTGAGGGTGCGGATGGGCACGTACAACGATAGCGGCAGCGGCGCTGCACACCTCGGCGAGCAGGCCGTGCGCCGCCTGGGCGTGCTGGCGGCGCTGCCGCAAGAGCTGGGCGATCTCGTCGAAGCGATGCGCGCTGAAGGCGAGACGCGCACGGTGACGCTCGGCCGGCGCGACTATCACGTAGGCACCGCCTACGGCGTGCCCTGCGTGACCACGCTTGCGCGGGTCGGTAAAGTCGCGGCGGCCGCCAGCGCGAGCGCGCTGATTCACGTCTTCGGTGTCCATTCGATGATCTTCACGGGCGTCGCGGGTGGCGTCGGCCCCGGCGTGCGAGTGGGCGATATCGTGGTCGCCGATTCCTCGCTGCAGCACGATCTCGACGCTTCGCCGCTTTTCCCGCGCTATGAGGTGCCGCTGCTCGAGCGCGCGCACTTTCCCACTGATGCGCTGCTGGCCGACCTGCTTGCAACCGCCTGTCAGCGGTTTCTTGCCGACGAAGGCGCAATGCTGGCCGAACGCTTTGGGTTTGCGGCGCCGCAAGTGCACCGTGGCTTGATCATCAGCGGTGACAGGTTCGTCTCGAGCACGACTGAAGTACGCGCGCTGGCGCATGCGTTGCCCGAGGCGATGGCGGTCGAGATGGAAGGTGCGGCCATAGCGCAGGTCTGCTATGAGCATGACGTACCCCACGCGATCGTGCGGACGATTTCGGACACGGCCGACGATCATGCAACCGCCTTGTTCACCACATTCTTGAGCGATATCGCCGGCGCTTATTCTTCGGGCGTGCTGCAGCGCTTCTTGCGCGCTTATGCGGACGCTGCCGCGCCGGCGGGCGCCTAGCGCCAGTTCGACGAGCGATTCGTCGCGTGACTACTGCCGGTCGATGTCGATCATCCAATTCGGCTGCGCATGGCGCACGAGCTTGCTCTCATAGAGTGCGTTTGCCACGTTGAGTGCCTGTACGCCCGCGACGTTGTCGATCTTGTATGCGGCGCCGTCTGCAATGGGTTTGGCGCGCAATCCGCGTTCAGCGAGCCAAGCCTCGGCGCGTTTCGCGCGTTCGCCGTCCGCGACCGTGAACACGACGCCCGGTGCCTGGACCATGAGTTTTCCGCGGCGCCAATCGGCGCGGGTCGAATATACGGTGAGTGTGGACGGGCTGCCGGCCGACTCCCGCGGTGCGCGTTCGTAGATGGGGGGCAAATTCCGTCCGGCCGCGATACGCGCTGCGCCGCGCGGCGCTGTCTCTCGATGGCCCCGGGCATGCAATTGCGGTTGGCGGTAGAGCGGCACTTTGATATCGCCGTTGTACCAGTACGTGGGCGCCGGCGCCTCGGAGGCGACGGCGGGAGCTTGTCCCGTGGCGCAAAGGAGCGTGACAACGCCCATGGCGAAAAGAGCGGGTCGCAACATGATGTTCCTCGTTCAGTAGATGCTAAGCGTGGCGCTGCGCAGGTGGATCGGTTCGCCCGTGTTCAGCGCATCCTCGATCCGCAGCGTCCAGTCGCCGCTCATCGGTTCGTCGAGGGCCGTGACGGCGTGAGTCCGGAAGCGGTGGTCGAACATTTCGGAACTGCATGCCTCGGCGGGCAGGCCGTCGTCCTCGTATGAAGCCACGCAGCGGGAGTACTCGGGGCTCAGCAGCAGCTTGGTACCGCGAGGGGATTCCAGCGTTACGCGCAACGCGCGGAAATTCGGATGCTCGAGCGCAATGTCGGCTTCGAGGAATTCAACCGCGCGGTTGCCGCAGGACATTTTGAACGTTCGCTCGACAGAACCCGTTGCCGCTGCCGCATGATCCTCTTCACTGACTGAGCCCCCGCATGGCTGCGCCCAGAACGCCTGATTCGAGCCGCCGACGGATTTGATGCGCTGCGCGTACGAGACCGCGGCTTGTGCATCGACGAGGCCGAAGCCGTATCGGGTGCTGTAGCGATACGGATTGCCCGTGTACGGATTCGTCGCGCCAGTGGTGATCCAATTGGCACCGGGGTCGTTTTCCATCGACGGCAGGATGCGAGCTGTGCGCGCGAGAACAAGTCGCACGTCGCGCCACGTCAGTTCGGGGTTCGCCTGCAGCATCAGTGCGACCACGCCCGAGACCATCGGCGCCGCGGACGAGGTGCCGCCCGATTCATGCGTGTATTTGCCGTAGGGCTTTGTCGTCGTTATGGCGGGGCCCTGCGGTATGCCGTGCGCGTCGGGCATGTCGTCGCTCGGCGCGCAGACGAGAAGGGTCGTTCCGTTCGACGAATACTCGGACGCAACGCCGTTTGCATTGACGGCACATACCGCTAGCGCTTGCGTCGGTACATAGCGATCGAAATTGCTCCATCCGTAGTGAGGCAGGCGGGGGTGCGTCGACTCGTTGAAATCCTTGTTGCCGTTGCCAGCGGCGAAAACGTAGACGATCCCTTTACCGTTGCGGCCTTCGTCGACGCCTGTGCGGACGATCTCCTCTTCGATCACATCGCGCATGCCGGGCATGGCAACGTTGGCGGAGCCCCAGCTGTTGTTGGAGACGGCGATGCGGCCATCGGCGATGCCCACGCCCAGCGCGTCCGCGAGGTCGGACTCGTTTCTGCTCAACAGTAAGTTGAGGCCCGCGAGTTTGGCGCCGGGCGCAACGCCGACGCCTCCGAGGCCGTTGCGCGCGGCGGCGATGATGCCCGCCACGGACGTGCCGTGAGCCCTCTCCTCGATGGAAGGAGTCGGGTCCCCACCGTCCGTCAGATAGTTGCGGCTCAGTCCGCGCGCAATGTTGGCACGCAAGTCCTCGTGCCCGATTTCGATACCGTCGTCCACCACCGCAACGGTGACGCCGTGACCCTCGAAGCCCTGGTTCCATACGGGCGCGACGTTGATATCGACACCCGGCGTCCCCCGCCACCAGCGGTCGGGACGGACGAGCTGGCCGGTATTGACGAGATGCCATTGGTATTGGAAGAGAGGATCGGCGGGCCGCTGCTGCGCATTGACGGGGGCGGGACTGGCAGTGGCCGCGGGCGCGTCGTCGCCGCCACTGCAGGCTGCGAGCATGCTCGAGAGGAGGGTGGCGAGCAGGGCACGCGATGCGGCGAGAGGCGGCAACGCCAGGGGGCGAGTGCTTCTGCCTCGCTGGAAAACGGTCATTCACGACTCCTTGCGGTAACGGTGGACCCGATGGCGCAAAGTAGTCGTTTTCAGTTCTCGCCCCCCGGCGCGGGGCGAGAATTCGGACGAATTGAGCCCCGCGATGTGCGGGGCAAGGTGCTTGGACTAGGCCGCGCGAGCTTGCCGCTTTTGTTCGACGTCGGGCAGCAAGACGGTGAGAATGCCGATCAGCGGCAGGAACGAACAGACCTTGTAGACGTAGTCGATGCTCGTCACGTCGGCCAGCTTGCCGAGCACGGCTGCGCCGATCCCGCCGAGGCCGAACGCGAACCCGAAGAACAAGCCGGCCACCATCCCGACGTTGCCCGGGATCAGCTCCTGCGCGTAGACCAGAATGGCCGAGAACGCCGAGGCGAGCACGAGACCGATGAGCACGGTCAGCACGCTGGTCCAGAACAAATTCGCATACGGCAGCAGCAGCGTGAACGGAGCGACGCCAAGGATCGACACCCAGATCACATACTTGCGCCCGACGCGATCGCCGATCGGGCCGCCCACGATCGTCCCCGCCGCGACGGACGCCAGGAAGACGAACAGATGGATCTGCGCGGCCTGCACGCTCAGATGGAACTTGTCGATCAGATAAAAGGTGAAGTAGCTGTTGATGCTCGCGAGGTAGAAGTACTTCGAGAACACGAGCAGCACCAGCACGCCGATAGCGAGCGCGACGCGTTGCCTGGAGAGTGACGGGTGGCCTGCGCGGACCTGCGCCTTTTTCTTCGTGGCCGGATGCCGGTTGTACCAGCGGCCGACTTGCGCGAGCACGACGATGGCGACGAGCGCCGCAACCGAAAACCAGGCGATGCTGCGTTGACCGTGAGGAATGATGACGAGCGCGGCGAGCAGCGGGCCCAGTGAGGTACCGGCGTTGCCGCCCACCTGAAACAGCGACTGCGCGAGCCCGTAGCGGCCTCCCGAGGCCATGCGCGCAACGCGCGACGACTCGGGGTGGAACACGGACGAACCGCATCCGACGAGCGCCGCCGCGACGAGCAGTACACCGAAGCTCGGGGCAACGGACATCAAGAGCAGCCCGCTCAACGTGAACCCCATGCCGACCGGGAGCGAGTAGGGCTGCGGACGCTTGTCGGTATAGATCCCGACGAGCGGTTGCAGCAGCGATGCCGTGATCTGATAGGTCAGCGTGATGAGGCCGACTTGCGCAAACGATAGCGAAAAGTTCGCTTTGAGCATCGGATAAATCGCCAGCACGAGCGACTGAATCATGTCGTTCAGCAGGTGCGAGAAGCTGATTGCCCCCAGAACGGAATAAACGGTGCGCTGTATACCGCCGGCGGCAGCCGTGGGGGCGGGCATGTTAGGCGCGGCATTCGCCGCGAGAGCGTTTTTTTGCATGCCAGGCATCCTGAAATGAGTGAGCATTCGTCGCTTCGTCGAGCGACGCGGGCGCGAGCAAGACCCGGACGAGGGCCGAGCGGTGCTGGTCCGATTTCGTAAGTGTAGGTTGTCTCAAAAAGACAACTCGGACATTGTTTGTCGCCAACGAGACATCATCGTCGGATGCGCCGGAATATCGATGATCCGCCGCGGTAGCGCTCGGCTTACCCGTGAAGCATGCCGGGTTTCCTGTTCCGGCGCTTTTTGACGCGTTATAACCCCACCGGCATGCGGGAAACGCATGCAAAAAATGCGTGCGGAACGCGGGTTTTCACTCGTGCTCCGCGCCTCAAGAAGGCCGCCGAATATGCCGTTGACCAACGGTAGCGGCCGCATGTGCCGTCCAACCCGCCCACAAGGTGGGGCATTATCCAGAAGGGGGTTGCATGAAGGTGGTTTCCCGGGGATTGCGTGCGGGCGCGAAGTTCGTGCCCGATGATGCGGTGGCGGACGGCAGATCGCGCGGCGTCGGCGTAAAGGGGCGTCTGAGCGGACTGTCGGTCAAGATGTCGTTGCGACTGGCATTCGCGGTGTTGCTCGCCGGTACGCTGGCGATCGGCATATTCGCCCTCGCGCAGATCAGCCGCTTGAACGACTCCTCCCGGTCGATCTACGAACAGGGACATGTGGCCAGCCGGGCCGCGGAAGAGGTGCGGGGCAACATGCTGCGCTCGAGCCGCGCGCAAAAGATGCTGCTTACGGCGACGACGGCCAAGGAACGCGACGAACTCGGAGCCGAAATCGACAGGGGCCTTGTCGCGATCAACGGCGAGCTCGGCACGCTCAAGCAATACACCGATGTCGGTGACAAGGCCGCGCTCGAGCAGCAAACGAAGCTGGCAGCGGCGGTATCGGCCTGGGCCGGGCATCTACGCGATTTCGTCACGCTCATGAAGGCGCAGCCGCTCGACCTGTCGCAAATGAATTGGCAAGTCGGCATGCAGGATGTCTCGCTGCTCGTGGAAACGGGCAAGCTCGAAAAGCTCGTCGATGCCCTCGTCGCCGCGCGCGGCGCCCAGGCGAAAGCGACGATCGACGCTTCGGCATTCATCTTCAAATCGTCCTTCGTCATGATGGCCGCGATGACGGCCGCGCTGATCGGGGTCGCCATCGTCGTCAGCGAGTGGGTCGTGCGGCGCCTGACGCGCCAGCTGGGCGGTGAGCCGGTCTATGCCAAGGACATCGCGAGCCAGATCGCATCGGGCGATCTTTCGCACCCGATCGCGCTCGGCAAGAAGGACACGTCGAGCATGCTCTACGCGCTCTCGGAAATGCGCACCGGGCTTGCTGGGACGGTGGGCGAGATCGCGGCGAGTGCGGAGGCGATCGCATCGGCGGCCGGTGAGATCTCGATGGGCAACCTCGATCTGTCGCAGCGCACCGAGCAGCAGGCCGTCTCGCTCGAGCGCACCGCATCGAGCATGGAGCAGCTGACTTCAACCGTGCGCCAAAACGCCGATAACGCGAAGCAGGCCAGCTCGCTGGCGAATAACGCTTCGGAGATCGCGTCGACGTGCGGGTCGGTCGTTTCGCGCGTCGTCACGACGATGGGCGAGATCAATGCGAGCGCAAAAAATATCGGCGACATCACCGGCGTGATCGACGGCATCGCGTTCCAGACCAACATCCTTGCTTTGAATGCGGCCGTCGAAGCGGCGCGTGCGGGCGAGCAGGGGCGCGGGTTTGCCGTTGTGGCGGGCGAGGTGCGCTCGCTCGCGCAGCGCAGCGCCGCCGCGGCGAAGGAAATCAAGACGCTGATCAACACCTCGCTCGAGCGCGTGGAGAACGGTTCGACGCTGGCCGAGGATGCCGGTCGCACGATGAATGAGGTGGTGAAGGCGGTCAAGCGAGTCACCGACATCATGGGCGAAATCTCCGCGGCGTCCACGGAGCAGAGTTCGGGCATCGAGGAAATCAACCGCGCGGTCACGCAGATGGATGCGGGGACGCAGCAGAACGCGGCGCTCGTAGAAGAGGCTACTGCGGCTGCACGCTCGCTCGACGATCAGGCGAAAGCGCTCAAGCGGCTCGTTGGGAAGTTCAAGCTGCACGCGTGAGGGGGTGGGCGTGGTGCTGACGGTGGCTGGTAGTGCGTCGTTCACTGCCAGCTGCGGCTTCACTGCTGAAGCGACACTGCGGAAGCGCCGCTTGGAGCAACGATCGGGGACATCCTGTAATAGAAGACCCAGTCGGTGTAGCTCTTTTTGTCCACGAACGTTTCAAATGGCTCGGAAAACTGTGCGATTTTGATGGGGTGCCGAGTCGAACGGCTGCTTATGCCCATGATTTCTCCTCCCGGCGCAGTGAGTAGCAACCAATCCGCGCGGCCTGTGATCGGATCGACATAGACCTTTCTCAAATGACGGACGACGTTCGGATAGCGTGGGTCTTTCAGCAGTGCCTGGAGTGAAATCGGATATGGGTTGCCGCCGGCAGGCGTCATCTCATAGTAGCTTTTCAACGCTGCCCGGAATTGCATGCCGACAAACAGCAACTCTTCCTCCGCTGACCGACGTTGAGCAATGGACCCCAAAGCGGCTGCGGCCGCGGAAACAATACTGATGATGGCAACCGAGATCATCAAGGCGAGGTAGGTGAAACCTGCCGCTTTCGAGCCGCGACGACCGCTAGTAGTCCGTGAATTTCGTGTCATGCTTGTCGCTCCCCGTTGCGCTGCTACGCACGTCATAGACCTTTCCGTCGTCGGGATTGTCCGGGGGTAGTACGACCCACTCGGTCGACGATCCTGCGACGGGATCACTTGGAATGGCTCGCAGATATTTCTTGTCGACTAGCTCAGTCAAGCTGTCCGGGTACCGTCCCGTGTCGGCATAGAACTTATCAATGGTTCCGCGCATGATCCGAAGGTTCTCGTGAAGCGTGGCCTCTTTCGACGTCTCGAGGCTTTTGACGTAGGTTGGGGCGGCAAGCGTCAACAATACTGCGATGATCGTCATGACGACGAGTAGCTCGATGAGCGTGAAGGCGCGCTCGAATGCTCTGGTTCTCGGCATCGTCGAGCGTAGCTTCCGCACGCCGTTACCACCGTCGATAGGGGATTCCGTTGAGCCCGATTCGCGGCGATCGCGAATAGACATCGTAGACATCGTCACCCTCCTGCGGATCTGTCGCATCGCTCGCATAGCTTCGTTTGCCCCATGTGTCCGCATCCGACATGGCAGCATCTGCGCAAAGCGGGTCCCGTGGGATGCGGCGTAAGAAATAAATCTTCGCTCTCTTGGGGTCTCTCGCATCCTCGACCCCGTCCACCAGGACGTTGAGGTCCTTCGGATACCCCGTACTATCGGCGGCCTTGGCGATGCGTCCACGGTCAGCGGCGTTCTTATAAGCGTCGATTGCCGTGCGCAGTTCGCGTAGCGCGACTCGCAGGTCATACTCCCTCGCTCGTTGGACCGAGACCTCCGCGACCGGCATGGCAATTCCCGCTAGGACTGCCAGCACAGCGAGTGTCACAAGCAGTTCGATCAACGTAAATCCCGCTTGCACTTTTTGCATGCGGCGGCCTTTCATGGCGCAAGAACAATGGCTTGCGGTGAGGGCAGCGAAATCGGAATCGCCGTCCCGTTCAGACCAACCGGCGCCATAGAGACGATCGACAGCGAGGAAGGATTGGCCGAAGCGATGGTTTTGAATGTTGCCGTTAGGATCGAGCCCTGCCCGGCTGGCCCGGTACCGGCCGACGGATCATTGCCGACAAGCGTGTCGGTCACGTAAATCTGACCTGCCGCCGGGTCCGGACGGGCTTCAAACCTCGTGGGCGCGTTGGCCTGTTTGAAGAAGTCACCTTCGGTGACGTTGACTACCTCAAGCTTTTTCGGGTCATATCCGATCGCCAGCGGAATGCTCGCAATAGGTTGCGGCGAATTGACCACCAACTGAACGGAGAACGACTCGCCGACTTTCGCTTGGCCTGGGGCGAGCCATACCGCTTGCGCTGATCCGGTCGCAGGCGATGCCGCGTCACCGGTCGACGTGTTGCTGGTGGCGGCGGAACTGGCACTGCTTGGCGCGTTGCTCTGGGGGGGCGGCGAGCCATTCGGAACCGCAGGGTAAGTGCCCGGTGCGGGTTGCGTGGCACTTGCGGGAGCGACGGGCGCGGCCTGCGCGTTCGAGCCGGCATTACTGCGGTCCAGTGTGCGTGAGTTTGACTCCGTGCCCGAGTCGAATGCGAGCAGTCGTGCCTCAGGGCTCGGAATGTTACGGATCAAATGAGGCGTAATCGAAAGAACGATTTCGGATTTCTTCGAGTCACCTTGATGACTGGAGAAAAGACGCCCAAGGAGCGGGAGCTGGCCCAACCCCGGGACCTTGTTCGCCGTATGAGTATCGCTATCGTTGATGAGCCCGGCAAGCACTTGGTTCTCGCCATCCTTCAAACGCAGCGCGGTGGCCGCCGACCGCGTGCCGATTTGGTAGGCGACGGTGCCCTGAGACGTCGTAATTTGGTTCGTGATGTTGCTCACCTCGAGATTGATCTTGATATCGACCTCTGCATCTGCCGTTATGACTGGCGTAACCTCGAGCTTCAAGCCTACGTCGAGGTACTGGACGTTCGAAGAGACGAATCCGGTCGCAGTCGAAGTGGAGGTAATGTTCGGAACCTTGTCTCCGATCAGGATCTTCGCGACCTCCCTGCTGCGCACGCGAATGCGAGGATTGGCGAGCAAGTTTGCGTCCGTCGTTGTCAGGCTGGCATTGACCGTGAGAGGAGTGACCGTCGCGCTGACGCCCGCCGTCGTCAAATGTCCCAGCTGAGCAAGCGTTACCGTACTATTGGCCCCGCTGCCCAAGGGGGTGAGGGTAAGCTGATCGGGGTATTTAATGCCGAGACTCGATAAACGATCCCTGGAAACTTCGAGGATTTCGACTTCAAGCATGACTTCGGGATCAGGCAAATCCTGAAGTTGGACCAGCTTCTCTGCTATCGAGACCGCCTCGGGCGAGTCGCGCATGATGACGGCATTCTCCTTTTTGTCGACGATGAGGTCCCGCGTCTTCACGATGGTCTTCAAGGTGTTGGCGACGAGCTCGGGATCGGCATGTGCCAGAAAGAACGTCCGCACGGTCAGTGGTTTATAGTCCTTGAGCTTGGCTGGCGTGTTCGGGTACACAAGAATCGTATTTCGATCAAGCGTGCGTTTGTCCAGCTGATTGGTCATCAATACGACATCGATGGCTTCTTTGATGCTCGTGTTGTTCAGAAAAACGGAGGTCTTTTGATCTGTGCGCACATCCTTGTCAAAGACGAAATTGACCCCCGATGTCCGTGAGAAAACTTCGAAGACCTGGCCCAACGATGCATCTTTGAAGTCGATCGAGAGGGTCTTGCTCAGCGCTGTATCGAGTTGCGTACCGACCGGAGCTTGCTCTATCTTTTCCTCGATCGATTTCAGTAGGGCTCGAGCCTGTGCGTTCGTCGGATCCTCCGTTAGAATTTTTCTGAGCGTGACGATGGCTCCGCTCGTGTCATTTTTTTTAACCTGCACGGTGGCATCGTCCAGCCATTTGATGTGCGTCGCTTCTCTATCGAGGCGAGCCAGGCCCGCTTTCGCGCGGTCGTTCTCCGGGTCGAGCTTCAGTATGCGCAGATAGTACTCGCGCGAGCGCGCCTCGCTGCCGTTGCGAGAGGCCTCATTGGCGGATGCGAGCCACGACGCGATTGCCCGGTCTCGCAGTTGTAGATACGTCGCTCGCAAAGCGGGATCCGAGGGATGTTTTTTCAGCGCGGACTGTAGCGTTGCGAGACTTTCTTCTATCTTCCCGGCATCGAACATCTCATGCGCGTCTCGTTGGACTCGATCGCTCGCACATCCTGCGAGTACGGTCACAATGACCATGCGAAGCAAAAGAGTCGTTAATGACTTCATGGGACGTCTCGTTATTGAATGCTCAACTGCTGCGATTCGTTCAGTGGCATGTACAGAACGGTCATGACCGGAGGCGAGATTTTCTCGATTCGATAGGTGTCCTCGATGACATCGTCGGCTTTAACGATCAAAACCGCGCTCTGGCGGGCCAAAAAGACGCGCCACTGGCGACCATCGAACTCCTTGCCTAAATATGAAAACGGTAGGGGGGGCGCGGTAGGTTTCTCAGGTGCCGCGGGTGCGGGCGGAGGCGGTGCCCAGGAGTGGACGGCAAAGAGCGTCTTATCGGGTTCGACAGGATCCTGATCCCCATCTGCCAAATTTGCTCGGCTCAGTATCCGCGTTACATCTACGTGAGTCGTGCGATGACTCTTGGTCATCGAAGCTTGCGCCTCCTCACGCGTTGCGAGCTTCGACGGCGACTCGGCGCGCGGTGCCGAGACCGCCTCGCCGAAACGGTCTCGATCCCCGAATATGGCGATGAGCGCCGAAACAACCAGGCCCCCGGCCAGAAGCAAGCGCTGGAGTTTCATCACGGCCTCCGCGCAGTGCCAGGTAATTTCGTGTTAGCGGAACCATCTCGCGGTGCCAACGACGTCGGCGAAGCCACGAAAAGAGTCAGACGCAACGATGCCTCTAGCTGACCGTTGGTCACCTTGTCGCGTCGGAACCGGATCGCATCGAGCGAGGCGAACGGCAACGCAGCGAGTGTCTGCTTGCAAAACGTCAGGATCGACGAAGCGTTCGCCTTGACAGGCAGATCGATCTGGTAGGACTGGTACTTTCCCTCGGCGTCGACAATGAGTCGATAATCCGCTTTATCGAGAACAACGCCGGATCGACGGGCAACTTCAAAGAGCTGGACTAACGACTGCTCCAGCCGCTCGGACGGCGCAAGCATCGTGTAGAACCGGTCTAAGCGTTCCTTTTGCCGGTCGGTGCTTCGCGAGGGCTGCGCCGCAGCCAGTCGGTAGGTATTGCGAGCAAGTAACAACTGATTCTCCCGCAGGCTACGTTCCCGATATAACCATGGAAGCGCGATGGCTGCGAGCAACAGGCTAACAAGGAAAATGGCGCAAGCGATCCATTCGCCTATCGACAACGTGCGGGCCCAGAGGAGACTGCTCAGATAGAGCCGCTTCATTGCTCACCTCGCCATGCGGCCTCGAATTTGAAGCGAAGAGGAGTATTCGGGTCGGTGGCGTCTACCTCGTGATGTGTCAGTATGACCGCGGTAAAAAAGCGGTCATGTCGTAGCGTCTCGACGTACGTGAGCATCGCTCCTGGATCGGCTGCCTCAGCTTCCCCTTTGAGCGTGAACGTCGATGCATCCGGTTCGAGCACCAGCAACGCAACCTTCGGGGTCGCAGATCGTTGCAAAGAGGCAAAGAGATCCCACCAAGGCAGATTCAATCTGCGGATCGCACGGTTGACCGCTTGCACCTGTGCCTCGGGCGACGCGGGCGGGGGACGATGAGCCGCAACGTGCGCTGAGGTCGAGGCCTCGAGCACATTGGCGCGAGTTTGAATGACCTCGATTTGCTGCTGAATTCGCTCGGCTTTCGTTACGGCCCATGATCCCAGCGCGGCGCCAGATAAAGCGAGACATAAAGCCCAAGGACGCAGACTAAGTCCGCGCCGAATCGTTGACGGAGAGAATTCGATGTTCAACGGACTCATTGCGCCTGCTCACGTAACCGTTCGATGGTCGCCGGCTCGATGAGTCGCAATGCCGGTGCCGTTTGAGCAACGCGTTCGAACCGATACTCCTTGTTTTGCACCGCATGCCACTCGTCGGGCACGTCGCCGCACAACATGACGGTGCTCGCGCAGGCGTGCCCGGCCTGGAGCGACAGTGCACGAAGCGCGGCTGTCAGTGCGTCGAGGTCGACGTCGCTGCCCGCGTGGCACCTGATCTGCTGGATCTGGTCGATCTCCCTCCGGCGCAACAGCGCGATCGTGGCGGTGGAATCGGCTAGTGCAACAAGCCAAGCACTGTCGCATCGACGGAGTTGTCGACGGTGATCGTTCCATTCAGCGACAAAACGAGGCAGACAGCTGACCACCCCAATACGATTGGCCGACGCCGCTGCGGCGATCGCATCGGTCAGTAGACGGGGTAGGCCACAAGCGATGAATGGACGCGTGGCTTTCCAATCAGCCTGGATATTCCAGGTAGCCGCTGACTCGCCGAAGAGCTCCTCGAAGCGCCAGAGCGCACTCGTCGACAGGTCTAGTCGTGTGGTTGCTTCCGCGGGTGGGTGGGCTATCCAGAAACGAGCATAGAAATCACTTACTGAGATCCGAACAGTGGAGGTCGTTGCTTGGATGCTGCTCAGGCAGCTCTGGAGGGCGTCAGCCACCGACGGGAGACCGCAGATGGGATGCGTTCGAACAGGTTGGGGCGCAGATGCTTTTCCATTGAGCTTGAACAGCGTGATGCGATCCCGCTCAATCGCCAGTTGTGCGGATTTACGCGACCAGTGCCACACGTCTGACCTCCTCGAGCGTGGTTGCGCCTTGCTTCGCCAGTTCCAGGCTGATTTGATGGAGGGAGCGCATCCCTTGATCGCACGCCGCTTCCTTGATTTTCCGGATCGGCGCTTTCTCGACGATCATTTCTCGAAGCTCGTCGTTGAGTATCAGCACCTCGGCAATGGCCTTTCGTCCCCGGTAACCGGTGCCGCGGCAATCTCCGCATCCTGAGCCAGCCGAGAAGTTGTATTGACCCGTCTCGTTCGCGGGGAGCCCTGCGCGTTTGAGCTGCTCCGCAGCGGGGCACACCGGCTGCGAGCAGCGCGGGCAGTTCAGCCGGATAAGACGCTGTGCGCAGATGCCATTGAGCGCCGATACGAATGCATAGGTATCGATACGCATGTGCGTGAACCGCCCGAATACATCGAACACGTTGTTGGCGTGCACCGTGGTGAGCACGAGGTGGCCCGTGAGTGCGGCCTGCACCGCGATTTCGGCGGTCTCCGGGTCGCGGATCTCGCCCACCATGATCCTGTCCGGATCGTGTCTGAGAATCGACCGGAGGCCGCGCGCAAAGGTCAGCCCCTTCTTGTCGTTGACGGGTATTTGGAGAACCCCGGGCAATTGATATTCGACCGGGTCTTCGACGGTGATGATTTTGTCCTGGCCGGTGTGTGTCTCGGCGATAACAGCGTAAAGCGTCGTGGTTTTGCCAGATCCGGTAGGGCCGGTCACCAGCAGCATGCCGTGCGGCGCGTCGGCAAGCAGCCGCAGTGTTTCCAACGTTGGATCGTCGAAACCAAGCGCGTGAAGACTCAGCGTGCCATGCGCCTCGATCATGGCGCGCTTATCCAAAATTCGGATAACCGCGTCTTCGCCGTGGACGCTGGGCATGATCGATACACGTAGATCGATTTCCCGGCCTTGCGCAGTCACGCGAAAGCTCCCGTCCTGAGGGACCCTGCGCTCTGCGATATCCAACTCGGCCAGTACTTTTAAACGCGAAACTGCCTGCTCCGCCAACTCCGTGCCAGGGAACGTCGCGGACGGGACCAGGACGCCATCGATGCGGTAGCGAACTGCCAAGCCATTGGCATGGCATTCAAAATGAACGTCGGAAGCTCCGGCTTTGAGGCCATCGTATAGCGTCGAGTTGATCAGCTTGACGGCGGGGCTCGAGCTATCGGCAACGGTTGCAAACGATAGTTCAGGGGCGAGCTTCTTGTCACTCGCGCCCGTTGCGTCGACGGAGAGAATGCCGTCTACGGTCCGCGCGCTCTCTTCCTGCTTGTCGAGATAGGCGCGGATGTCCTCAGCAAACGCGAGCCGGTACTGCAATGGTGCGTTCGCGCGGGCGTTCAGCCAAACCTGGAGATCCGCATCGAACGGATCAGAAACAACGGCCCATAGGGCACCGTCTGAGCAGCGCAGGAGCACTGCGCCTTTGTGAAGCGCCTGAACGAGCAGCATCAGGTCAAAGGCCGGGCTTGCTTCGTGCATATGCCGAGTTTCCACTACCGGCCATCCGAGGTACTCGCCGAGGAGTTCGGTGATGTCTCTGCCCACTCGGCCCGTCACCGCCTCTAGTGCACCCATCACGCTTTGATTGGACTGGCGTGCCAAGTCCCTGGCGGAACGGATCATCTCCACGGTCAACGCGATAGGGTCGGGATGATCAGTCATTGCAGGCTCGCGGCCAGGTCAAAAATCGGCATATACAGCAGGACGACTATCCCACCCACGATGATGCCGATCGCGGCCATCAAGAGAGGCTCGAATGTGCGTGTGAAGCGGTCGATGAAACGAGAGATGTCGCCTTCGTAAAATTGAGCGGCTTGCCGCAACATCTCGGCCATCTGACCAGATTGTTCGCCCACACGGAGCATTCTCACCGACACCGATGTCGTCATTCTTTGACCCTCGAGGGCGCCCGAGAGTGCGTAACCATCCTCTACCTGCTTGCTGACATGGCGAAGCGAACGCTCCCAGTCTCGGGGAACGACGGTACCTGCGCTTCGCAGCGCATCGAGAATCGGCATGCCTCCTTCAAGCAGCACGCCCAAGGTGAGATAGAAGCGCGAGAGTTGGTACATCCGCACGTGTTCGCCTATCAAAGGCAAACTGCTCAGCAGTCGCGAAAGGCCTCCCTTTGCGATGTACGAGCGTGCAGCCGCGAAAAAAGCCAGTGCGGCACCTCCTACGCCTGCCAGTAGTTCGAGCGTGTGATGTGCGACGAATTTGCCGGAGTCCATCATTGCTTGGGAAAGAAACGGAAGGGGACGTCCCGTATCTTGATAGATCATCGAAAAGCGCGGAACGACATAGCCCATGAGGAATAACGTTACGGCACCCCCGGCGACGCAAAGGATCATGGGGTAGAGCGAGGCGCTAACGATCTTGTTGCGGACTGTGTCGACTCGGGTCTGATAAGTGACGTAGCGTTCCAGTGCGACTGGAAGATCGCTGGTGCCTTCTGCCGACTTGACGAGACCCACGTACATCGGCGGGAAGATGCTCGGGTGTTCCGTGAGAGCCGTGGATAGACGATTCCCATCGAGCAGCATCTGCAGGAGCCGCTTGATGAGGGAGCGTGTGGTCGCTACGGATTCCTTTTGTTCCAGTGCTTCAAGCGCTTCGACGATGCCGAGACCGGCTCGTAAAAGCGCCAGCAACTCTTGGGTGAACAGGATGAGCGGAAAGCGGCTTCGGCGACGGATCATTGATCCCACGAGAGCGGGCCGAACATCCATCGCCCGCAGCGATTGCGCTTCGAGCTGACGCTTTGCATCGGCAGCATCGCTCGCCTCGAGGCTCAGGCGAACGATCCTTTGGTCAGCAGTCAGTACGCGTGCATCGAAGCGCATCGTCTATCACTCGCTATCGTATTCAGGGAAGGGCGATCTCGGCGTTCTCGCCGCTGCCGCCTGGCGTGCCAGCCTTGCCAAGAGTCTTGATTTCGAAATCGCCCTTGGGTCCGGGCGAGCGATACTGATAGGGTCGTCCCCATGGATCTGGCGGAACGTCCTTTTTGAGGTACGGCCCATTCCAATTGGCGGCGTCTGAGGGCTGAACCATCAGCGCTTTTAGTCCTTCCTCGGTCGTGGGATACCGCCCAACGTCGAGCCGAAACGTATCGAGCGCCTTCTCGAAAGCGGTCAGTTGAGCCTTGGCGAGTGTGGCCTCGGATTTGTTGACTTGGGCGAAGTACTTGGGGCCGACGTACGAGGCGAGTAGCCCGATGATGACGAGCACGACAAGCAGCTCGAGGAGGGTGAATCCCTTCGCTGGTTTATGCGCACCGTCTAGCTTTTTTCTCGGGCCGCTCAGTATCGGCATTTCAAAGTCATTCATCGGATTCGTTTCCTCGATGCTTGATTGCTCGGTAGGTTTCATAGCGCGCCAACACCTTCGGTACATAGATCATCGTTTCGCCGTACGGCGGAATACGCATCTGATGCGAGGTGATCGCCCGTCGTCCAGCGTTATATGCCGCCAGTGCCAACACAACGTTGCCGTGGCATGCATCGATCAAGGTTTTCAAGTGACGTACTCCAGCGTCGATATTCTGATAGGCGTCGAATGCGTCGCGCACGCCATAGCGGGCGGCCGTTTGCGGCATTAATTGCATCATCCCAACGGCACCTTTCTGCGAGCGTGCGTCCGGGTTGAAGTGCGATTCAACGTCGATGACCGCTTGCACCAGCGCGGGATCAAGTCCATATCGGGATGCCGCGCCGTCGACGATCGATTGCCATTGGGGTGTCGAAGCTTTAGCGGTTTTTTCGAACGAAGAGCGCGGCCGTCCAGCAGGAGTTGAATCGAGCAATCGTGATGATTTTTCAACCGGCGCGTCCGTAAAGTACGGCGTGCCGTCGCTTTTCTCCGTCACATACACATCAGCAATTGCGCTGCGCGCACGCAATACGAGCAGCGCCACAACGAATGCGGCAAGGCCTGGTACGGATCGAAGACCGCAGCGCTTCAATTGATTCACCCCGTAAAGCGGATCACCTTATCTGGTGATCGCAGCGTGCACAGGCTCGAGTCCCGGCTTTGAGTAATTTGTCAGGAATCGGAGCAGCAAAACAGCGGAAATTGTTTCGTATTACCTCATAGCCCGCATTGATCGTGTGTTGTCTGGCCCACGTTTGGCCGAGTAATCACGCAACGATGCCGGCGATAGTGCACGTTGGCTCGTCAAGCTGCGGAGAAACGCGACGAGGTCCGCCTTTTCCTGAGGTGTCAGGATCAGCGGCCGGCCGCTCTGAGCGGTGCGGTAATAGATCTCCTGGTCGATTGCGGCCTCCAGCGTATCGACGCTGCCGTCGTGCATGTACGGAGCGGTGAGCGCTACGTTTCGTAGACTGGGCGTACGGAACTTGCCTATGTCGCTCGGTTGCAGCGTCACGACGAATCTGCCGAGTTCTGCGATGTCCGCATCGCTTAAGACGATTTCCGCGACGGAGTGTCCGTCGCTCTTCAGCTTGACGACGCGCTGGACGAGATTGGGCAGTTGCTTCTCGATGCGCGACATGCCGATGTGGAGACTATGAAACTGCCCGTCAGAGAACGCTGCACCCTGGGGGGCGATGCTATGACAAGTGGTGCATTGCGCTCGGCCTGAAAAGAGAGTCAGCCCGCGCACGGCTTCGAGCGAGAGCGCACCTTTGTCATGACTGTAGTAATACCGGTCAAACGCGGAGTTGCCGGACGCAAGACTACGCTCGAATGCAGCGATCGCTTTGGCGACGTGCTCCATATTGATCGCCGGGCGGGAGGCGCCGAAGACTACCTGGAAGTCGCGAACGTAAATCGGATCACGTCGGATGACTTTCAGAACGGCTCCATGGTCGTGAAGGCCATGCTCGATCGGATTGACGAAGGGCTCGAGAGCCTGGTCTTCCAGCGATCGTTGCCGGCCGTCCCAGAACTGATCGTCGACAAGAGATGCGTTATACAAGCTCGGCGCATTGCGGGTGCCGAGCTTCCCGGCCAGACCGCGTGCCTTGGACAAACCGTCGGTGAAAGCATGGCTTGGCTGATGACAGGTAGCGCAACTCACCGAGCCATCCGCGCTGAATCGCTTGTCGAAGAAGAGCCGTTCCCCCAGTGCGCTTAGGCGGATGTCCGGAAGCTGCGCGTTCCGGATTTCCGTCGGGAGCCCCAGCCTTTCATCGACGGACTGTGCCAGCGAGCCGATTGATGCGAGCGCGGATAGGACAAGCACCGCATATGGCGCGCGGCGACTCGCGATGACGCTTCTGATAGGTATCAGTTTCATTGCACCGCCCCGCTCGGTTCAGAGAGCTGCAAAACATGTTCTGGACGAAGACGCTAACACAGTCAATAGAATGTTCAAGTCGCTTCTTCATGGCAAACGTTTGCTTTCAAAAAACATCGAGATGGATGAGCGATCTTGGGGATTCCTTACTCATAGGCAGTGATATCAAAGAAAACATTTTGTCGCGACTTTAGGTGCGGCCTGCTTATGGGTCGGCTTTTAAAACATCGGTTTTGCGGAAAGTAAAAGGATCGAATGTTTATGTGGCCTGTCACACATTACGTCGCTACTTCTTGCGTAAATATGCGGGAACGCAGGGTATGAGAAACGGGGTGGCGCTCTCGACGGGGACCGTATGTTGAAGGACTGCTATAACAATCCTAAGCAAGTGTCAGGTCTCAATACGCGACGTGTTGAGTGCTGCCAGCTATACGAATCTAGTAGATCTTTAGGGCGGCCGGTCACTCGGTTCCTTTAGTTGATGGTGCGGACTTGGCGCGCTTTCATCATTTCAGGTGTTTATCGACATCCAACTTAGAGGTTGGTTGCGATGCGGCGTCGAATTTTTCGGGATATCGGCTACGGGGATCCAATGATCATCATTCTCAATCGTGACTCGAACGCGCCGATGTTTCTTTGCTTCTGGCTGGGCTGTCTTCATCACTTGATTGGCTTCTGGTATTCAATGTTTTCGTCCCGGGCAGTCTATTCGTCTCCGTAGGCGCTATCCCGCCCGTGGGTCCCCCGCCTATTTGTTTCGCTGTTCATTCAATCCACACACACGGGGTGGTGGCAATGCTTCGTCGATTTTTGCGTCTTATCCGAGCTGGCCAGATCGCGCTGTTGTTCGCGTTGCTTGCGACGAGCGCATCATCGTCATGGGCTGCGACATTCAACCTGTCCTACGACGAGCTGGGTCGCTTGGTGGGGGTCGTGGACGATGGCGGAAACACAGCCTCGTATAACTACGATGCGCTAGGCAACATCCTGTCGATTGCGCGCGGCAACGGCGCCGTTTCCGTGACCTCGTTTGCACCTTCGAGTGGGCAGGTGGGCACGAGCGTCACGATTTCGGGTTACGGGTTCTCTTCCGTCGCCAACCAGAATACAGTCGCATTCAACGGAACCGCCGCGGTAGTGGCCTCCGCGACCTCGAGCCGATTGGTAGTAACGGTGCCGTCCGGGGCGACTACTGGGCCGATTTCCGTGACCTCGCCCAACGGAAGCGCAACCAGCGCAAACGCGTTTTCAGTCGTGGCGGGTCAAGCGCCGACGATAGCCGGGTTCTCGCCCACGATCGCTCCGCCTGGCACTGCGGTGACGGTCAATGGAACAAACTTCCAGACAGCGGTGAGTGAAGACAGTCTCACGCTGAACACACGCAGCGTCAGAGTCGCCACTGCGACGGCGACCACACTCGGATTCACGGTTCCGACCGCATCTTCGTCCGGGCACTTGGCGGTGACCACGCCTTACGGACAGGCCACGAGCAGCCAGGACCTCTTTGTGCCGCCCGGCACGCACGTGCCGGCGGACGTGGGCGCCACCGGTAGGATGACGATCGGCAGCGCGCAGACGGTTACCCTGAGTACGGCCAACAAGATCGGCATGACGCTCTTTGATGCAACAGGGGGGCAGCGGGTGAGCCTGACGATCACCGGCTCGACTTTCGGATCGTGTGGATCTGGAAGCATCCAGATTCTGAACACAGACGGTTCGGTGATCGGCAGCACGAACCTGTGCAACGGTAGCTTTTTTGGAGCAATCGCACTTCCGGTGACGGCCAGCTATACGATTTTGGTGAGCCCTGTCACCAATACGACGGGCAGCGTCACCTTCACGCTGGACAACGTGCCGCCTGATGCGACGGGCACGATTGCGGTGGACGGGGGGGCGTCCACCCTCACTGTCACGGTGCCGACACAGAATGGCAGTCTCACGTTCACCGGCAATGCATCGCAGCGCGTGTCGCTCTATCTGACCGAAGACTCGAGTCTGAGCAGCGCTTGCAGTTACATCTCGATCGTCAACCCCGATGGCACGTTCTTGGTCGGCAAGTTGTTGTTTTGCGGGGCAGGCTACTACAGCGACCTTCTGACACTGCCGGCCACCGGGACGTACACGATCAAGCTCGACCCGTCCGGCAGAAATACGGGTACCGCGACGTTCACGCTAAGCAGCGTGCCGCCGGACGCGACGGGCACGATTGCGGTGGACGGGGGGGCGGCCACCCTCACTATCACGGCACCGGCACAAAATGGCAGTCTCACCTTCGCTGGCAATGCATCGCAGCGCGTGTCGCTCTATCTGACCGAAGACTCGAGTCTGCGCAGCGTTTGCAATTACCTCTCGATCGTCAATCCCGATGGCACGTTCCTGCTTGGCAAAACACTTTTTTGCGGCGCGACGTACACGAGCAATGCGCTGACATTGCCCGCCACGGGGACATACGCGATCAAGCTCGACCCGTCCGGTAGAAATACAGGTACCGCAACCTTCACGCTCACTAGCCAATAAAAGAGGGACACGATGGACACCGGAACGTCAATCGGGCTCCGCAAGAGTGACAGTGCCCCGCATCGCCTCTTGCAATGGTTGGGGACCATAATGCTTCTGCTATGCGTGCTGGTGAATGCTGCGTCAGCGGAGTTGCTCCCGGCGGCGCCCGGTCAAAGCGCAACGCTCCTTCCCAACGGGCGCTTGTTGTTAGTCGGCGGCGAAGGGCCGGCCGCTACAACTGCCTCCATCTTTGACGCGGCAACGCAGCAGGTATCGCGGCTGCCCCCGGGCCCGGCGACGCCGCGCGCCTATCACGCCGCGACCCTGTTGCCGGACGGCAGGGTGCTGATTCTGGGCGGCGTCGGACAGGACGGCGCGACACTCAAGAACGCGGAGTTGTTCGATGCGAGCAGCCAATCATTCACGTCCTTGGGCGACGTGGGGCTGATGCCGCGCGCGCATCATACAGCCACCGTTTTGATGGACGGTACGGTGCTCGTGGCAGGCGGGGTCTCCGAGCAAGGCGCGTTGCTGCCGCAGGCCGAGCTCTGGGATCCTGTCACCCGCCAGGCGCGCTCCTTCAATGCGCAGCTCGTCATGCCGCGCGCCGACCATACGGCGCAGGTGCTCCCAACAGAGCCCGTGCTGCTCTCCGGCGGGCGCGACGGCACCGGCAAGCCCGTGACCACCCCAGAAATCTATTCGCCGCAGCAGCAAAGCTTCACGGTGATCGATTCCGCCAATAGCGGTTTAGTGGCCGCCGCCTCGAGCACGGATGCGCCCGCCCTAATGGATTCGCTGCCGACGCCCGGTGCAACGGGGGTGGCCGTCAATGCCAGCATCGCCCTGCGCTTTTCCAAACCGTTGTCCGTTACGAGCCTTAACTCGAAGACGGTGACGCTGCTGGGCCCCACCGACGCTGTGGCTGTGCGTGTCGTACCCGTTGAGGGCGGACGCATGCTTTTCGTGACGCCGAACACGGACCTCCGGTCCGGGGCGAGTTACACGCTTTTCGTCAGCGGCGCCGTCGACGCGACGGGCAAGCCACTTGCGCTGACTTCGATTGGTTTTTCCACGCAGACGCTAAGCGGTACTGCCTCCTCGACGCGCACATCGGGTAACGCAACAGCCGCGCTTGCCACTAGCGCTACCGCCTCGCCGAGCGCAGCGTCCGCTCCCCAGGCCCCTACGAAGCCGCAGCCCGTTGCGGCACTCGCGGGAATGGCAGAGGCGACTATTTGGATTCCGCACGGTGCGCAGCTGGCCGGCGACTGGCGCGCAAAGCTGCCGTCCTCGCCGTTGGAGAAGCTGCCGCCTCTGACGGCGGGGCCAGGCGTGACGGCGCTTGCTGGACAGGTGTTGTTCATGAACGGCGCGGCCGCCGCGAACGTCACGTTAAGGCTCGGCGGCCAGAGCGCGCTCACCGATGTGAACGGGCGCTTCTTGCTCAGCGGCGTAAATGCCGGCGCACAGACACTCGTGATCGACGGTCGAAGCGCCAACCGCCCGGGCAAGACGTTCGGTTACTTCGAAGATCTCGTGAACGTTGAAACCGGCAAGACGAACGTATTGCCCTATACCAGTTGGATGCCTTTGATCGATACGGCACATGCGATCAAGTTCGATTCGCCCACCACCAGCGAAGTCGTCGTCACCACACCGTACATCCCCGGGCTCGAAGTGCATATTCCGAAGGGTGCGGTGCTGCGCGACCGCGCCGGGCATGTGATCAACGAACTGTCGATGACCCCGATCCCGGTCGATCGTCCGCCGTTCCCGCTGCCGACGCACTACGTGCCCGTTTATTTCACGCTGCAGCCCGGCGGAGCCCATCTCGAAGGTGTGGATGCCGCGAGCGCGCAAGGCGCGCGCGTGATCTACCCGAACTATCATCACGGTGCGCCGGGCAGCGCGATGGACTTTTGGAACTACGACCCGACGCAAAAGGGCTGGTACGTGTATGGCGAAGGCAAGGTCAGCGCGAGTGGTCAACAAATCGTGCCGGACCCGGGCGTGGCGATCTATGAGCTGACGGGTGCCATGGTGTCACTGCCAGGCAACGCACCCGCGGGTGGCCCGCCTCCTGGCGGATGCCCGGGCGCCGGTGGCTCGCCTGGGCCAGGCGGTACGCCTGCACCGCCTGGACCCGGGTCACCTGGAGATCCGGGAGGAGGCGCGTGTCCCAGCTCCCCCCCGCCACCTGAGCCTGGGCACCCGCCAGCTCCCACTTCCCCCGGCAAATCAGGGGGTAGCCCGGGTTGCGGGTCGCAGGGTGGCGACCCGGTCGATTGTGCAACGGGGCTCTTTGTCTTGTCGCGCACCGATCTGTCCGTCGCCGGAACGATTCCGCTGGCACTGACACGGGTATATCGGCCGAGCGACAGTACGTCCCGTGCCTTCGGTATCGGAGCAAACGACCGCTACGACATCTTTACGATCGGCGACATGAATCCGTACACGTATCAAGATCTGATCCTTCCTGATGGCGGTCGCATTCATTTCGTGCGTACGTCGGCGGGTACGAGTTGGACCGATGCGGTTTACACGCACACGGCCACCCCCAGCGCCTATTACGGTGCGACCATCCGCTGGCTGAACAACGGGTGGCAGTTGAAGATGCGCGACGGTCGCACCATGTTCTTTGCCGAGTGTGCCGGGTGCACCAGCGCCCGCCCAGCGGCACTGCGGCAGTTTAGCGACCGGCTGGGCAACCAGCTGACGCTTACCCGCGATTCGTACGGCAACCTCACGCAGATCAGCGGCCCGGATGGCCGCTATATCAGCCTGACGTATGACAGCGCCAACCGGGCCACGCAGGCGCAGGACAACATCGGCCGTATCGTCACCTACCAATACGATTCGGGCGGCCGCCTGGCGCATGTGACGAACCCCGACGGCGGGGTGGAAAGCTACACCTACGATTCGGCCAATAACATGCTCACGGTGACCGAGCCGAATGGTCAGGTGATGGTGACGAACCAATACGACAGCCATAACCGTGTGATCAAGCAGACGCTGGCCGATGGTGGCGTGTACCAGTTTGCTTACACGCTCGATGGCAGTGGCAACGTGACGCAGACATCGATTACCGATCCGAACGGCAATGTGAGGCAGGTGGCGTTCAATTCGAGTGGGTATTCGACGAGCGTCACGTGGGCATCAGGCAAGCCCGAGGCACAAACGTTCACCTACAGTCGTGCTGCCGGAACGAACCTGTTGCTGTCTTCGACCGATGCTCTCTCGCGGACTAGGAGCTACACCTACGATTCGACGGGCAACGTTTTGACGGCCACGGCGCTTTCGGGTACGGCGCAAGCGGTCACTACCACCTACACATATGAGCCTGTGTATAGTCGGATAACTTCCGTCGCCGACGGACTCGGCCACACGGTGACGTATCACTACGACAGCGCCGGCAATGCCATTGAGGTCGACGACGCGCTCGGTGACGCCACGCACTTTACGTATAACACTGTCGGGCAGACGACTGCTGCGACCGACGCATTGGGCAATACGACGACTTTCGGCTATCAGAGTGGGGACTTGGTTTCGGCGACGGATCCGCTCGGGCGGACGGTCACGCGGTACACGGATGGTGTTGGGCGGCTGCTGTCAGTTTCGGATCCGTTGGGAAACGCGACACGCTTTGATTACAACGGGCGCAGCTTGCCGACTCGCGTGACCGATGCGCGGGGCGGCGTAACGAGCCTTGCATACGATGCCGATGGCAACCTGACCAGCTTCACCGATGCCAATGGTGGCGTCACGGGCTTTACGTATGATTCGAAGGACCGGCGCGTGAGCCGCACGGATCCGCTTCAGGCGACTGAGACCTACGCCTACGACGGCAACGACAACCTCACGCAGTTCACCGATCGCAAGGGCAGGGTCGCGACGTTCAGCTATGACGGGCTGAACCGCGGCGTCTCGGCCGCGTACGGGCAGACCGGATCGGCGGGCAGCCTGACGGCGCCCGACGCGACGGTGAGCATCACGTACGATGCGGGCAGCCGGGCGACGCAGCTTGCCGACAGTCAGGGTGGCACGATCACGCGCGGCTTCGACGGTCTGGATCGTTTGATATCGGAAACGACGCCGAACGGTACCGTGACCTACGGTTATGACGCTGCGAGCCGACGCACGAGCTTCCAAGTGTCGGGGCAAACGCCAGTCACGTATGCCTATGACAACGCTGATCGCCTCACGGGAATCACCCAGGGTAGCGCGCAGGTGGGGTTCACCTACGATGCGGCGAACCGGCGAACGACGCTGACGTTGCCGAATGGAATCGTTGCAACGTATAGCTACGATACGGCGAATCAACTGACCGGGATTAGCTATGCGAATGGCGGCACGGCACTGGGCGATCTCAGTTATGGGTATGACAACGCTGGACGGCGTACGCAGATCGGTGGTTCGCTAGCGACGTTGACCTTGCCTGCGGCGATGACGAGCGCGACGTACGATGCGGGCAATCGGCTGACGAACTGGGCCGGTACGTCGTTGACCTATGATGCGAACGGCAACATGACGGGCGATGGAAGTCTCAGCTATGGCTGGGATTCGCGCAATCGGCTCGTCTCGCTTGCGGGCGCCGCGGCGGCAAGCTTCACCTACGATGCGACCGGACGTCGAGCTGGCAAGACCATCAATGGCACCACGACGAACTTTGTCTACGATGGTGCCAACTTTGTGCAGGAGCTCACGAGCGGCACGCCTACCGCGAACTTGCTGACGGGGCTTGGCATCGACGAAGTATTCAGCCGTACGGACGGCCTCGGCACGAGACATGTTGTGACGGACGCGCTGGGCAGCACGGTAGCGCTCACCGATAGCAGCGGAGCAGTCACGACCAGCTATGCCTACGAGCCGTATGGCAACACGACGGCAAGCGGCGAGCCGAATGCCAATGCGGTGGAGTACACCGGGCGGGAGAACGATGGTATGGGTTTGTACTACTATCGAGCACGGTATTATCACCCTGGTTTCGCCCGGTTTGTGGCGGAGGATCCGATTGGTCTGGCGGGTGGCATCAATCAGTACGCCTATGCTGCAGGTAATCCGATTAGCTTTGCTGACCCAGCAGGCTTACAAGCTTGCGTTACCTTTGGACATGGAGCGCGACACTTGGCGGGCACTGGACTGAGCCAATCAGCAGTGGAGAGTGCTATTACGAACGAAGTAATTGCGATAACACCGTTTTCGACTCCAGGCGCGCCATATTGGGGCACCGTGGACGTCGACGGCGTTGGAGTGCAATATCGGGCTATGCCGCTAGGCGGAGGCAGGACTCACATAGGGACATATATCCCATGACAAATTGCGATTATAGAGCGCCGAACGAACGAGAGCGGAATCTTTTGGATTTGCTTAGTTCGGCCGATTTTCCGGGTGCTGGCGCAGTAAGGCAGCAGCTTAGTGCATGCTTCGTGCGTCCTCTGGATTGCGACGGAAGCTTCCAACTTAGAGGGCCGGCCGGGCCGCTGGCCGACGTGAGGTACAGGGTCCCAGTGGAACTTTATGCCAATGACCTTGACGGCATTCCGATCCACGTGTTGCTTCACGTAATAGACGGCCTTTGTTCAGAGGTCGAAATCTACAAGGATGCGCCAACTACTATTTTGGCTCTCCCAAATCGTTGGGAATATTTTATTCCGAAGTAAACTGGTGTCGCTCTTTCGAGACTACACGTTGAACTGACGATCTGGCGCACGATAGCCCCCGCCATCAAGAAAAAACTGAAGGCGCGACCTACGCATACGACAACGTCGATGAGCAGTCGCGCTTCCGGTGACGGCAAGCTATACGATTTTGGTGAGCCCTGCCACCAATACGACGGGCAGCGTCACCTTCACGCTGTACAACGTGCCGCCGGATGCGACGGGCACGATTGCGGTGGATGGGGGGCGGCCACCCTTACTATGACGGCGCCGGCACAGCATGGCAGTCTCACGTTCGCCGGCAATGCATCGCAGCACGTGTCGCTCTATCTGACCGAAGACTCGAGTCTGAGCAGCGCTTGCAATTACATCTCGATCGTCAACCCAGATGGCACGTTCTTGGTCGGCAAGCGGGCAGTCTCTCGCCACCGGACGCGACGGTGAGCACCACGTATGATGCCGGCAGCCGGCCCACGCAAATCGTCGACAGTCAGGGCGGCACCATCACGCGAACCTATGATGGTCTGGATCGGCTCACTGCCGAAACGACCCCACAGGGCAGCGTGAGCTACACGTATGACGCCGCGAACCGGCGTAGGAGCTTCCAGGTGGCGGGCCAAAACGCCGTCACCTACACCTACGACAATGCCGATCGGCTTGCGACAATCACGCAGGGCAGCGCGCAGGTGGGCTTCACCTACGATGCGGCCAGCCGCCGCTCGACGCTCACATTGCCCAATGGGATTGTCGCGACCTATAGTTACGATACGGCGAATCAGCTGACGGGGATCAGCTATGCGAATGGCGGCACGGTGCTCGGCAACCTCACCTACGCGTATGACAACGCCGGGCGGCGTATTCAGATCTGCGGCTCGCTGGCCAAGATGACCCTGCCCGCCGCACTGACGAGCGCGACTTATGACACCGACAACCGCCTGACTAACTGGGCCGGTACGGCGCTGACCTATGACGCCAACGGCAATCTGACGGCCGACGGCAGCCTCGGCTACGGCTGGGATTCGCGCAATCGGCTGGTCTCGCTAACGGGAGCCGCGACGGCAAGCTTTGCGTACGATGCCGGGGGAAGGCGAAGCGGCAAGACGATCAACGGCACGACGGCGAATTTTCTCTACGACGGCGCCAATGTGGTTCAGGAACTCGCGGGGGGGCACGCCGAGCGCCAACCTGCTGACCGGCCTCGGGATCGACGAGGTGTTTAGCCGCACGGATGGTCTTGGCGCGAGAAGCCTTGTGACGGACGCGCTAGGCAGCACCGTGGTGCTCACCGATGGCAGTGGGGTAGTCAAGACGAGCTACGCGTATGAGCCGTATGGCAACACGACGGCGAGCGGCGAGGCGAATACCAACGCCGCGCAGTACAGCGGGCGGGAGAACGACGGTACGGGCCTCTACTACTACCGCGCGCGCTACTATCACCCCGGTGTCAGTCGCTTCGTGGCGGAGAATCCAATCGGATTGGCAGGAGGGAACAATCTTTACGCCTATGTCGAAGGCAGTCCGATATCGTACGACGATCCGTTTGGACTGAGTCGCGGCACAGTCTTGACGGGCGGTCCCATCGGGATAGCTGTGATCAGACCCAGTGGTGATATTGACTATTACGATGCTAACGGAAACCTCTCCGCTCAGTATCATGTTAGTCACGGCGAGCCACATGGACATAATATCGGTCCGGGTTTTAATCGTAATGATCATGTTCCGATGTGTCCGATTCCCCAGTAGGAGGTAAAGAAAATGGACGAGGTAAGTGGCTCCGCGTGGGTATTTGTCAAAGACAGTGAATTTCTCCTGAAGGTATTCGGGCGATACCCTTCCTTTCATGATGCCAGCGTACTTTCCATTAGTATGGAACGAGCGAAGCGGATGAAAAAACATGATCCGGCAGAGGGGGCCGTCGATCTGCGCAGCTTGGAACTTGTCGATGTGATACTCGAAGTACTACATCGCGAACATCAGCCCGAAGTTGAACCGATCGAACGGTTAAATTACGCGGTTACAATTGCTCTCTTGGATGTGCGAAGTGCAAACATTGATATCAATGCCATGCTCGCTGACAGCTTTGTTTCGGAGATCAGCTGGCGGCATCAAACAGGAGGGCTACTGGAGTTTGATCTCGAGCCCAACATCGGACTTGACGTTCAACTAGTCTGTGCTGCGGCGGAGATCCGGTCCATCCGGCCTTATCGTGGCGCGGTGCTGCTCGAACCCAATATCGTCGTATTTCCATAACTTAAGGGGCAACAGTGCCACTCTTGCTTTTTGCGCGGCACGCGAATGGCACGAGCAACGGAGAGCTGGGCGGCAATGGAATTCAAGGGCATCGATCTTGGCGGCAAGCGCCTGAACCGGGGCAGGCGATCCTGCTGGCCGAGCAACTGTCCTGCAATCCGACGGCGAGCATTCCGCTGGCCTGCGGCGGCTTATCGGTTCTTCGCGCAGGACACGCTGGAATGGACCGATGTCATGGAGCCGCACTGGCAGAGCTCGACCGAGCGGATGCGGGCCTGCGAGGTGGTGCTGTGCTTGGATGACACGACCGAGCTGAACTTTAACGGGCAGGAGATCGCTGGACTGGGGCCGTTGTCGTATGAAGCACAGCGCGGCATGTACATTCACGCGACCTACGCGGTCACGCCACAGCGTGAACCGTTGGGCGTGCTCAATGGATGTGGTCGCGTGAGCACAAGGACGCCGGAGGCAAGCGTGGCGGCATCAAGGAAAGCACGCGCTGGATCGAGGGATACGAACGGGTGGCCGAGCAGGCGGTGGATCTGCCCGGCACACGGATGGTGTATGTCGCAGACCGTGAGTCGGACATTGTCGAGCTGATGGCCAAAGCGCGCGATTTGGGTTACCCGGCCGACTGGCTGATTCGCGCCCAGCACAATCGCGTGTTGCCCGAGGGTCAAAGACTCTGGGATCACGCCACGCAAGGCAAGCCGCTTGGTGAAATCCGCTTCACGTTGCCGGGTCGCCAGCGACACAAGGCGCGGGAGGTTCAGCAGCAAATCTGGAATCGTCGGATCGACGTGCCCGATGGCCAGGGCGGTGTTGTGTCGATCAATTGCCTTGTTGCGCGCGAGATTGACGCGCCCGCCGGGGCGACGCCGATCGAATGGCGCTTGCTGACCAATCGCGACGTGCCAGATATGACCGAGGCCGCGGCTGATCGATTGGTACCGCGCCCGCTGGGAGGTGGAAACCTTTTTTCACGTGCTGAAGAACGGTTGCCGAGTCGAGGCGCTACAACTAAGCACGATCGAGCGCATCGAGCGGGCGCTGGCGGTGTTCATGGTGGTGGCGTGGCGCATTGCTCGTCTCATGCGGTTAGGTCGAACCTGCCCTGACCTCGATGCCGGACTGCTATTCGAGCCCGATGAGATTTCGCGTTAGAATACGCGGCGGGCGCGGCAGGGCGCCCGTTCTCGCGAAAGCCGCCGCACCTGCCTAGCAGTCGAACGATCCTCTCGGACGCATTGCAACCTCGACCTTCAAGCCGCAGCGAGAACGGCGCAATGAAAGGAGAGCGTTCATGTGGTCCACCGCCAATCCCACCCGTTCCGATGTTTCCCACGTCGAGTTTCTGCGCCACCATGCGCGCCGGTTGCTGCGCGCCGCGCACGCCGACGCAAGCCGCGCTTTGCCCGTGCTGAGGCGAATCAAGGCGGCCAGTGTGGTTCCGGCGCACACGCTCGCGGAACTCTTCGCTGCGCGCGAAGGGATTCGGCTCAAGCACGTACTCAACATGCTCGCGGCCGAGCTTGGCTACCCCGATTGGGCCGCTTGCAAGCGCGGCGTAGATACGCGTCCGCGTGCCGAACTCGATGCATTGCGCTTCGATGCGGGATGCTTCGCCGATTTCGCGACCAACTGGTTTCCCGACCACGCAACGGCCCGCGCCTGGCAGGCCGAGCATGGCGGCTACCTCGTACGCTATGGCGTGCAGACGGTAGCGATCCTGCACGGCACGCCATAGGCGCAAGCAAGCCGATGAGCGATGCGTAATAGCCATTCGCTCCACGGTACGTCGTTTCGCTCGTTCGCTGCGAGCGGCCGGAATGCGCGCGTTATCTTCATGTCCGGCTCGTCAAGGAGATCGGATGTTGCCGATGCGCTTAGCGGTATTGGCGGGAAGTACGGCGTGCGCGTTGTGGTTTGCATCGGCAAACGCGCTGGCGCAGGCTCTTCCCGGGCCTGGCGACCCGGCGTGCTCGGCGTCGGCGCCAGGGCAGGCGTGCGCCGGATCCGCCCGGGCGGGACGTTGCGAAGAGCCCCGGCTACCCGGGGCGAGGCCGGATCGCGAATGCGTGCGCGAACTCCGGTTACGGGAGGAGCGGCTGCGCGACGAGCGCGTTCATGAGCAACGGTTGCGCGACGAGCGCATCCACGAACAACGGCTGCACGACGAACGAGTTCATGAGCAACGATTGCACGACGAGCGCGTCCACGAACAGCGAGTGCACGACGAGCGCGTCAGAGAAGACCGGTTGCGCGCCAGGCACCGGTGAAGTTCGGGAGGGCGCATATTCGAGCGCCGATCCGATCAACTCGGCGAAACAACCACCGTACACGTCGTGCCGGCGGCAAGCATGACGCCCGCCGGCACCTCGTCGATATGGATGCGCACCGGCACGCGCTGAGCCAAACGTACCCAGTTGAACGTCGGATTCACATCGGCGACGAGTTGGCGGCTTTGCGGATTGTCGCGGTCGTAAATGCCGCGCGAAATACTTTCGACATGGCCTTTCAGCGTGCCGCCGCTCATGAGGCGAATCTCGGCCTTGTCGCCAATCTTCACGCGCGGCAGCTTCGTTTCCTCGAAATACCCATAGACCCAGAACGAGCGGCTGTCGATGATCGCAAGCTTCGGCGCGCCCGCCGTCGCATAGTCGCCGCGGTAAAGCGACAGGTTGGTGACGTACCCGTCCACAGGCGAGACGACGGTCGTGCGCGCAAGATTGAGCTTCGCCGCGTCGAGCGCCGCGAGTGCCTGCCGATACTGCGCTTCGGCCGACGCGGCCGATTGCGAAGCGTTCTCGCGGCTTTCCTTCGAGACGACGAGACTGTCCATATCGGCGCGCCGTTGGGCATCGGCACGGCGCATCTGCCACTCGGCCCGGCGCGCCGCGACGGCCGCTTCGGCCTGCTCGACGGCAACCTGATAGTGCGATGGGTCGATGCGCATCAGCACCTGGCCTTTCTTGACGAACCCGTTATCGACGACAGGCAGATCGACGACGGCACCGGATACATCGGGCGCCACATTGACGATCTCGGCGCGCACGCGCCCATCGCGTGTCCAGGGCTCGTCCATGTAGTGAATCCAGAGTGTGCGGCCGATCGCCAGCGCGGCGACGAACACCAGGGCCGTCGCAATGAAGCTGATGACGTAACGCCATGCCGGATGGTGAGCTGCGGAAGTGTTCATGATGGGCTCGAACGGTGATTCAACGATAGACGGCCAGGCCGAGCGCGCCGCATACGGTCACGAGCAGGCTCGCGCGCAGCAGCGACGGATGCCAGACGAGGCGATACAGCCCCACGGCCGCAAGCAGGCGATCGAGCAGCCAGGTGAGCGCGGCACCGCCGACGCAAAGCGGTACGATGGCCGGTACGTAGGCGCCGAAAATGGCGAGATCACGTGGCATGACGAGCTCCATGGTTGGGCGGCACATCGCCGCCTTCGTTCGCGCGCCGCCCGTGCGAGGCGAACGCCGCGAGCGGCGATTGCGGATCCATCAGCGCGGTGCGCAGGAAGTGCAAGTGGCTCAGGATGCGCTGCAGGCGATGACGCTCTTCGCGTGGCGGCGCAAAGGCGACGAGCACCTGCCGGGTGGCGGCGATGGCGTCGACACTCGCCGCGAGCGCCGCGTCGAGACGCCTGCCGCGCGGGCGTTCGAACAGCGCCGCAAGCTCGCGCTCCGCGGCTGCGATGCTGCGCCGCCAGGGCATCGTCGGCGCATAACGCGCGTCGCGCGGCAGCGCGACGAGCTCGCCGCGCAGATCGATCACGGCGTGGCCGACTTCGAGTACGGCGACGAGCCAGGCCAGCGCATCGCGCTGGGCGGCCGGCGTGCGTTCGGCCACCGCGTAAGCCTGAAATGCAATATCGCGGGCGCGGCTTTCGAAGCGGGCCCGTACGCTGGCGAGCGGCGCGCGGCAGGCGAGCGCCACCTGGCGCCGCAAGTCCGCGACGAGATGGCCGATGAGCCAGGGCGTGGAGGGCGGCAGCAGCACAGCGAACGCGGCGGCACAGGCAACCATCGACAAAATCAGCGCGAGCGTGTTGTCGGCAAATCCGGCCGGATCGTACTGCATGACGTTGTCGGGCCCCGCCAGCACACAAAAGAAAATGCAGAAGCCCGCGCCGATGCCGGCCAGCTTGGGCCGCGTGGCAAGAAACACACCGAACGCGAGCGGCGGCGCCAGCACCGCGCATAGGAGGGCAAGCCCATCGATACGAGGGTAGACGCCGAACACGACGATCGCGCCCGCCGCTGCCGCCAGCAATGTTCCGATGCTCATCTGCAGCGCCATGCGGGTCGGGCGCGGCGACGATGACGCGAGCGCGCAAACCGCCGCTGCGTTCAACACGAGCGTGGCGCCGCTCGGCCAGGCGGTGGCGAGCCAGAACGCGCTCAGCGCGGCCATGACGATAGCGCCCCGCACGCCGGCGATTGCGGTGACGACGGCGCTCGTTTTCGGCTCGTAGCGCTCCGGCGAACGTTCGCGCGCATGGCTGGCCGTTGCGAGCGACGCATAGGTTTGCGCATAAGCGTGCATGTCGTCGACGAAACGATAGAGCAGCTCGGAAGCGGTATCGAAGTCGAGCAGTGCCGAATCGGATAGCGCGCTCAGCTGCTCGCGCGTCGCGCGCATGCGGCTTGGCAGCTCGCGCTTGAAGTGCTGAAGCCGGTCGGCGGAGCGTGTCGCATCGGCTGCCCTGAGCACCGGCTCGCCCGGCGTATAGAGCATCGGTGCAAGCTCGGCGAAATACGGTTCGAGCGCGTTGATGATCTCGCGCGCGCCCGCAGCGCGCAGGCGGTTCATCAACTGATGCAGGCTGTGAAAGCGAGTAGAGGCCGTCATGAACTCGCGGTTCAAACGAGCGAGGCGCCCGCTACGCAAGCGGGCATCGTGGCTTTCGAAGACGGCGATGCTGCGCATGGCCTCGAAGCCGACGATCTCGGCCAGAAAGCGCGCGTTGGTACGCTCGATCTGCTCGCGTGCCATGTTCCCGGCGAGCGCGGATGCCACGTACTCGACGAACTTCGAAAAGCGCGCGCGCACGGTGCTGCGCATCTGGTCGCTGGCATGCTGCGGCAACACGAGTGCGCTCACGAAGCCGGCACACACGACGCCGAGCGAAACCTCGGCCGCGCGCGTGAGCGCGGCGAGAAACGCGCCGTCGGGATGCTGCGCGGCCGGAATGCCGATCAGCGCGGCCGTATAACCCGCGAGCAGAAACCCGTATGAGCGGAAGTTGCGGTTGCGCGCCGCGCCGGCCGTGCAGATACCGGTCCAAAGTGCGAGCGCGCCAAGAAACAACTCGGGCTGCTGCGAGAACAGCGCAACGAGCGCAAGTGTGGCGACGAGGCCGACGAGTGTACCGCCGATCCGGTAGAAGCTCTTCGCGAGCACGGCGCCGCTTTGCGGCTGCATGACGATGAAGACCGTGGTCATGGCCGTACGGGGTTGCGGCAGATCGAGCCGCAGCGCAATGGCAAGCGCGGCGAATGCTGCCAGCAGCGCCTTGGCCACGTGTATCCAGGTGCGCCCCTCGGTGTCCCACCAGTCGCTCAGCGCGGCGCGCCCAGCTGCGGTACGGGAGACGATAGCGTTCGCGTTGTCGGACATCATCGCTCGCCCCATCATCGTGTCGACTGGGTGCCGGCACGCGCGGCCTGCACGCTATGCGCCGGCATCAGGTGCTCGTCGGCCGGCCCGTCGGCGGGCGTCGCCAATCCACCGCCCAGCGCGGTCATCAGCGTGGCATAGGCCGCGAGCCGCGCGGCACGGATCTCGGCGACGCGTTCTTTGGCGCCGAGCCAGCGCGTCTCTTCGACGATGACATTGACGTAATCGGTGAGCCCCCGCTGGAAGCCGCGATTGGCGAGGCGATAGCTGCGCTCGGCGGCATCGGCGGCGCGCTCGGCATCGTGCTGCTGCATGTCCAGCGAGCGCAGGCGCACCGTTGCATCGGCGATTTCCTTGAGCGCGCCGACGATCGATTGATCGTAGCGGGCAACCGCCACGTCATAGCTCGCGGCGGCTGCGCCGAGGCGCGCACGCAAGGCGCCACTGTCGAAGATGGGCAGCGACAGCGCCGGTCCGCCGGTCCAGCCGCCGCTCGCAGCGCGCAGGAAACCGAATAGCGGACCGGCCGCCGCGTAGCCGCCGAGCGTTGCCACCAAGTCGACGTTCGGATAGAACGCCGCGTGCGCCACGTCGATGCCGCGTGCCTCGCCGGCCACAGTCCAGCGCGCGGCGACGACATCGGGCCGATGACCGATCAGCTCGGCCGGCAGGTGGGTAGGAAGCTCTGCACGTGCATTCAGTGCAAGTGCCGGGCGCACGAGGGTGGCACCGGCACCGGGACCTTTGCCGAGCAGTGCGGCAAGCTGGTTTCGATCGAGTTCGATGGCCTCCCGGCGCGCCTCGACGGTCCGTTCATACTCGGGCAGCGGCGCCTCGGCCTGGCTGAGCTCGAGCTGCGTGCCGATGCCACCGGCGAGGCGCCGCCGCGCCAGGTCGGCCAATTGCCGCTGGCGCGCGAGCACATCGGTCGCGATATCCAGCAAGGCGTAATGCTGAGCGAAATCGATATAAGCGCGTACGACGTTGGCCTCGATTTCGAGCTGGGCGGCACGCGCATCGGCCGCGCGTGCGTGTGCGACATCGAGCGCTTGCTCGGTCGCGTTCTTTTCGTGCCCCCACAAGTCGAGGCGGTACGACAGGCGCAAGGCGCCCGTATTGTTCCAGGTGGTGCGTCCCGCGAGCGGTCCGGGACCGTAATAGACGTTCTCCGGCCAGTGCTGGCGCGTGATATCGAGGCTGCCGGCGACCTGCGGACCTTCGGCTGCCTCGGCAACGCCTGCTATCGATGCCGCTTCGCGCACGCGGGCCGAAGCGGCCGCGAGTGTCGGGTTCGACGCGATTGCGGTATGCACGAGCGTATCGAGCTGAGGGTCGCCGAACGCCTGCCACCAGTCGGTCTTCGGCCACTGCGCGCTCGCGTTCGCCGCGTCGATGGCGGGACCGACATCGAGCGTCGCGGCGTCCGGCAGTTGCGCCTGCGGTGTAATGCCGTGCGTGCTTGCGCAGCCGGTCATTATCATCAGTAGTGCAAGAAACGAGAACATCATGCCTCGTTTCCCGATCCGCAGTAGCACGATTCTCTCCTCGACAGCGGTAATAGACTGAATCGATTATATTTTTTGCCTCATTGTGGAATAAGCGGTAAGGATGTAAGAGATCTTTGCAGTTTTTGAGATAATCGACGTTGCGGGCCGTGCAACAATCGAGCCGCATCGTTGAAGGGAAAACCGGCTATGGACACGCTTCAGAACATGCGCGTTTTCGCGCGCGTCGTTGAATCGGGCAGCTTCACCGCGGCTGCGCAGCATTTGAATACGACGACCGCTTACGCTTCGCGCGCGGTATCCGATCTGGAGGCGCATCTGCACACGCGTCTTTTGAATCGCACGACGCGGCGCATTGCGCTCACCGAGGCGGGCGAGCGTTACTTGCGCCGCTGCCAGCAGATCCTTGCCTACGTGGAAGAGGCCGAGGCCGAAGCAAGCGATGCCCACGCGCGACCGTCGGGGAAACTGCGCATGCACGCGATGGCGAGCTTCGGCGGACATTACGTCGTGCCCGCGATCGGCCGCTACCGGCAGCGCTACCCGGACGTGTCGGTCGAACTCACGTTGGCGCAGCGCACCCCCGATCTGCTCGACGAAGGCTTCGACGTCTCGCTGGTACTGGGCTACCACCTGCCCGATTCGGGGTTGATATCGCAGCGGCTCGGCACCGCGTTCAGCATCGCGTGCGCATCGCCCGCCTATCTCGAACGGCACGGCGTGCCCAAAACGCCGGGCGAACTGGCCGATCATGTCTGTCTGCGGCTCGTGACGCCGGGTTCGACGTTCGACAAATGGGATTTCGACGGCCCCAACGGCGCCGAAACGTTCGTGCTGCCTCCCGCACCGTTTCAGGTCAACGGCGCGGAGGCAATGGCAATGGCCGTGCGCGAGGGCATGGGCATCGCCGTATTGCCGACTTATACGGTCATGCGAGGTTTGAAAAGCGGCGATCTGCGTTGGGTCATGCCCGACTATACGTCGCAGCCGATGAACATCCACGCGTTCTATTCGTCACGCGAATATCTCGATGCGAAGATCAGGACGTGGGTGGACTTCATGCGCGCAGAGTTGCCCGCCACGCTGGCTGCGGAGCAAGCCGCGCTTCGGCAATTCGCATCGACCTGAAAGGCGTCACGCAGGCGTCACGCAGGCGTCACGCGGGGTGCGCGCGACGCTCGACGCCATCAGTGTTTCCGGCGCCAGTCGAGCATGTGATGGGCCGAGAGCCAGTGGTGAAGGATGCCTTCGCCATGTTCGCGCTTGTACGAGCGCGATTCGAAGATTGTCAGCCCGACCAGCACCAGCAGGCCCACTCCGAGTCCGACCAGGCCGGCGATCGATTCAGCGTCCATGGATGCCTCCTTTCGCCATGAAGCGACGAGTACATATTAGGACACTTCTTGGCGAATCGGAGGAATAGCGCAGCGCTAAGCGGGGGGCGTCAGCCGCGCGCCTGCACGCAGACCCACGGCGAGACGACGACAGCCCAGAGTTCGGGGTCGCGCTCGGCGAATTCGGCCGCCGTTTCGGCTTGCAGCCGCTCGACGAGCCCGGCCGACAGCCATTGCGCCACTTGTTGCGAATCGTCTGCGGCAACGGCTTCGGCCACGCTCACGAGGTCGAGATCGCGTGCGACGAGCAGCAGCATGCCCCGCGCAAAAAAGCGCTCGAGCTCGCTCCAGCCGATCTTGGCCGTTTCGCCGAGCAGTTTCAGATAGAGCGGGCTGTATTGGCCGTTGCCGGCGTCGGGGTGTTCGGAACTCATGATGGGAATATGCGGTTCAAGGCGGGCGTCACTATAACTGATTGCCGGTTTTCGATGCGCGGTTGTATCGGGTAACGGGCGGTAATGTTGCGGACTGTCCGGCACGCTAAAATCCGTCGTCGCTCAAATGGCTACCCGATCATTCACTTCAAAGGACATCCGCTCATGGCAGCGATTTCGACTTCGCGCTACGACCCATTTGCCCGCGTTTTGCATTGGCTCATCGTCGCACTGATCGTCGTGCAGTATGCGCTCGCATGGACGATGCCCGCGATTCATAGAGGGACCCGGCCGGTCGGCCTCATTACGTGGCATCTCGAGATCGGCACCGTCATCATCGCGGTCATGCTCGTACGAATCGTTTGGCGCCTGCTGCGGCGCGAACCCGAGGTCGTCGAAACGACGCCCTCGATGCGCCTCGTCGCGCGCCTCACGCATGGCCTTCTTTATGCGCTTCTCATCGTGCAGCCGGTGATGGGCTGGATCAACGCTTCGTCGCGCGGCTGGCACGTCACGCTATTCGGCGCCATTCCGTTGCCGGCGCTTTCCCCCACCGGCTCGCCGCTCGGCCATGAAATGGGCGACCTTCATCAGGTGCTCGCCTGGGGGTTGCTGGGTCTCATCGGCCTGCATCTCGCCGGTGCGCTTTATCACCACTTGATTTTGCGCGACGGCGTGCTTCGGCGCATGGCCTGACGCCCGCCATCGCGGGTCGCGCCTAAACCGAGTCGGGCGGGCTCTCGCGCAGCGCACGGCGAATGATTTTGCCGGTCGCCGTCATCGGCAGGTTCGTCACGAAAGCGACGGCCCGAGGATATTCGTGCGCGGCAAGGCGCGTCTTCACATGCTCCTGAATTTCGCGCTCCAGTGCGGGCGACGGGGCAAAGCCCGGGTTCAGTACGATGAACGCCTTGACGATCTCGGTTCGCGTCGGGTCGGGTACGCCGACGACGGCCGCGAGCCGCACGGCGGGGTGGCCGAGCAGGCAATCTTCGATGGGCCCCGGGCCGATCCGGTAGCCGGCGCTCGTGATGACATCGTCGTTGCGGCCGACGAAGCGGAAAAAGCCGTCCTCGTCCAGCACGCCAAGATCGCCCGTCAGCAGATAATCGCCGGCGAACTTCTCGCGGGTCGCTTCCTCATTGCGCCAATAACCGAGGAACATCACCGGATCGGGCGAACGGATGCCGATGTTGCCTTCGGTGCCCGGCGGCAGTTCGCGTCCTTCGTCGTCGACGATCGCGACGCGATGGCCCGGCACGGCTTTGCCGATCGAGCCGATGCGCGGCTCGAACAGCGTGCTGCACGAACTGAGTACGACGTTGCACTCGGTTTGCCCGTAGAACTCGTTGAGCGTGACGCCAAGCGCCGCGCGTCCCCATTCGATCAACTCTTCGCCGAGCGATTCGCCCCCGCTCGAAACCGCGACGAGCGAAAGCGCGTAGCGCTCGCGCGGCGAGCCGACGGTACGCAGCATCTTGAGCGCCGTGGGCGGCAAGAATGCATGCGTGACGCCATGGCGGGCCATCAGCTCGAACGCGGCTTCGGGCTCGAACTTCTCGAAGCGGCGCGCAAGCACCGGCACGCCGTGGTGCCAGGCGGGCAGCAGAACGTCGAGCAGTCCGCCGATCCAGGCCCAATCCGCCGGCGTCCATATCATCCGCGCATGGTCGGGGAAGAATGACAGCGGCATCTCGACGCCGGGCAGGTGGCCGAGCAGGACGCGGTGGCCATGCAACGCACCTTTCGGTTTGCCGGTCGTGCCCGAGGTATAGATGATGACCGCGGGGTCGTCGGCGTGCGTATCGGCTGGCGTGAACTCGGGCGAGCGCGATTCGAGCTCGGGCCAGAAGGCGAGCGCCTCGGGTAGCGCCGCGAACGGGGCATCGCCATCGATGCAGTACACCGCTTTCAACTCGGGCAGCGCGGCGCGGATCGGTGCGATTTTCGCGAGGCCGGCCGCGTTCGTGACGAGTGCCGCGGCGCCGCTGTTGGCAAGGCGATATTCGAGCGCTTCCTGACCGAACAGCGCGAACAGCGGCACGGCAACCGCCCCCAGCTTGTAGGCCGCCAGATGGGCAAGCGCCGTTTCGGGCGCCTGCGGCAGGAAGATGCCGATGCGCTCGCCGCGGGTAATGCCGCGAGCCGCGAAGCTCGATGCAAGCCGGTTCGAGAGCGCCTTCAAGTCGTCGAAGCTGTAGCGCGCGATCGTGCCGTCGCTGGTTTCGTATACGAGGGCAAGGCGGCCGCTTCCATCGGCCCATTTGTCGCAAGTATCGACGCCGATGTTGTAGTGTGCGGGAATGCGCCACGCGAAAGATCGCGCTAGGGTTTCGTAGGTATCGGTCTTCGTCAGCATGTCTGTCTCGCTCCAGCAATTCGTCCGATGCTTGATTGAACTGATTGAAAATGACCCAATTACATATTAATTTCTGAAGAAAGTTTTCGCCGTTAAATCAGCTTAATCGCTATTGAATCATTGTTTCCCTGACATTACTTCGGCTTTGCCGGACATTTGGTTCCCTTGCGGCCCCCCGGCGATTGTGGGCGTTGCACCGAACGACTAGATTTCTACTCGGCGCATGGCGAACCGGTCCTTTGCCTCAATGCGCCGAACCCCCGTTGGCCCGGCACTGCCGGGCCTTTTTTTGCGAGAGGTGAGCCTCATGCTAGAGGCGCAATAATCATCAGGACTACTGACCGTTGCGCTTTCAACGTGTCGGCAGGTAGCGCGCAGGGTCAATTGACTGTCCTTTGTACCGCAATTCGAAGTGCAGCGCGACACGATCGTTGTCGCTGTCGCCCATGGCAGCGATTTGCTGGCCTTGCGAAACCGTCTGGCCTTCCTGTACCAGCAATTTGCTGTTATGAGCATAGGCGGTGAGATAGTCCGCGTTATGTTTGACGATGAGCAGATTACCGTAGCCGCGCAGGCCGTTGCCCGCGTAGACGACGGTTCCGCCAGCCGCGGCGACGACGGGCGTACCCAGCGCATTGGCGATGTCGATGCCCTTCGAGCTGGCGCCATCGAAGGTGCGCACGGTCGTACCTTGGGCGGGCCACACGAGTGCGATGCGCGAGGAGGGCACGGGCGTGGCCTCGGTGGCGGAACCCGCGCGGGGCGTGACGCCCGCGGAGGCGGTGCCGGGTGTCGTGCGGACGTCGCCAGGTGCGCTACGCGTCGAGCCCGCGCCGGGCGGGGCCACGCGCAGCACTTGTCCGACCTCGATGGCATTGGGGTTCGTGAGATTGTTCCAGCGCACGATGCTCGGTATCGATTGGCGGTGTGCACGCGCAATCTTCGATATCGTGTCCCCGCGTTCCACGCGGTAGTACCCCGGCGCGACACTGGGCGTGCCGCATGCGGCCAGCGTCGCCGCCATCGCGGCGGCGGCCAGCCGCCTCATCGTTGTTCTCGACATTGATCCTCGCTTGAACGACATGAGCGAGCCGCGGCAGCCCCGGCGGGCGGCGCGGCGCGCCCCAAACGTCGGATTTTAACGGCTTGCGAGCGCGCGGCGGCGATGTCGGCCCACAGTCAGGCAGTCAGCCGGCAGTCAGTCGGCAGTCAGCCGATATTCGAGACCGAAATGCGCAAAATGGCCGTGTGGCTCTCCCCCCGGGCGATCCAGCGCAAGCCGAAGCCGTTATGGATCGCGTCGGGCAGCCCGAGCCAGGGTTCCACGCAGTAGAAGTCGGAAGTGTCTTTCTCCGTCCACGTCGTCACCGCATACCAGGGCACCGAACCGGGCCGGTCGAGATCGATCTCGATCCGCTTGCGAAGCGGAGGGCAGACGATGCTGATCGGCGCGGACGGAATCGCACGCAGACAATGGAAGCGGTCGTGGATGCGCGCCTCGTCGAGGGTGTAGCTCGGCTCGCCCGGGACCGGCGCGGTGATGGCACCGTCGTCGAGCTGATGCCGCCGGTCCGTCGCGGGCAGCTCGAGCGTGGTATGCGCGCGCATCTCATGCGGCAGTGCGAAATAAAAATGGTGGCCGGGGTAGGACGGCAGCGGCTGGGTGCCGGTATTGGCCGTGGTCAGCGACACCTCGAGCGTCTGGTCATCGAGCAGCCGGTAGCAGGCTTCGAAACGGAAGGCGAACGGGTAGGCCTCGCGGGTCTCCTCCGTATCGGTCAGCGTCATGCGGATTCCGCGCCCGTCGGCATCGACCGTGGCCGCGAACGGCAAATCGCGCGCAAAGCCGTGCATCGGCATGTGCCGCACGACGTCCGCGCTATCGCGCCATTCTCCGAGCCGGCCGTCCACGCGATGGCGGCCGAGAAACGGGAAAAGCAGCGGATTGCCGCCGCGCACACGGGCGAGCTGACTCCAATCCGCCTGATCGGGCCAGTAGATGACCGGTTCGGCGCCGATGTCCCAGGAGAGCAGGCGGCCGCCGAATTGAGGTGCGACGCGAATGAGCGAGTCGCCGTGGCGCAGTTCTACGATGTCGTGATCTTGAAAGCGGGTCATCATGGTCCGTGGGTAGCGGGGAAGAGGCGGCGCAGGCCACCGTGCCGGTGTGCGCCGAAGCCGATATTGTGCGCCAGCTGCGGCTTGGGAAAAACCCTTGCTCGGGAAATCTCGACTTTGTCCGGCACGGGGGGATGCCCATAATGCGACTTTCGTGCCGCCCGAAACGGTTGCCGGTGCCGCCCCTCCCGTCCCTCTGGAGAACGCATGGATCTCGCCATGGCAATGGCGCTCACGCTGTTCGGCATGTTTGCCGGCAGCACGGCGCTGTTCTTTTATCGCATCGCCCGCTGATCGTCCGCGGCGAATGTCTCGATCCGCCCCGCAACGTCCGCGCGGGCGGCCCCTCTGTCCTTTCGGTGACAGTCTGTCCCGGCGTGCCGTGACAGACAGCGTTGCTTGCGCGGCAAGCGTCCGGCCGTCGACGCTCAGGCACGCCCGGCGCGACGCGCGCACTCGTCCCCTCGCTTCGGCATGAACTCTGCTTAGACCCGGGGCCGGCTGAAGCGGCCTTGCGCGACGAGCGCGCGTTTCGCGCGCGGCGCTCGGCTATGCGGCGGGTGGGGGATCGATCGATGGCATTGGGGGAAGAGCTTCAAGACTGGCGTAGCGACGCCTTGCGCCTCGAAGACGAGGTGGGCAAGGTCGTGATCGGCCAGCAGCAGACCATTCGCTTGATCAACGTCGCGCTCTTCGCGCGCGGCCATGTCCTGCTCGAAGGCGGGGTGGGCGTCGGCAAGACCACGGTGTTGCGCGCGTTCGCGCGTGCCGTCGGCGGAGCGTTCGAGCGCATCGAAGGCACGATCGACCTGATGCCAGGCGATCTCGTCTATCACACCTATGTCGATGCGCAAGGTAAGCCTCGCATCGATCCGGGGCCGCTCCTGCGGCGCGGCGAGCAGCTCACCACGTTCTTTTTCAACGAGATCAACCGCGCCCGTCCGCAGGTTCAATCGCTGTTGCTGAGGGCGATGGCCGAGCGCTCGGTCGCGGCGTTCGATCGCGAATATCGCTTCCCGCACATGACGGTGTTCGCCGATCGCAACAAGGTCGAGAAAGAGGAGACTTTCGAGCTCGCCTCGGCGGCGCGCGACCGGTTTCTCTTCGAGCTCAATATGCCGACCCCCGAGGACCCCGAGGTGCGGCGCGCGCTCGTCTTCGATACGGCGTTTCACGACGCGGACGCGCTCGTCGAGCAGGTGCGCCCGGGCGTCGTGGCCTGGGAACGGCTCAATGCGATGGGGGCGGCGATCCAGCGGGGCATTCACGCGAGCGCGGCGATCGAGCGCTATCTGCTCGATATCTGGCAGGCGACCGAAGCGCCGCAACGCTTCGGCGTGGCGCTCGAAGGCGTCGAGATGGATCGGCTGATTCTGGCCGGGGCAAGCCCGCGCGGCATGAGTGCGCTCGTGCGCGCCGCGCGCGTGAACGCGTGGCTGGGCGGCCGCTCGCATGTGAGCCCCGACGACATTCAAGCGGTGCTGCCCGCCGCGCTCGGCCATCGCGTCTTCTTTACGCCGATCTACGAGTTGCGCCGGCACGAGTTGGCGCAGGCGCTCATCGACGCCATCGTCGCGCGGCTGGCGGTGCCCTGACCCGACAGCATGAACGGACCGACCGAATTCCACTATCGCCTGCCGGGGCGCGCAAGCGGCTCGCGTCCTGGCTCGCATCCGGGCACGAGCCTGGGGGCGGGCCAGGAGTTCGCCATGCATGCGCGGCTCGTGGACTTTCCCGACCCGAGGCGCCTCGACTTGCGTGCCAGCGTGCAATCGGTGCGGCGCGAATGGCTCGTGCGCCTGAGTTTGCAACGTGTCGCCGTGCCCGTACACGCGGTGGTGGATGTGTCGTCCTCGATGCGCTTCGGTGCCCGTCGCACGAAGCTCGACATCGTCGCCGATTTCGTCGAGGCACTCGGCTTCAGCGCGTTTCGCTCCGGCGACCGGGTGGGCATGAGCGCGTTCGATGCGATGGAGCGTGACGATCTCTTCATGCCGCCGCGCCATGGCCGCGGCGCCGGCGAGGTCATGGCCGGCATGCTGCGCGCCGCGCGCACGGGCCACGACGGCCATGGCGCAGCCGGGCTTGCGCGCGCTTTGATGCCGCTCGCGGGGCGCCCCGGGCTTGTCTTCATCGCCTCGGACTTCCACTGGCCGCTCGATGCGCTGCCGGCTGTGCTCGATACGCTCGCGCATGCCTGTGTCGTGCCGATCGTCGTTTGGGACCCCGCTGAGCTCGCGCCACCCGACGATGGTCGGCTGCTCGCGGTCCACGACGTCGAGTCGGGCGCGCGCAGGACCGTGTGGCTCTCGCCGCGCGTGCGCACCGCGTGGCGCGAGGCGGTGGCGCGTCGCCGTGGCGAGATCGACGCGTTGTTCGCGAAGCGCAGCGTGCGTCCGTTCTACATCGACGGCGGGTTCGATGGCGAAGCGCTCTCGCAATACTTCATGGAGCAAAGCGCATGAGTCGCGTCATTCGCTTGCTTCGCGCGAGGACGGGATGGGTTGCGGCACGACGCTCGCTCGCGGCCCGGGCTGCATGTGCGATTTGCGCTGCGCTCGCGCTAGGGGGCGGCGCAGCGACGGTGGGCGTTGCTGCGCCCGATGCAATCGCCCATGTCGATGCGCCGCGCGCGTTCGGTCATACGATCGGCGATGTCCCCGTGCAGCGCGTGCGCGTTGCCAGGGCCGGGCGCTCCGGCGGCGGCGAGGAACCGGTGCTGCCCTCGGGCGGCCGCGTCGATGTCTGGCTCGAGCGGCTACCGGCTCGCATCGAAACGGCGGCCGACGGCACTCGCTGGCTCCTGCTCGCGTATCAGGTGACGAACGCGCCGAGTGCGCTTACGCAAGCCGAGCTGCCGGCGCTTTCGTTGCGCACACGCGCCGGCGTCGTGTTGCGCGTTCCGGCCTGGCCGATCAGCATCGGTCCGCTCGCACCGGATGCCGCATTCGACACCGGCGGGCTGACCGCGATGCAGCCCGATCGCGGCCCGGCGCCGCTCGCAGTTGCGCCGATCGAGCGGCGCATCGCGATCGGCCTCGGCGGCCTGGCCGCCACGCTCCTCGCGTGGCTGGCGTGGTGGGTCGCGCGAAACCGCCGCGACGCCGCTCGCTTGCCGTTCGCGCGCGCTTGGCGCGAGCTTCGCCGGCAAGGGATGGCGAATGACGGCGGCGAGTATTCGGATGCCGCGTGGCGGATCGTGCATCAAGCGTTGAACGAAACGGCGGGCTTCGTCGTGCAACGAAGCTCGTTGCCCCGGCTTCTCGCCCGCGCGCCCTGGCTGCAGCCGTTGCGGCCGCGGTTGGAGCAGTTCTATCTGCGCTCGGACGTCCGCTTCTTCTCGTTGACGCCCGACGAGCTGCCGGACGGGCTTGCCGTAGAGCCATCGCCACCGGTGCTTGCGGCGCTGACGCGTTCGCTTTATCGCGCGGAAAAGGACCGGCATCGATGAGCGCGTCTCTCGACTTCACGTCGCCCGCGATGCTGCTATGGCTGCCGCTCGCGCTGCTGCCGCTCTTGCCGCGGCGCGGCGAGACGTTGCCGTTTTCGTGGGCGGCCTGGATTCCGCGGGACCGGCTCGGACGCTGGCTCGGATTCGTCGCGCGTGTGGCGGCGGCGCTCGCCATCGCGGCCATCGTGGTGGGCCTCGCCGGTCCTGGCCGGTCTCATCTCGAAGCGCGGCGCACCGGCCGCGGCGCGGAAATTCTGATCCTGATGGATCGCAGCGGCAGCATGAACGGCGTCATGGCGAGCAAAGGCGTCAATACGTCGGGGGTCTCGAAGAACGCGGTCGCACGCGCCGCGCTGACGGACTTCGTCGACGGTCGGCCGAACGATCGCCTGGCCTTCATGATGTTCGGCATCAGCCCCGTGCTCGCGATGCCGTTCACCTACGATCACGCGATCATCCGCGATGCGATCGACGGGACGAAGATCGGGCGCGGCCAGCCGGACACGCAGCTTGGCCGCGGTCTCATTGCCGCGATCGCTCAGTTCGACGAACGGCCCTGGACGGGCCATCGCGCGATCGTGCTCGTGTCCGACGGCGGCGCGCTGCTCGATGCCGCGGCCCGTGCGCGAATCGCTGAAGGGCTCGAGCGCAACCGGATCGCGCTTTACTTCATCTATTTGCGCAGTAGCGTGTTCAGCCCCGAGCTCGATCGCGCCGCGCGAGCGGAAGGCGACTCGCCGGAGGCCCAGCTGCATCGGTTCTTTCTGACGCTCAAAACGCCTTATCGATTGTTTCAGGCGGGCGATGCAGGCGCAATGACGGCCGCGATGAATGAGATCAATCGCCAGCAGAACTTTCCCGTCTCCTTTGTCGAACGTCTACCGCGCCAGGACCGCAGCCCTTGGTGCTTTGCGCTCGCCCTCGTGTGCTGCGCGCTCGTGATCGCCTCGCGCGCGATTCAGGTCAGGAGCTGGGCATGAGACGCAGGTCGGTTCATCTCGCGTTCGCCGCCGTGAGCCTCGTGTGTGCGGTGTACGCGGGCGCTCAGGCACTGAAGCTCGCACACGCTGCGCATGTCAACGGCGAGGTGGCCGCCATTGCCGACGCCGCGAAGGGGAAGGGACACGCACCGGTGCAATCGCAGGCGCAGGTCTCTTCCGGAAGCGAGCGCGTGGCTGCAACCGTTGCGCAAAGGCCTGGAGGGGAAGCCCAGAAACACGGTGCGTCGCGTGAGGCGAGACTCGCATGGGCGATCGCCTTGTCGTCCGCCAAGCGCTATGGCGAGGCCGGCAGCGTTTTCGAAGCGCTCGCCGAAGACGGGCCGCACGACGCCATCGGCCGGGCGGCGCTGTTCGATTTGGCCAATATGTATCTTCGCCAGGGCGCGGGCGACGCAGCCCAGTCATTACGCTCGCTGCCGCTCGTCGAACAGGCCAAGGCGCGCTATCGCGCGCTGCTTCGCGTCGCGCCTGACGATTGGGATGCGCGGTACAACCTCGAGCGCGCCTTGCGCGTCGCACCCGAGACCGTCGCCGATACGGATGCCGCCAACGGGACGAGCAAGCGCGACATCAAGCTGCGCGGCGCAAAGAGCGAGGATTTGCCGTGACACTGCGCCAACGCGTGCGCGTCATGGCGCGATCGCGCGATGCCGCAATCGTCGCGGCGGCGGTGTTGCTCGCCATCGCGCTCTTCTTTCCGCGTATCGAGTTGCCGCGCGATACCTTCACCTACATGGTCACGTTCGACATCACGCAAAGCATGCAGACCGAAGACATGACCGCGGCAGGCGCGCCGGTGAGCCGGCTCGCATTCGCCAAGGCGACCATGCGGGAGGCGCTCACGCGCTTGCCCTGCGGTTCGAAGATCGGCTGGAGCATCTTCACGGGGCAAGCCACGCTGCCGCTCATGCCGCCGATCGAGGTTTGCCGCAACTTCGACGCGCTGCTCGCATCGCTCGAAGGCATCGATGGCCGCATGCGCTGGACGAACTGGAGCCGCATTGCCGAGGGGGGCATTTATTCGGCGGTGCGTGTGGCGCGCGAGCTGGGGCGCGGCGTCGAAGTCGTCTTCTTCACCGACGGGCAGGAGGCGCCGCCCATCTTGCCGTCGAACTCCCCCGAGGTCGATATCGCCGTGCCGGGCGTGGGCGGGTGGCTGATCGGCGTCGGCGGCGACCAACCCGCGCCGGTTCCGAAGATCGATGCCGACGGCAATCGCATCGGGTTCTGGGGGGCGTCGGAGGTGGTCCAGGTCCCGCCGTCGCTGCGCGCTTCGCCGGCGGCCGAAAGCCATGAAGAGCTTTCGGCGTTGCAAGGCGAGTATCTCGCGAAGGTCGCCGCGCGCATCGGCTTCTCGTACCGGCGCTTGAGCAGTGCCGACTCGCTCGCGCGAGCGCTGCGTGACGTACGTTTCGCCCATCGCGAACGCGTGCCGACGGACGTGCGCCGCATTCCCGCCATGCTTGCGCTCATCGTGCTCGTCGGGCGCTACCTCGCCTCGCTTCGATTCCGACCGTGGCGCCCGCGGGGCGCGATTCGTGACGCGCGCCCGGACGGGGGCGTTGTCACCGCTGCCGATAATGGGATACCTTGACGGCGGGCGCCATCCGCCGCTCGAGCTTGCACTCGATTCATCACGGAGAACGAACGATATGCTGGAGACACGATATCAACGCGCATGCGCGGCAAGGCCTTTCGCGATTGCCGCTGCCGCACTCGTCATGGCAAGTGCCGCGCACGCGGCGGCGCCGGTGGCTTACGTCACGAGCGAGAAGGCGGGGGTCGGGGTCATCGACCTCGATAGCATGACGCTCGAGAAGACGTTTTCGATCGGCGCGAGCGGCCCGCGCGGGCTGGGCCTCAACGACGACGGCACGCGCCTCCTGGTGGCCGACAAGAACACGGGCGAGCTGGCCGCCATCGACACCGCAACGGGTAAAGTCGTCGAGCACGTGAAGATCGGCAAGAACCCCGAGTATGTGCGCGTACACGGGGGACGGGCCTATGTCACCTATGAGCCGGGCGATACGGGCAAGCCCGAGCCGTCCGCGGCGGGCGGCAAGGGCGGTGGCGATGACGACGATGCGAACAAGCCACCCGCCGAGATCGCAGTGGTCGATCTGAAGACGTGGCGGGTGATCCGCTCGGTGAAGAGCGGGCATGAGACGGAGGGTGTCGAGTTCTCGCGCGACGGCAGCCTGATGCTCGTGACGAACGAAGGCGACGATACCGTCTCGGTCTACCGCACCGATACGGCCGAGCCGGTCACGACCATCAAGCTGGCCGCGGGCGGGCGGCCCCGCGGGATCAAGGCGTCGCCCGACGGCAAGACCTATCTCGTCACGCTCGAATCGCTGAGCAAATTCGTCGTGCTCGATGCGAGCGATTACCACGTGGTGAAGACAGTCGATACGAAGCTCGGCCCCTACGGTATCGCCTACGGACCGGCGGGCAAGCATATCGTCGTGGCTGCGGCGCGTGACAAGACGCTGCAGGTCTTCGATGCGCAGACCTATGCGCATGTCACCGACGCGCCCATTGGCCAGCGCTGCTGGCACTTCAGCTTCACGCCCGACGGCAGCAAGCTGATGCTCGCGTGCGGGCGCTCCGATGCCGTCTATGTGCTCGACGCGAAGACTTACGCGCCGATCAAGCAGATCGGCAGTCTGCCGCTTGCGTGGGGCATCGTCACCTATCCGCCGAGCGACGGGTCGATCGAGTCCCGGTAAGAGCGTTCCCTGTGAGCGAGCCGCGGCGCGTGTGCCGCGGCATCAGTTCCACGCATAGCGTAGACCCACCCACATCCCGCGCGGCGCGCCCACCCCGACGAACTGTTCGTTCACCGGGTTGGCGCCATCGAACGTGTGATTCGGACCGTTGAAGACATTCGCGCCCAGCACGCCGAAGCTTGCGTAGCGCTTGTCGAGCAGGTTCGTCACGCGCGCGAACACCTGAAGCTGTTTGGTCATGCGGTAGGTCGTGTCGAGATCGATGAGGAAGTAGCCCGCGATCCTGCCGTGCGTGTCGGCGTTGTTTTCGTCGCCTCGGGCGAAGATGCTGCCGCGGTAGGTCAGGTTCCCGCCGACGTCCCACTTCGGCGTCGCACTGTAATCGGCGCGCAGCTTGAGCGTATGCGCGGGAATGCCCGGTACTTTGTCGCCCGGTTTGACCGTGATATCGCCGCTCGCATCGGCGCTCGAATTGCTCGCGCTGTGTTCGGTCCATGCCGTCCGATAGGTGGCATCGACATAGCTGTAGCTCGCGCCGATGCCTAATCCACCGAACTTCGTTCGCCCGGCGAGCTCGATGCCTTGCCGCCGGGTCGTGCCGACATTCTGGAAGAACCCTTGCGCACTGCCGGCGCTGCCGATGAACTGGATATCGTCGTTGAGCGAGGTGCGATAGACGGCGGCGCTCCAACTCGTCGCGTCGCCCAGTTTGCCGCGCGCTCCAATCTCGAACGTCTTCGAAATGACCGGTTTGAGCGCCGGGTCGCTCAGAAAATCGTTGGGCAGCGAGCACGGTGCACTCGGATCGGCGCAGGCCAGCTCGATGGCTGTCGGCACGCGCATGCCTTCGTTGTAGGTGACATAGGTGGTGAAAGCCGGTGTCGGATTCCAGTTGATGCCGGCAGCCGGATTGAAGCGTGAGAACACGTGTCGGCCGTCGAGTTGCGGCTGCGTGCCGCTCGCGTCGCCGATTTGTGCGCTGGACCAGTTGTAGCGCCCGGCAAGCGTCAGCGTCCACTGCTTCGAAAGCGAGAAGGTGTCCGAAAGGTAGATGCCGTAATTGGCGCTGCGTGTCTTCGCATCTGTTTGCGGCGCGAAACCGCCAATACCGATGGCCTCGCGTTGGTCGTTGAAGAACGCGTCTTGCAGGGCCGCCGTATAGCGCGAGTTCGCGATGTCGGCGGACACGCCGGTGACGAGCTGGTTGTCGTGTCCGGCAATCGTGCCGAGCGTCGTCAATTGCAGGTTCGCGCCGTAGCTGTCGGTGGTGACGACCGATTGCTGATTGGTACCTTGCAGCGTATCGATGGCGCCCGTCGCGTCGGCGGTGCCGAAATCGTTGTTGGTATTGCTGCTCAGATTGCCGTTTCGATAGTGCCGGTAATAGGCATTGCCGCTCAGCTGGAACGTGTCGTTGAGCGCGCGATCGCCCGAGAGCGTCAGATAGCCGACGCTGTTCCGATTGCGATCGGGGAAGGTGTAGGGCTGGCTCGGGTTGCCGAGAAACGAACGCGGCAGCGCTTGGGCACCTTCGAGCGTGTTGTCGGCACCGCCCGCCGAAACCGCGAGTGTCGTATCGGCATCGGTATAGCGCAGTTTGCCGAATGCCTGGCGCACGCGGCTCGCATTGTGTGCGGCCCAGCCGTTGTCGTTGGCCGCGTTTGCGGTGAAGTAGTAATCGAGGTGTGCGCCGAGCGCGCCGCCCTGCTGAATTTGCGCCGTCTTGCGGCCCCATGAGCCCGCGGTGAGTTCCGCTTCGCCGCCGGGGCTCGTCTTGCCGTTGCGTGTCGTGATGACGAGCGCGCCGCCGAGCGTATTCAGACCGTAGGTCGGGTTCGAGCCCGGGATCAACTGCATCGTGTCGATGGCGGCTTCGGGAATGAGGTCCCAATTCACGACGTCGCCGAACGGCTCGTTCACCCGGACGCCATCGATGAATACCGAGAGTCCTTGCGGTGTTCCGAGCAGCGGCGATGCGGTGAAACCGCGATAGTTGACATCGGTTTGATAGGGATTGCCTTGCGCTTCGTTGATATCGACGCTCGGCAGATTTTTCTCGAAGTAATCGGCGAGGGTTGCCCGGTGCTGGCGGTCCAGATCGCGCGCGCGGACCGTTTGGACGTTGGCGGGCACCTGCGATAGCGGGGTGCCCAGGCCGAGCAACGGTGTGGTGCCCACGATGACGACCGGTGCGAGGACGGTCGAACCGGAGGCCGGGGCCGGTGTCGATTGCGGCGAGCTTGTCGGCGCCGCAGGGGCAGCAGCCGGTGCCTGCTGTGCGAGCACGGATGCCGGCAAGCCGGTGAATGCGCCGGCGAGCACCAGGCTGAATCCCAGCGGTCGTCTGAGGTGCATTGCCCGCGCGATCTTTTTCATGGTCTCCATTCCCGCTCGCTGGTTGCGTCGTCTATGCATCGGAGGCTTGATCGTGCCGGGTTCCATTGCCGCGCGCAAGCATCGCATTGGCTACCTGGAATCGATGCTCCGTCTTCGATTTCCACGACTTTGTTCGAGCGCGTCTCGAGTCGATGCGAAGCGCCGTGCGTTCGTCGCGACGCCGGCGAACGCAGCGTGACGATTTCGCTCCGTTCGCCGGATTTTCTCTCGCCAAGACCGGCCTTTAATTCGTCTGACAAAAAAATGTCATCTGCGATGCCGCGGTGAATGTCGCGCCGACGCATCGCTTCCAGTCCGTGCATTCCGTTCATGCAGCAACCTCATCAATAAAAATGCGAGGTAAAAAATGTTGCGCAGCAGATCGGTATTCCCTTTCGCATCGCCACTCGCGGCTCAGACAGACAGCGTTGAGGCAACGCTCCTCGATGGCTCCCTCGCGTCGGCGAGGCCCGCTTCCACCGACATTCACCGCCGCGGTGACCGCGGCATGTTCGCCAACCTGAAAACGCTATCCAAACGCACGTTGAAAGCGACGTCGTTGACTATCACTTATCCGTTCTACGGCACGACGAAGACTCGACCCACGCGCGCGAAGCCAAAGCCCGAGGCGGCCGCGGGCGACGCGTCGATACTGCCCGGGGACGATCCCAAGCCGCCGCGTTCGTTGGGCCATAAACACGAACGCAATATCGATGCCGTCGTACCGCAAGACAAATCGGTCTCCACGCGAGCCGAGATTCGCTTCGGATTACCGGTCGATATCGACACGCCGAAGGGCGCGCGACGCTACATCGACACGCAGTGGAAAGAGGTCATACGCAACGGACGGTTCCAGGCAGGGGATATCGACCGGTTGACCGAGACGTTGAGCAAATATCTGCTGGAGCGTGACACGGCCGCGCACGACCGTGGCGGCGAAGCGGTCGTCCAGGCCGGCACATGCGCGATCATGGTATCGGATGCGCTTGCGCGAGCGACGCATGGCGACCCGCTTCGCGCACAGGCTGCATTGACGGCTCTCATCGAAGGCGATACGTCCGCCTCACCGAGAGTCCAGGCTGACGTGCTCGCACTGCAAATCGCGCTGGGAACGAGCGGCGTCGGCATGGAGACACTGCTCGCGATCGCGCCGCACACGCTGCCGCCGCAAGCGTATGGCGACGCCACGAGCGCCGAGATCCAGCGCGAAGCGTTTCGCCAGGCCCTGCGCGCGGCCGAGGTCTTGCTGGCAAACAAACCCGCTTCGGAGATCGGCCCAACGAGCCTCGATGCGCTTTCGACGATCGCCGAGGCCGCGCTGCCCATTGCGGAGCGGGAGCGGCCGCGCGCTTCGTCAGGCAACCGGATCGAACCCATCGACATGGCCTCGGACCTGGTGCCGGCCTGGCTCGTCGATCCGACCAATACGCTTGCCGTCAAGGCGCTGAAGGCGGCCAATCTCCTGCGCGCCGCTCCAGCCGCCGATTGCCCTCGACATCTGGCTGAAGCCTACTTCGCCTGGCGCAACGGCTTCGATCGCGAGGGAGCCGGAACCGACCTTTCGAAATGCCAGCATCGTCTCTTCAAACTCCTGACGTACGCGGACCGGGCGGCCGAAACGAGCTTCGTTTCACGCGCGATGTCCGGATTCTTCGGGCTGCGCAAGTCGCCGCTCTCGGCCCTGCAAAACCTCGGGACGAGCGGACTGATGCTGCGTCAGCCTCATCACGAATTTGCCCTTTTCACCGATGCGCTCGACGCTGTGAAGGCGCGTCTCGTCGATTGCTTGAACGACAGTACGGTACCCAGGCCCGACAAGGTGCAATATGCGCTGAAGATCGCTGCGTTGGACCAGTGGCATCAGCGTATGGCATCGAAGGGGTTGCGATCGAGCTATCGGTTTTCGTCCTCCGATCTGGAGGCGATCGCCGTTCGCGCACGCGCGCTCACGCCGAACCGAATACCGCTTAGCAAGAAGGAGAGCGCGGCCTACTTCGGGGTCGACCATGGTGGCGAGACAGAAGCGGGTCCTTCGACCTCGGCGCAACCGGGCAAGACGATTTCCCCGCTGCCGCGCGAGGAGCTGGGAGACCATAGACGCAATAGCGAAGCGATACGAGCGGCCTTACGGCAACTGGACAAGATGACGCCCTCGCTGTTGCGCGATTGGGGCGAGCATGCCTGGCGACCGGCGAACAAAGCCGGTTGCGCCGACAGTGACGAGGGCGCGCATACTTCGCTGCTGCCCGACACCGTTGCTCAGAAAATCCGTGCATTCGAAGCACGCTTTGTCGACGTGCGGCCGAAGCCCGGCGATAGCGCAGCGCAACTCGATGCCATCGATGCGATCGCGAAAGAGATGCCCGACACCTACGACATCCGCTTGAGCAGCGGCGGCTCATATGGTGTCGCGAGCGTGACGTCCGAATCGCTCGCTGCCTTGTCGAGTGCGGCAGCCGTGCCAATGGTCGCCGCGTTGCCCGATCTCGGCGCAATCAAAGGACGGCATGCCGTCATCGACATCGGCTCGAATCAGCATTTCGGACACATTTTTATCGGCACGGATTCGCGCAAGGCCATTTACGGCGGCATAGGCGGCTTCGCGGGATGGTCATTCGGCAAGAAGGGGCTTGCCATGCTGGGCGTTTCGGGTGGAGCACGCCGCAGCCGCAATACGGGCGGCCCGTGTGGCGTGACGATTCGCACCCGCCGATCCGATGACGAGGCGCAGGGTACCCCGGACGCATGGCGCACAAAGATGCTCGGTGCACTCGGTGCGCTGCGCACTTCGGGGCCGAACAGCGGCCGTCCGAGGACTGCGGAAGAAATGTGGTCGGGCCTCGCTCAGCGTTATTGGAAAGACCCGGCGCTCTCCGTGAGCTGGACGGACAACCGGGACCGGACTAGCGCGACGTCGGGTTCCGCCAGCGCCGCCGCGCGTGTCGGCACCGCCGCGACCAAGTGGGGCCCGTCGATCTCGGCAGGCACGACGCTGGTTCACAAGGCCCAATCGCGGCTCGTCGACAAGACAGGCAACCACGGGATCGATGTTGCAGCGGTGGCGAGCGGGCGGGTGACGCCCGTTGCGTTCACCATTGTGGAGGGCTTGCCGGGCGCGCAACTCCATCAGGGCACACAGGCCCATCACAACGGGCATGCCCATGCGCCGCATTTAGCGGCTTTCTCGTTTCCATCGGCGCCGTATATAGGCGTGGGCACAAAACTCTTTGCGAAGAATACGAACGCAGCGCTGCGCATCGGTCACGATAGCGATCGTATCGTACCGAAGCATACGTTCCGGGATACGGAGTTCGGCACGTTCAAGGAGTTCAAGCAATATGTCGATTGCTATCGTGCAGAGTGGCTTGCCGCTCTTGGCGGAGACAAGGATGCAGTGAAGAAGCTCGACGACATCATCGTTGCGATCAGGAAAGGCTCCGCTGCCGGCAACGTGGTGATGGGCGAGCGCTGGGATATGACCGGCGAGGCGGCCAAGCGGCTCGACTTCCTGTTTCATCTGAAGCAGCGTTACGAGCGACCGCCGAAGCTCAGCGCCGCCGAGGCACGCGAGCTGGCACGCATCAATGCCGATATCCGCCATGTGCTTGCCGGCGAAAGCAGTTGGCGCAGGCAGTCGCTCTATGCTTATGAGTCGCTCGGCGCGCAACGCGCACTGGGCTTGTCGTTCCTGCTCAACGCTCAGAGTATGCAGAGCGTGTCGGGCGTTCGGGAGCTGGCGGTACTGGGAACGTAGTGGAGTGGGTGGGGGCGCCGACGAATGCACACCGATGTCACGACTTGGCTCCAGCCTCGTCGCGCGTTCCGCATGCGCCCCCGCTCTGTGCATCCGCCTCGTGCGAAAGCCCGCTGAGCTTGCGCGAATTGGCGTCGTTGCGAAAGAAGATCGGCTGTTCCGTGGCACCGCCTCCCCCGGCCGCGGCTTCGCTCGCCCGCTCGACGAACTGCACGATTTGCGCGTGCGCGGGCGACTTGTCGCAGACCGGATCGGCGTTGGCTGCGTCGCCCGTAAGCAGATAGGCCTGGCAACGGCAACCGCCGAGATCCTTCGTTTTTTCTTCGCAACTTCTGCAAGGCTCCTTCATCCATTCGAAGCCGCGAAACCGGTTGAACGCGTCGCTTCGATACCAGATATCGGCCAATGCCGTATCGGTCACGTTCGGGAACGAAATGCCCGGCAGCGAGCGTGCCGCGTGGCACGGCAGCGCGGTACCGTCCGGCGCGATGCCGAGAAACACCGCGCCCCAGCCGTTCATGCAGCGCTTCGGGCGACGCTCGAAGTAATCGGGTACCACGAAGAAGATGCGGCAGCGATCGCCATGCGATTGCCGGTAGCGTTCGACGACGGCTTCGGCCGCCACCAGCTGTTCTTGCGTCGGCAGCAGTTGCGCGCGGTTCTTGTATGCCCAGCCGTAGTACTGCGTGTTGGCGAGCTCGAGGTATTCGGCGCCCATCGCGAGCGCCATCTCGATGATCTTGTCGACATGAGGCAGGTTATAGCGATGCAGCACGCAATTGAGCACCATCGGGAAGCCATGGCGCTTGATGGCCTCGGCCACACGGCATTTCAGATCGAACGTACGCGTGCTGCTCAGGAAATCGTTCAGCTCCTGCGTCGAGTCCTGAAACGACAGCTGGATGTGATCGAGCCCGGCCTTCTTGAGCGCACCGAGGCGCGCATCGGTCAGCCCGATGCCCGAGGTGATGAGGTTCGTATAAAAGCCCAGCTCTCGCGCGACGGCCACGAGTTCCTCGAGGTCATCGCGCAGCAGCGGCTCGCCGCCCGAGAAACCGAGTTGCGCGGCGCCGAGCGCGCGGGCTTCGCGCAGCACGGCGATCCACTGCGCGGTATCGAGTTCCCGCCGGTTCGCCGCGTAGTCGACCGGGTTATAACAAAAAACGCAGTGCAGCGGGCAACGGTACGTGAGCTCGGCAAGCAGCCACAGCGGAGGAGCGACGCCCCCGGCGGCTTGGGCGTCGTCGGCTGTGGCACCCGCGACGGGAGAAACGAGATCGGTCATGACATGGCTCCGTCGATTGCGACTTGGCGACAGGCTAAGCGATCCATCCGCGCGTGCGCGCTTCGGCGAGGAACGCGCGCACCTCGGCCTCGATCCCGGTCGTCTCGAACGCACGCTCGAGCTCGGCGACGAGCGCCTGCAGATCGCGCGTGCCGTCGCAGCGCTTCAGGATTTCGGCGGCGCTTTGATTGAGCTTGACCATGCCCTCGGGGTAGAGCAGCACATGGGCGTTTTGCGCCGGTTCCCATTGCAGCCGGAAAACCGATTTGAGCGAGGGGCGCTCGGCGGGCGTCGCCGCGCTCGATTCATGCGAGGTTGCGTTCATGCCGGGAATGCCTTTTCGATGGAGTCGAGCATCGACCAGAGAATGTCGAGCTTGAATTGCAGGATCGTGAGCGCACGCTCTTGCTGGTCGCGGCGCGTGAAATGCGCGAGCGTGACCTTCAGGCCGTGCTCGACATCGCGCTGTGCGAGCGGAATGCGCGAACGGAAATAGGCGAGACCGTCCGGGTCGATCCACGGATAATGCTGCGGCCATGTCGCCAGCCGGTCCTTGTGGATTTGCGGCGCGAACATTTCGGTCAGCGAAGAGCAGACGGCCTCCTGCCAAGGCGCACGGCGCGCGAAATTGACATAGGCGTCGACGGCAAAGCGCACGCCCGGCGTCACCTGCTCGAGCGACCAGAGCGCGTCGCGTGTCAGTCCGACGGCTTCGCCAAGGCGAGACCATGCTTCGATTCCGCCGGCATTGTCGCCGTAGCCATCGTGATCGAGAATGCGCACGACCCATTGGCGGCGCGTCTCGCGATCGGGACAATTGGAGAGGATGGCCGCATCCTTGATCGGAATCCTGATCTGGTAATAGAAGCGATTGGCCACCCAGCCGCGAATCTGCTCGCGCGAGCATTGTCCGCTCGTCATCCGCACGTTGAAAGGATGATGGATGTGATAGCCGGCGCCTTTTGCCCGCAGTTGCGCTTCGAATTCCTCCCGGCTCCAGGCCGGCAGCGCGGGATCGACCGCAGGCACGGGCGCCGTGCCGAATGTATCGTTCACGTTCATCGATTTTCGTCTCCTGTTGCGCCCGTGCCCAGCCTGTAGCGCATCATCGCATTGGTTTTGCGGCGGCGGACCGCGGCGCGCTAGAGCTCGAACGTCATGCCGTCTTCGGCGAGTTCGATGCCGTGCTCGGCGAGCGTGCGGCGCTCGGGACCATCTTCCACCAGGATCGGGTTCGTGTTGTTGATGTGAATCAGGACCTTGCGCACTGGCCGCGCAGGCGACGCGCCGATTCCATCGAGCACCTCGATCATGCCGCCCGGGCCCGATTGAGGCAAATGGCCCATGTCCGCGGCGGTCTTTTTCGAAAAACCGAGACGAATCATTTCATCGTTCGTCCAGGTCGTACCGTCGACGAGCAGCAGATCCATCTCCTGCATGGCCGCCAGTACGTGAGGTTCGAGCACGCCGAGCCCAGGCGCGTAAAACGCGCGCTTGCCCGTATCGAGATTCGTGATGACGAGCCCGATGTTGTCGCCGCGCTCGGGTGCCTCGCGATGCGGCGAATAAGGCGGCGCCTTGCTCGTCAGCGGCAACGGATCGATGCGCACGCGCGGCAGCGCGGCGAGTTCGATCGGCGCGCCGTCGAGCGCGATGGCATGATGTTCCACGCCGCAGTAGTGCGAGAGGATCGGGCCGATCGGGAAACCCGTGCTCAGATCTTGCCAGACGGCCGGCGTTGCGTAGAGCGGCAACGGCGTGCCGCGCTCGCGCAGCATCAGCAGGCCCGTCACGTGATCGATCTGCGCGTCCATGACGAGCACAGCCGCGATGCCGGTGTCGCGCGGCTGCCGCGCGGGCTGCAGCTCGGGACTGGCGGCGATTTGCGCGAGCAGATCGGGCGATGCGTTGACGAGCAGCCAGTCCTCGCCGTTCGCGCTGACGGCAATCGACGATTGAGTACGGCGCTTCGCCTTGACGGTGCCGCGCCGCACGCCGTCGCAGTTATGGCAATTGCAATTCCACTGAGGAAATCCGCCGCCGGCGGCCGAACCCAGTACTTTGATTTTCATCCCGTATGTGGGCGCTCGGCGCCCCCTTTATGCGGTTTGGACCGCCGCGGCAGCATGGTGAACAGCAAGCCGTCGCGATCGATCCATTGATGCTTGAACACGCCGGCGATGTGCAGCACGACGAGCCCGATCATCATGTAAGCCAGTACAGTATGCCCACCGAAGAAGATCGCGCGCAACCCGGGGTCGTCCCAGCCCCATTTCGGCAGCGTCAGGCCCCACCAGCGCGTGCCATAAGTGTTGAACGAGGAGCCGAGATAGCCGGTGACCGGCAGCGCGACCATGCCTGCGAATAAAAAGACCTGCGTCGTGCGCGCGGCGGCGCGTTGCCACGGTCGCATCGGCGGCAGCGGCGGCCTTCCGACGACCACGCGCACCAGGATGCGTAAAAGCACAAGCAGGAAAACCGTTAGCCCGAGCGACTTGTGAAGATTGATGAGCGTCGCTTTGACGGGCAACCCTTTGGGCAGACCGACCATGTAAAGCCCCAGCGCAATCAGCGCAATGATCCCGAATGCGATCAGCCAATGCAGCACCATGAGCGGTGCCGCGAAGCGGTACGCGTCAGACGGCACGTCGCGATGGCGATCGGAAGTCGGTTCGGCAGTGGTCCTCATGGTCGTGTCCCGAATGATGCTGTCGGCTCTTTCTCCATTGAGCGCCGCGGCGCTCGCGAGTTCGATCGCGCGCGTCATGCGACGATCAGTATTTCCCCTCGGCCGTCCACTGCCAGATCGCCGGCATAGCGCCGAGGCAGCTTGTCCGGGGCGAGGCGCGAAAACGGCGCCGCTTCGCGCGAAAGGCTCTTCACGAGCAGTGCCCAAAACACGTCGAAGCCGCGCCCGCCCGCGACGAAGGTCGCGGGCAGTGCGGCAGGCGCATGGGCGAGCACGAGCGTGCCTCGGCGCATGCCATAGCCGTAATGGTCCCCGACTTGTCCGGCCACGCAGATCGTGCCGGCGACGAGCCGCGACGCCGCAAATGCACCCGCATTGCCGCCGACCGTCACCAGCCCGCGCCGCATGCGGTCCGCGAGGCGTTCGCCGGCGTTGCCGCCGATCGCGAGCGTGCCGCCTGTCATGCCCTCCATCTCGCCAGCCCGCGCCGCGGCGGCGAAATCGCCGCAGTTGCCCGCGATGCTCAAGCGTCCGCCGCGCATTTCGCAGGCCGCGAAGTGTCCGGCATCGCCCTCGATCGCGAGCGTGCCGCCGCGCATTTGCGCGCCCGCATAGTCGCCCGCCGTGCCGAGCACCCGCAACGTGCCGCGCTTCATGCCCGCGCCGATGCGCAAAAGCCATTCGCACTGGCCCTCGATCACGAGCGTGGGGGCTGGATCGCCCGCGTTGCTGCCCGTTTCGCTTCGCGACACATCGAAAAGATCGCCGATCGCCACCGTCTCGCCGCCTGCGGGCAGGCCGAAGCGTTCGAGCGTCGCGAGCGGCATCGCGGCAAGCGCATCCGGCGCGAGCGGCGAGCCGTCGATCTCGAAGCCGGGCGGTGTCTTCACACGTAAAGTGGTCGTGCTCATGGGGTCCGGCTTCCTTCGATGCCTTCCGAAAGGCGATGCAACGGAAAGTGATAGGGACCGAGCTTGCCGCCGTAGTTGCCGGCCGAGATCCGCACGACGCCGGCAGGCCGTCCCAGCGCTGTCGCCGCGGCGATGCCGGCCGTCATCGCCGCGCCGACATCGGCCTCGGTCAAGCCATCGATGACGATTTCCAGCACACAGCCGACATCGGCCGTCAGTTCGCTTTTCGCCGATAGACCGATGAGCGTCGGGCAAAACGCGTCGTTCGTCGAGGCCGTCGCACCGGCATATTTCGAGCCGACCTTCGAGCCCGAGCGCACGATGCCCCCTGGAAACGGCAGGATCACGTTCTGCAGCTTGCGCATCGCGGCGACGGCGGCCTCAGTCGCGGCGAGCGTCGCATCGATGTGCTCGCCGAGCAGCAGCAAATTGCCGCCGCCGACGGCTTTGACGGTCGGCACGGTATCCGCGCACAGGAATTCGCCGTCCATGACCGGCACGCGCCAGTAGCGCTTGTCGTCGATCATCTTCGCGATCTGCCAGCCGTCACCGAAAAAGCGCAGCCGGCTGCCGATGCCGGCATCGTCCGACAGGGGCGCCGCGCTCGTCGCGGCGTCGATGCCGGCATAGACAGCCGTGGTGGGACACGTCAGCACGCATTGGCCGACACGCCGTTCGAGTTGCTTGGCGAGCTCTTTCGTCGATACCGCGAAAAGCAGCACCGATACGCCGGGGCGTCCGTCGGGCGTCTCGTCGGCGTGCCAATCGCGTTCGATGCCGGCTTCGCAGCCGCAGCCGATGACGGACGTGGCGAAGCCGGCGAGCGCATTGGCCGCGTGGCGCGCCCATATGGGCGTATGCGCCGTGATGACGAGGCGTGTCGCCTTCATCGGAAACGCTTCGGCGAACGTGTCGTCGATGACGGTGCCGTTGATCGTGCGCGGTAGGCTCATCGTCGTCGGCCCGTCAATGTCCGGTTTGCGCCGCGCGCGGATGCGCAAGGCATTCGACGGGCAGCAGCCGGCCGCCGCGGCAGCAGCTGCAGACCTCGTCGGCGCTGATGGCCGAGTGCGCGAAGTTCGTGGTCAGATGCCGCTCGCTATAGGCGCGCACCGTGCGTTCGATGTCGCGATCGTATTCGGGGCTCACGTAGTGGATGCCGCCCGTGGGGGCGGCGAGCAGCGTGCCGTCGCGGGCGATCAGCGTCCCGTCCTTGAATACGTAAGCCGGCCGCGAGAACATCCGCTCGCGGTCGGCTTCGTCGCGATAGACGGCGATATCGGCGGCTGCGCCCACACCGAGGTGTCCGCGGTCGGCGAGTCCCAGCAATTTCGCGGGTCCCGCGCGCGTGACGATCGCGATCTCGTAGAGCGAGAACTCGCGTTGCAGCTCGGGCAATACGCTCGCGACCTGCGCTTCGGGATGCAGCTTCGCGAGCTGCTCCGCGCGAAACGTCCGGTCCATCAGCAATCGGATCAAGTGGGGGTAACTCGTGTACGGCCCGCCATTCGGATGGTCGGTCGTCATCGACACGCGCCACGGATCGTCGACGAGCAGGAAGATCTCGAGTCCGATGATCCATTGCAGCGCGTTCACATAGCTTTGCTCGCGATAGCGGAACGGCACGACGCCGCAGCCCGCGTCGCATTCGATGTCGCCGAGGACCCATTTGCGCGGCTGCGCGAAGGGCGCGTTGCGCCACTGCATCATCGTATCGCCCGAGGCGGTGACGGTCTGGCCGAAGATGACCTGGCCCACATCGATCGTGACATTCGGCCGTGCATTGACGGCTTCGGCGATGGCCCGCGCGCCGGACGAGAACTTGCGCGGGCCCTCCACGCCATAGCTGTGGAACTGGATGTGCGTCAGGTGAATCGGCAAGCCCTCGGCCGCATCCATCGTCGCGATCGTCGAAGCCACGTTGCCGGGCACGCCGAGATTGCTCGTATGAACGTGCAGAGGGTGGGGCACGCGAAGCTCGGTGAGCGCGCGCGTGAGTGTGCGCACGACATCGCGCGGCGTCACACCGTAATGGACATGCGCTTCATCGATATCGAGCGCGCGCTGATTGAACTTGAACGCCGAAATGCCGCCCGGGTTGACGACCTTCACGCCGAGCGCTTTGCTGGCGTCGATGGTCCAGCCGACGTAATCGCGGATGCGCTCTTCGTGTTCATGCGCCGAAAGCAGCTGCATGAACAGGTCGTCGTTGCCGAGCATGACGTAGGCACCATGATCGATGATTGGCGTATCGCCCATCTCCAGGTGCGTGTGGCGCGCATTGCTCGGCATCATCGCGGGTTCGAACGCCGCGGTGTAGCCCATCTCGGCGTATCGATAACCCGTCGCCAACGTCCCGGGTGTACACGTGCCGCACGAAGGCAACCGCAGATAGCGGCCTGCCGTGTCCGGTGCCGCGGCAGCGTCGATGTCCGGATGAACGCCCTCGGTCGCGATCTCGCGGCGGCGATGGTCCTCCGGCAACAGCAAGCGCGAGAGATTGGTCTTGCCCCCGCCGATATGCGAATGCAAGTCGATGCCGCCCGCCATCACGATCATGCCCGTCGCGTCGTACTCTTCGTCGACGGGGGCGCCGGCCTCGTGCGCGACGATACGCCCGTCGCGAAACACGATATCGCGGCGTTCGCCGTTCACGCCGTGCGCAGGGTCGTAGAGCATGCCGCCTTTCAAGCGAATCGTGGTCATGGCTGCGCTTTCCCCGCGCTATGTGCGTCGCTTCGAGTCAGCCGGTCTGCGATGCCCGCCGCGATCGCGGCCATCGGCGCCAGCGAGAATCCGCGCGCGGCCTTGAGCGGCGCGACGACGGAGCCGTCGAGGCGAAAGAGGTGTCCCGGCGCGTCGATGCCGGGGGTGGCCGCGGGAATGAACACTGTCGAAGCGCCGCGTGCCTTCGCTGCTTCGGCCAGCGCCGGATGGCCGATCACGATGGCCGGAATCGGCGCGGCCAGCGCATCGGGCCAGCGAGTGGGTGCGAAGGTGCTGATCCAGACCAGCGCGTCTGCGCTGCCTCGAGCGAGCAAGCGATCGGTTCGCAGGCGTTGCGCGTCGTGCTCGAGTTCGGTCTGGCCACCCCCGCGCTCATCGTGCCCGATACGCGGGACCCGTAGCGGCAGCGGCAATCCCGAGAGCCAGGTGACGGCCTGATTGGCCGTGAGCGCGCCGTCGTCGCCGGCGAGGGCGAGCGCACCCGCGCGCGTCGTGCGATTGACCGCCTTGACGATGCGCTGCAGTCCTTCGATCAGCAGCGCGGGCTGCGAGCCGGGCAGTGCGGCGGGTTCGTAGACGAGCACGGTATAGCGCGCAGCCGCGATGCGAGCGGTCAGCGCCCCGAGCACATCGACGGCTGCGCGCCCGTCATCGCGCAGCATAGCGAGTGCGGCCGCCGGACGTCCTTCGGCCAGCGCAGACCAGAGCGCGACCAGATCGAAGGCGTCGAGATGCGGCAGCATGGTCTCGGTCAGCACCTTCGGCAAACCCTTGGCCGCGGGGTCCGCCTCGCAGCCGACAAAGACCAGCTCACGCGCAAATCCGGCAACGTCCAGCGCGCGCTCGTAAAAGCGCGGGAAGTGCTCGGAGGGACAGCAACGGAAGAAGATCACCAGGTCGGCGCGCGAGCGGATTTCCGAGAGCGTGGTGAAGAACGCCCCGCGATCTTGCATCACGCGCGTAGCGGTACTCATCGCGACACCATGCAGATGATCGAGCGTCGCCCCGCACGCGGCGGCCAGCGCATAGAGCTCGCGGATGCCGGCGACATCCGTGGCGAGACCGCCGAAGAGCGGCCGGCGCGCGCTGGCGAGCATCTGGGCTGCGCGAGCGAGCGCCTCGTCGTGCGATGCGGGCTGCCCGTCGATCGTCGCAGCGCTGCGCGCGTCGTCCGAGCGATAGCGACCGAGCGATTCGATGAGCCGCTTGCAGGCGCCAGGCGCAGCCGTGAGCGTGCCGCCGGCCTCGACGGTGAGCGTCAGGTCGTCGCACAGCAGCGGACAGAACGGGCAGGTCCAGTCGTGCACGGTCGTCGGTGCGACAGGCCCGGCGGCGCCGGGCGCTCCAGCGCTCGAAGGATCGGGAGACGAATAGGGCATGCGGAGCCATCAAGCAAGGCCTATGCCGAGTTCCATCGCAGGGCGCGGTGCCCCGCTTCGCGCGGGCGGTTTCGATCGGGGGTTTCAGTTCGGTGCGCGAGCGAGCCGATACCGATAGCGTTCGACGCTATGCGCGCTGCTTATGTGCCGCGCACAGGTTGTTTGCCGTTTGGGGCAGAGTGTCACAGGCCAGGCGCCGGGGTGTCGTGTCGGGTTTTCGGCGCGCCTTGGCCGTTGCCGATGGCATGGAACTTGTGTATCGCACTGCCGTGGCGGCTCGGCGGTGCCTAGCGCTCAGCGTCGAGCCGTCCGTCGTGCAGTGCCGAAGCAATCAGCCATGCCGGTGCGCCGGATTGAGCCGCCGCGGCGAGGTCGCCCCGATCGCGGATGCCGCCGGCACCGATCACCGTCGTACCGATCGGTGCCGCGTCGCGCAGGCGCTGGAAAGTATCGAGATCAGGGCCTGCGTAGCTGCCGACCTGATCGAGCGTCATTGCGATTACGCGAGCAGGCCACGAAGCTGTGCCGCGCTCGAACTCGCTGACGCAAGCAGTAGGCGCGACGAGTTGGCCGGCGCGGTAATCGAGCGAGAGGATCGGCGCAAGGCCATCGGCAAGCGCGGCCTCGAGCGCGTTGGGGTCGCGCAGCGACTCGGTCCCGAACACGGGGACGAGCCGCGCGCGGGGGGCGGACTCCGAGCGGGTCACGGCTTCATCGATGCGGGCGAACGTTGCGCGCATCGAGTCGTAGTCTGCGAAGCCCGCATCGAGCCATATCTCGATGTGGGGCATCGCGACGCGCAAGGCCGCGAGCGTGCGGGCGTGATCGCCGCGCGCCAGGATCGCATCGAGATCGGCGACGTAGAGCGTGCTGGCTGCGCTTGCGGCGGCGAGCGCGGGTGCAAGGAGAAGCGGGTCGCTCGTGGCGGCGAGCGGCGAGCGGATTGGACGGTAGTCGTCCCGACGGCCGCGCACGGCGCGCACGGCTTGGCCGCCGAGCAAGTCGAGAACCGGTATGACCAGCATGAGGTGGGTCCTTTGAGCAAGATCTTCGTGTACGAGTATCTCACCGGCGGCGGCCTCGATCCCGCGTTGGCGCGCGAGGGCGGCCTCGCCGATCTCGGCGCGTTGATCGGCGAAGGCCGGATGATGCGCGATGCGCTCGTGGGGCAGCTGCGCGAGATCGACGGCCTGCAGCTCACTTACGCGAGTTCGCGCTTCGAAACGCCGCGCTCAGGCACTGCGTACCGTCTGCCCAGCGATGGCGAATCGATTCCCGCCTTCGTGGGCCGCCTGGCGCGCGAGCACGATTACACGTGGGTCATCGCCCCCGAATGCGACGGCTTGTTGCTCGAGCTGCACGATGCCGTCGGAAACGAACGTTGGCTGGGCTGCTCGCGCGAGGCTATCCGGATCGCATCGAGCAAGCGCGCGACCGCTTGCCGTCTGGCTGCGTCAGGCATCGCGACAACGCCGGCGCTCTCGCCCGTCGAGCCGGCCGGGGCCCCGGAGGCCTCGCGGCGCAGCGAGTGCGAGGCCGGCCCGTGGGTGGTCAAACCCGACGACGGCGCAGGTGCGCTCGACACATTCATCTTCGATTCGTTTCCCGCCGCATGCGCGGAATACGACTCGCGCGCGGCGGTCGGCCGAAACCCCGTGCTCCAGGCGTGGGTCGACGGCGAGCCGCTGAGCCTGTCGTTGATTTGCCGCGAAGACGGCGCCGAGCTCCTCAGCATCAATCGTCAGGACATAGTGGCGACGTTGCGTCACGCGCCGGGGGCGCCGGCGCGGATCGTCGAGTTCCGCGGCGTGCGGGCGGACCAGCTCGACCTCGGCAGCGCGCGCGGGCGCACGCTCGCTTCGCTCGCACGACGTATCGCCGACGCGATGCCGGGCCTGCGCGGCTTCGTCGGCGTCGATGTCGTCTGGCACCCGGTGCGCGGTCCTGTCGTGATCGAGGTCAATCCGCGCTTGACGACCGCCTATGCGGAACTCGCCGCGACGCGCGGCCGCGGGTTGACCCAGGCGCTGCTCGCGGCACACGGTGTGAGGCTTGGGCGGCCCGCCAGCAAGGCCGTTGTCGGCGCATTGGCCGAATGCGGGGTGCGTCCGTGAACGGCCGGGGCGTCGCCGCCGGGCCCTACGCGCTCACGTTCGGCTGGGATGTCGGCGGAGCGCATCTGAAAGTCAGCGCAACGGGCACGTCCGGCCGCATCGACGATGTCGCGCAGTGGGTCTGCCCGTTATGGCAGGGTCTTGATCATCTGCATCGGGCAATCGACCTCGCCCTGGCCCGGTGGCCCGCCGCTGCCCGCCCCGATGTCCGGCACGCCGTGACGATGACGGGCGAGATGGTCGATCTGTTTGCGAGCCGAGAGGAAGGCGTGCGCGCAATCGCCGAGGCGCTCGCCGCACGGCTGGGCCCGCACGTGCGGTTCTACGGCGGCGATGCCGGGTGGCTCAACGCGCAACATTGCGCCGATGCGTGGCGGCATGTGGCCTCCGCGAACTGGCTCGCAACGGCCAGTTGGCTCGCAACGCGCCTGCCCGATGCGGTGCTCGTCGATATCGGCAGCACAACGACCGACATCGTACCGATCTCGAATGGACGGGTGGTGGCCGAGGCGAGAGACGATGCGGGCCGGCTCGCCACCGGCGAACTCGTGTATCAGGGCGTGGTGCGCACGCCACTGTGTGGGCTGGCGCAACGGGTCGCGTTCGGCGGTACGTTCGTCAACGTCATGAACGAGTGGTTCGCGACGACGGCCGACGTCTACCGCCTCACGGGCGAACTCGATGCGGCGCATGACGTGCACGCGAGCGCCGACGGCGGCCCGAAGACCGAGGCGGCGAGCCGAGTGCGCCTTGCCCGCATGATCGGCCGCGATGCGCGCGAGGCGAGCGACGCCGACTGGCTGCGCTTCGCGCTCAGGTGGCGCACGCTGCAGCTGGCGCAAACCGGCATCAACCTCGAGCGTGTCGAGGGCCGCCACGACGGGCTCGCATCGGCGCCGCTCGTCGGGGCCGGATGCGGGCGCTTCCTCGTCGCGGCGCTGGCGCGCGAGCGCGGCCGCCCGTACGTCGATATCGGCGCGCTGACGGGCGCATCGGGCCAGTGCGGCGACTGGGCCGCCACGTGCGCGCCGAGCGTGGCGCTCGCGCTACTGGCGGCCCGCGCCTCGCCGTTCGACGCAAGCGCGCCGGGCGTGGCGGCGCGTCGCACCTGACGCGAACACAGGCGCACCGGGGCGGGACATCTGCAAACAGCAATCATCGATGCGAGGAAGATCATGTGGGTGGTCAAGATCGGGGGCAGCCTCAGTCACGACCCGGCGCTGCGCGGCTGGCTGACGGAGCTCGCGGAGATGGGCGGTGGCCGGGTCGTGATCGTGCCGGGCGGCGGCGATTTCGCCGACAAGGTGCGGCAATACCAGGCCGAATGGCGTTTCAACGACCTTGCCGCTCACAACATGTGTCTGCTGGCGATGACGCAGTACGCACTGATGATGCAGGGGCTTTCGCCCGAGCTCGTGCTGGCCTCGAGCGAGGCGAAGGTCCGACGCGCATTGCGCGACGGCCGCGTGGCGATCTGGGTCCCGACCGCATTGATGCGCGACGAGCCCGATGCGATGAGCAACTGGGATACGACCTCGGACAGCCTCGCGGCGTGGCTGTCGACGATGCTCAACGCGGAGCGCCTGATCGTGGTGAAGTCCTGCCCGATCGAGCTTGGCGAGCCGATCGAATCGCTCGCCTCGAGCGGCATCGTGGACCGGCGGTTTCTCGGTTACGTCAAGGATGCCAACTACCTGGTGGAGTTTTTCAACAAGGACGACATCGAACGCGTCCATGAGCGGCTGCTGAACCTGCCGGCCGCATGGGCCGCGGACCGAGTCGGCGGCGCGGCCTGAGGGCGGGTTTCGCGCGCGGCGCGCCGCGAATCGAGCCGGCGGACACTCTCCGCGGCTCGATCGTGCGCCAGCCGCCCGCTCAGGCGTGCGGGGCGGGCCTTGGCGCGTCGCCGGGTGCGCCTTCGGCGAGCGTGGCAGCGGGACGATGCAGCGCCTGCGCCCACTGCGTCACCCGCTGCGGATCGAGCGACGAGCCGCGTCCGTCCACGCACAGGGCACCGCGAAAACCCGCGATATCGGGCGCCAGCGCGCGAATGCGCTCGAGTTGCGCCCAGCCGAGCGATCCGGCGATGCCGCTCATCGCGCCTTGCTTGCGCGCGAGCCCGAGCCAGTGCCCGAGCGTCTCTTCGTCGACATGATCGAAGAGCGTGCGTCCGTCTTTGGCCGCCGTGTCGAACATGACGCCGACGAATCCGAGCGACGCGGCATGCGCGACGAGCGCGGCATCGATCCCGGCGTCCGCGAGCAGCACGGGCACCACGGCGGCCGGCAGGCTCGCGAGTGCTTCGAGGCACCGCTTTGCGCCGGCGCCCGGCGTCACGCCGACCTTGACGTAGTCGACTCCGGCCGCGCTCACGTCCATGACGCGCGCGGCCACTTCGTCGACGTCCTCGCTATCGATGTCGCCGATGGTCGCGCTGATCGGCTTCACCGCATACTGTGCGCGCAGCGCGGCGGCAATCCTGCCGATCTGCGCGATGGGCAAACCGCCGAGCGCACCGGAGCGCGGCTCCTTGAGATCGATGAGTTCGGCGCCGGCGTGAGCGGCGGCAAGCGCCTCTTGTTCCGAGCGAACGCTCGCAAGCAATGCGGTCATACAAACTCTCCAGGGTGAGTGGGGATGTCAATGATGGGCGCGCCCGCCCAGCGGTGTATCGACCGTAGCGGGTGCTGCGCCCACGGTTGCGGTGGCGCGATGGCGCGCGATGGCTGCGACGAGCCAACTCCAGGCGGTGCGCTCGCGCTCGCCGGCGGTTTTGTCGATGGCGATCTGCAGGTAGGCCATTTCGCGATCGACCTTGTCGGCAGGCAACATGAACAAGCGGCTCACCAGCACGGCGCCTTCGATGACGGCCGCCTGCGCGCGATTGAAGCCCGCGAAGGGCTCGTGCTGCTCCTGATGCACGGGTTTCATGCGCAGCACGGGGCGCTGAGCGTCGTCCTCGATGCGTTCGAGCTCGAATTCCGTGTGCGCGAGCGATTCGGCAAGACGCACGGTCGCGACGCGCGTGGCCGCGATCGTCGGCCAATCCGTCGCGCAATGCGTGACGCAGCCGGCGAAGACGCGGACATCGGTGGTGAAGTTCAGAACGGCCGCACGCGTGGCGACGATGTTATCGAGCGTGGCGGACGGCCGAAATGGGGAAAGAACAGCGAAGCCGTCCTCGTAGCGCACCCCCATCGGGGCAATGTGGGGCCGGCCGTCGGGCGCCGCAGTGGTAACGATCGTCTCGAAGATCATGGCGGAGGTCATCACGGTGCACCGTGCCGATCGGCCGGCCGGGTTTTACGAAGGGACAGCGGGCTCCGGCGAAGGGGCCGCATGACGCGGCCCGCGCTTGGGCTTAACGATTCGCGATGTACATCGTGATTTCGAAGCCGAAACGCATGTCGGAGTAGCTAGGTGTCGTCCATTGCATCGAAAGTCCCTCCATTCGGTCATTGGGAAGTGCCGCCGGCGGGCCCGGCAGGTTGCCGGGAGTCGAGCGGCGAGCGTCGGTCACGCAAGCTTCGTGCCGAGGCGCGAAGCCGCATGGACCTGCGCACAAGGTGCGGTGCATTCGACTCGTACGACGTGCGTGCAACCAGTATGACAGGCGATAGGCAGGTTTGCACGGTTTAGCGCGACGCCCGCGGTGTGACGAAAATGCAGCAAAGTGTTTCAGGCGTGGCCGATTGGAACATCGCTTGTTACAGCCCGTTCCGAAACGGGACAGTGCGGGACCAACCGATCGACGCATATCACGCAATCGCGCTTCGTCATCCGCAATCGATAACGCATCGCTTAATGCTCACGAATGAAATCGTGATTTCCCAACGCATGCGTGCTCCCCTAGAGTGCAACTCAAGCGCTTGGCCACTCGCTGCAAAGCGCGCCGAGTCAAATTCGAGGACACGTCATGAACGATTTCAGCAAGGCAGCCGTCGAGCCGGCACGCACTCCGCGCGAGCGATATGCCGCCGGCGTGATGAAGTACCGCGAAATGGGCTACTGGCAGCCGGACTACACGCCGAAGGATACCGATGTCATCGCGATGTTTCGAATCACGCCGCAAGCGGGCGTGGAGCCCGAGGAAGCGGCGGCGGCCGTGGCCGGCGAATCGTCGACGGCGACCTGGACCGTGGTGTGGACCGACCGCCTGACCGCGTGCGACATGTACCGTGCGAAGGCATATCGGATCGAGCCTGTGCCCGGAACGAGCCAGGGCGATCCGCAGTACTTCGCCTATATCGCTTATGAGCTCGATCTGTTCGAGGAAGGGTCCGTTGCGAATCTCACGGCTTCGATCATCGGCAACGTGTTCGGCTTCAAGCCGCTCAAGGCGCTGCGTCTCGAAGACATGCGCATCCCGGTGGCTTATCTGAAGACGTTTCAGGGGCCGCCCACCGGCATCGTCGTGGAGCGCGAGCGGCTCGACAAATACGGGCGGCCGTTGTTGGGCGCAACAGTGAAGCCGAAGCTCGGCCTGTCCGGCAAGAACTATGGGCGTGTCGTTTATGAGGGCCTCAGGGGCGGGCTCGACTTCCTGAAGGATGACGAGAACATCAACTCGCAGGCCTTCATGCACTGGCGCGACCGTTTCCTCTTCGCGATGGAAGCCGTCCATCGGGCGCAGGCCGAGACAGGCGAAGTGAAGGGCCATTACCTGAACGTGACGGCCGGCACCATGGAAGACATGTACGAGCGGGCCGAATTTGCGAAGGAACTGGGGTCTTGCATCGTCATGATCGACCTCGTGATCGGCTGGACCGCGATTCAATCGATGTCGAAATGGGCACGGCGCAACGACATGATCCTTCATCTTCACCGCGCCGGCCACGGCACCTATACGCGGCAACGCAATCACGGCATTTCGTTTCGCGTGATTGCCAAGTGGCTGCGCATGGCCGGTGTCGATCATGCCCATGCGGGCACGGCCGTCGGCAAGCTCGAAGGCGATCCGCTTTCGGTACAGGGGTATTACAACGTGTGTCGAGAGGCGCGCAACGAAGTGGACCTGTCACGCGGCCTTTTCTTCGATCAACCCTGGGCGGGCTTGCGCAAAGTGATGCCGGTGGCATCTGGCGGGATTCATGCAGGGCAGATGCATCAGCTGCTCGACCTGTTCGGCGACGACGCCATTCTGCAGTTCGGCGGCGGCACGATCGGGCATCCGGCCGGTATCCAGGCCGGGGCCACGGCGAATCGGGTGGCGCTCGAAGCGATGGTGAAGGCGCGCAACGAAGGGCGCGACATTGCCAACGAGGGGCCCGACATCCTGGAGGCGGCGGCGCGCTTTTGCACGCCGCTCAAACAGGCACTCGATACGTGGAAGGACGTGACGTTCAACTACGCATCGACCGATACGCCCGACTATGCGGTCACGCCGAGCGTGGCGTAAGAGCGATCAACCCACGCGAAATCACCGCGAACCAACGAGAGGTTTTGTCATGCGAATCACGCAAGGGATGTTTTCCTTCCTGCCCGATCTGACCGACGAGGAGATCGGCCTGCAGATCGACTATGCCCTCAGTCAGGGCTGGGCCTGCTCGGTCGAGTTCACCGACGACCCTCATCCTCGCAACACGTACTGGGAAATGTGGGGTCTGCCGATGTTCGATCTGCGCGACGCCGCCGGCGTCATGCAGGAAGTGCGCGCCTGTCGCACCACCTATCCCGATCGCTACATCAAGGTGAACGCCTTCGATTCGACGCGCAGCTTCGAGACGATGCGGATGTCGTTCATCGTGAACCGCCCCGCCGTGGAGCCGGGCTTCCGTCTGACACGGACCGATGATCGCAGCCGCATTCAGCGCTACAGCATGACGAGCTACGCGAGCAATGCGCCCGAGGGTCAGCGCTACGGTGCGAAGGGCTGACGATGGACTGCGCCCAAAGCGTCGATCTTGCCGGTCTTTATCGCGATTCCGGCATTGCGGCGGTGCTCGACGAGCTCGATCGCGATCTCGTCGGCCTGCTTCCGGTCAAGACGCGCATTCGCGAAATCGCGGCGTTGCTCATCGTCGAGCGGGCCCGCTCGCAACTCGATCTCGCGAGCGGCGCGCCCACGCTGCACATGTGTTTTTCGGGCAACCCCGGCACCGGCAAGACGACAGTCGCGCTGCGCATGGCCGAGGTGCTGCATCGGCTCGGCTATATCCGTCGCAACCATCTCGTCTCGGTGACGCGCGACGATCTCGTCGGTCAATACATTGGACATACCGCGCCCAAAACGCGCGATGTCCTCAAGCGGGCAATGGGCGGCGTGCTGTTCATCGACGAGGCGTACTACCTCTATCGCCCGGAGAACGAGCGCGACTATGGTCAGGAGGCCATCGAGATTCTGTTGCAGACGATGGAAAACCAGCGCGACGATCTCGTCGTAATCCTGGCCGGCTACACGTCGCGCATGGAGACGTTTTTTCAGAGCAACCCGGGATTCCGCTCGCGCATCGCCCATCACATCGAATTCCCGGACTACGAGCAAGGCGAGCTGGTCCAGATCGCCGAGCGCATGCTCGACGGCATGCATTACGCGTTCGATGCCGATGCACGCGAAGCGTTCGCCGAGTACATCGCGCGCCGCACGCGCCAGCCGAATTTCGCCAATGCGCGCTCGGTGCGCAACGCGCTCGACCGCGCGCGGCTGCGCCAGGCCCGGCGTTTGTTCGCACGCGCGATTGCGGGCGGCGCGCCCATCGATACGGCAGCGCTCATGCGCATCACGAGCGAGGACATCCGCGCGAGCCGCGTCTTCGACGAAAGCGTCGCAGGCTCGCTGCTCAATGGCGTCTCGCACCAGCCCCATGCGGGCACGTCGCCGCCCGGCCCGATTTAGAAACGATGTCAAGGAGAGCGCCATGCAGGACGGACGTACGACCCTTTCGAAGTTCCTGATCGACACGCTCGATCGGCAGCCGTCGCCCGTGGCGGCCGCCGGGCTCTCGGCCTTGCTGATCGATGTCGCCGCGGCGATCAAGACGATTTCGTCGGCGCTCACGCGCGGCGCGCTCGGCGGCAATTACGGATCCGCACAGTCGGTCAATACGCACGGCGAAGAGCAGAAGAAGCTCGATATCGCCACCAACGAGATCTTTGTCCAGCATTGCGAGTGGGACGGTCTGCTCGCGGCGATGGTCTCGGAGGAAATGGAGACAGTCTATGCGATCCCATCCGAATACCCGCGTGGCGAGTATCTGCTCGCGTTCGATCCGCTCGATGGATCGTCGAACATCGATATCAACGGCGTCGTGGGTTCGATCTTCTCGGTCCTGCGTTGCAAGGACGGGCAAAGCGGCGAGACCGGGTTCCTGCGCCCGGGCCACGAACAGGTCGCGGCCGGCTATGCGATCTACGGACCCTCGACGATGCTCGTCCTCTCGGTTGGCAACGGGACGCACGGCTTCACGCTCGAGCGCGATGTCGGCAATTTCGTGCTCACGCATTCGGACATTCGCATTCCCGACGAGACGAGCGAATTCGCGATCAATGCGTCGAACGAGCGGTTCTGGGAGGACCCGGTGCGCAGGTACGTTCAGGAATGCAAGGACGGGCGCACCGGCTGCCGCGAGCGCGATTTCAACATGCGCTGGATCGCGTCGATGGTCGCGGAGGTCCATCGGATCCTGATGCGCGGCGGCGTCTTCATGTATCCGCGCGACTTCAAGACCCCCGGCGTCGCGGGGCGCCTGAGATTGCTCTACGAGGCGAACCCGATGAGCTTTCTCATCGAGCAGGCGGGCGGTTCGGCGATCACCGGACGCGAGCGCATTCTCGACGTGAAGCCGCGCGCGCTGCACGAGCGTGTGCCCGTGATTCTGGGCTCGCGCAACGAAGTCGAGCGCATCGGCCGCTATCACCGCGAGTTCGATCGCGGTGAGGACAAGCCCTATACGTCTCCGCTTTTTCAGCCGCGTTCGCTTTTTTTGCCTGAGACGCCGGCTTGATGCGTTTTCACGGCGTTTTTGCCGCGGGTTGCGCGGTTGCAGCCAGATTCAGAACGACTTCCCGGAGACACGCATGTCCGTCAAGCACCCGATCATTGCCGTGACCGGCTCGAGCGGCGCCGGTACGACAACCGTCATGAAGAGCTTTACGCATATCTTTCGACGCGAACGCATCAACGCGCAAGTCGTCGAAGGCGATGCGTTTCATCGCTACGATCGCGCCGGTATGCGCGATGCGATGCAGCAGCGCGAGCGCGACGGTGTCATGAATTTCAGCCATTTCGGCCCCGAGGCGAATCTGCTCGAAGAACTCGAGGCGCTTTTTTCGAGCTATGCCGGCGACGGCACGGGACGGTTCCGGCATTACGTGCACGACGAGAAGGAATCGGCTGTTTACCAGCAGCCGGCGGGCACGTTTACGCCGTGGGAGGACGTGGATCCCGGGAGCGATCTGCTCTTTTACGAAGGGCTGCATGGCGCGGCCGTGACGGGGACGGTCGACATCGCGCGTCACGCGGATCTGCTCGTGGGCGTCGTGCCGATCATCAATCTCGAGTGGATTCAGAAGCTGCATCGCGACCAGACGATGCGCGGCTATTCGCATGAAGCGGTGGTCGACACGATCCTTCGCCGCATGCCCGATTACGTGAACTACATCTGCCCGCAGTTCTCGCGCACGCACGTCAACTTCCAGCGCGTGCCGACTGTCGACACCTCCAACCCGTTCACCGCGCGCGAGATTCCGCAGCCCGACGAGAGCTTCGTCGTGATCCGGTTCGCGCGGCCCAAGGGAATCGACTTCCAATATCTGCTCACGATGCTGCACGACTCGTTCATGTCGCGTCCGAACGTGATCGTGGTACCGGGCGGCAAGATGGGGCTTGCAATGCAGCTCATCTTCACGCCGATGATTCTGCAATTGATGGATCGCCGCGCGCGCGCCTGATGCCAGGAGGGACGACCGATCATGAACGCTGCAGCCCAAGCTCAACCCGCTGAAGGCAACGCCACTGCGCTAATGGCGAACGCCTTGCGCATGCTCGCAATCGCTGCGGTCCAGCAAGCCAACTCCGGCCACCCGGGCATGCCGCTCGGCATGGCGGAAATCGCAGTCGCGCTGTGGGACCGTCATCTGAAGCACAACCCGCGCAATCCGTCGTGGCCCGATCGCGATCGCTTCGTGCTCTCCAACGGCCACGGCTCGATGTTGCTCTATGCGCTGCTGCATTTGACCGGCTATGCGTTGCCGGTCGACGAGCTGCGGCGCTTCAGGCAACTGCACAGCAAGACGCCGGGACATCCGGAGGTGGGCGTGACGCCGGGCGTGGAAACGACGACGGGCCCGCTCGGGCAGGGTCTCGCGAACGCCGTCGGGATGGCGCTCGCCGAGGCGCTGCTCGCGCGCGAGTTCAATCGGCCCGGGCATCGCATCGTCGATCACTATACCTATGCGTTCGTCGGCGACGGGTGCCTGATGGAAGGCATATCGCACGAGGCGTGCTCGCTCGCGGGTACGCTGAGGCTCGACAAGCTGATCGTGCTCTATGACGATAACGGCATTTCGATCGACGGGCATGTCGACGGCTGGTTCGCCGACGATACACCGGCGCGATTCGCCGCGTACGGATGGCACGTCGTGCGCGATGTCGACGGGCACGATGTCGATGCGGTCGATCGCGCGATCGTCGAAGCGCGCGGCGCGGGACGTCCGACGTTGATCGGTTGCAAGACGGTGATCGGGCGCGGCTCGCCGACCAAGGCCGGCACGCACGAGGTCCACGGTGCGCCGCTGGGCGCGGCGGAGATTGCCGCTATGCGTGCGGCGCTGAATTGGCCGCACGCGCCGTTCGTCGTGCCGGACGAGGCCCGTTCGTCATGGGATGCAACGATGCGCGGCGCGCAGGCCGAAGCGCAATGGACGCAGCGGTTTGCCGCCTATCGCCGGGAGTTCCCGCGCGAAGCCGTGGAGTTCGAGCGGCGCGCGAGCGGCGCATTGCCGCAAAGCTGGGCCGCGGCTGCGCGGATGATGGTACGCACGGCCAACGACGCCGCGCAATCCGTGGCGACGCGCAAAGCGTCTCAGCTTGCCATCGGCGCGCTGGCTGCCGCTTTGCCGGAGTTGCTCGGCGGCTCCGCCGACCTGACGGGCTCGAATCTGACCGACTGGGCGGCCGCGGTCGAGATCGGAGCCGACGACGGCGGCCTGCGCGGCGGAAACTATCTGCACTTCGGTGTGCGCGAGTTCGGCATGAGTGCGGTCATGAACGGCATCGCACTGCATCGCGGGTATCTGCCGTTCGGCGGCACGTTCCTCACGTTCTCGGATTACGCGCGCAATGCCTTGCGCATGGCCGCGTTGATGAAGACGCGCTCGATCTTCGTTTTCACGCACGATTCGATCGGTCTGGGCGAGGACGGACCGACGCATCAATCCGTCGAGCACGCGGCAAGCCTGCGACTCATTCCCGGACTCGACGTGTGGCGGCCCTGCGACACCGTGGAAACGGCACAGGCGTGGGTGGCTTCGATCGAGCGGCAAGGACCGTCGTGTTTGTTGTTGAGCCGCCAGACGCTCCCGTTCGTGACGAGGACCGAGGCGCGGATCGACGACATCGAACGGGGCGGTTATGTATTGCGGGATTGGCATGAAGGGCCGGGAGCCAGCCAGGCGCGGCAGGCGAGCCGACGTGTGGTGCTGATTGCGACGGGCTCCGAAGTGGCGCTTGCGCTGGCGGCCATCGAGCCGCTCGCGGCGCAAGGCATCGCCGCGCGCGTCGTATCGATGCCGTCCACGACGGTGTTCGACAGGCAGCCGGCGTCGTACCGCGATAGCGTGCTGCCGCGCGAGGTACCGCGCGTCGCGGTGGAGGCGGGCGTCACGGCGTTCTGGCGTCAGTACGTCGGGCTCGACGGCGAGACGGTCGGTATCGACAGCTTCGGCGAGTCCGCGCCGGCGGCCGATCTTTTCGTGCATTTCAATTTGACGACGCAAGCGGTTGTCGACGCGGCATGTCGTGCCGCGTCGCACGCGTGCGGCGCTAGCTGCTGACGGTTTCGAACGATTCTGAACTTTGGGAAGGAGCCCGATCATGGCATTCATCGCATTGCGCCAATTGCTCGATCACGCGGCCGAGCACGGCTACGGCGTGCCGGCGTTCAACGTCAACAACATGGAGCAGATCCACGCGATCATGCAAGCCGCGGAGGCGACGGCGAGCCCGGTCATCCTGCAGGCGTCGGCCGGCGCGCGCAAATACGCGGGCGAGGCTTATTTGCGACATCTCGTGTTGGCTGCTGTAGAGGCGCATCCTGATATTCCGGTCGTGCTGCATCAGGATCATGGCGCGAGCCCGTCGGTTTGCCAGCAGGCGATCCGCTCCGGCTTCACTTCGGTGATGATGGACGGCTCGCTGATGCCGGATCAGAAAACGCCTGCGCAGTACACGTACAACGTCGACGTGAGCCGGCGGGTGGTCGATGCGGCGCATGCGGTGGGCGTCTCGGTGGAGGGCGAACTTGGCTGCCTCGGTTCGTTGGAAACGGGGCAGGCGGGCGAGGAGGATGGCGTGGGCGCCGAGGGCAAGCTCTCGCGCGATGAATTGCTGACCGATCCCGAGGAGGCGCGCGCGTTCGTCGAGGCGACGGGCGTCGATGCGCTGGCGATTGCCATTGGCACCTCGCACGGTGCCTACAAGTTCACGCGGGAGCCGACCGGCGACATCCTCGCGATCGATCGGATCGCCGAAATTCACGCGCGCATTCCGAACACGCATCTCGTGATGCACGGCTCGTCGTCGGTGCCGCAGGAGTGGCTTCAAACGATCCGCGACTACGGTGGCGAGATTCCGGCGACGTTCGGCGTGCCCGTCGAGGAGATTCGCCGAGGCATCGCGCATGGTGTGCGCAAGGTCAACATCGATACGGACATTCGGCTGGCGATGACGGGCGCGATGCGCAGGTCGTTTGCGCAGTCGCGCTCCGAGTTCGATCCGCGCGCCGCGCTGAAGGCGGCGACGGCGGCGGCGAAGGACATTTGCGTCCAGCGTTTCGAAGCGTTCGGCTGCGCGGGGCAGGCGGCGCGCATCAAACCGCTGCCGCTCGATGCAATGGCCAAGCGCTATCACTGACTGCTTGCCGCGGCGTCAAGTCTTGCGTGTCCGGCGTCGGGCGGCCCGGACGCGTGGGACTGCCGCGGCGGCAGCCCTACGGGGCGCGATTGCTTTGTAGGCTGCCTTATCGTCCGTCGGGCGGACGTCGCTCGCCGCGCGCAGGCTTATCACTGTCTGCGCATTATCAAATTCCGCTTCGCAATTGTCGTCGCGGCTGAGCGCCGACCCGAAGAAAATATGGTCTCAGGTATTGCCTCGGAGGCCGATTATGTCCCTGCCCATTTCCGGATCTTCCTCGACAAGCGGTGCAGGCGAGCCGGCGGGTCCGGCCGGGGGCGAGCAAGCTCCAGGCCTTCGCGGCAGATCTCGCCAAACCGTACCTTCTGCGCAACTGCGCGGCCTTGCGGCTCGAACTCGGCGCGAGGCTGGCGACGATGCTCGGGCGATGTCCGACCTGTTTGGAACGATATTCGACTATCAAGCGCCTTCTGCTGGAGCCGAGCCTCGTAGCACGCAAGCGGCGGAGGCATTGCGGTTGAACACGCTTGCGTCGGCGTTGCCTGCATTGCCGCTTGAGTTACGGCCGGCGACGGCAAAACATCTTCTTCAGGAGATACTCAAAATCCGCCCACAGCATAGGACGGGACCGCTAAGCGCGCTAGTTACGGCAGGGTTGATCGATGAGCCTGCAGCGAAAATCGATGACCTGCTCGACATGTTGTCCGGGCTTACGCCACCAGATCAGAGCGTCGTGCTCGGGGCGCTCGCTTCTGCTGGCGCTGCGCGTCAGGCGTTCAAGGAAACTGACGGTCCCGCCTCTCGTGCCGGTGCGGCGCAAGAGGCAGCGTTGCCCAGATTTGTGGAGAAATTGTTCGACGGTTCTCAGGATGGGCGAACTTCGCAACGCCGTCGCGTGGCCGCGCCTCAGACGCAACGCCTGATCGATGATCTTCTCGATATGAGTTCCAAATACGATGTCGAGCACCTGCGCCGGCAGCCCTTGCGACTCGATCGCGCGTCTATCGAGCCGATCGTCGATGCCTTACCCCGCCTTGACCTCCAAGATCAGCATGCACTGCTGAATATCCTCGTACCCCGGTCTTTCAAGGTGATCGGTCAGCGAAAGATGGCGGAGCTGATCGGCGTCACCGTCGATCTCATCCCACGTAGACAGAAAGAGGGGGCCAATCGCCTGCTTGCGGACCTCGTCGGAAACGACGTGCCCGTTTTCGAATTGGTCAATTCCGTCGATCGATGGCCGTTAGCTCGCCGCATCTTCCATCTCGTACAGAAGGAGCAGCCGGAGAACCCGGAGCTGCTTTGCGCGTTTGCCGAGAATGTCGCTCTCCGGGTACCGCCGAGCGGCCAAGTGGACTTCTGGTGGCGGATCCAGGAATTCGCGAATAGATCGACGGAGCAATATCGGGACATTGTCCTGCCGTTCATTGATGACTTGAAGATGCGAAACACGCGTCGCCGTTGAGGCCACGCTTCTCGTCGGCCATTCGGATAAAGCGCAGCGCAAGGAAGCCGCGTTGTTCGATTTGGAACTCGGTGAGGGGCACGTTGTGCACCGCGATGTTCCGCGTCATCAAACGCCCGTTCCCTCTGCCTCCGGCCAAAGCCGCGGAAAAAGCCACCGAAACAGCGACAGGGGGATCGCCAGTGCAACCGGCCCGCGAGGACTGGGCGACGTGAGAATACCAATCTTGAAAAGATCGGCGAGCGTTCGATCAGCTGTGCGTCCAGCCAGTGCCGTCATCGCGAGATTGTGACCGGGCCAGTCCGCGCATAGGTGACCACAGCCCGTGAGTGAGCCCGAGCGCGCCGAGTCCAATATTCAAGGATATGTTGACGGTACTAGAAAATCGTGGCGAGTCTTTTGGCGACTAAGGTGGCGCGAGCTTGGAGCCGAACCGCTTGCCCAACTGCCACGCGATCTCCTCGTGTCGCAAGGTGCGGCCGCCTTCGCGCAAAGCGCCATTCTTTCGCCGTTGATCGTCGTGTCGCGCAGCGAAGATCGACATAGTGCTCTGTTTCGAGGCGCACCGAGTCGGAGATGGCACCCCACATTTTTGCATGGGGGTGGTGTCTTCCGCCCGGGCAGCGCGACGGACAGCATCGAAGGAATATCATGACGGGCGGACGCGTCAGCGAAGGCGGCATTGGAAAATCGGTCGGGCCGACCCATTCGGCAACGAATTGTGCGCCTGCCCCGACGGGCGCGGCCGAAGGGGCAAGCCCGCCGGCGAGTCCGCACCCGGGCTCACAGTCCGCGCAGTTCGCGGCGCTAGCTCCCCGAGCGTCGAGCTCCCGGCCACCCGTCGAACCGCCGCTCGGGCCGCCGCGCACCGCCATGTTGCCGCGGTCCACCACGACGTCTGCAACTGCCGATCCGGGCGATGTCCTGAATCGGGCGTTGGACCGCGGCCGGGCCTGGAAGCAGATGCTCGCCGTGGAGCATGGGGATGGAGCGGATGTGGATCCAAGGCGCAGGCTCAGCTCCGAGCAGAAGGTGAAGGTCGCGCTCACCGTCATGGAATCCGCCCGCGAAGGGCTCCGCGCGCTCTCTGCTTTGAGAATACAAAGCAGGGTGAGCGGGCCGGACGCCGTCGAACATGAGAACGTGCTGTGGATGTTGTTGTCGGCGGCGGCGGCATCGGGCTTCGCGGGCCGCGAAGCCATGCTGGACGCGCGGTGGCAGCAGGACTTGGGGTTGCAGGCGGACCCCGAGGTTTCCGCCGTCTTGCGGGTTGCATGGCGCGGCGAGAAACAGGATCTCGGCGAATGGGTCGGGATATTGAATGAACTGCGCCTGTATCGTGCGGCGATGGACGACATGGTGCAACGGATGAGAGCCCCGGAGGCGCCGAGAAAACTCAGGGAAAAGCTCAAAAGCTCGCTGCCGGTCGCCGTCTCTCAACAGTCATTGTGCGCGAGCGCGACGCAGTCCGTGCGCGGCGTGCTCATCGCCATCCACAGCGAACGATTGGCGGAGTTGGCCGAAGAGCGAGGACTGACAGACGTCGCCTCGCGTGTGGATGAACTGAGGGAGGCCTCGCGCTATCGGGGCGACGAAGTCAGTGCAGCCTTTACTGCGTTGAACGAGGCAGTCTGTGAGGCGGTGTTGGGCGCACCCCGCGGCGGCGGCGTGCCCCCGGAAGCGCTGAACAGACACAAGGCGTTGCTCGAGGAATTCGTCGATCAATACGATCGGGTCGGGTTGAAGCTGTGTCTCGATGTCGCCGCCAGTATCGAAATGGACGATGCCGGTATTGAACAGAATGACGCTGGCGAAATCTGGCGCGCTATGCTCGACACGGCTGACGTGGTCGCTGGGTACAAGGCGTGCGTGCTGGATTTATGCGAAACCGTCCCTTCGAGCAGCCCCCCGCGAAGCGCAATGCTCACGGCGCCGGTAGGTGCATCGCCGGCCCCCGCGGCATCCTCGAGGCTGAAGTCCAAGCGCCGCAAGCCGGGCAAGCGCACGGCCGCTCCGTCCGATACCGCGCCGGCACCGCCAGCCGCGCCCGTCGACTTGCGCACGCCGGCGCAACGGAACGCCGACGCACTGTTGAAACGCTGCCCGGTCGATCATGCGACGGCGAAGCGACTGGATGCGGACGTCATCGCGGTTGCGCGTACAGTGGGTAAAGACACGAGTACGGCCGAGAAGCTGCTGAACGACGCCCGCTACGACGCCGTGCAAGTTGTCGATTACCTCGCAGTGTCGGCACGAGACTGGTTCGGCGAAAGCGACCGTGTGCGTCAAGTGCAGGCATCGCTGAGCGAGCGCGATGACGGCGACCGGATCGCACAACTGACGGATCGTCTGGACGCGCTGAAGCTGCTCGAGCAAAACATAAAGACGTTCGAAGCCGATGCACTGAAGCAAGATCCCTTGCCCCGGGCGAAACACCTGAGCCGGCTGTTGAGCAGCGAAGAAATCGCTAGTGTGGGTGCGCCGGTCCGGCTACCGTCCGCTGGCGATACCGGCGAATCAGGTACGTTGTTCGAGATCGCTATCCAGCCTAAACGGCTTTCCGATGGTCAGCATGTTGCGCCTTGGTTCGTGCATTTGCATACGTCGAAGCCGGTGGCGAGCCAGACGTTGTCCGCGATGGAGTTCGGCGCCTTTACGGCAGTTCACTTGAAGACGGCCAAACAAAAGAAGATCGGGCGCAACTGGGAGGAAGCGATGCGCGCGTGGGGCCATACCGAGGCCAAGGTGCATCGCGCTGCTATCGGTCCCGCGTTGCTTCAGGAGTTGTTCGCACGGGCGACGCCCTCGACGGAGGTCGTCACGGAGGCGGCGACATCATCGATGCCGCGGGCTCGCCAGGCCGGCGCGAGCACTGGCTAGCCACCGAAACCAAGAGGGATGCGACGCGCGAGGGGAAAGCGTGGCGAATCTCGTGGCGACTGATTTGGCGGCAACCTCACTTCTTCATCGTCGCGCCCGGGGCGCACCATGCGGCGAGATCCTCTTCGGCCCGGTCCACCGCGCAGCCCCAATCGAGCGCCTCGTCCTGATTGAAGCGCTTGCCCAACTGCCACGCGATCTCCGCCCGCGCAAGCTGCACGCCCATGTAGAACGCGTGCCCCGCATCCGTACCGAAATCGAGTTCGGGATAAATCGCGAACGGGTCGACACCGCGCCAATGGCCGGCGCGGTTATAAACATGCAGTCCGTCCTCGGCCACCTGCACCCGGAAGTTCGGATCGCGCACACCACGCGCGAACTCGTCGATTTCGGCCGCGCCATAAGGAAAAGGATGCTTTTCGTGAACCGTCGCCAGCTCGCCGCCCAGGCCCTTCGGCAACACCTGCGCCTCGCGCGCCGCATGCATGACACGCCGCGCGACATCGGCTTCGCGCACCGCCCGCCGCGCGTGCCGGCTGACCGAGGTCGTCAGGATCGCCGATACATGCAGCTCGGCAGCCATGCCGAGCAACACCGCATTGATTCCGCTCGTATCGGCCTCCGTCAACTCGGTCACATTGCCGACGCCCATCATGATCGAGACATCGGGATAACGCTCGCGCAAGCCGACGTAACGCGCGATCGATGCGGCCAGTCCGAACGGAATCGGATCGAGAATCGGATCCGCGAGGAACGCGCGCCCGCGAGCGCGCATCGCATCGATGGCCGCATCGAGCGATGCGGGATCGCCGGGTTCGCGCGCGACGAGAATGGGTGTCGACGCGACCTCATCGGCAACCCATAGCGTATCGACGTTCAAGCTCATCAGATAATCGGCGCCCGCGCGCCCCCCGCGCAAGAGCTCCTCGGTACGCATCGAATCGACGCTGACGCGAAACCCTTGGCGTTTCAACGCAAGTACCGCCTCTTCGAGGTGAGGAAACGCGGTTTCGGGCAGGCAGCCGACATCGATCACATCGGCGCCTTGCGCCGCATACTCGCGTGCCCGAGCGACGATACCGTCGATGTCGAGCCGCGGCGCATCGACGATTTCCGCAAAGATTTCCGTGTCGTAGCGCGACAGGTCGACGGGCCGCGCCTCGCGTCCAAAAAACTGGGGCAGGTCTTTGACTTCTTCGGGACCGCGCTCCACCGGAATGCCATAGTGTTCCGACAGCGCCTGCAGATCGCCGCGGCAGCGGCCTGGCACGATCACACGTGCGGCAGCGACAGGCGAGGGGAGTCGCCGCCGGATCATGTCGGCCGTCATGAGCGCGGCGACCTGTAGCCCGAGCTCGCGCACCTCCCAGGTGAAAGGCGTGGGTGCCATGCCGTCCAGCACACGCCGCAAGCTGGGCTCGGCGAGGCGGCCCGTCAGGAAGAGGATGTGGTCCATGCGAGATCGAGCGCGGCGAGCCGGCCATCGAGTGCCGTTCTCAATTCGTCGGGTGAAGTGACGAGCGTCGTGTACTCGAAGCGCTTCAAGCGCTCGACGTTTTCCAGCTCGATCGCACGCGGTCGCAGTTCGACCCATTCGTCAGGGCTTTGCGTGACGACAGTCGGCTCCGTATCGCACGCATAGACGATGCTCGAAATGCACTGTTTGCCGGCTTGCGCGTACATGTTGGTAGGTAGCGTATCGGAGATGCCGAATGCGCATTTGGCGACGGTATTGCTCGTGGCCGGCGCGATGATCACCGTATGGTACATGCCGTGATAAAGCATGCCGACGGGCACGCCGCTCGCGCTGTTGTCGCGCAGCACGCGAAAGTGTTCGCGCAGGCGTTCGAGCGGCCAACCGTAAAGCGGCAGCACTTCCTCGGCAGCCCGCGACAGGAACAGATCGGTGCGCGGCAACTGCAGCGCAAGCGCGAGCGATTCTACGAGCATGTGGCCCGAGCCGGTCACGCACCACGCGAATCGGGCATCCGGTTTGAATTGAGTGAGGTGACGGACGCTCGTTTGGGTCATGCGTCGAGTGGAATCGGGGCGCCGTCGTGCGACAGGCGAATGTGAAGGCGGTGCATCTTGCGATAGAGCGTATTGCGGCTGATGCCGAGCGCCTTCGCCACATTGCTGACGTTCCAGCGATGCTCGTCGAGCATCGAAAGCACCGTTTCGCGCTCCTTGATCTGGATCGCGTTGAGCGACGAGATATCGGCATCCTCGGCAAGATGGGGCAACCCGGGTGCCTCGGCCGCACGCGAGGCCGGCGCCACGGGCGCAGCCGGCGGTACGCTCGCCGCCTGGCCTTGCAGAACCTCCGCCGGCAGATGCGCGCACTGGATCGCCTGACCGTCCGATAGCGCAATGGCCATTTGCAACACGTGACGCAATTGCCGGATATTGCCAGGCCAGCCATAGCCGAGCAGCGCACGCTGTGCCTCGGCCGTCAGCTCTGGCGGGTCGTCGGTTTCGGATTCGAGCAGGTGATGGATCAGCGCCAGCTTGTCGGCCCGTTCGGCCAGCGACGGCAGGTTGATTTCGATGCCTTTGAGCCGATAGTAGAGGTCTTCGCGGAATTGGCCGCCTTGCACCAGCTCGAGCAAATTGCGGTGGCTCGCGCTGATCAGCTGGAATTCGACCTTCACCGTCGTTTCGGCACCGAGCGGCGTCACCTCGTGCTCTTCGATGACACGCAGCAAACGCGCCTGCAACGCGAGCGGCATATCGCCGATTTCATCGAGAAACAGCGTGCCGCCGTTGGCTTGCACGATCTTGCCTCGGCGCCCTTCGCGCTGCGCGCCGGTAAACGCGCCGGCACGATAGCCGAAAAGCTCGCTCTCGATCAGATTCTCGGGCAGCGACGCGCAGTTCACTGGCACGAAGGGCCCATTGGCGAGCGGGCTGATGCTATGGAGCGCTTGCGCAAAGACTTCCTTGCCGGTGCCGGTCTGCCCGCGCACGACAATCGGAATCTTGCGTTGGATCACGCGTGCGGCGAGCTGGATCTGCGAGGCCATGCGCGGGTCGCCGAATTCGAGATGCGAGATCTTGTCCAGCCGGCTCGGCGCCGGGCCCGCATCGCGCACCGGACGGCGAGCGGCCGGTTCCGCCGAGACGATGCTCGTTGCGCGTGCGAGCGTCGTTTGAGGCGTTTGCGCGACGAGGAAAAAGCGATTCGTGCCGCTTGCGCTGTAGACGGTGATCGGATGAAACGAGCCGCGGATGCTGCGCGCGATCATATCTTCGAGCGACGCGTTGAACGCTTCGTCGATGCGCTTGCCGCGCAACTCGTCGAGCGAGCGGCAGCCCAGCTGAAACGCCGCGCTGCGATTGGCGGCGAGGACGGTGCCCTCGTCGTCGACGGCAAGCTTGCCCCCATGCAGCGTTCCAACGAATTCCGGCCGGCTATGAAACTGAATCATGTTCACATGACGAAAACGCGCGCTCAGCAGCCGGTTTTCGATCATCTGGCGCGACATGCCGACCAATACGAGCGAATGCTGCTGCAAGAGCTTCGAGCGGCTCGTCACATCGAGCACGCCGGCTATTTCGCCGCGATCGTCGAAGATCGGGGCGGCCGTGCAAGTGAGCGACGTATAGCGGGTATAGAAGTGTTCGTGCTGGCACACGGCGATACAGTCGCGCTCGGCAATGCAGGTCCCCATCCCGTTGGTGCCGGCCTCGCGCTCGCTCCAGAGGGCGCCGATTCTGAAGCCGTCGGCGGCGACAGCTTCGGCGAATGGGACCGAGGACACCTGATGCACGATGACGCCATCGGCATCGACGAGTACGACGGCGAGCTCCGGATCCGCCAGTTGCTGATAGAGCGTCGTCATCTCGAGTTTGGCGCACGCGATCAAATCACCGACGGCCTCGCGGCGCGCGGCGAGCTCGTAATCGGTCAGCACCGGAGGCGTGACGAAGCGGCCCGGATCCAGCTTGAACTCGTTGACGCAGCGAGCCCACGATTGAGCGACGGGCTCGCTCATCGGCCGGGACGGCAGGTGGTGGTTGACGACATTCAGCACTTCACGAACGTGCGAGCTGCTGTCAGCGGGCAATGACATGGGGTTGTCTCCACGGCGCACACCTCGCGCGGCGTTTCCAGCCGCTTTCGTAAGTGCCGCTCTCATTTAACGTTGTCCCCTTTGCGCCGCGGATTCTGATGCCCGGGTGCGCGACGGCTCATACGCTGGAATAAGGATTCCAGCACTCGAAAAACTTTACCCTCGATGGCGCGTGCGTTCAACAAGAAGTCGCATTATGTGGGTATCCCCTAGCGTGCTTCTTGCTTTACTGAGTAGATGCGGTTCCGGCGCCCTGAATGGCGCGCCGTTGTCGCAAAGCCGGTACAGCTTGTTATGCGCGAGCGCTTGCTGTCCCCCTTTCGTCTAGTCATTTGCCGTCGCGCGGCGGAGCGCACCATGGATCGAATCGATGCCACCCGTTTGAGTTCCACCGCTTTGCCAGCAGGCCAGCAAGCCGGCATGCCGTCCGAACGGCACGCCGCCCCCGCGCTTGATATCGTTTTCATCGAAGACTTCGTCGGCGAGACGGTGATTGGCATCGATACTAGCGAGTTGCACTTGCCACAAGCCGTACGCATGAATCTGACGATCGGCGTCCCCTCGCTGAAGGCCTGTGTGACCGACCGCATAGAAGACACGATCAATTACGCGGCGGTGCGCGCGGCGCTTCACGAACTGCTGGCGACGCACGGCGTAAAGCTGCTCGAGGCCTTGGCCGAGAAGGTGGCGCTATGCCTGATTCGCGACTTCGGCGCGTATTGGGTTCGGGTGGCCATCGCCAAGCCGGCGAAGTTCGACGATGTGAAGGCCGTGGGAGTCGTCATCGAGCGCCGACGCCCCGCCGAGGGCAACGCCGCGTTCACCTGGGCATCGCTCGGCGCCGGCCTGGTTCCGAGCCAGCCGAATTAGACGAACCGCCGACCCGGTGCCACCGCCGCTGACGGGCGCGAATCCATGCGGCCAGCCCGATTGCGCGCGCCGCCTATTTCTTGGCCGTGAGGGGGCCCGTCAGACCGCAGGCCCGATAGGCGTTCGTTTTCAATGTCCGAAAAGACTTCGATTCGTCCTTGGCATGGTCGACGCGGAATTCCGCTCCGCCCTCTCCGCCGAGCGTGGCATAGCGGGCGAACGTCTGCTGGCCCACGAATTCATCGTAGGGTAGGACCGCCGCCATCTTGTCGATGACACAGGAGCACTTGTAAACGTTGGCGAAATCGTGGCCGTTCTCGTCGAGGCAGGTCAGCACATATTCGACGCGACCTTGTGTGGGATAGTCGTAGCCTGTGCGAGCCGCGCCCGCGGCGGCCGGGGCGCCGTCACCGGCAGCCCATGCCTGGCCGGCGAACGCCGACGCAAGCGCGCCGCAGGCAAGCATCATGCGAGCACTGTTGAACATGTTGGTCGCCTCTGATTCGATCGTCCCGGGGTGGGGCAAGTCAACGATACGCCCATTCGCGTGTGGCGTCGACGACGCTGCCGCGCGCGGCCGAACGCCTCGCGCGGCAGGGTTGCTCAGCGTTTCAGCTCGGCGAGAACGGGTGATGGACCTTGCCCTTTTGCTCGACGACGGTCGCCGCGCTCGGCGTGCCCGCCACGGCGCGCTGGATGGACTCGCGCGTCGCCTGGTAGTTGTAGTCGTGGATTTTCTGGTCGTCGTTGGCTTCCCAGTGAATGAAGACCCCGACGCAGATGAAGATGTCGTCCGCTTCATCCTTCGGAATCGTGCCGTCTTCGACCGAATCGGCCACCGCCATCGCGACCGCGTGCTGAGCCGGCCCGAACATCTGCACGGCCTGCTTGGCGCCCTTGATCGTGACCTTATTGAACAACACCGTGTTCGGCTTCGTGGCGAGGTTCGGCGCGACGACGGCCAAAAGCGAGGTGAAACCGTCCTTGTTGTTCGTCAGTGCAGTGCAAAACGCGGTTTCGGCGGCGGAGCCGCGCGGCCCCATGATCAAGTCGATATGCGCGACCTCGTTGCCGTCCCCGACGAGCGATTCCCCTACCAGGACGCGATTAATCTTGGCCATGCTGTTCCTCCGATGGATGGACATCAACTTTCTGATTGGCGCCCTCAGGCGATACGTGCGGCGCGCCGTTCACGCGAGGGCGCATGCTGGGCGCGCGGTGGACTACCGATGCACGGTGGCTGTACCTAACAGGTTTCATGCCAGTAGCTGCGTTTAAGAACGGCGCAGGCACGACGAGCGGCTCAGGCGTGCGCGGCGGCGAGGGCGACGAACAGCGTCGCGACCGTCAGGTCCGCGCTCGTACCGGGGTTCAGTCCGCGCGCCTTCAGTTCGGCGTCCCACCGGGCCAGCACGGTCCCGGCCGCGAGCGGCGCGCGACTCGTCACGAGATCGCGCCACCGCGCATGCACCTCGCGCGCCGTGTCCGTGACACTCTGCGCCAGCGCAGCGCCGTGCTTGCGCATAATGTGCGAATCGGGCCAGCCGCCGAGGAACGAAAAAAAGGCTTCCAGCGTGGCGGTTTCGAGTTGTCCTTCGCGAACCAGCGGCGCGATTGCCGCGCAGCAGGCAAAGACGTCGGCGAAGCCGTCGGCATACTGGCGCGCAATGCTGTCGCGCCCGGCCGCGAGCGCCATCGCCGCGCGCAGCCCGACGGTGGGCGGTGCATGGACCGATTGCTCGGGTGCGTCGCCGAGCCCGCCTGGATTGGCGAGGGCGATGGCTCGAAACGCGGCGCGCGCATCGTCGATATCGAGTGGCTGAAGCACACGCTCCGTGGCTGTGTGCCAATCGCGCGCGTCGGGCGGAGCATCGAAGCCGTCGAGTGCGGCCGCCAGCGGCGCGACGAGCAGCACGATACCCAGGTTCGTATTGCAGTCGACGGCCGCGCGCGTAACGCGGACCGCTTCGATCAGGCGGGTGCCCACGGGCGCGCCGGGTGTGAAAAGCGGCGCGACCGCCGCGCGTGCGCTCGAAATGAACTGTGCGGCCACCATGCCGTGTCCTGCGCTTTGCTCGCTGACGTTGCCCGGTTTGGCGACCTCGACATCGAGCCGGCAGGCCGCCAAAAACGCATCGGGCGCGGCCAGAGGAGCCGTGCGGCGGGGCGCCTGTTCACGCATGGCGTTTGGGCAGATCGATCACGCGCGAGCCATCGGCGGCCGCTGCGCCTTGTGTCAGGCCGAGCTTGCGTTCGAGCAGATCGTCGGCGAGCGCCCCGGCGATATCGACGGACGTGACCGATTGCAGCCCGCGCCAGGCCGCGACGCCGTTGACTTCGAGCACCACCGGGCGGTTCGGGTCGTCGGGATTGGGCATCAGATCGACGCCGCCGTAGTCGAGCCCCAGTGCCGCGCTTGCGCTTACCGCGGTCCTAACGAGTGCCTCGTCGAGCTCGGCCGGCTCGCAGCGGGCACCTTGCGCGAAGTTGTGAATCCAGCCGTTGCCGCCCACGCGGCGCATTGCCGCCACGGCGCGCGAACCGATCACGAGCACCCGCCAATCGAAACCGGGGCTGCCGCCTTCCACATACCGCTGAAGATAGGCGACGTGCCGATACGGCGCGAGCCGCGGCAACGTCGCACCCGCGGCCGACGTGCCGCTCGTCTTGCGCGCGGCCGACCGTAGGCCGCGCACGGGGCCGAGCCGCTGCAGTCCCTGCCCTTGCGAGCCGAACAACGGCTTGATGACGAGCGCGCGCCCCGCGGCGGTTTCCCGCATCAGCAGACGCTGCGCGAAAGCAGTCGACTCGCTCGCCCATGTCGGCGGTGTCGGCACGCCGTGGCGATGCAGCAAAAAGCTCGTCATCGATTTGTCGACGCTGCGCTCGATCGCGCGCGCATCGTTGTAGACGGGCACGCCCAACTCGCGCAGCGCGTGCAGGACGCCGAGCCGCAGCGTCACCTGCTCGAACGTGCCGCCCGCGATCCCGCGTACGAAGACCGCGTCGGGCAGGCCGTGTCCGAACCCCGGTATCGCGAGGCCGTGCGGCTGCCAGGTCGTATCGATGCGGCAATCGGCGAGATCGACGCAGCGGGCCTCGACGCCGCGCGCGCGGAAGGCTTTCTTGAGCCGGCCGGTGTGCCAACCCGTCTCGTCGGTCATGATCGCGATGCGCAGGCCCGTTGCCGCCGGCGTGCCGCGCATTGCGTGCAAAGAGGGATCGGGTGAGCTCATGTTCGATCCGGGAGGCTGTCATCGACCGCGCCGTTCCACTGTTGATGCAAGAGCGAAGCGTTGACCCCGCCCCCGTGCCAGGTCGCGCCGCTTTCCAGACTGCTGACCCACACTTGCGCCGGTGCGAACAGCGCGGGATCGATCTGATAAAAATCGTAGTTGAACGACGTGAATATCTCGGCGAACGGTCGCCCGTAATCGCGCGAGTTCGCACTGGGCAACTCGACGGCGAGCTTTTTCGCCGCAGCGTCGTGGCGCACCGTCAGATGCACGCGGCCGCCGTAGAGAATGGCGTCGTTGGTGCGGCCCATGGCCTCGATGCCGTCGGGCGAGGGGGGTGGCAGCGGCGCGCAGCCCGAGCCCTCCACGACTTCGTCGAGCGCCACGCCGAGCACATGTGTTTTGTGCAGCGCGACTTCGACGACACGGGCCACGACCTGCACGGTGCCGGCCAACGAGTGCGTCGGCGTGACGACGATCGTCAGCGCATGGGGAGCGAGGCCGCAGTCGCCGAGCACTTTGTCGATGACGATTTGCGGCGGTAGACGATCGACTTCGAGTACGAGCGCGCCGCGCGTGTGCGCGTCGCGGTAGCCGAGCTCGCCGAACAGCGGCTCCTTGCCCGCCAGCGCTCGTGCGGGACCGGAGCCGAGCGAGAAGAATTTCTTGCCGCCCGTCTGCTCTTTCGTGGCCGCGAGGCTCCAGCCCGCATACTGGCTGGCCAGGCAGGCCAGCACGGGCGAGGACGTATGGACTTCGATCGACGTGGGCCAAAGCGGGGCCGCGTCGAAGCTGGCCCGCAGGCCGACCGTGCCGAGCCCGCCCATGCAGATGCGTGCGACGAGCAGCCCGGCCTCGATGCCGCCCGGCGCATGTACGCCCGCGTCGGCGATTACGGTGCCGGCGTCGGTCCGCGTCAGCGCGACGCCAAGCTGTCCGGCGTTGTCGAGCAGCGCTGCGACATGGCGCTCGCTGAGCGCGTTGACGCTGAGGGGTGCTTCGCGCTCAGGCTTGGGATGCGGTGAGGACATGGTGGAACTCGCGGGAAGGTAGGTCGATTCGGTCGAGAACGCGTGCGTGCGCCTGGTCGAGCGCATGCATGACAGCCCGGCGCGTGGGCGCGCGGGCGACGACCGTGCAAAGCGGCTGCCCGGCTGCGATGTGCGTACCGGGCATGGGGATATCGCGGCAACCGGGGTCGGCGAGACAGGCATCGCTCAGTGCTTGCGATACGTCGAGTGCGTGGGGGGCGAACAAGACCTGCTGACCCGCGCACTGCCCGGCGGGGCCGGGCGGTACAGATGGCAGCCGCCCACGCATGCAGGCCGCGAGGTGGCACTCCAGCAAGCCCAGGGCCCAGTATTGCCCCCAGACGGCTTCGTACAGCGACATCGTCGCCGACGGCCGCGCATTGATTTCGAGCAGCGAGAACCCATCGTCGTCGAGCAGAAAATCGCAGCTATTGATGCCGACGAGGCCCGTGTGCCGGCAGATTTCGCCGATAGCCTCGCGCAGCTGGGCGCGCAGACGAGGCGGCAACTCGATTGGCCCGATGGCGCCCGTATGCACGAACGGCAATCCGTCGATAGAGACGTTCAATTCGTCGGCAAATCCGAGCACCGAGGCCGTGCCGCGCGCGGCGACGAACAGCGCCGAGCAGGGTTTGCCCCGCGTCCTGCGCTGGAAGTAGCTGGCCGGCAACGCAACGGCGCCTGCTTCTCCGGCAGGAGCGATATGTGTGCCGCCGCAGCCGTCGGCCCGTTTGACGAGCCAGTCGGCGGCGGGCCCATCAGGGCGCGCGAACGAGACGGCCGGGTGCGGCACGCCGAGCGAGTCGAGCAGCGCGAAAAACCGCCGTGGCTCGCGCACGGCGCGGCGCGCCTCGGGACCGTTACCGATGAGCGTGGGCAGGCCCGCAAGCCCTGCGAGTTCGTCGACGAAAGGTTCGGTCCCGCTGCCCGCAATCCAGCCTGCCGCGCGAGGCAGCCGGGCGATGCGGCGCAGCGCATCGACGAGGCGATCGCGATCGATCGCGAGCCCGTCGCCCGCGACGTCGAACCATAGCGCCGAGGCCGCGCGTGTATCGCGATCGCCGAAGATGTCGAGCGCGGCTGCCCGCAGCCCCGCTCGATGCGCGGACTGGGCGAGCATGCGTGCCGACAGCGCCGCGACCGCAATGAGCGGTGCGCTGCGTGAAGGCGGGAGCTGTGTCATGGAGGGCAAGGGCGCGGACGGCCTCGATGCGGGCATGGCCTGCCGGTCAACCGAGACCTGCGGCGACGGCGCGCGCTTCGTCGAAGGCTTGCGGAAAGCCCAGATAGACGGGCTTGCTGCTGGTGCGCATCTGAACGAAAAGCCGGTGCTCGACCTGGTACTTGACGTTGCCGATCGCAAGCGCGCCGATGCCGACCGGGCCCGCATCGCCGGACGGCCCGATGGGCTTGCCGTCGTTCATGACATTGACGCCGGCGATGCCTTCGGGCGGCACGGCGTTCACGTCGGCCGCGACGAGCAGACGCCTCGCATGCGCGAGGTCCGCGGCACTGGCCACCTGGATGCCTGCCGTCGCGCAGGCCATCAGGATCTCCGTATCGGCGAGCGCGGCGTGCAGATCGTCTTCGCCGGCGGTGCTGACAGCCGTCGTCGTAATGCCGAAGCGTTGGTTGACCTCATCGCTGACCTGCCTCGCGCGCGCGAGCGAGCCGTGACTGGCGATGGTCACGTCCGCGCCCAGCGAGGCCGCCATCGCGGCCGCGACCCGGCCGACGGCGCCGGTACCGCCGAGGATCAACACGCGCTTGCCGCCGAGTTCCATACCATGCGCGCGCTTCATATGGCGCTCGACGAGCGCGACGAGCGCCGCGGCGGTCGTGTACGAGCCGCTCGGATCGGCGAACACCGAAACCTCGAACGGCGGCACCATGGCCTTGCGCGCGATCTCGAGCATATCCGCCGCGAGCATCACGTCGCGTCCGCCGATGAAAATGCCCGTACGCGACACGCCTTTCGGCCCCCGCGAAAAAATGGCGTCCTGCGTGAGGTTGGTGACCATGCTTGCGTCGACCCCGCAATACGGCACGATCACCTGGTAGCCGGCGTCGGCCGCCATGTTGACATCGAACGGGCTCATCTGCGGCGTGGCCGTGAGCATATGGAGGATGTAAGGCCTTTCAGTGGCTTCTGACATGGCAACAACTCGCAGGTCGTGTGGTTGGGGCGGCAGGGGATGCAGCGGCGCCGAATGCTCCGGGGCTCATGCGGCGTCGACGCGCGCGTCAAGCGCACCCGCAACGCGGATCACCGCGCCGCGATTGCGCGCGGCGCACACCGCGCATTCGATATGGGGCTTGTCGCGAACCGCGGCGCGCGCCGCGACGAGCGCCGCGTCGGCCTCGAGCGCGCTTGGCAAAAAGGCAAACCCCGTCGGGCCCCACGAGGTCTGGCCGATGCCGGCGGGCCGCCCGGCCGCCGCCGCGCGCAAAGCGGCTTCGACATCGGGGCTGGCGAATACGCCGCCTTGCACTGGCGCGAAGTACTCGCCGATGATCTGCTGCATTTCGGTGATGCCGTGCGCGAAGGCATCGAAATCGCCATCGGCTGCCCCGGGCAGAATCCGCATCAGCACGAGGTGGCAAAGGTGAGCCGCCAACTGCTGCGGAAACGGCGCAAGCGCCGCAAGCCCGCGCCGTTCCGCCTCGCCTGAGAGGCCTTCGCGCGAGGTGTCCGTGACGAGCATTACGCGCCACGCATCGGGAAAAGGCTGGCGCGCGACGAGAGGCGGCACGCCCGCACCACCGCGATCGCGCGGCGCGCCGCCGTCGAGCAGCAGGCCGCCCGAATCGAAACCGAGGATGCCGATGCCCGAGCGCCCGCCCCGGCCGAGCAAGTGGGCGAGCTCGGCGGTGGTGGTCGTGAGCCCCGTGAGCCGCGCGTAGGCTGCGCCGATCGTCAGTGCGAGCTGGGTGCCCGAGCCGAGGCCGCTATGCGCCCGCGGTGTGCGCAGGACGTTGAACGCGACGCGCGTCGGGCCGTATGCCGCATGCAGGCGTTCGAGACACCAGCCGATGCGCGCGCGTTCGCTGTCGGTCATCGTGCCGGCGATGGAATCCGTTTCAGCCAGACGCGCTTCGAGCTCGGTGCCGGCCCCGTCGATCACGAGCCCGAGACTGCCGAACACACGACCGAGCGATCCGCTCGGATCGAGAAAGCCGAGATGAAGCCGGGCCGGGGCGTCGATGGTCACCGTGCTGGGCGCCGACGTGCGGCGAAAATGAAGCGGCATCGCGTGGTCCTCGTGATGGCGTGGCGGTCCGGTGAAAGCGCCGGCTCGAGCCAGCGCCATATGCGCGAGACGTTGCCAAGCACGAGACGTACCATGCCCGATCGAGCGCGCCGACGCGCGGGGCGGCGGCACTGCCGCTTTCGGCGTGACAGCGCGTCATCCGCGGCCCGCTCAGCGGTTTGTGCCGGCCCAGACGCACACTGTCACGGATTGCGCGGCGCGCGCGTCAGGGGCATTCAGCTTTGCGACGCGTCTTTGGGTGCGTCGTATTTGATGTAGCGAAAGCGCTGATCGTCGGATGGTGTGCCTTCGAGCGGCCCGCCTTCGCGGCCGGGTTGCCATTGCACGACCTCCTCGATCTTGCGCGCAAGCGCGAAGTCCTTGTCGGTGATGCCCTTCGCGGTGTGCGTCTTCAGCTTGACGATGACGAACGCATAGGAAACCGTGAGATCCGGGTGATGCCATGCGGCCTCGGCCAAGTGACCGATCGTCGCGACGACCATCAGCGTGCCTTTCCAGCTCTCGGTCTTGTACTTGCGCCGCAGCCACCCGTCTTCGAGATACCAGTGCTCGAGCGGACCGGCGAGGCGTGCGCGGATCTCGTCGTCGGAATAGACGTGTTCGGATTGGCTCATGGTCGTTGTCTCCATGCGGAAAAAGTCCGTTCGACCTCGACTATACAAAAAGCGCAGAAACACTGCGGAAACACACCGGGAACTCAAGCAGCATAAAGCGCGAAAGCGGCCGTCGGCTAAAGGAAAACCCCCATCCCGCCGAAAGGCGAACGGCATTGCGCCGCGCCAGTCGTTGCGCTATCGCGGTTTTGACACAGTATGTCTCGCTCCGCGTGCAGCGTGCCGCACGAACCGTTGCGGCTGGGCGCCCCTGTATCCGTGCCGGGCGACGTTCGGCACCCATCTGCGCGCGTGTCCGGTTGCGGCCGAGGGCCATGCGATGGGCGTCGGGACGACCTCGGGTGCGCCGGCCGTGCGTGCTGTGACGCGCATCGGCATGGATTATGCGTTGGAGCGCGATACGCCATGAAGCCCGCCGCCGAAGCGGGACACAAGCGTTGGATCGTTACCCGCATTCGAGAGGGCGCGCCCGATGCGATGAGTAGCGTGGGTCATTCGTGAGTTGAACTGCAAGACAATTCTGGAGGAGACATGAACTTACGCACCACGGTTCTTGGGCTCGCGATTCTCGTATCGGCGGGCTTTACCACACTCGCAGCGAACGCGGATTCAGAGCTTGACTCGGCAATCAAGAACTCCGCGAACTGGGCTTCCCAGTCGGGCGGGTACGACAATCACCGTTACAGCACACTCAATCAAATCAACGCCGGCAACGTCAAGAACCTGCAGGTGGTATGGACGATGTCGACGGGCGTGTTGCGCGGCCATGAGGGCTCGCCGCTCGTGATCGGCGACACGATGTATATCCATACGCCGTTTCCGAACAACGTGACGGCGATCAGCCTCAAGGACCAAACGTTTCTTTGGCAGTATCAGCCGAAGCAGGAAGATCAGGTCGTATCGGTGATGTGTTGCGACACCGTGAATCGTGGCCTGGCTTATGGCGACGGCAAGATCTTCCTCCAGCAGGCCGATACGACGCTCGTCGCGCTCAACGCGAAAACAGGCGATGTCGTCTGGACGGTGAAGAATGGCGATCCCAAGAAGGGCGAAACCAACACCAACGCGCCGCATGTCTTCGGCGACAAGGTGCTGACGGGCATCTCGGGCGGCGAGTTCGGCGTGCGCGGGCGCGTCATCGCGTACGACATCAAGACGGGCAAGCCGGCCTGGACGGCGTACAGCACGGGCCCCGACAACGAGATCCTGCTCGACCCCGACAAAACGATGACCTATACCGACGGCAAAATGATGCCCGTTGGCAAGGACTCTTCGCTCAAGACCTGGAAGGGCGATCAATGGAAGATCGGCGGCGGCACGACGTGGGGCTGGTATGCGTGGGATCCGAAGCTGAACCTCGTCTACTACGGCTCGGGCAACCCGGGCACCTGGAATCCGACGCAGCGACCGGGCGACAACAAGTGGTCGATGACCATCTTTGCGCGTGACCTGAACACCGGCATGGCGAAGTGGGTCTATCAGATGACTCCGCACGACGAGTGGGACTACGACGGCGTCAATGAAATGATTCTGTCGGACCTCATGATCAACGGCAAGAAGACGCCCGCGATCGTCCACTTCGACCGCAACGGTTTTGCCTATACGCTGAACCGCGAGACGGGCCAATTGCTGGTCGCGCAAAAGTACGACCCGGCCGTCAACTGGGCCGATCGTATCGATATGAAGAGCGGCTTGCCGATTCGTAACGCTGCCTACTCGACGCAGGCTGCGGGCCCCGATCACAACGTGAAGAACATCTGCCCGTCGGCGCTTGGCTCGAAGGACGAACAGCCGGCTTCCTTCGATCCGAAGACGAGCCTCTTCCTCGTACCGACGAACCACGTGTGCATGGACTATGAGCCGTTCGAAGTCGATTACACGGCCGGTCAGCCGTATGTCGGCGCGACGCTCTCGATGTATCCGGGGCCGAACGACCCGGGCGTGGGCGCCGCGAACGCCGGCAAGACGGTCGACAAGGCAATGGGCAACTTCATTGCATGGGATGCGTCCAAGGGCAAGATCGTCTGGTCCAAGCCCGAGAAGTTCTCCGTGTGGTCCGGTGCATTGGCCACGGCCGGCAATATCGTGTTCTACGGCACGCTCGAAGGCTATCTCAAGGCAGTTGACATCAAGACGGGCAAGGAGCTTTGGAAGTTCAAGACGCCCTCGGGCATCATCGGCAACGTCTTCACCTACGAGTACAACGGCAAGCAGTACGTCGGCGTCTACTCGGGTATCGGCGGATGGGCCGGCATCGGGCTCGCCGCGGGTCTGAAGAAGTCGACCGAAGGTCTCGGTGCCGTGGGCGGTTATCGCGAACTGGCCAAGTACACGGCGCTCGGCGGCACGCTGTTCGTGTTCGCCCTGCCCGGCGGCGAAAAGAGCTGAGTCCTAGTACCGTGTCGTAGCAGTAGGTTGTAGCGGTACACGCCGCGCGTCACCGATCGGCTTTTAGGAGCGGGCGACGGGCGCGCGGCGGTTTCAAGCATCGAGCAGTATCGACATTTTCACTCGCCCGCCACGACGGCACGCCAACGCAGCGTACCGGGGCATCACTATATCGAAGGAGACGTTGTATGAAAGGCCGTACCATCTTGTTGTCGACGACACTCGCCGCCGCCGTTGTCGCATTGCCCGTCGTCTATGCCCAGAACCAGCCGGCGCAGGCGCAGCAGGTGGCGTATAAGGTCGTGGACGGCAACAAGGTCGACGAGAATACGCTGCAGGGCTGGAAGACATGGCGTGCGCTCGATTGTCAGCGTTGCCACGGGCCGCAGCAGCAGGGGCTCGTCGGACCCTCCCTCATCGACGCACTCAAGGTCATCGACAAGAACGAATTCAAGCGGACCGTCTTCGGCGGCCGTCTTGCCAAGGGCATGCCCGATTTCAGCGCGAGCAAGAGAATGCAGGACCATTGGCAGGACCTGTACGCTTATCTGAAAGGGCGCTCGGACGGGAAGATCAACCCCGGCGATCTGAGTGCCATCGACAGCAAGTAACGCTCGCGCCGTCACTTCCCGGAGACACCGGATGCGTCATAGCAAATCAATGTCCGTGCATATCGTACTGTCGGCCACCGCGCTGTGCTGCGCGGCGCTCGCGAGCGCCGCCGTGCGTGCGGACGGCCCCGCGCTGCCCAACAACGACGGCGCGGATGGCGTGCTCAGAGTCTGCGCCGATCCGCACAACATGCCATTATCCAACGACAAGGGCGAAGGCTACGAGAACAAGATCGCCGCGGAGATGGCGCACGATTTCGGCTACAAGGTCGAGTACACCTATTTCCCGCAGCGCATGGGTTTCGTGCGGCATACGCTGCGCGAGAAAGTTGCCGACAGCGATCGTTTCAAATGCGATCTCATCATCGGTGTGCCGAAGGGGTACGAGCTGACGTCCACGACGCACGCGTATCTGCACTCGACTTATGCGATGGTGGTGCCGAACAAGCCTGAGTTCGCATCGGTTAAAACGCCGGACGATCTGCTCAAGCTGCCCGCCGACGAGCTGCACAAGCTGCGCTTCGGCATCTTCTCGCAAACGCCGGCAGTCGACTGGCTGCTCGCTCACGGCTTGATCGACCAGGCGATGTCCTATCAGGTTCAAAGCGGCGATCCGCAAGCGTACCCGGGCGAGATGATCGAGCACGATCTGGCGTCGGGCAACATCGATGTTGCATTCGTCTGGGGCCCGATTGCCGGCTACTTCGCCAAGCAATCGGGTGACAAAGTGAGAATCGTGCCGTTTCCGCCGCAAAAGGGCATCCATTTCGACTACGAGATTTCGATGGGTGTCCGCTATGGCGAAAAGGCCTGGCACGACAAGGTCGATCAGTGGATTTCGGCGAATCAAGGCAAGATCGATCGAATTCTGTCGAGCTATAACGTGCCGCTGCTCGAGCGTGCGGAGGCGACGCAATCGTCCGGCGCGGGCGGCTCGCAATGAGGGCGCGTATGCGTGCGGTCATCGCGCTCGCCTCGGCGGGGGGCATGGCGCTCGCGTGCGCCGGCGCCTTCGCGGCGGCGGAGGCGAGTGCGGTGGAGCCCCAGCCGTCGGCCGCGATTACCGCGGCCGAACATTTGATCTTCGAGATCGACCATCTGCACGAAGTGCCGGCCCAGACGGAGCTCGACTATGCGATGGTGGCGGCCGGAGAAAAGGCCGAGCCTCCCGATGTCGTGCGCGTGCTCGTCGCGAGCAAGGGCAATGCGAAGGGCGATGCCAAAGTGTCCGATCGCGGCGGCGAGCACCCGTTGCCGACGAGCGGGCTGCCCTGCAATCCTGTCGTCATCTATTTCCTCGAACGCGATATCGCGGAGATGGAGGCGTTGACAGGCGGGCAGCGGCGTTATTTCCAAAAGCGGGTGCGTCTTGCGCTGGCCGAGGGACCGAAGATCGTATCGGCGACGGAGCATATCGGCGGCAAGACAGTCGCTGTGCGGCAGATCGTCATCCAGCCTTACCTGCACGATCCCAACGCCGAGCGCTTTGCACGCTACACCGGCAAACGCTATACGTTTGAACTCGCCGACTCACTGCCCGGACAGATTGCGCTGATCCGCACCGAGGTGCCGGGACCGAATGACGATTTCGCTCACCCTGTGAAAACAGAAACGCTCAGCTTCCAGGCCGCGGTGAGCAAGCTGACGCCGCCCGGAAGCCCGGCTCCCGCCAAGCCCGGTGACGCTCCCCGCGCAAGCCGCTGACGCGGGCTGCCCGGGCGTTCGCGGTGCGAGCTCGCGCCGCGGCGAGCGTTGCATTTCGACGAAGCAGTCAAACGTGAACTTCATTCGCTCGCTGACGCTGCGTCAGCTGCAAATCTTCATCGTCGCGAGCCGTCACGTGAGCTTCGCTCGAGCGGCCGAGGAACTGCATTTGACGCAGCCGGCGATTTCGATGCAGATTCGGCAGCTCGAGGACGCGATCGGGCTTGCGCTTTTCGAGCGCGTCGCGCGACGGCTGACACTGACCGAAGCCGGCGAGCGTCTGACGCATCATGCGAGCCGTATCCTCGGCGAGATCAAGGATGCGGAAGACGCCATGATGTCGCTGCAACTGGCCGACAGCGGATCGATCGCGGTGGGCATCGTCAGCTCCGCGACCTACTTCGCGCCTAAGCTGCTCGCGCTCTATTCGCGTCAGTATCCGAAGGTCGATGTGCATTTCTCGGTCGGCAACCGCGAATCGCTGTTGCGGATGCTGCAGGACAACGCCATCGATCTCGCGCTGATGGGCCGCCCGCCGGCCGAGCTCGATACGACCGTCGAGCCGCTCGCATTCCACCCGCAGGTCATGATCGCGCCCGTCGATCATCCGCTCGTCGCAGCCAGGCGGTTCGATTTGCAGGAGCTGCGCGGCGAGAAGTTCCTGCTGCGCGAGCCCGGTTCCGGCACGCGCATGGCGGCCGAGGAGATGTTTCGGCAGCACCTTTTTTCGCCGGCCAAGATCATCACGCTCGGCAGCAACGAAACGATCAAACAGGCCGTGATCGCGGGCATGGGTGTGAGCCTCATTTCGCTTCATACGCTGCAGCTGGAGCTGCGCTCGGGCGAACTCGCCTTGCTCGACGTGAACGGCACACCCATCGAGCGAACGTGGCAGATCGTGCATATGCGCACGAAGCAGCTTTCGCCGACTTGCGTGCTCTTCAGACGTTTCCTGCTCGAGCATGCGGCACCGTATCTCGAACGCGAATACGGCGCGTTCGTCGAGCGGCGCCTGGTGCACGAAGCGAAATAGCGCTAGCGAGCGGCGCGTCTGGCGCATCCGGCGTACGCCGCTGCGCTAGACTGTCGGCTTGTTTCAGTCATGGACCTCTGCGCGCTTCGTCATGGACAAGCCGGTATTGCCGCTCACGTACGAACAGATCGATCATTGGATCGCCTCGCTGCAACCCGAACTTGCCCGCGAGGGCTTCACGCATGCCGTCGGGATTTTGCGCGGTGGCGCTTGGCCTGCCACGCTCGTTTCTCATGCCACGGGCGCCGTCCCAGCCTTTTTGCGGTACGAACGGGCCACGCGGACCGCGGTATGGGATTCGTCGGTGCCGCTGCCGGCGCGCGGCAGCAAGGTACTGGTCTGCGAGGACATCGCCGGCGCAGGACACACGCTGGCCGATTGCGTGAGCTTCCTGCGCGAGCAGGGACTCGTCGTCAAGACGCTGACCGTCGTCTTCGACGATCTGAGCCGTATGCGGCCCGATTACGGCATGGACTGTCGCGGCTATTTTGCGCTGCTGCCCTGGGAGCGGCATGCGTATACGGATCGCTACCGTGCACGCTGGCAGCACACCCAGGCGGGCACGCTGGGGCCGATCGGCGAGGACCACGAATTTGCCGTCTATGCGATCGATCTCGATGGCGTGCTGCTTCCCGACGTCCCGCCGCATCGATACGATGCCGATCTGTTGGCGGCACTCGAAGAACGCGATGCACTATTGCCATTCGAGCATTTGCCGCAGATCGATTTCTCGCGGACGCAGGCCATCGTGACGGGCCGGCCTGAAATCGACCGGGCGCGCACGGCGGATTGGCTCGCCCGCCACGGCTACGCCCATCTGCGTCTCGTCATGCGCGACCCGTCGAGACATGGCGAACATCCCGAACAGGTTGCCGCGTACAAGGCCGAAGCGGCGCTCGAATTGGCCTGCACGCACTTCATCGAAAGCGATCCGGTGCAGGCGATATTCATCGCGCAGCATGCGCCGCTTCTTCGCGTGATCTGGTGGGACGCGGCGCGGCGCGCGGCGAAGCTCATCGCCACGCAAGCGTGGCGGGGCGGAGCACTCTGATGCCCTGGGCGGCCTCGCCCAGGGCCGCGTGTGCCGCCGGCCCGCAGTGCGCTCAGGCGAGGCCGAGCTCCCGCGCCGTGGCGTCGATCGCGTGCCGGGCCTTCGAGACGAGCTCGTCGATCTCACTGCGCGAAATGACGAGCGGAGGCGAGAGCAGCATGCGGTCGCCCGAGGCCCGCATGATGAGATTGCTGCCGAAGCTCAGATCCCGGCACAGCGCGCCCGTTTCGCCGCCCTGCGCGAAGCGCCGGCGAGCGGCTGGATTCTCGGCCAGTTGCAATCCTGCGACGAGGCCGGCGCCGGCAATCTCCCCGACGATCGGATGGCCGGCGAACGCTTCGCGCAGGCATGCCTGGAAATACGGCCCCGTATCGGTTTTCACGTGGGTGACGATTTCTTCGTCCCGTAAAAGCTCGAGGTTGGCGAGCGCTACGGCGGCAGCCACGGGATGGCCGGAATAGGTGAGCCCGTGATTGAACTCGCCGTTTTCGATGATCGGTTGGGCGATGCGCTCGGTCAACGCCACCGCGCCCATAGGGACATAACCGCTCGTGAGCCCTTTGGCGAGTGTCATCAGATCGGGCTCGAAGCCGAAGTGCTGATGCGCGAACCACTCGCCAGTGCGGCCGAACCCGCCGATGACCTCGTCGGCCACGAGCAGCACGTCGTATTGTCGGCAGATCCGCTGGATCTCGGGCCAGTAGCTCGACGGTGGGAAAATGACGCCGCCCGCGCCTTGGAACGGCTCGCCGATGAAGGCCGCGACGTTTTCCGCGCCAAGCTCGAGGATCTTCGCTTCGAGCTGCCGCGCACGCGCGAGGCCGAACGCCTCGGGTGGGGTATCGGCTTGCGCTTCGCCGAAGTAGTAGGGCTGATCGATATGCACGATGTGCTCGACTTTCGACGGCATCTGCTCGTGCATGTAATCCATCCCGCCGAGTGTCGCGCCGGCAATCGTCGAGCCGTGGTAGCTGTTTGCGCGCGAGATGACGTATTTCTTGCTCGGACGGCCTAGGGTCGCCCAATAGCGGTAGACCGTGCGCAGGACCGTATCGTTGCCTTCCGAACCGCTATTGCAATAGAAGAAGTGCGTGAAGGGCGGCGGCGTCAACTCGGCGAGCAGGGCCGAGAGTTCGATGACGGGCGGGTGCGTCGTCTTGAAGAAGGTGTTGTAGTACGGCAGCTCCCGCATCTGCCGATACGCGGCCTCGGCCAATTCGCGCCGCCCGTAGCCGACGTTCACACACCAGAGGCCCGCCATGCCGTCGATGATGCGGTTGCCGTCCGAATCCCAGAGATAAACGCCCTGCGCCTTCACGATGACTCGGCTGCCCAGGCGGTTGAGCGTGCCCATGTCCGAGAACGGATGAAGGTGATGCGCGGCATCGAGCTCGCGGTATTCGGCGGTGCTGCGTGCCGGCGGGTGAGCCTGTTTCGCTTGCACGTCGATGTCCGCGGATCGTTGTAATTCGTCATTCATAGCGCCTCCGTTGCGCTCAGACATGCAGCAGCAGATGTTTGCGCTCCCAGGAACTGATGACCCTGAAAAACGCGTCGTATTCGGTTTCCTTCAGTGCGAGATAGGCTTTCACGAACGGCTCCCCGAGGATCTCCGCGAGCGGCTCGCAGGCACCCATCAGCGTGAGCCCGTCTTCGAGATTGCGCGGGAGTTGATAAGGCATCCGATAGCCGTCGCTCGAGAGCGGCTCGGTCGGCGTGAGGTTTTGCGTCATGCCGAGATAGCCCGCGGCCAATGTCGCCGCGATGGCGAGATAGGGGTTGCAATCGACGCCCGGGATGCGGTTTTCGATGCGGCGCGCCGCGGGTCGGGAGTGCGGGATGCGAAAGCCGACCGTTCGGTTGTCATAGCCCCAATGCACATTGATGGGCGCGGCCATGAAGCGCGACAGACGCCGGTACGAATTGATATACGGCGCGAAGATCGGCATCAGCGCCGGCGTGTATTTCTGCAGACCGGCCAGATAGCTGTAGAAGAACGGGGCCGGCTCGCCTTCGCGGGTCGTGAACAGATTGTCCCCGCTCGCTTCGTCGATGATGCTTTGGTGCACATGCATGGCCGAGCCCGGCTCGCCTTCCATCGGTTTGGCCATGAACGTCGCATACATCTGGTGTCGCAAGGCCGTCTCGCGCACCGTTCGCTTGAACAGAAAGACGCGATCCGCGAGATTCAGCGGATCGCCATGCAAAAAATTGATTTCCATCTGCGCCGCGCCGACTTCATGAATCAGCGTATCGATCTCGAGCTCCTGGACATCGCAATATTCGTAGATGTCCTCGAACAGCGGATCGAACTCGTTGACGGCGTCGATCGAGTAGGCTTGCCGACCCGTCTCCGCGCGGCCCGTGCGGCCGATGGGCGGGCGAAGCGGCAAGTCCGGGTCCTTGTTCATGTCGACGAGATAGAACTCGAGCTCCGGTGCGACGACGGGCTTCCAGCCTTTTGCCGTATAGCGCTCGAGCACGCGGCGCAGCACGCGCCGCGGCGAGATCTCGACGGGCGTACCGTCGAAGTGAACGCAGTCGTGAATGACCTGGGCCGTTGGATCGACGGCCCAGGGGATGATGCGGATCGTCGACGGGTCGGGGACGCAGACCATGTCCGGGTCCGTGACGCCGGTGAGGGCGCTGCCGGCGGGATAGTCGCCCGTCACCGTCTGGATCATGACGGCCTGCGGCAGCCGCATCGCTTCGCCGGACTCGAACTTGCTGCGCGGGATGATCTTGCCGCGCGCGACGCCCGCCATGTCCGGAATGATCGCTTCGATTTCGGTGATGTGATGCTTTTTCAGGAATTCGTCGATGTCATGCATGATCGTTCTCTCGTTGTGTTGCGGGCAATCCCCGCCCGCCGAAAAAGCGCGGCTCGCCCGGTATCGCGATGAACGGCGACCATAGCGGCCCGGTACGCTGTTGACGCAGCAATCGATAAAAAGCGGACTGTCGTCAGCGCGCGGCGCCGCGCGTCATCAAAAGCCAGGTGTTTCTCGCCGCGTCGCGGGCGCGCGTGGGCCCGACGCGGTTCGCATATGACGCGATCGTGCGCGGGGCGAGCGACGCCATGCCGTGCGCGCGAAAAGCACGCCGGCAGATGACATGGATGAACGGAAGGTGAGGGACGCTACGGCAGCAGCGAAGCGACTTCGTCGGTGTGCACGGCGATGGATGCGCGTGAAGCGGTAGCGTTGTGACGTCGAACGGAACGGCTGGACAAGACCGTGAAGACGGACAGGAAGCGGCGAAACGCAAGCTTGCCGCAGCGGCCGTCGGCAGGGGCGCGATCAGCGCGAAGACACCTCGCGGGCTGACGACGTTCCCACCTGACCAAAGGGCCTCGGACTCTCACGATGACACCCGACTTGGCAACATTGAAGAGGGTGATGCCTTCGCTTCGCCGAGGATCGGAACACCCGACGAAACGGGGCAACGGCCTGGCCGAACCGGCGCAGCAGCGACGAGACGGCATACGGGCTGTGTCTGAAGCATATACGAGTCGCGGCGCTTTCGCACGCGCGCGGCCTGCGCCGGCCATCCGAATAAGGGCGCAACTCGCTGTGGCGCCGACACGACAAACGTCTGACATTTTCGAGATGAAGCGTGTCGTGTTTTGATATATTGGCGGGGTGTTACAAATTGTAATATGTATAACTAAATGAATAACAAGATAGACCCGCTTGTACACCGCAAGCTCCGAGGGGTGCCGGCGGCAGGGATCGAATGGATCCGTGCCGCGGGCGAGGCCAACCATGACGCGCGATCCATCGTCGGGCTGTCGCCGTGCGCGACGGTATCCGGCGATGCTCGCCGCTTCCTTCCATTGGGTGCGCGGCAATCGCGACCGTCTGCAATGCGCTTGCTGGCTTCGGCCTCGTTAGTGCTCCCGCGACGGTAGTTCTCCTCGATGAGAAACGAGAACCAAGGCCGGCGGGTCCGGTCAGGGAAGCGTGCGCGCGTCGCTCGCGTCGGATGCGGTTTGCCCTCGTCGTTGCACGAGCGAGCGAAGCTCGCCGGCGCACTGGGTTGGGGGGCGTTATGCGCGGCCTTTTTCTTTCAGGCGCCCGATGCGCGTGCTCAATCGCAGTCCCAGGCTCAATCGCAAGCGGCCAGTACGCTCGGTGAGCAGGAACAGCGCCGGCGCGCGCAGGAACAGGCCATCGAGCGCGAGCGCAGCGCACATGCGCCCAACGTGGAGCTGCAACCTGCGTCGCGGCGCATCGAGGATGACGGCAAGGTGCCGGTCGAGTCGCCATGCTTCGTACTCGATGAACTGACGCTGGAGGTGCCCGCCGGGTTGAGCGATGCCGTCGAGGCTGCCGGCGCACGGGCACTATCGCCGGACCCGTTGTTTCCAGGGCGCCTGAGGTTCGCCAACGACTACCTGCAGCGCTATCGAGGCCAATGTGTCGGCCGCGAGGGGCTCAATCTGATCGTGCATCGCGTGATGGCGCGCATCATCGACAAAGGCTACTCGACGACGCGCGTCGTGATCGCACCGCAGGATTTGTCGACCGGCAAGCTGAAGCTCCAACTGATTCCCGGCGTAATCAGCGCGATTCGCTTTGCCGACCCGTCGACGTACGGCACTTGGCGCAACGCGTTTCCGACGAAGGCAGGCGATTTGCTGAATCTGCGCGATCTCGAGCAGGGTCTCGAGCAGATGAAGCGCGTGCCGAATCAGGACGTCGACATGCAGATCGTGCCGGGGCCGTCGACCGGCGAAAGCGATGTCGTCATCGCGGTGAAGCGAGTGAAGCCGTGGTCGCTCTCCGTGAGCGCCGACGACAGCGGGCTCGAGTCGACGGGCCAGTTGCAAGGCAGTGCGAGTCTGACCATCGACAATCCGCTCGGCCTGTCCGACGTTCTCAACCTGGGCTACAACCACGACATCAACGGCCATGCGAGCCGATACGGCACGCATGGCAGCAACGCCTATTACTCGATTCCGTGGGGCAACTGGACGTTCACGGCCACGGCGAGCCAATACGATTACCACCAGCAGATCGCGGGTGCGTTCACGACGCTCGTGTCGAGCGGCAAGTCGAAGACCTTCGATGTCAAGGCCGAGTACCAGTTCTATCGCAATCAGGTGCAAAAAAACATGCTCGAGTTCCGCGTCGGCAAACGCTTCAGCGAAGCGTTCATCGACGGCACGGAAATCGACGTGCAGCATCGCGACAACAGTTACGCGGAGATCGGCTGGGAGCATAAGCACTACTTCGGCGCGGCGCAATTCGACAGCGCGATCGCGTATCGCCAGGGTGTGCCGTGGTTCGGTGCTCAGCCGGATCTGCCGGGGGTGGCAACGGGTACGCCGACGTATTACTACCGCATGGAAACGCTCGACGCGACCCTTAGTCTGCCGTTCGCATTCGCCGGCTTTCCGCTGCGCTACACGGCAACGGTGCGCGCGCAAAACTCGCCCAACGTGCTCTATCCCACCGAGGACTTCTCGATCGGCAGCCGCTACACCGTGCGCGGCTTTGACGGCAATACGATGCTGGCCGCCGAGAAGGGTGTGTTCATGCGCAACGATCTCGAGCTTGCGCTGCCGCGTTTCGGTCAGGCTATCTACGTCGGCATCGACGGCGGGGAGGTGTTCGGTCCTCAAGCGGGCAACCTGCTCGGCCGCCGCCTGGCAGGGGCCGTGATCGGCCTGCGCGGCGGCGCATTCAAGCATGTCAGTTACGACGTCTTCATCGGCGGTCCGCTGTACCAGCCCGCCCGTTTCCCGAACCGCTGGCCGGTGGCGGGGTTCAGCGTGAGTTTCCTGTTATGAACAAGAACATCTATCGCGTGATTTTCAATGCGGCCCGCGGCCTATGGACGGTCGTGCAGGAAACGGCAATGGCGAACGGCCGCGGACGTGGGGCAACGATCTCGCGGCGGGAAGCAGCTTCGAGGGCGGGATGGGAATTCATCGACATGCTGTCGATGCGTCACGTCGCCTTTGCGGCGTTGTGCGCACTCGGCATGCAGCCGTTGCTCGTCGAAGCGCAGGTCGTGGCGGCGCCCACGTCGTCCGGCAGCAAGCCTCTCGTGGGCGTCTCGGCCAACGGCGTACCGCTCGTGCAGATCGCGACGCCCAATGCCGCGGGCGTATCGAACAACGTGTACACGCAGTACAACGTCGGTTCGCAAGGCCTGGTCCTGAACAACTCCACGGGCACGGTTCAGACCCAGCAGGCGGGCCTCGTGGCGGGCAATCCGAATCTCGCGTCGAGCGGTGCGCGCGTCATCTTGAACCAGGTGATGGGCGGCAGCCCGAGCCAACTGCTGGGATATACCGAGGTGGCCGGTACACGGGCCGAGGTCGTGATTGCGAATCCGTCGGGCATCTATTGCAACGGTTGTGGCTTCATCAATACGAGCCGGGGCATTCTGACCACCGGCACGCCCGTATTCGGCGGAACCGGCAGCCTCGATGCCTTTCACGTGACCGGCGGCCAGATTCAGATCGGCTCGGCCGGTCTGAACGGCAACAACGTCGATCAGGTCGACCTGATTTCGCGCAGCGTGGCGATCAACGGCAAAGTATGGGCCGGGCAGTCGCTCAATGTCGTGACCGGCAACAACGACGTTCGCTACAGCGACCTCAACGCGCAATCGCTCGGCCCGGACGGCAACAGTCCCGGCGTGGCGATCGACGTCGCGCAACTGGGCGGGATGTACGCGGGAAAAATCCGGCTCGTCGGCACGGAGACTGGCGTCGGCGTCAATAGCGCCGGCACCATTGCGTCGCAATCGGGCGACGTCACGCTGAGCAGCCAGGGGAAGGTAACGCTATCAGGCACGACGAGCGCGAACGGCAGCATCGCGATTTCCGGCACGGGCGATGTGTCGAACGCAGGCTCCGTCTATGCGACGCAGAACGCGTCGATCAGTGCTCTGGGGCGGGTGAGCAACAGCGGAACAGTCGCGGCGCTCGGCAATACGAACGTGACAGGGGCGAGCATCGATGCGCGCGGCGCGCTTGGCGCAGGTATCGACGCGAATGGGAATATCGCCGGCACCGGCAGTCTTGCGGTGAGCAGCGTGGGCGCGGTGAGCGCCACGGGCCGGCAGATGGCGGGCGGCAATATGGTGCTCGCGGGCAGCAGCCTCAATATGGCGGGCGCTCAGACGCTGGCCAGGGGCGACGTGGCGTTGACGGCAACCGCTGCCGGCGGCGACACAGGCAATTTCGACCATGCGGGCGCGTCGTTGCAGGCGGGCGGCAGTCTGACCGTCAGCGCAGCGGGCGCGCTGACGAACGATCAGGGACGCGCGAGCGCCGCGCAGTTGGGCGTGACGGCGGGCAGCGTGTCGAACCGCGGTGGCACGTTGTCTCAGACCGGCGCCGGCGATACCGTTATCGTCGCTGCGGGCGGGTTCGACAATACCGGCGGTACAGTCGCGACTAATGCGCAGAATGCCACGCTCCGAGCGGGCAGCCTGACCAATGCGAGCGGCCAGATCAGCCAGGCCGGCGCGGGTGCGTTGAACGTGCGCACCGGTGCGCTCGACAACACGCACGGCAGCGTGGCCACGAACGGTGCGGCAAGCATCGAGGCGACAAGCCTCGCCAACGGAGCGGGCTCGATCACGTCGGGCCGGACGCTCGATGTGGCATCGCGCGGCGATATCGACAATACCGCTGGCCGGCTCGAAGCGGCCGGCGCGCTCAACGTGTCGGGCGCGAATGTGCAGAATGCCGCCGGACGCATCGTGTCCGAGAATGGCGACGGTCTGTCGGTTACGGCGAGCGGCTGGATCGCGAGCGCTGCAGGCACGACCGCGCAAGGTGCGACGGGTGGCGTGATCGGCGGCAATTGCGACGCGACGATCCAGGCTGCGTCGCTGACGAACAGCGGGACTGTCACGGCGGCGCTCACGCTTGCCGTGACGACCACGGGGGCGCTCGACAACAGCGGTGGCTCGATGAGCGCCGCGGCAGTCACGGCGAACGCGGCATCGCTCGCGAATGCGAACGGTGCGATCAGCGCAAACACCGTGACGTTGACTGTGCCGCAGCTCGATAACACCGGTGGACAGATCACGGCGCAGGAACTCAGCCTGAGCGCGGCGAATCTGACGAATGAGCACGGCTCGCTGACGCAGCTCGGTTCAGGCGTGATATCCGTCGGCATCAGCGGCACGCTCGACAACGCGAACGGCGGCGTCATTCAGACCAACAGTACCGATTTGACGCTTGCGCCGGCGGCGCTGAATAATGACGGCGGCACGATTACGCATGCCGGCACGGGCACATTGACGATCGATGCGGGCAGCGGCACGGGTACGGTGACGAATGCGGGCGGTTCGATCGTCAGCAACGGCGCAACGATGCTGTCGGCAGCAGGCGTCGACAATACCGGTGGCACGATCAGCGCTCAGGCAGGATTTGCTGCGACGGTCACGGGCGCACTGAACAACACGCGCGGGCGGCTTGCATCGAACGCAAACCTCAGCGTGTCGAGCGGCGGTGCACTGACCAACGCGAGCGGGACGATCGTCGCAGCCGGCGATGGCGCGCTGCGGGCCACGACGTTGACCAACGGCGGCAGCATTACCGCTGGGCGGGATCTCCATACGACCGTGACCGGTACCCTCGACAACAGCGGCGGTACGTTGACCGCGCAGGCGGTGACGACCGCTGCTGCGTCGTTCAAGAACACGAGCGGCATCGTCAGCGGGGATACGTTGTCCTTCACGATTGCGCAACTCGACAACAGCGGCGGGCAAATCATCGCCAACCAGCTGAGCTTGAGCGCCGCGAATCTGACTAACCAACATGGAACGCTGACGCAGTTCGGCACGGGCACAATCAGTCTGGGGGTGAGCGGCACGCTCGACAATTCGTTGGGCGGTGTCATCCAGACGAACAGCACGGACCTGACGCTCGCGCCCGCGGCCTTGAACAACAACGGCGGGACGATCACCCACGCCGGCACGGGCACACTGACGATCGATGCTGCCGCGGGCACCGGCGCCGTCACGAACGTGGCCGGTTCGATCGTCAGCAACGGGCTGACGACACTGTCGTCGGGTAGCCTCGATAACACCGGCGGGGCGATCGACGGTCAGACCGGGCTCGTTGCATCGGTATCCGGCGCGCTGAACAATACGCGTGGTCAACTGGCATCGAACGCGGACCTGAGCGTATCGAGCGGCGGCGCACTGACCAATGCCAGCGGTGTCATTGCTGCGACGGGCGGGGGCACCGTGCAGGCGGCCGCGCTGACGAACAGCGGAAGCATCACGGCTGCGCAGGACCTGAACGCCACCATCGCCGGGATGCTCGACAACAGCGGCGGTACGCTCAGTGGGCAAACAGTGACGAGCGCGGCCGCGTCGTTCAAGAACGCGGGCGGTACCGTCAGCGGCAATGCGTTATCGCTCACCGCGGCGCAGTTCGATAACAGCAACGGGCGAATCATCGCGAACCAGCTCGCCCTGACCTCGACCAACCTCACGAACGCGCATGGCACCCTGACGCAGCTCGGCTCGGGGGCGATCGGTGTGAACGTGAGCGGTGTCTTCGACAACTCGAACGGCGGCGTGCTGCAGACCAACAGCACGGATCTGACGCTCGCACCGGCGACGCTCGACAACGACGGCGGCACGATCACGCATGCCGGCACGGGTACCTTGACGATCGACCCAAGCAACGGCGCCGGATCGTTCACCAACGTCGGCGGGCGTATCGTGAGCAATGGGCGGGCGTCGGTCCTGGCGGGTAGCTTCGACAATACCGGTGGCGTGCTCGCCTCGCAGGGTGTCCTGTCCTCCGTGGTTCAGTCAGTGTTGAACAACACGAACGGCCGGCTATCGTCCGGCACAGCGCTGAGCGCCTCGAGCGGCGGCGCGCTGCGCAATTCCGGTGGCATCATCGGCGCGGGCGGTGCGGTAGCCGGCAGCACGCTGAGCCTGAGTGCATCGTCGATCGACAACTCGGGCGGGGCGATCACCAACGCCGGCACCGGTGCGATGACGATCAACGGCGGCAGCCAGATCACGAACACGAACGCCGGCAATGTGACGGGCATGGGTTCGATCAGCGGCAACGGCGATGTCACATTGAATGCCACGTCTGTTGTCAATACACAAGGCGGGCAGTTGAGCGGCGCGAACCTGCAGATCGCTGCCGGCAATTTGAACAACAGCGGCGGAGCGATCGGCAACGTTGCGAACACGACCGGCGATGTCGGCATTACGACGAGCAGCCTGACCGGCACGAGCGGCTGGATCAACGCCTCGCGCAACCTGTCGATCACGACGAGCCTGCTGTCAGGCGGCGGCTCGTACAGCGCTGTCGGCGATCTCACGCTGAACCTGCAAGGAAGCTTTGCGACTTCCCCGAATTACAGTTTCGGTGCCGGGCATAACCTGACGTTCACGCTGCCGGGCACATTCAGCAACGGCGGTCGGTTGGCGGCCGCGGGCGGCCTCAACATCAATGCAAGCGACGTCGTCAATTACGGCACCCTCGCGGCCGCCGGTTTGCTGAGCACGCACTCGAACACGCTCACCAACACGGGCACGATCGTGGGCGGCAGCGTGTCCTTGAATGCCACGCAAACCCTCTCGAATCTCGGTACGAGCGCGCTGATCGGCGCGACAGACAGCGCCGGGAAACTCGAACTGCTCGCGCCCGACATCGAGAACCGCGACGATACGACCGCCTTCGATGCGCAGGCCATGACGGCGATATACGGACTCGGGCAGGTCGTCCTGGCGGGCGGCAAGGATGCGAATGGCAATTACACGAATGCAGGGTTGGTTCGAAATCAGTCCGGGCTGATTCAGTCGGGCGGCGATATGCTGATCGCCGCGAACCAGGTGACGAATACGCGGCGCACAATGAGTACGACCGGCTTTACGTCGTCGGTCGATCCGAATCTGCTTGCGACGCTTGGCATCAGTTTGTCCGGCTGCGTCGCAGTTCATATGGAGGCTTGTAGCGGCCAGAACGTTGGTTGGGTCAACCCGAGCGACATCGACCCGTCCCAGATTGGTGGCGTGTATACCGATCCACCGCACGGCGGACAGTGGAATAGCGGGTATCAGTACACGACCTATACGGGTGTTGCACTTGCCAATACGGTCGCGTCCATCAGCCCGGAATCGCAGATCATTGCCGGCGGAAACCTGAACGCATCTTCGGTCGGTACGTTCCAGAACTATTGGAGCCAGGTGGCCGCCGCGGGCAACATCGCGATGCCTGCCGCCCTCGATCAGGACAGTTGGCGAGGTCAGAGCGCACCGCAAGTACAGGTTACCTACTCGGGCGAGTATCACTACAACAACTACGACAACTCCGAGCACAACTGGCAATTGCCGTTCGGCGATGCGCCGTTCGTCGGCTCCATCCCGGGCGGCTATACGCAGGCGGCGCCGGCCGACGTTCGCACCTATGCGCTGCCGGGCTATGAATCGAGCTTTACGGCAGGCGGCACGCTGAGCGGCACGGGCGTGACGCTCAACAATACGGCCGGTAATGCGGGCGTGACACCGCTCGGACTGTTGCCGGGCCAGTCGGTGTCGGGCGTGGCGGCCGGGTCCGTCGGCGGGACGATCAGTGCCGGCTCCTCGGGCAGGGCGGTCGGCGCAAGCAGGGTGAACGGCGCGATTGTTTCGACCGGCGGCTTGCCAGCGTCGACGGTGGCGGTTCATGGCGGGCAGGTTGCGAACAGCGGCCTCGCGAACTTCAACGACCCGGTCATCGCGAGTGCCACCGCGGTCACGGTGCTCAACAACATCGCCGTGCCGCAGGGTGGGCTGTTCAAGCGCGACACAGCGCCGAACGCGACGTACCTGATCGAGACCAACCCCGCTTTCACGAGTCAGCAGCAATGGCTGTCGAGCGACTACTACTTCCAACAGATGGGCATGGATCCCGGCCGATTGCAGCTACGGCTGGGCGACGGGTTCTACGAGCAAAAGCTCGTGCAGGACCAGATCATGTCGATGACTGGTAAGGCGGTCCTGACGAACTATGCGAGCACGCAGGACGAGTTCAAGGCGCTGATGATGTCGGGCGCCGAGCTGGCGAAGTCGCTCGATCTGGCTCCGGGCACCGGGTTGTCGCCGCAACAGGTGTCGCAGTTGACGAGCAACGTCGTCATCATGCAAAGCCAGATCGTAGGCGGAGAGCGGGTGTTGGTGCCCGTGGTGTATCTGGCGAAGGCGAGCCAGGAGAACATGGGCAATGGCCCGGTCATCGCGGCGACGAACATCGAGCTGCAAAACGCAATGTCGGTGACGAACAGCGGCACGATCAAGGCGGCCAATGACTTCTCGATCAGCGGGCAGAGTATCGACAGTTCGTTCGGCACGTTGCAGGCCGGTGGCCAGATGTCGCTCGTCACGGCGGGCGATGTGAATCTGACGTCGGCCACGGTGAAGGCAGGCAGTTTGGCTCTGCAAGCGGGCGGGAACCTCGTGCTGGATACGGCGGTGAAGACGCTCACGCAGGTGAGCGACACCGGTGCGACCCGCGTTTCGTCGACGCTCGGTCCGACGGCGAGCATCGATGTCGTGGGCAACGCGGCGATCGTGACCGGCGGGAACTTCGTGCAGAACGCGGGCAATCTGAGCGTGGGCGGCGCGCTCGGGATGAACATCGGCGGGAACTGGACGTTGGGTGTGCAGGAGACCGGTGAGACCAAGGTGGTTGCGCGTGCGAATGGAGTGTCGGATACGCACGTCGTCGGCGATACGGGCAGCAGTGTGAAGGTAGGCGGGGTGTCCGCGATTGCGGTCGGAGGCGATCTGACTGCGACTGGCGCGAGCATCAACCTCGGGGGTGGCGGCACGGTTGCGGCAGGCGGCAATGTGACGCTGCAGGCGGCGAAAGCCACGTCGACGGTCGATAGCAATAGCTCCGGTAGCGATCATCATGGAAGCTATGCGGAGACGCTGCATACGTTGGACGACAAGCTGACGGGGACGACGCTGCAGAGCGGAGATAGCCTGGCGATCGTGGCGGGCAAGGATATCGCGGTCAACGGCAGCTCGGTCAGTCTCGACAAGGGCAATGCGACGCTCGCGGCCGCGGGGAACGTCGAGATTCGCGCGGTTACCGAAACGCATGAGTTGAACTCGCATGAGACGCATAGCCATAGCGGGGTGGCGAGCAGTACGAGCGTAGCCAGTGCACTGAATACAACGACGACGTTATCGGAAGGCAGCACGATCTCGGCGGACGGGGTGTCGATCGCCAGCGGCAAAGATATCAATGTCAAAGGCAGCACGATTGTCGGGACCAACGACGTGTCGCTCAGCGCGGCGCACGACGTGAATATCACGACGTCGCAGGACACGATGCACTCGTCGAGCAGCTACGAGGAGCATCATTCGGGCTTGATGGCCGGCGGTGGCATTGCCGTGTCGGTGGGCAGCAGCAAGCTCGCGACGACGGAGCAGGAATCGAGCGTGACGAACAACGCCAGCACGATCGGTTCGCTCAACGGCAACCTGACTGTGCAGGCGGGTAACAATCTGCATGTCACGGGTAGCGATTTAATTGCGGCGCAAAACCTGACGGGGACGGCCGCGAACGTCATCATCGATGCGGCAACGGATACATCGCATCAGGCGCAAACGCAGCAAACGAGCAAGAGCGGTGTGACGCTCGGTTTGTCGGGCTCGGTCGGGGACGCAATCAACAATGCGATCAGCGAGGCGCAGGCGGCGCGTAATTCTGTCGGCAGCGGGAACGATCGGGCGGCGGCGCTTCATTCGATCGCGGCGGCGGGAGATGTCGCAACGTTGGCCCAGGCAGCGAGTGGGGCGAAAGGACAGTCGCCGAGCATTGCGGTTCACGTCAGCGTTGGCTAGAGCCACAGTTCGAG
>Ga0157374_10000041_pt1 | contig 150386 bp, 121 predicted proteins | sample M25metaG_FD_115308 | JGI IMG/M metagenome (GOLD analysis project Ga0157374, IMG submission 115308) | Miscanthus rhizosphere microbial communities from Kellogg Biological Station, Michigan, USA - M2-5 metaG | ecosystem: Host-associated > Plants > Roots > Rhizosphere > Soil | place: USA...
TGCGGTCGTTCACGAGGAAACTGGCCTCATCATTCCCTGCGACAATGTGGACGCTCTCTGCGCCGCCATGCTCCGCCTGCACCGAGACCCCGCCCTCCGCCAGCGCATGGGAGCTGCCGCCCGCCAGCGCATGCTCGACCATTTCACCTGGGACCATTACCGCACAAGACTACTAAAGGCTTATCGACTCGCCTTTTCATCCCGTATCGCAGCGTCTCCGTTTGCATCACCGGCACCGTCCATCCCCGGGATGTGCGCGTAACCGATAAAGGTCGCTCCCTTTTGGCGGGTTGCACTGCCCGGCATCGTGAAATCGAACACGCTCACCCCCCACCGCTTTTTTCCATGGTAGGTGCGCCCGTCGCTCGAACCGACCATGACCCGCTGCCCACCCGCTTTCTCACGGCCCAGATAAATCATCGTATGGGTCACCGGCGGGTCTTTTTGTGAATCGTAGGTGCCCGTCCAAAAAAGCAGGTCTCCCGGTCGCATTTCATTAAGCTCGAAACTGTCCTCCTTCCGGCTGACTACTGCACGAAAAGTTCCCGCTTTGCGGACCCACACATATTGTCCACTGGCATCGCGGGGCACGTCTTCAAACCCATGCTCGCTCAAGACATGATAGATAAATCCCGAGCAATCCATTCCACCATTCACCGGGTCGCTGGAGCCGTAGATGTAGGTGAGATCCTGTTTCGTAAGCCCGAGGGCCGCTTCGATCAAAGACTGCACCATCAATGGCTGGTCTTTAAAACCTTTTAAATCCGAAGATTCCAGCGAGGCATCGGGAGCATAATTTGCACCGTTTTCGGTTGTGCTTTGCTCCTCCTCGTCGGGGGTGGGAGTTGGGGATGCCTTTTCCGCATCGTCATCTTCATGCGCCCCATGGTGATGGAGTCTGGTTGCACCAGATAAAGGTCCCACCCAGAAAGTCCAGCCGAGCAGGCACGTCCATAACCCTATTTTTTGAAGTATCGGATGGCCTTGCATCAACCGTACTTCGCAGCCGCCTCGGTCGGCGGCTCCATCCGTCTTGGAAAGACTAGCTCAGGCAGGCCATGGGCGGCACTTCGACGCCCTCGCTGGTGAAAGGCTGCTGCGGCACGAGATCGAGCGCTTGCAAGAGCTCGCGGTCCTGATCGGCGCCGGGATTTTTGGCGGTGAGAAGCTTGTCGCCGTAGAAAATCGAGTTGGCCCCGGCAAAGAAGCAGAGGGCCTGGCCTTCCTTGCTCAGACGGGTGCGACCGGCGCTCAGACGCACCTTGGCCCGTGGCAGCGCGATCCGGGTGGTCGCAACGAGGCGCACCAGTTCAAAGATATCCACCGGCGGCTGACTTTCGAGCGGGGTCCCGGGCATGGCCATGAGGCAGTTGATCGGCACGCTCTCGGGCGCGGGGTCAAAATTCGTAAGCACCTCCAGCATGCGCAGGCGGTCGTCAATCGTCTCGCCCAGACCGATAATGCCGCCACAGCAAACGCTCATCCCGGCCTGCTGGACGGCGGAAATGGTGTTGAGGCGGTCGTCGAACGTGTGGGTGGTGACGATCTTCGGGTAATACTCCGGGGAGGTATCGATGTTGTGATTATAGGCGGTCACGCCCGCTTCCTTGAGCCGTTTGGCGGCACCGGGCGAAAGCTGGCCGAGGGTCACGCATACTTCCATGCCGAGCTTGCTCACCTCACGAATGGTGCCGAGCACCTGCTCAAACTTGGCATCCCCTTCCCGCACGCCCTTCCAGGCCGCACCCATGCAGAAACGGGTAGAGCCGTTTTCCTTCGCGCGCTGGGCAACGGCGAGGATGTCCTCGGTCTCCATCAGACGCTCGGCCTTCACGCCGGTATGGTAGCGCGAGCTCTGGGCGCAGTAGCCGCAATCTTCGGAACAGCCGCCGGTCTTGATCGACAGCAGCGTGCAGAGCTGCACTTCATTGCCGGTCCAGTGCTCTTGATAAACCGAGCGCGAACGGCTGATGAGGTCGAAAAACGGGGTGCTATAGATCGCGTGAAGTTCCGCAAAAGTCATGGGTAAATCCTAGTGGCGGCGGCGGGCCGCGTGCAATGGCAAATCAACAGGGCTGAGAAACGGGCAAACCAGCGCGCCTTAGCGGACCCACTTGCCACTCGGGGTGGAAATCACCGGCAGCGTCTCGGTCATATACTGCGTCTTGCCGGTCGCCCCCCACATGTGAATGCCGGTGGCGGCGTAGAATTTCTTGCTGTATTCCTCGCCGGAATGGCAGCCCCAGCTCTTTACAAAAGCGTCCCGGGTAAAGATGCCGCGGTGAATCTGCACCAAGTCACTGTCGTGCAGCCAGACCTTCGAAGCGCTGTCGATTTCGTTGCTGTAGTCGAAGAGCCAGCAGGCACGGTTGGAGTGGCCGAAATACTCAAAATCCGCGATTTTCACCTGATCGCGGGGCTGTCCGTTGTTGAGGTAATTGATCACCTCGGACGCCTTGTTGAAGTAAACGAGATTCAGATTGTAGGCCGTCTTTACCGACTCAATTTCGTCGAAGAGATTCTGTCCTTCCTGCTGGGCGCGACGCTCGTACCCGTGACGATAGACCAGCCAGGTAATTTTGGCGGTGGGATTCGAGGCCCGCAATTCCTGCAGCCGCAGCCGGGAGGCGCGGATGAAGTTCAGCCACCAGAGATCGTGCGGCTGCGCCTTGTATTTCTCCCATTGGAAAAGGGAAACCGCCCCGGTAAGAACCACATATTCACGATCCTGCGCGCGGGAAATGGTGGAAAAAGCAATCAGGCAGACCAGCAGAGCCAAAACAGACTTCATGAGGCCAGAAGATGCCGATTTTTTGGTCGAAGACAAAGGGAAAATACGGATAAATGGCGCCACCGGCACCAGTGGCTCAGGCAGCTTGGGCCCGCATGCGCTCATTAAGCGCCTCGCGAGTAATGTGCGTCGCCTCGATGATCAAAGGTTCGGGAATACAAGGAGCCACGGTTTGCATGGCAAGTTTGTCCGCCGGCGAGCACATTTTGTTTTCCAAAGCACTGGCCGTGTGAACCGCCACCAGCGGCAGCAGGCGCAGATGAGCTTCCGTCATGCGATGATGGAAGGCCACCGCCTCGACAATCGGCACCGGCAATCCCCACAGCCCCAGCAAATAAGCTCCAATCTCGGCATGCGACGCTCCAAATACTTCGCGCTCCGCCTCCGCCATCGGGATTCCCCGGGAGCGGGCGATTCCCACCGCTTCGCTGTATTCGCCCGGGAGATTGGAAGCCATCATCAGCTTGCCGATGTCATGTAGCATCCCGGCTGTGTAGGCATTGCTGATGTCGTCCGGGCGTCCTCCCAGAAAGCGGGCGATCTTCTGCGCGGCGAGCGCCGTGGCCATGCTGTGATTCCACACCCGGCCGAGTGAAAATCCCCGAGCGCCCACATCGCGGAAAGCCTCCACCATGTGCGACGAAATGGCCAGTGTCCGAATCGAGGACATCCCGAGGAAGGAAACCGCCTCCACCGCGCTGCTAATCTTGCGGGAATAACCAAAAAAGGGCGAATTCACCAGTTGCAGCATCTTAGCCGTCATCGAAGGGTCTTCCGCCACAATGGCCGCCACTTCTTCGATCGACGAATCAGGCGATTCCAGCACGGAGCAAATCCGGTAATAGAGCGACGGCAGACTGGGAATCGTCCGCATCCGGGCGATCACGCTTTTCACCTCGTCGTTCAAAAGCAGTTCGTCGAGTGCACAGATGCGGTTGATGGTCGCAATCAAATCCTTCACCTGGAAAGGCTTCGCCACAAATTGATGGGTGGCCCCGAGTGCCTTGGCGATATTCGCCGCATCGGAGTAGCCGGACATGATGATGCGCGAGGCCTTCGGGTAAAGCTCCATGGCCCCGCGAAGCAATTCCGCCCCTGACATCCCGGGCATCCGCATATCGGAAAGAATGACGTCCACCGGCTGTTGCCGCAGCACGGAAAAAGCCTCCTCACCGGACGCAGCGGTGGAAACGTCCCAAGTGCCTTCGTTTTCAAACACCAGCCGCGAGAAAGAGAGGATCGCCGGCTCGTCGTCCACAAATAGAATACGCTTTTTTGGAGTCATTTCAGGTGGGGTTGTTCCCCATCTACTCGGCTTGAAACCGTGTAAGTTGAGTTATTTTTAGTGAAAAAACGGAAAAAAGGCCCGTTTTTCATACCACTCTACGAAGGGAAATGAGTCACCCGGCAAACAGGTATTGCTCCGCTGCGGGCCTCAAAACTGACTCGGGCTGATGGTCTGGAGCTGCATATTGCCGTTGTTGACGCCGTAGAGGGTGAGATGGATGTCGCTGTAACTGATGCCGCCATCTGCGGTCTTTTGCTGCTGGGGGGTGAAGGCGTCGGTTTTGGAATAGCCGCCGTGGGTGAGGTCCTGGGTGTGCAACTCGTAGTTCCCGTCCGCCACTGACTCGAAGGTAAATTGTGAGCCGGCGGGAAGGTAGGAATATCGCATTACCTCGGGTTCTTCGCGGTCGAGGGAGACCAGTTTTACGAAAAAATCAGCGTCGCCATGAGTGTTGTCCACAACGACGGAGGAAAGGCCGCCCTGAGCTTTTTCCTCATAGCCCGGCAGATAGGAAGGCGTGGTCGGCCAGATCCGGCCATTCGGGGCGAGCAGCGGGCGGATGTAGGGCGGGGTCGGCGATTGGAGCGGCGGGGGATCTTCGACGGGACTCATGGTCGCCGAAGCGGCCGGTGAACTGACTGTGAGGGCTGGCGTGGCATCGTCCATCGACTCGTACCCGGCATCGGTGGAGGGCTGGGGCGACTGACCGGGGCCAGCCGGAATGAGAAGCGCGGACTTTGACACTCCCGGCGGGTTACTCGCAAAGGCGTTTGAACTCTGGTGAGGATTCGTCCAGAACGCAAACCCGAAACCCAGCAATCCAGCGAAAAGGGTGCCCCCGGCCAGGGTCGCAGCAAGCTGGAATCGACGGGCCTGCCGGATGTTTCGCCACAAGGAGGACAGCGGGTTTTCGTTCATTTCAGCGGAGGATGAATACCCGATATCGCACCGGCAATCAACCGGCTGAGACAGGAGGTCGTGCAGCCTTTATGGGCAATCCAGGGGGGCGACACCGAGAATGGGCACGAGGAGGCAATCATAAGGAACATTTCGGATGGGCGGCGAAGATCAACGCCCTGCAGGTTCTGGCCTGCGGCGCTAGGTGGCTCGCCTTCATTCGCAATTCATCCCTCTCCACGCCCGCCGAGTTTCTCCCCCTCTTCTTGTGATCTCTGTGTCCTCCGCGGCTAAATTTAATCGGGTAATTTTTTGGCAGAGAAAAGCTTTTGCCGGGGCCGGGACGCGCTAATGTCTGCCCTGCTATGTGGAAAGGCCGATTTAAAACCGCAACTGCGGAACTTCTTCAACGCTACAGCGAATCCATTTCGTTCGACTGGCGCTTGTACCCTTATGATGTGCAGGGCTCGATTGCCCAGGCGGCTGCTTTGGCAGCAGCGGGATTGATTACCGAGGAGGAGCGGGCCTCGATTGAAACGGGCCTGCTGGAGATTCGCGGGGAGATTGAGCGCGGGGAATTCCAGTTCCGCACGGAGCTGGAGGACATCCACATGAACATCGAGGCCGAACTGACGAAGCGGATCGGCGCCGCGGGGGCGAAACTGCATACGGCGCGCAGTCGCAACGATCAGGTGGCGCTCGACATCCGGCTTTATCTCCGGGCGGAGACACGGGAAATTCAGGCCCGCATTCGTGCGCTGCAAAGTGCGCTCATCGCGCTGGCCGAAGAAAATGCCGAAGTGATCCTGCCCGGTTACACCCACCTCCAGCGGGCGCAGCCGGTGCTGTTTGCGCACCATTTGCTGGCCTATGCGGAGATGCTGGAGCGGGATTTTGCGCGGCTGGAAGATGGCTACAAGCGGATCAACATAATGCCGCTGGGCTCGGGGGCGATTGCCGGCTCCACGATCAATTTAAACCGCGATCTGGTGGCAAAGCTGCTCGATTTCCCCGCAATCACGCAGAACAGCATGGACGCGGTGAGCGACCGCGATTTTGCCTGCGAACTGCTTTCCGCGCTGGCCATCGTGGGCATGCATCTCTCGCGGTTGAGCGAGGACGTGATCCTGTGGTCGTCGAGCGAATTTGGCTTTGTAACGATCGGCGATGCCTACACCACGGGCTCCAGCCTCATGCCGCAGAAGAAGAATCCCGATGTGGCCGAGTTGACTCGCGGCAAGACCGGGCGGCTTTACGGAAATCTGCTCTCGCTGCTCACGACGCTGAAGGGGCTGCCGATGACCTACAATCGCGACATGCAGGAAGACAAGGAGCCGGTCTTCGACTCCGTGGATACGGCCAAGGCAGCGTTGGAAATCTTTACCGGCATGATGGCGGATACGAAGGTGCATGGCGCGAAGACCCGGCAGGCCGCAAGCGATCCCCTGCTCCTCGCAACCGATCTGGCGGATTATCTGGTGCTGCGTGGCTTGCCGTTCCGGCAGGCGCATGAAGTCATCGGCAAAGCGGTGGCGCTTTCGGCCGAACGCGGGGTCGGGCTCCATGAGCTGCCGCTGGCGGATTTACAGGCGCTCTCGGATAAATTTGAAGCGGACTTTGCGGAGATCTTTCAACTGGAACGCGCGCTGAAAAGCCGCACGAATCCCGGAGCCCCCTCGCCCGCCAATGTCACCGCGCAGATCGCAACCTGGAAGGAGCGCCTCGCATGAAATTTCACGACCTGATCCGCAATCAAAACGGCTGGGAACTGCTCTCCGAGGAGATCGCCTACGCCAATCCCTTCGTGCAGGTGCGGCCCACCACCATCCGCACGCCGACCCGACCCGAGGGCGTGGACTGGACGGTCGTTCATCGCAAGGGCGCAACCGTTGTCGCCCCGCTCACGGTCGATGGAAAATTCATCCTCATTCGCCAGGAGCGGGTGCCGATTCGCGCCACGATCTGGGAATTTCCCGCCGGGCAGATCGATACCGGCGGCGAGCACGATGAGTTCACCATTCGTGCCACCGCATTGCGTGAGTTGCGTGAGGAGGCCGCGTGCGAGCTCGGTCCCACGGGCGAACTCATCCCCCTCGGATTATATTTTCCCTCGGCCGGTTTTACCGACGAGCACTGCCACCTCTTTCTGGCGCGCAATGTGGTGGAGACCGGACACGGGCCGGAGCTCGATCACAACGAGATGATTACCGAGGCGCGCGCCTTTACCCTCGATGAGTTTCGCGCGATGATCGCCAGCGGCGAGATTCGCGACGCCAATACGCTTTCCACCTTTGCCCGCATCTACGCGCTGGGGCTGTTGCCCGCGCGGTAGCTTGCTGCGAACGATTCGCCTCCCATGTCCCTGCTCAATGGCCTATTCAAGTTTCGCGCGCTTTCCGAAGAGGAAGCGGTGAAGCCGTTTCTCGCCCATCTGGAAGATCTGCGCCACATGCTGTTCAAGATGATCGCCACCGTGATGGTGGGCGTGATCGTGGCTTTTACCTTTCACACGAAGCTGCTGCTCTTCCTGCAAAAGCCGCTGCACGACATCGATCCGAAGCTCTCGGAAAACCTGCAGGTGCTCGGAATCATGGATCCGTTCACGATCGTGATCAAACTGTCGTTCTACGCAGGCATCGTGGTTACCTTTCCGATCCTGCTTTTTTTCGTGGCGCAATTTGTCATGCCGGCGCTGACGGCGCGGGAAAAGAAAATCGTGATCCCGGTGATTGTCGTGGGTTTCACCCTGTTCCTCACGGGCGTGGCTTTTGCCTACTACTTCATCCTGCCCAAGACGCTGGCTTTCTTCTTCCAGTTCTCAGCGGAGAATGGATTCCGACAGACGCCGACCGCGACCAATTACTTTTCCTTCGTGGCCCAGATGTGTCTCGCGCTCGGAGCGGCAGCGGAGATGCCGGTGGTGATTCTGGCGCTGAATTTTCTGGGGATTCTGTCGCACAATTTGATGCGACGGACGCGGACGTTTGCAATTCCGCTGCTGACGATGCTGGCGATCGTGATCGCGCCAACGCCAGACCCGTTTACGATGCTAGCGATCTCGCTGCCGATGTATGCCCTGTATGAAGTGTGTATCTGGCTGACGTGGCTCGTGGATCGACGGCGGGTGAGGTAGGAACAAGTAGTCCGCAGATTGCGCAGATTATCGCAGATTTAAAGGCATGGATTTGGGGAAAGAAAGCACTTGGCCCCATGGCTGAAGGTTGAGAGCGTTCGCTGACCAAATTTATATGTTACCTAGCATCCATGACCATACACTACTTGGCTATCGTGTATCCTTAGAGCATGAGGAGATTGCTTTGCGCACGATTCCCGATCAGCGTGCATCTACTGGGCCGACCAGCGCCCGGGAGATTGTCTTCGAAGGCAGCACGGCACACTTTTTCGAGCATGCTATGGAGGGGTCGATTCTGGGGCATCTTGTGGAGTGGTCGCTTGAGGCCTTCGTTTTCGCACACACATCGCAGTTCGCAGCCGGCTATTCTGCGGCGGGTTGGCCGGCTTGGTGGCGGGGTTCTGTGGAAGATGCAGTCGCTTTCTTGCAAGCCAACCATCAACACGCTTTTGAGATCACATCTTCCTACGGTTTCTCTGGTTGGATTTTAGCCAAGTCGATCAGGGCTACGGATTGGGAACCAACCTCCGAAACCTGATTATCTGCTCACAACCGGGATTCGCATGGCACATGCAGAGCAAAAAATATGTGGCCAAGCTTCGTACGGAGTGACATAGTTTTTGGAAGAGTTCGAGAATTGTGCCTGAAGTCGAGTGCCACTTGCAGGGGGTCCCTCGCCTCCATTTCGCTACATTTCATCATGCTCGGGATGACGGCGTAATTGTGGCGTGGGCAGCAATCCAAATTCCAAAATCTCATCATCCATTCTGCGCGCGCTGGCGCAGATGATGATCCACCAGCACGAGCGCGGCCATGGCTTCGACCATGGGGACGGCACGGGGGAGGACGCAAGCGTCGTGGCGGCCGCGGGCGGCGAGTTCGACGTTTTCACCGGTGGTGGAGACGGTCTGCTGCGGGCGCAGGATGGTGGCGGTGGGCTTGAAGGCGATACGGAAGAAGATGGGCTCGCCGTTGCTGATGCCGCCCTGGATGCCACCGGAGCGGTTGGTGGGTGTGGTGACCCGACCGTCGCGCATCTCGAAAATGTCGTTGTGCTCGGAGCCTTTCATGAGCGTGCTGCCGAAGCCAGAGCCGATTTCAAAGCCCTTGGTCGCGGGCAGGCTGAGCATCGCTTTGGCAAGATCGGCTTCGAGCTTGTCGAAGACGGGTTCACCGAGGCCGACCGGGCAGTTGCGGATGACGCACTCAATCACGCCGCCGACGCTGTCGCCTTCGCTGCGGACTTCCTTGATCCGCTCGATCATGCGTTCAGCTGCGGCGGCATCGGGGCAGCGGACAATGTTTGATTCGGCCTGGGCAAACGTAACGGTAGCGGGGTCCACTTCGGCGACGATGTCATGGATGCTCTTCACATAGGAAACGATCTCGAGGCCGGGGCAGTCGCGGGCAAAAACTTTCTTTGCAATCGCGGCGGCGGCAACGCGGCCGATGGTCTCGCGAGCGGAGGCGCGTCCCCCGCCCTGCCAGTTACGGATGCCATATTTGGCGTCGTAAGTGTAATCCGCATGCGAGGGACGGTAGGCGGTTTCCATCTCGCGGTAGGCCTCGGAGCGTTGGTCCTTGTTGCGCACGAGCACGGCGATCGGGGTGCCGATGGTCTTGCCCTCGAAAACACCGGAAAGGATCTCGCAACGGTCCTCCTCCTTGCGCGGGGTCACGATTTCGCTCTGGCCCGGACGACGCCGGTCGAGGTCGAATTGGATATCAGCTTCACTCAGTTCCAGACGCGGGGGGCACCCATCCACGACAACACCCACACCGCCCCCGTGCGATTCGCCCCAGGTGGAGATGCGGAAAAGATGGCCAAATTGACTCGACATGCCCCCTTGTCTAAATGCCTTGCGCGCGGGCGGCAACCGCAATTCCACGGCAGCGCCACCAATCAGAGAGGAAAAAGGGCAGGTAAAAGAATCCGTAGAAGATCAGCGCGAGGGCTTCAAGGCTGCCGAGATACCAGGGCCACGGCCCGAGCCAGTCGAGCAGCGAGGCGTGGACGGGCTTGGCGCAGAGATAACCGTAGTTCGCCCCAAGCAGCCGGTTCACTAGCAAGGCCACGAGCAGGTAGAACTGGCTCCAAAGCCAGGCATGCACCAGCGAACGGGGATAGACCCGCATGCAACCGCCAAAGACCAGGAAGACGATCGCCGCGACGATTCCACTGTGGGCGAGGAAAAATATCCAGGTGCGGAGGTTCGCAAAATTCGCCGAGGTATCGGGCGTGAGCAGCGCCTGCAAGGTGCCGCTGAGTCCCCAGAAATAGGCGAGATCGAAGGGCAATTGCCGCCGTGTCCACAAGGCAATGACGCTGACGGCCAGCGCCCAGTCGCAGAGCTGGATGGGCAGGGCATTCTGCCAGGTGAGCAGGCCCTCCTGGAAATTTACGAGCAAGGCGGCTGCACGGTTGACCAGCAACAAGACGATGAAAAACCAGGCGAAATACGGCTCCGCTTTTTTGACACGGCGGGTAATGGCGGCCATTCCCAGCGGAACCAGAAAGGTCACCGCGAGGATAAACAGATGCGTCGGGCCGAAGAGTTGAAATGCGAGCGGTGGCTCCCAAAAGATCACGCTGCCTATTTTCACAAAAACACCCCGGTCATGTAAATGCCGGGGTGTTTAAAATAAGGCGGGGTCAATAAAGTGCGACGGCCATAAGCGCCGACATATCGCCGCCCGTCCAAGGAGTCAATGGACGGTGATCGCGCTTAGCTTACGACTGCGTGTCCAACACCTTCAGCACATCGGCAGCCTGGGTCTTGGTCGAGGCATGCAAATCGCGCCAGACCAGCACGCCATCCTTGAACAGGAAGGCCTCGCGCTTGAAGAGCGGCAGTAGCGGGGTGACCGGAGGCACGCCGAAAGCGCCGGCCACTTTGCTCTCTGGATCGGCGAGCAGCGTGAAGGGCAGATGATACTTTTGCTTGAACTTGTCCTGCGCCGCTGTGGTGTCGTGGCTCACGCCAAAGACTTTCACGCCCTTGGCCGTGAGCGATTCGTAGCTGTCGCGGATGCTGCAGGCCTGGGCGGTGCAACCAGAGGTATCCGCCTTCGGATAGAAATAAACGAGCATATAGCCCTTGGTCGCCTCGGCGGCGAGGTCCACGGACTTTCCACTTTGATCTACGCCCTGGACGGCGGGAATTTTGGCACCGATGGCGAGTTCGTCGCCCCTGGCGACGAGTCCGAGGAAGGAAAGAATACTCATGAGGGTGAGGAGGCGAAGTTTAGTCATAGGTTTTGTGGTTTGCGGATTCATGCGCGTGGTGATACGTCGCATTTCGTTGAACACTTGCCGCATCGTATAAGATGCAAACCATCTCGATTTATTCCCGTATTTTATCATTCGCGCCATGAAAATTACCTATCTCAGCCATTCCTGCTTTTTTATCGAAACGGAGAGCCACCGACTCATCATCGATCCCTTCCTTACCGGCAATCCTCTCGCCACGGTCAAGGCGACCGACGTGAAGTGCGATTATGTGCTGTTGACCCACGGCCACGCGGACCATCTGGGGGATGCGGTGGAAATTGCGAAGCAGAATGACGCGACGATCATCGCGGTATTCGAACTCGCGATGTATTGCGCGGCCCAGGGGGCAAAGGTGCGGCCGATGCACATCGGCGGCAGTGGCACGTTTCCCCTTGGCCGGATCAAGTTCACCATCGCGCATCATAGTTCCAGCGTGGATACCGGCAATGGCATCGTTTACCTCGGCAACCCGGCGGGCATCCTGCTCACGGTGGAGGGCAAGACGATCTTCCATGCGGGCGATACCGGGCTGTTTCTCGACTTGAAGCTGATCGGTGAAATGAACCAGATCGCGGTGGCTATCCTCCCGATTGGCGACAATTTCACCATGGGCATCGACGATGCGGTGAAGGCGGTGGAATGGCTCAAGCCGGAAATAACCTTCCCGTCGCACTACAATACCTTTGACCTCATCAAGGCCGATGCGGGCGAGTTCGTAAAAAAGGTGGAAGCGGTCGGTGCGAAGGCCCGCGCACTGGCAATTGGGGAGACTTGGGAGGGATAACTTCGTTGGAAGGCGGCAAAAGTTAGTCGCCAAGAGGAGAAGAACTTTCACCATAAAAGATGGGAAGAAGAAACACCGCTTCTCCCCTCTTCCTTGGCGTCTTGGCAGTTAAATTCTCAGAGCAGCCAGGTGACGTCGCCGTTGACGGGTTTCACGCCAGCGGCGGGATAGGGGCTGTCGGGGGCGAGGATGCCTTCCACGACTGGCAGCTTTTTTGGATTGCCGACGAGGAATACGACGTGCCGGGCGGCGTTGATGAGCGGATAAGTGAAGGTGATGCGGTTGGTATCGAGTTGCGGGACGTAATTTTCGATCACATTGCGCGTGGTCTCGTGCAGGGCAGTGGTGCCCGGGAAAAGCGAGGCGGTGTGGCCGTCGTCGCCAATGCCGAGCAACAGCAGATCGTGCACGTAGCGTTCCTCACCCATGCGGGCCGCGACGGCGGCGAGTTGATGCTCGTATTGCGTGGCGGCGGCGGCAGGCGCGATTTCGCCCTTCATGCGGAAGACGTTGCCCTCGGGAATCGGCACCGCATCGAGCAGGCTGAGCTTCGCCATCCGGTAGTTGCTCTTTTCGTCCTCTGGCGGCACGCAGCGTTCGTCGCCAAAGGTGATCTGAATTTTATCCCACGGGAGATCGCGGCCCAGTTCCGCGACTTTCGCATAAACGGGGCGTGGGGTGTTGCCACCCGAGAGCGCAAGGCGGAAGAGGCCGCGCCCGGCGAGGGCGGCCCGGGCGGAATCGAGAATAAGTTGCGCGGCTTCCGCGACGAAATCCGTGGTGTGAACGAGGCGTGGTGTGCTCATGCCTTTACATGAATTTGACTGGCAGCGAAAAATCAAGCGTCGCGGCACCGGCGCGTGGAAAATCCGTGAGCAGGCACGTGAGGGAAGCTTTACGAACATTGACGCCATAGCTGCTGGAAATGCCCAGCAGTGCGCAGGCGAGCAAACTAAAATCGGGCTCGTGGCCGACCAGCATCACGCTGGAAAAACGATTAAGCACGGCGAGTTCCGAGAGCGCGATCTCGGGCTGCATGCCGCTCGCCAGCCAGCGCTCAATGGTGACCTCCGGGCCGTTCATTTCCTGGGCGGCCAGTTTCGCCGTCTGCTCCGCACGCAGAAGCGGGCTGCTGAGGATGAGCTCGGGAAGAAGTTCGTTGCCGGCGCAAAATTTCCCGACTTTGCGCGCCTGCATTTCCCCTTTCTCGGTCAGCGCCCGGGAAAAATCAGTCGCTCGATACGGCTCCGCCTCGGCATGTCTCAGGAGGAAAATTTTCATGCTCCACAAGCTGCCTGAGGTGGCAGCGCTAAACAATCAATAACCGCCAAGCCACCAAGACAGGGAGAATTTTCACCACGAAGATGTGAAGATCAAGCCTGCCCTCTTCCTACGTGGGACCTTGCGGCGAACAGGTCAATGATGAGCGCCAGCACCAAAGAGGCGGTGCCGATGAGGAAGAGCAGGCGGTAGTTGCCTCCGCTTCGCACGAAGATGAAGGACATGCCGTAGGCGGCAACGGCCTGGAAGAGCGCGAAGGCCACGGTGGCCGTCCGCCAGGCGGGGCTTTGGTGTCCGGGGTGATTAACCAGCAACTCATGCACCCGCCCAAGCACCAGTGCGACGGTACCAGTGAGACAGGCCCCGACAGTCAACGAGGAAGCGGCCAGCGACCAGGGCGTGGTATTGACCGCCGGCAGCGCCACCCCACAGGCCTCCAAAGCAAAAGCGAGTCGCAACGCTCGTCCGAAGCCGGTCTGATCTGCCAGCGTGCCCGTCAGCAACGGCCCCACCGTGGCCCCGATGCCGAACAGCACCCAGTATTTCGCGCCCGCAGCCAGTCCCTCGCCCAGTCCGCGCGCCACAAAATCCACAAGGAAGATCATGTGCGGCACCCAGCCGGCGGCGTTGAGGGCGTATTCCAGATAAAGCGCCCGCAGGGTGCCGAGATCGGGCGGAGGCTGGGCAGAGTGGATCATGGCTGGCAGAACCACTTTTTCGGGCCAGCCTTTCCAGGCGATGGCGGTCATAAGCAGCGAGAGCCAGCCCAGCCCCATCCAGGCCGTGCCAAGCCCCTTTTCGATCAGGAAAGGAACCAGCGTGCCGGAGGCGGCGATCCCCCCACCCACGCCAGTGAAGATGAGGCCGGAGGCGAGTCCGCGCCGCGCCTGCGGCACCAGCGGCAGAACCGTGGGCGCAGCCAGCACCATCAGCACTCCGCCAGCAAACCCCGAAAACGAACGCCAGAAAAAGAACCAGCCAAAGGAAAGCGGAACCGTGCACGCGAAAAAAGCAGCGGTGGCAGCGAGCATCATTCCCCGCAGCATGGCGACGGTCGAAGTGCGGGCAGCCAGCGGCCTCCCTAGCAAAGCACCGAGAAGATAGCCCGCCAGATTCGAGGCACCGAGATACGCGGCGGCGGACTGGTCGAACCAATGCGCATGAATGATGGCGGGCAGCAGCGGCGTGTAGGCGAAGCGGGCCAGCCCGATGCCAACGAGGCTCGCGCAGAAGGCGGCAACCACACCCCACCAGATATTCGTCGGGTGATTTTCCATCGCGTTTCAGCTCACTGTCGCCTCTCGATTCGTTGCTTCATCGGCAATTTTATTTTTCGTAAAGAAATCGCTTGCCCTCCCGGAGGAAGCATGCGAAATACACCGCCCGCCAGCAAAAAAGCACCAATAGCTCAATTGGCAGAGCAAGTGACTCTTAATCACTGGGTTGTAGGTTCAAGTCCTACTTGGTGCACCACTCCCAACCTGCCAGCGTTCAGCAGGTTTTCTTCAAAAATCCGTTTTTCTCGTAATAGGAAATTTCTGGTCTGATCCAAGTTGCCATCCACGCAAATCTCCGGTTTTATTCGGGGATAATCAACGTCTGGCCGACCTTCAGCGAAGTCTTGCCCTGAAGCGAAAAGTAGTTGGCATCCAGGATGTCTTTCCAGCGGGCGGAGGACTTGTAGAAGCGGCGGGCGATGGAGGCCAGGGTGTCGCCGGTCTGCACGGTATAGCTGCGGGTACCAGGCGGGAGTTTCTTCAAATCCGGCGGTGTAATCGGTGTTGTGGCATTTTTCATCGCCGTGTTGCGCTGGTTGCGCAGATCGGTCACCTGGGCGCGCAGATCGGAGATTTGCTGGACGAGCTTGAGGTTCTCGTTCTTGAGACGCGCAGCGTCTTGCTGCGTCATCATCGCGCCTTTGGAAAGCTCGTTGATGAGGCGAAATTGCAACTCCTTCACGAAACGGGTGGCGTCCTTCGCGTGGGAACCGTTCGGCTGCAAATCGAGGTAACGCTGGTAGTGATAGATCGCGGCAACGGTGTTCTTTAGTTTGTCGTCCTCGATCAGCGCCAGGCGGTAATGGGCTTCGGCGGTTTCCGGGGTGCCGTCAATCGCGTCCTCGTAGGCGGTTTCCGCAGTCTTGTAATCGGAATCCTTTACCGCCTGGTCCGCGCGATCCATGGCCCGTTCTTTCTGCTGCCTGGCCAGTTGGTCGCAGCCGCTGAAGGCAAGCCCCGCCAGCACGAGCGCGCAGTAGAAAAATGGCTTCACTTCAGGTTGCTTTCAATGGTGTCGGCGACGATACGCACCACCTCGCGGCGGGCATGCCACTTGTAATTGGCAGCCACGATGTGCCAGGGGGCGTAGTTCGTGGAGGTCTTCTGGAACATGTCTTCGGCGGCCTCGACATGCTGAACCCATTTCTTGCGGTTGCGCCAGTCTTCGTCGTTGATCTTCCAGTGCTTGAAGGGGTCCTGCTCGCGGCGGCGGAAGCGGATAAGCTGCTCCTCCTTGGTGATGTGCAGGTAAAATTTCACGATGATCGTGCCATCGTCGTGCAGGGCGCGCTCAAATTCATTGATCTCCTGGTAGGCACGCTGCCACTCATTTTCCGTGGCAAACTTTTCCACGCGCTCGACGAGCACGCGGCCATACCACGAGCGGTCGAAGACGGCGATTTGCCCGTAGGAGGGAATCTTCGTCCAGAAGCGCCACATATAATGGTGCTGATATTCCTCCGCAGTGGGTTTGATGACGGAATAGACGCGCACCACGCGCGGGTCGAGCCGCTCAACCAGGCGCTTGATGGCACCGCCCTTGCCGGCCGCGTCCGGGCCTTCAAATACGATGATGATCCCTCGCTTTTCCTCGCTCAACTGGCGCTGGAAACGTAGCAGCCGGATTTGCTCGGCTTTGAGATGTTCCTTGTATTCAGCCTCCTCGATCGAGTCGTGATTCAGTGCGTCGAGAGCAGGGACTTTAACGGACGATTTTTTCGGCGGCATTAGAGGCGTTTTAGCACCGCTCTCCGGTCAAATGCAAGCCACGCGGAAGAATTGCGGAGCGCGAAAACCGGGCGGTGGAAAAGGCGTGGTCGGTGGCGACTTAACCCATCCATGGCACTTATTGAATCTTCAGCTCGATCAAATAGTCCCGACCGTCGTAGCGGAGGATGACTGCGCCGTCGCGGATGCCCACGAGTTGCGCCTTCGCCCCCCCCACGGCTACCATCTCGCCCAGCGCGTAGTCCTTGTTATTGATAATCGCCATTTGCGGCGAGGCTCCCAGCATCACGCTGGAAACCACGACAGAATTGGGGTCGAACGCGGCCTGCGACTGCGGGGCGGCCACGGGAACCTCACCCGCACTGGGAATCCAGCCAATCGGCCAGAAGGGATTATGCAACTGGGCCGGCGGATTGAAGCTTGAACGGTGCTCCAGCGTGAACTTCTGGGCTTCGTCCCCATGGGCGAGCGCACTGGCAAAAACCGCGAGCGCAGAAAAAAGGGAAAGAAATGGGGCTGTTCTCATTGGTTGACGATGGTGTTGATGGAGAGCACGGCATGTTGTGCACCGGGATTATCCGCCCCGGCATCCACCTGCATGCTCGCTACGTTTGTGAGTGGGAACTGGTTCTCCAGCGCGGAAACCGCGATCCCCAGCGAGACGAAATCCACCTGGGGCAGATCAATCGTCCAGTTGAGCACCTTGTATCCTGGCAGATCCGGCACGGCGCTCTCGCCATTGAGCTTGATGGAGCTCTTTTCGATGCCCTGCCGGTTCAGAAAGTCCTTCATCTGTGGTGGGAACCAGGCGATCGGAGCGCCATCAGGAATCAGCGACTTGATCTCGTAGAGCCGCTCGGAAACCTTGGGAGCATCCTGCTCCAGGCCGCGGGTGGCAGCGAGTTGCTTCTTGGCGGCGAGCACCTTGGGCTGGAGATCGGCGATATCGTGGTTGGCCCCGGCCTCGTGGCTGTCCAGCGAGCCCAGCATCATGCTGGAGTAAACATACAGCACGATGGCGAGGATGATACCCGCGAGCACGATCTTTTGAATGTCGTCCTTTTGCAGTTTCATATTACTTGGCAGGGGTTGCGGGCGCGTCGTTGAAATCGAGTTCGATCGAGAAGGAAACCGTCGGCAGGGCCTGGCCACTGACCGAAACGCTCTGACTCGAATCATCGAGGGACTTGAAGGTCGAGGTGACTCCCGAGAAGGTTTTGGCAAATTTCTCCCGCAAGGCGTTGCGGAATGCCTCAGCCGTGGTTCGCGGCTGCGCTCCAGTCGCCACGCCGGCAAACTGAATCGTACTGCTGTGGTGCGGCGAATCAGACATTGGCGCCGCAGCCGCACTCATATGGGTGATCTGCACCTCACGCGGCACGATTTCGATAATGCTTTGCATCACCGGCGCCCAGTAGAAGCGTCCCTCAATGCGCTGGTTGAAACTGTCCCGCAGCTTCAAATCATCCGCGAGCTTCGCCTGCTGGTCCTTCGCCTTGTCCTGCTGGGGTTGCAGCTTGGCCCACTCGGCCTGCAATTGCGCATCCTGGTCGCTGACCACGCCCACTTCATGCTGGCGGTAGAAATAATAGGCCACGCAGAGGAGAATCACCCCAAGGATGCCCATCATGCCCAGCCGCAACGGATCGCGACTGCGCTGACGCTCCTGCTTCTGGATTTCGTGGTAGAGATTGATGTGGAGAGCCATGGGATCAGATCGCTTTCAAAAGTTCAGCCGCTGCTCCGCAGGCAACATGCAAGTTCACCACATCGCGCATGAGATTGGATTTCTGCGGTTCCGGGAGCGCGATTTCGCAGTGCTCAAAAGGGTTCCATGCCTTGCAGGGCATGTGCAGTTCCTCGGCGAGGATTTGCAGGATCGACTGGGAGCCCGCCGGGCCGCCCGCGACGTAAATCTCTTCCACGTTTTCCTCACGCCGCGCTTCGAAAAATCCAATCGAACTGCTGATCTCACGCGCCAGCGCGGTGAGCGAGTAACGGGCGGCATCCATGAGCATTTCATCGCCGGAAGCCAGTTGCCCCAGCGCCGCCTGCCGGTCACCACTCACAATCGCCGAAAGCGACTCCAGCAAGTCGCGTCCGCCGTATTCAATCGTGCGCACCAGCACCAGCTCACTCTTCGCCCCCACAACCACCGTGGAGGAAACATGCCCGATATCCACGAGCAGAAACGCTCCCTCGGTGAATTGCTTTTTCGCGGAAAATTCAAACGCATTCATCGCACAAATGGGACCGAGTTGGAGCGTGTCGAGCTCGAGCCGGTTGCTTTCCATGGCGGTGCGGATGTCGTTCACCTGGCCCCGTTGCAGCGCCGCGACCAGATAGCGCTGGCTCGGCACATTCACCCCGTTGCTGACGTGGTGGGAAATCTGGTCGCAATCGATGACAAACTCGCGCACATCCTGGTTGAGCAACGTCAGGCCATTGAGGCGCACCGCATTGCGCAGCAGCGTCGGCGGCGTTTCTGGCTGTTCGATGATCCGGACGATCGAATTACCGCCCGAAACTGAGGCAGTGTAACCTTTGGCACTGGCTTTCAATTCCCCCATTAGCGCCCGGATTTGCTCGGAGAGAATAGCCGGTGAATCAGCAGGCTGGTTGTGCTGGAGGGTGGCGTAATGGGTCAGCGCATAGCGATTCGAGCCCTTTCTCTGCAAAGCGACCGCTTTGTGAGAGAAACGACCCAAGTCCATTCCTATGACCGAAGATGGGGCTTTTGACATCGGGAGTGATTCAAGCAAAATGAATGCCGCGCTCGGCCACCGGACGATGTTTTTTAGATTTTCTTTTCCAATCCGGGATGGAAATGACGGCGAACCACCCCAGGCCGCTCTTTAACCAGCTGTGGAATCCATCCTCGAACCACCGGCTTGTAAAAAGCATCCCCGGCCTCGCCGACCGGCTATTTCCTCCAGTCGTCATCTGATTGAGCGGGAAACAGGCTTCACCAAACCATTTGTCGCTGAAACTGGATCGCACACCCCATGATACGTGGGAGAAACAACGGTTGGATGCCATTATGCACCCCGTTCCTTTGTGTCACACGGTTGTAACCTAATTATCACAATCCATTAGCAGCAGTTAGCATGGAAGCCGCTATGCATGCAGCCCGTATGTCAAAAGAGCAAGTTTTGCCGTCCAACGGAATGGAAGTTGAGACCATCGACCTGTGCACGCAGATCGAACACATCGGCATGGTGCATGCCGATCTCCGCACAGAGGCGGTTTACGACTGGTTCCGCCTGCATCCCGATAATTTTGTGGCGGTGCAGGAGCAGGGCCGGTTGATCGGCGTGGTCTCACGCGGCGAGCTCTCTTTCAAGCTCGGGTCCCGCTATGGCTTTGCCGTCTATGGTCGCACCCCCGTTCGCGAGCACTTGCTGCAATCCCCGCTGATCGTCCGCTACGACATCGATTTACTTGACCTGCTGGCCCGGGCCTTCCAGCGCGAGGGCGAGGATTTTCACACCGATTGCGCCCTGGTCGATAAGGAGGGGCAGTTTCTGGGCTTCATCTCCGTCCAGCGACTGGTGAAGCTCCAGCACCGGCTCGTCGCAGAAAAGCAACACATCCAGGCTGCCCAGCAGATGGAGATCGAGGAGCAAAACCGCGCACTGTTCCGCTCGGTGGCCGAGCTTCGCCAGTCCGAGGGACGGTTCTCCATCCTGTTTGAAAACAGTGCCGTGGGCGTCGCGCTCATGGATCTCCACGGACGCGTCGAGCTTTGCAACCGCTGCTGCACGAATCTCACCGGTGAACCGGCTTTCCTCAATTTTGCACAAATGGTGCTCCCCTCCCAACGGACGCGTTTCCTCGACAGCCTGCGTCGCTGCGAGCATACCAGCCATGACTCCCAACCCGGCCCGTCCTGCCAGTTCGCCCTCCAGGTTCCCGGGCGCGGCCAGCGAACCTTCCAGTTTACCTTCAAATGGATCGCCGAGACCGGCCAGATCTGCGCGGTGCTCGACGACGTGACCCAACGCCTCGCCCTGGAACGACAGATGGCGCAGCGCGAGAAATCCGCCCTGCTCGACCAGATGGTCGGCGGCATTGCCCACGAGCTCAACAACAAGCTTTCCCCCATCATGGGCTTCTCGGAGATGTTGATGAAGCTGGTTCGTAGCGGACGGGTCGAAAGCGAAACCTTCCTGCGCTCCTGCGAGATCATCTGCGAGAGCGCGACCGAGTCCGCCAAGATTATCTCGCAACTCCTCAAGCTTTCACGTCCCGCCGCAGCCGAACACTTCTCTTGCGATCTTGGGGATATTGTGGACGACTGCCTCGTCATCCTCCGCATGCGGATCCGTAGCGTCGGCGCCCGGTTGCGATGGCAGAAGCCCCCGCACGCCTGCGCCGTGCTGGCCGATCCGGGGCAGATGAAACAGGTCATCATCAATCTTCTCATCAATGCCCTCGATGCCATGGCCACCGCTGAGCAGCGGGAATTATGGATTGAACTGCAGGAAGCCGGGGAAAACTGGTCGCTTAGCGTCTCCGACAGCGGTCACGGGATTGCTCCCGAAAGCATCCAGCGGGTCTTCGATCCCTTTTTCACCACCAAGGCTCCCGATCGCGGCACCGGCCTGGGGCTGAGCGTCTGCTACTCCATCATTCGCGAGCATGGTGGCGAGATCACAGTGGAAAGTGAACCGGGAGCGGGGGCCACGTTCACGATCACGCTCCCCCGCACCGAGGAGCCGCTGCATCGCGCCGGGCGGTCCTCCCTCGATGCCCTGCCCCAGATCTTTCGCGAGCCACCGCACCGGACCCGGGTGCTGATTGTCGATGACGAGCCTTATGTCACCTCCCTCGTGCATGAGGTGGTGCGAATGCACCTTGGTGTCGAGGTGGAACGCGCGACAGATGGGGCCCGCGCCATCGACCTGTTGCGCGCGCAGGAATTCGACCTCATTCTCAGTGATGTGAGAATGCCGGTGCTTGATGGCTTCGGAGTTTACGAATGGGTCTGTGAAAACCAGCCGCGTCTCCGCGAACGGTTTCTTTTCATTACTGGCGAAACCGGAGGGGCGCGCTGCGATGCACGCCTGGAGTCGCTCGGTGTGCCGGTGTTGCGCAAGCCTTTCACGCTGGATGCGCTCGCCGGTCTCCTGCGCAATCTGCTGGCGCAACCCGACGACCAGGCCCGGGAAGCGAAGCCCACGCTCCAAGCAGTGGCGATGTAATTTGGCAATGAACGCGGCACCCGAAAAAAGTCCGCATCCCAACCCCAGAATTTCCCGGCTCCTTATTTTTCGAGAGTCGGCGCGGGCGATTGCTTTTGGTGATGCTCCGGCTGGGGCAGGTTGGACAGCATGTATTCCAGCAGGCCAAAGGCCAGCATCGTGCCGCCGAGCAATACCACCAGGCTCACGATCCGAAAGACGTTCCGATTGAGCTGCTTCACCTCGCGCGACTGGCGGCTGAGCAGGCTCTGCGCCTCCAGTTCTTTCAGTAATTTTTCGGGATCAATACCGGGGTCTGGTGTTTTCATCACGAATCGCTAACGTGCGCTCCCATCATGTTTGGAACTGACCGGCCATACACGTTTCCCTTCCTTGCCTTCATGCTGCTGCTCGCCGCGTGCGGGTTGATGCAGACGGAGTTTGGCGGCTTCGAGTCGCCATGGCTTTCGTCGCCCCAATACTGGATCTTTCCTTTGCAAACCATTGTCTGTTCCGGGTTGGTCATTTTTTACTGGAAACGGTACCCGCTCCGGGCGGTCCGTTATCCGTGGATGACTCTTTTGATAGCAGTTTTCATTCTCGTCCTGTGGATTTCGCCACAGTGGCTCTTTCATGCGAAGCCACGCCTGGACGGTTTCAACCCGGCCTTTTTCCTCACCGACACGCCGCTGTATTGGGGAACTGTCATTTTTCGGTTTATCCGGCTGGTGATTACCGTTCCCTTCGTGGAAGAGATTTTCTGGCGCGGCTGGTTGATGCGGTGGTTGATCGACGAGCGGATCGAACAAGTTCCGTTTGGCCAGTTCCAATGGAAATCCTTTCTCCTCACCACGATCGCTTTCATGCTTGTGCACCAGCCCGCCGACTGGGCAGCGGCCTTCATTTGCGGTCTTTCCTACAACTTTATCGCCTGCCGCACCCGCAGCCTGGCCTCCTGCATCCTCGCGCACGCAGTGACCAACCTCCTGCTGGGCCTCTACATCATGCAGACGAAGCAGTGGGGCTTTTGGTAAGCAAGGTAGCGATAAGCTGGGGTAAACTCATAAATTGGGCCCCATCAAGAGCAGGCGACACTCTAGCTCCGGTCCCGTTTTCCGCCGAAATCCGTACCTCTGGCAGAGTAATTATCCGGCCCAGTCTCCACAATTAAAAATTTCCCGCCATCTGGCATCAAACCCGCTGCTTACACCGGTATGTGGCAGATGACATTTTCCCATAAGGTAATCCTCATTCTCGTGGCTGCGGCCTGTACCGCCGGTCTCATTGAGTTTTACCGCAACATGATCCAAGGCGCGGATGACGCCCTCAACGGCGCTTATCGTTCCCATACCGGGTCATCAGTGCCCACCATGCCGGTCCAAGTTCATAATTAAGCCCCCAGGAAAGCAACTTTCACTCGATCCAGAAAAGCTTCGAGCAGCGGAGAGGTATTTTTTTGATTCCACGCCACAACCGTCTGCACTTTGGGCATCCCGCCCGGGAGTGGACGGAATAAAAGCCCCGGTCGCTTGATCTCGGAAAGCGTCTGGGTCGCCGGGGAAATCGCCAGGCCGGCCGAAACCATCCACATGATGGTCTGCACATCGCTGGCATACTGGCGGATGACCGGTCTTGCCCCCGCCTCCGCGCATTTCGCGAGAAAGCGGTCGTAATAACCATGCTGTAAGTGGGGGCTTACCACCACCAGCGCCTCACCGTCGAAATCCTTCCAGCGGATCGTTTTGGCCCGCGCGAGTTTGTGCCCGGCATATACGGCCAGCGCCATGGGAGCTTCCTCCAGAAAAAGCGATTTCAGATCGGGGTGTTCGACCGGCGGCCGCAGGAAAGCCACATCCAGCTGGTCGTTCAGCAACCCCTCCACCTGCGAACGGGAAGGCATTTCGTTCAGAAAAAGATCCACCTCGGGGAGCTCGGCCCGGTAACGCCGCAACACTGCGGCCAGACGGGTGCTCGCCGCCGGGGCGATGACGCCGACTCGCAGCGTACCCACCAGCCCATGCCGGGCCCGATAAGCCTGATCTTGCGCCCGACGTGCGGCGTCCAGCACATTGCGGGCTTCCACCAGGAAGACCGATCCCTCGGGCGTGAGATGCACCGAACGACTGTTCCGGCTCAAGAGTTGAATCCCAAGTTCCTCCTCCAGCGCCTTGAGCTGGACGCTTAGCGCGGGCTGCGCGATGTGCAGGCGACGCGCTGCCCGGTTAAAACTCATCTCCTCTGCAATGGCCACAAAGATGCGCAGATGACGGATTTCCATAAACTTTTCAATAACTTACCGTTATCGCTGGAGAAGGAAATTGTTATTTTCCTTTATCGCTCGGCGGCGTGAACTTCGGTTCACTAATATTCATCGGCGAACTGACGCGCAGCCGTCTCCCCGGCGCGGCGTTTGTTTTGATGAGACAATCAATATGTGGATCGTCCATCTTGCTTTACGAAGACCCTACACGTTCATCGTGGCGGCTATCCTGCTGCTGCTCATGACTCCGCTGGTGCTGATCAAGACACCGACGGACATTTTCCCCAACATCAACATCCCGGTCATCAGCGTGGTCTGGCAATACTCGGGAATGAACGCCCAGGACATCGAGAAGCGCCTGGTTTACATCCATGAGCGGGTGCTCACCACCACCGTCAACGACATCGAGCACATCGAATCGACCTCGCTCGACGGGGTGGGCGTCATCAAGATTTTCTTCCAGCCCAGTGCGAGTATTGACGCGGCGACGGCCCAGGTCACGGCGGTTTCCCAGACCATTCTGAAGCAGATGCCCGCCGGCACCACCCCGCCGCTGATCATTCGCTACAATGCTTCGAATGTGCCGATCATGCAGTACGGCTTGAGCAGCAACAGTATGTCGGAGCAGGAAATCTTCGACCAGGCGATGAACACCATGCGTGTGGCACTCGTGACGGTGCCCGGGGTGGCAATCCCCTACCCCTATGGCGGCAAGTCCCGTCAGGTAAACGTGGATCTAAATATGCCGGCACTTCAGGCCCATGGCATGATGCCCACGGACGTAATCAACGCCATCAGCGCGCAAAACCTCATCCTGCCCTCCGGCACCGCCAAGATCGGCAGCACCGTGTATGACGTGGATTTGAACGGCAGCGTCACCGCCATTCAAGAGCTCAACGATCTGCCGATCAAGACGATCAATGGCACCGTGATTTATGTGCGCGACGTCGCGTTCGTGCACGATGGTTACGCTCCCCAGCAAAACGTGGTGCGGCAGAATGGCCAGCGCGGCGTGCTGGTGACCGTCTTCAAGAGCGGCAACGCCTCCACGCTCGACGTGGTGCAGGGCGTGAAAGCCGCCATGCCCAATGTGCTCTCCACCGTGCCCAAGGCGCTCAATGTGCGGGCGCTGGTGGATCAATCCGTGTTCGTGCGGGCGGCGATCAACGGCGTGGTACGTGAGGGGGCAATTGCCGCCGCGTTGACCGCGATGATGATCTTGCTCTTCCTCGGCAGCTGGCGCAGCACACTCATTATTGCCATCTCCATCCCGCTTTCCGTGCTCGCCTCCATCGCCGCGCTCAGTGCCCTGGGCGAGACCATCAACCTTATGACCCTGGGCGGTTTGGCCCTGGCCGTCGGCATTCTCGTGGACGATGCAACCGTCACCATAGAAAACATCGAGCGGCACCTCAAGCAAGGCGCGGAGCTGGAGGAGGGCATCCTCACCGGCGCCGGCGAAATCGCCCTCCCGGCCTTCGTCTCCACCCTGTGTATTTGTATTGTGTTCGTCCCGATGTTCTTCCTCTCGGGGGTGGCGAAGTATCTCTTCGTCCCGCTTGCCGAGGCAGTCGTCTTCGCGATGCTCGCCAGCTACGTGCTCAGCCGCACGCTGGTTCCGACCTTGGTGATGTATTTGCTCCGCTCGGTGCATGGTCAGGAGGGCGAGCATGGCGATTCCAGGAACTTTTTTGTCCGCTTCCAGCAGGGATTTGAAGAGCGCTTCGAGCGTTTTCGCTATCGCTACGCCGGCATCCTGCGCGGCTGCCTGCACCATCGCGGCATCGTCTGCCTTGCGGCCATCGCCTTTTTTGCGGCAACCGCATTGCTCATTCGCTTCCTGGGACAGGACTTTTTCCCTAGCGTGGATGCGGGCCAGATCGCGCTGCACTTCCGTGGCAAATCCGGCACCCGCATTGAGGAAACCGCCAAACTGGCCGATTACATCGACGCGGAAATTAAGAAGATCATCCCACCCGAGGATCTCGGTGCCATCGTGGATAATCTCGGCGTGCCCATCAGCGGCATCAACCTCAGCTATTCCAATACCGGGGTAATCGGGCCGGCCGATGGCGATATTCTGGTCTCGCTCAAGGAAGGGCACAAACGCCCCACTCCTTCCTACGTACGCGAGTTGCGCCTCGCCCTGGCGAAAGATTTTCCCGGCACGCTCTTCTATTTCCTGCCCGCGGACATTGTGAGCCAGACCCTGAACTTCGGCCTCCCGGCCCCACTCGACATTCAGATCTCGGGACGTGACGTAAAGTCCAACCGCGCGATTGCCGCCAGGCTGGCGAGTGAAATCCAGAAAGTGCCCGGCGCGGTGGATATCCGCGTCCAGCAGCCTTCAGACGAGCCGCGCCTGAGCTTTTCCATCGACCGGACCAAGGCGGCGGAACTGAACCTTAGCGCCAGGGACGTCGCGAACAATGTACTGCTCACCCTGAGCGGCAACGGCGTCGTCCAGCCAGCCTTCTACCTCGATCCGGCCACCGGCGTAAGCTACAACATCTCCGCCACCGTCCCGGAACGCGACATTTTCTCGCTCCAGTCGCTGCAGAATATCTCGATCAGCCCGCCATCCCCGCTTTCCGCCGATCAGCCGGGCACGCAGAGCGGCCAGCTCCTGCAAAACGTGGTGTCTTTCGAACGCTCAATGGGACCGACCGTGGTTTCCCATTTCAACGTGCTGCCGGTCATTGATATCTACGGCAGCGTCAGCGGCCGCGATCTCGGTGGCGTGATGCAGGACATCCAGCCGCTCATCGACAAGACGAAACAATCCCTGCCCCGCGGCAGCTTCCTCACCACCCGCGGCCAGGTGCTCACCATGCAGAGCTCCTTCCTCGGATTGGGCGTCGGGCTCGTTTGCGCGATTGCACTGGTTTACCTGCTGCTGGTCGTCAACTTCCAGAGCTGGACGGATCCATTCATCATCATCACAGCGCTGCCTGGCGCTTTGAGCGGCGTGATCTGGATGCTGTTCGTCACCCGAACGACGCTTAGCGTTCCTTCGCTGATGGGTGCGATCATGTGCCTGGGCGTGGCGACCGCGAACAGCGTGCTCGTCATTTCATTTGCCCGCACTTCCATGGACGCAGGCAAGGACGCCATCAACGCCGCACTCGACGCCGGAGCCACCCGTTTGCGTCCGGTCCTGATGACCGCGCTGGCGATGATCATCGGCATGGTGCCGATGGCCCTCGGTCTCGGTGAAGGCGGCGAACAAAACGCCCCGCTGGGCCGCGCCGTCATCGGCGGCCTGATTGTGGCCACGGCAACGACCCTCTTTTTTGTGCCGGTGGTCTTCGCGATGATTCACAGCCACTTGCGCCTCCGCGCCCGCCAGCAGGCCTCCTCGCATCAGCCCCATTCCGCTACTGCCTAGACAAAATCTTCACGCCTATTATGAGTAATCCGACCGTGAGCGAAGAAACACAGCCCAAAACCAGCTCGGAGCTGTCCCAGCAACCGCAGATGCCGCGCCGGGCGGGCGTCATGAAATTCATCGCCATTTTCTGCGGGGTCATCATCGTGGCCCTCATCGCTGGCTTCGTGCCGCGCTGGTTCGCAAATTCAGCCGTGGAGGAGCAAACCAACGCCCTTTCCGAGCCAACCGTCAACGTGCTCAAGCCGCAGACCAGCACCACGGAGAGTGAACTCGTGCTGCCTGCCGATCTTCGACCCTATATGGAGGCGCCAATCTATGCCCGCACCAATGGCTACTTGAAGCGTTGGGTGGTGGATATCGGTGCCCGGGTAAAGACCGGGGATTTGCTCGCAGAAATTGACGCCCCCGAAGTCGATCAACAGCTCGAAAGTGCGCGGGGCAAGCTTTCCCAGGCGCAGGCCACTCTGCAACTCGCCGAGGTGACCGCCAAACGCTACCAGACCCTGCGCAATGCCCAGGCCGTCTCCCAGCAGGATGCCGATGAAAAGAACGCGGACCGCGATGCCGACCAGGCGGCGGTCAACTCCGCCGCCGCCGACGTGCGCCAGTTGGAAAAGACGCAGGGCTTTGAAAAAGTGATCGCACCCTTCGATGGCACGGTCAGCCAGCGCAATGTCGATGTGGGCGCCCTCATCCAGACCGGCGGCACAACGCCACTCTTCCGCATGGTGCAGTCCGACAAGCTCCGCGTTTACATCCAGGTGCCGCAGGAGTCCGCCCGCAATGTGAAGGTGGGGGCTATCGGCGAGGTGTCGATGCCAGAAGTGCCCGGGCACACCTTCGCCGCCATGGTGACGCGCACGGCGGACAATATCGACGTTTCCACCCGCACCCTGCTCGTCGAACTCGAACTGAATAACTCGAAGGGCGAAATCCTCGCCGGCAGCCATGCCCAGTTGAAAATCAAGCTCCCCAGCGCCGAGCCCCGCCTCGTGCTGCCCGCCAATACCCTGCTCTTCCGCGCCGAAGGCCCGCAGGTCGGCATCGTGGATGCAAACAACACGGTGCAACTGCGCTCGGTAAAGATCGGCCGCGATCTCGGCAAAACGCTGGAGATCATCAGCGGCATCGAACCCAATGATCAAGTGATCGCGGCACCTGCCGATTCTTTGACCACCGGCCTCAAGGTTCACATTGCGCAGGCCCAGCAACAGGCAATGCCAGCGCAAGCCAGCGGTGCCAAGAGCGAGGCAAAATAAAACGGCTAGGCTTCTCCTCGTTTTGCGCGCGCGTCGCGAATCAACTCCGCATACGCTACTGAGGGCTGATCGCCCATGTGGTCGGTAATGAGACGGTCGGTGCTTTTGGCATAATCGACGGCAAAGAGGCCGAAACGCGGCGTGTAGCTGCCCCATTCGTAATTGTCGAACAGGGACCAGTGCAGGTAGCCGATCAGTGGGACCTTCTCGTTGCGCATGCGTTCGATTTCGTGGAGGTGCAGTTTTAAGAAACGCGATCTCGTCATCTTGTCGCGGCGGCGGGTGGCGCTGTTGTCGGCCTTGCGACGGAGGGCCATCCCGTTTTCGGCGATGAGGACACGACGCTGGTAATTCTCCGCGTAATGCTGGCAGAAAAAATGCAGACCGCGCGGGAGCACCCGCCAGTCCCACCATTTGCTGGTGATCGAATTCAGCAACCATTCGCGGGTGGACTTGTTCTTGAATTCGTGGTCCCACCACACCGGCAGCCGGAAGGCGTGCGCGGCAAAGGGATCGTAGTAATCCAATCCCACGTAATCGAAATTTCGGGGCCGGGGAGAAGTGTAGAGGGTATCGAGCAGGGTGCCGAAAGCTTCCGGCTTGAAAGCGCGGGCGCCAAACCAGTTGCTCACCCGCTTCATCATCGCACCGAAGTAGTAGGGCAGATCCTTGTGCAGCGGAATGCGGGCCGCAGCGAAGGCGTCCGAGAACGCGTCGTCGCAACCGTGGATGTAATCGCGCAGCGACTTCCGTTCAATCCCCCGCTCCACCGCGCTCATCAAGTCGAGCAGCACCTTGTCGGACCAATAAAGGTCGCTGCAATAATTGTTAAAAGTGACCTGTGGCGGCGCCAGCTTTTCGCGCTCGTAGAAATCGTGAATTGCATTATAGGCCAGCAGGTGCGCCTTGAGGAGATGATTGTAAGCGAGGATGCAATTCGTGAATCCCGAGTGGCCTTTGGCGGGAAACTGCCGCCCGAGATAGGTATTGAGCACCAGCATGTTGGGCTCGTTGATCGTGATGAACCAGTGAATCGGCGCAGTCAGTTGCGGGGTCAGTTTTTCCAGCGTGCGCTGTACATGGGCGGCAAAGAGGTTCGAGGTCTCGCCATTCAACCATGCATCCGGCCCCAACCACGCGGGATGCGTAAAATGATGCAGGGTGACCACTGGCTCCATACCGCGAGCCCGGCAGTCATTTAAAATCGCCGCGTAGTGGGCCAGCGCCCGGTCGTCGAATTCGCCACGCACCGGTTCCAGCCGCGTCCAGTCCAAGCCGAGGCGGAAGGCATTGAGCCCCATTTTCTGGCACTGCTCGAAATCCTCGCCGTAGCGCGACCAAAACTCCACCGCCCTCCCGGTTTTCGTCACGTCACCTTTCTCCTCGGCATGGGCCCAGTTGGTGTGCGGCTGGCCGGGGCCGTTGTAGCCGCCCTCCGCCTGATAGGCCGACGTGGCCACTCCCCATAGGAATGGCGGGGTCTCAGACATCGTCGCGCAGGAGTTTTTCGGGTTGTGGCGCGACCGGCTCACGGGCGGCGGCAGTGGCGATTTCCTTTTGCATCGCCTTGTCGATTTCCATGGGGGGCAATTCATCGGCGAGCAGCGTTTCCACCACCGTCCGGGCTGCATCAAGCCGACCCATCGCAGCGGCCCGGCGGCTCATCTCCGCCAGTCGCACCGGGTCGTCCAGCAGCTTGCCGAGTTTGTAGGGCAGCGTCGTGAATTCGTTGCACTTGATGGCGACCCCCTCTTCGAGCAGATGATCGCTATTGCGTTCCTCCTGCCCCGGGATGGGCGAAATGATGACCATCGGCAATCCACAGGCGAGCGCCTCGGAAGTAGTGAGGCCACCAGGCTTGCCGATGAAGAGCGTGGAGATCTTCATCAGATCGTGCATGCGGTCAGTGAAGCCGAGGATTTTGAAGGCGGGATTTTCACCCACGATGGCCTCCACTCGCTGCTTCGTTTCTTCGCTCTTTCCGCAAACCACGATGGTTTGCACCGGATGCGTCAGTTCCTTCAACCGGGCCACGCAAAGTTCCGTGGGGCTCACGCCCAGCGCTCCTGCCGAAAGCAACAGCACCGGCTTGCGCGGATCGAGCCCGAACTCGGCCATCACCCCCTCGCGATCCACGGGGACCGAAAACGCCGGATCGATGGGAATCCCCGATACAATGACACGCTCGCCCGGCAAGCCGAGGGTTTCCAGATGCACCCGCGTTTCATCGATGGCGACGAAGTAGCGATGGAAGATTTTGGAAAGCCACATCGCATGCATATCCAGATCGGTGACCACGATGGAGTGGTGGGTCGAAATCAACTCCTTCGCCAGGAGATGGGAGATGATACCCGAGGGCATGAAGTGGGTGCAGACGGTGATATGCGGGTCGAACTCGCGAATGAACTTCACCAACGGCATGGTGTTCAGCCGGTCGAGGCGGATGCGCATGGCATCCGTCTTCCAAGGCTCGTCGCTGGTGTTGTAAAACCACCCCAGGAGCGCAGGCGCGGTTTTCACGAGCTGGATGTAGAGCTTCGAGTAGAAGTCGCGGAACAGCTTGTTGGTGTATTGCAACGCGTCGAGATGTTCGACCGCCTCCACCCGCGGATCGGCGGCAAACGTTTTGGCCAGAGCTTCGGCCGCCTTCATGTGACCCGTTCCGGCACTGGCCGAAAGGATGAGCACTCGTTTCCGGTTCATTCGTTAAACATGTTGCTTTGCGAGCTAATCGCAAGCCAGCCCAAAAATGGACGCGCCCTGCTGAAAAGGTATATCCGCAGATTTCGCAGATCTGCGCAGATTTTTAAAAGCCGGCCAATCACGTCGTCATCCCGAGCGAAGCGAAGTCGAGTGGATCCCGTCCAAGTGGTGTGCAATCTCTACCCATTTTTAATCTGCGCTAATCGGCGAAATCTGTGGATGATTCTTGTTCTTTTCGTCTCCAGCGTGTTTTTTGATTTGAGCCCTTCGGTGGAAGTCCGCAAAGTCGGTCCCACTATGTCAAAACCTGTGGTTCTCATCATCCGTGACGGCTGGGGCGTTAATCCGGGAGGCCGCGAGAAGGCGGTCGAGAACGGCGACGCCACCCTGCTCGCCAAGACCCCGTTTCACGATCACCTCTACGCCACCTATCCGCAGGCCCGCCTGAGCGCAAGCGGCATGGATGTGGGCCTGCCGGATGGCCAGATGGGCAACAGCGAAGTCGGTCACCTTAATCTCGGGGCCGGCCGCATCGTTTACCAGGATTTGACCCGGATCAACAAAGCGATCCTCGATGGAGAACTCGCGAAGAATCCCGTCCTCCAGCAGGCTTTTGAAAAGGCGAAGAGCTCCCGCCTCCACTTCATCGGCCTCGTTTCCGATGGCGGCGTGCATTCGCACCAGGATCACCTCATTGCCATCGCCAAGGCGGCGAAAGATGCAGGGGTGGAAGACATCCTCGTGCATGCCATCACCGACGGTCGCGACACCTCGCCCAAGGGCGGCGCGGCTTACCTCGATTATGTGGAAGAAGGGCTCAAGCCCAGCGGGGCGAAGATCGCCACCGTGATCGGCCGCTACTACGCCATGGATCGCGACAAGCGCTGGGACCGCAACAAACTGGCCTGGGATGCCATCGTGCTCGGCAAGGGCGAAGTGCTTTCCATCGACCCGAGCGAGGCGGTGAAGGCGGCTTACGAAAAGGAGCCCCGGGGCGATGAGTTCCTGCTGCCGATGATCTTCTCGCACGCCAACGAACCGCGGATTCGCGATGGAGACGTGATCGTGTGGCTCAACTTCCGCGCCGACCGTGCCCGTCAGCTCACCGAGGCGTTCATGGACCCGGCGTTCAAAAACTTCGACACCGAAGGGAAGCCGAAACTCGCCGGCTACTATACTCTCACAGAGTATAAGGAAAGCTACACCGACTGGGGCGTAAAAGCGATCCTGCAGCCGGCCAGCATGCAGAACCTGCTCGGCGAAGTCGCCTCCAGGGCCGGGCTCAAGCAGCTCCGCGCCGCCGAGACGGAAAAATTCCCGCATGTGACCTTTTTCTTCAACGGCGGCGCGGATACGCCGTTTCCCGGTGAGGATCGTTATCTGGTGCTGAGCCCGAAGACCTACAGCAAGGAGGGCAAGGAAGCTCCCCTGCCCACCTACGACCTCATGCCGCAGATGAGCGCGCCCGACCTCGCCTTCGAGGTGACGCGCCGCCTGGAAAATTACGACCTGGTGATCATCAACTTCGCCAACCCCGACATGGTGGGCCATACCGGCATCGTCGAATCGGGCATTCACGCGGTGGAAACGATTGATCGCGGCGTAAAGATGATCGTAGAACGCACACTTGAACTGGGCGGCCAGCTCCTCATTACCGCCGACCACGGCAACTGCGAGCTGATGCGCAACCCGGATGGCACGCCGAACACCGCGCACACCACCAATCTCGTCCACTTCCTCTACGTTGCCCCCGACACCTCGAAGGCAACCCTGGAAAGCGGCATCCTCGCCGACGTCGCCCCGACCCTGCTGGCTCTGCTCAACGTCGCGCAACCGGCAGAAATGACCGGCAAGAGCCTGGTGCAAACCAAGTAACTAGGATTACAAATTGAATCGCCCCTCCAGTGTGGAAAAACACGCTGCGAGGGGCGAAATCTTTTGACGCCGCATCAAGCGGCAACGGTCAGCTTCCCTTCACTTCGCCAACGAACTCGGCGATCTTCTCCATTGCGACCTTGATCTGCTCCAGACTGGTCGCATAGCAAGCGCGCACGAAGCCTTCGCCACTCGCGCCGAAGGCCGGACCGGGCACCACAGCCACCTTCTTTTCCCTGAGCAGGCGCACGGAAAACTCCTGGCTGGTCAGGCCGGTACTGGTGATATTTGGGAACACATAGAACGAGCCATGCGGCTTGAAGCACGGCAGGCCGATTTCGTTGAAGGCACTCACGATGAAATTACGGCGGCGCTCGTATTCACGGCGCATCATCAACACATCCTTCTCGCCCGAATCCAGTGCTTCGAGCGCGGCATCCTGTGCGGTGATCCCCGCACAGAGGATGGAATACTGGTGAATTTTCATCATCGCCTCGGTAAGTGCCGCGGGTGCACAGGCATAGCCAATGCGGAAACCAGTCATCGCAAAAGCCTTGGAGAACCCGTGCAGGAAGACGCAGCGCTCACGCATGCGCGGCAGCGAGGCAATGGAGACGTGCTCCGCGCCATCGTAGGTAAGCTCGCTGTAAATCTCGTCGGTGAGGACGATGAGATTGTGGCGCTGGCAGAGCGCGGCGATGCGCTGGAGTTCCTCACGCGACTGTGTCGCACCGGTGGGGTTGCACGGGAAGTTGAGCATCAGCACCTTGGACCGGGGTGTGATCTTCTTTTCCAGTTCACGGGCAGTGAGGCGGAAGTTGTCCGCCTCGAAGGTGGGAATCGACACTGCGACGCCATGCGCGAGCACGGCGCTCGGGTTGTAGCTTACGTAGCAGGGCTCGTGATAAAGCACCTCGTCGCCGGGATTGAGCAGCGCACGCAGCGCCAGGTCAATCGCCTCAGAGACGCCGACGGTCACGATCACTTCGCTCTTGGCGTCGTATTTCACGTCGAATTTCTTCTCCACGTATTTGGCGATGGCCTCGCGGAGTTGCGGGGTACCGAGGTTGGAGGTGTAGCCGGTGCGGCCCTGCTCCAGCGAGTAGATGGCGGCCTCGCGAATGCGCCATGGGGTGTCGAAATCCGGCTCGCCGATGCCGAGCGAGATTACGTCGTCCATCGTCTGGACGATTTCGAAAAAATCGCGGATGCCCGAGCGCGGGATGCTGCGCACGTGGCTCGCAATAAGGTCTTGGAGGTTGTTCATTTTTCAGGCGTCACCCGGAGCGATGGGAATTTTTGGAAATATCTTTTGAAAAAATGGGTTCCGAGCCTTTTCCGGCGGCGCCGCGTCTCGCTCGGGATGACAACTTTTTGAACGGGTGCTCCGGGAATCTCGGGAAAATTTTGGCGACTCTAAAGGGGCCGCCCCTGGCGGAAAAAGTGTGCGCCCCTCACGGGGCCACGGCGAGCCGCGCGGCCTTGGCCGGACGCTGGAGCATGGCGCCATTTTCCTTGTAGGCCTTGAGCCGGAAATGGGTCGCGGTGGAAAGCACGCCCTTGATGGTGCTGAGCTTTTCCGCCACAAAACGCGCGACTTCGCGCAGGCTGCCGCCCTCCACCACCACAAGCAGGTCGTAGCCGCCGCTCATCAGGTAGCAGCTTTGTACTTCTTCAAACTTGGCAATCCGGCTCGCCAGCCGGTCGAAGCCGCCACCGCGCTCGGGCGCGATCTTCACTTCGATGAGAGCCGTTACGTCGCCATTGCTGGTCTTTTCCGGATCAAGGATGGCCTGATAACCCAGAATTAACCCCTCGGACTCCAGATCCAGAATGCGTTCCTTGACCTCGTCCTCAGAAACGCTCAACTCCCGCGCGATATCCGCCAGCGGCGTCTGCGCATTCGTCTTTAGAATTTTCAGTAAAGGGTCCATCAGTAATTAAGGGAAAAGGGCTGCCAAGCTAAACCGCGCCCGCCACTTGCGCCAGTGCAAATTTTAAGGGGAGATGATCCGCAGACAGACGCAGATTTGAAAGCAGGACCTGGGTTGCAAGCGGGAACCACACACAACTTGAACGAGATCCGCTCGACTTCGCTGCGCTTCGCTCGGGATGACGGCGTGGTTGGCCAGCTTTTAAAAAGCTACGTCAATCTGCGAATAAACCTACTCCCGCTTTTCCATGGGGAGCGTGAAGCGAAACTCCGCGCCTTTGCCGAGTTCGCTATCGACCGCGACCGTTCCCCCATGCGCTTCCACGATTTGTTTTACAATCGTAAGCCCCAAGCCGGTCCCGTCTTTTTCCGGGTCGCTGGCAAGCTTGTCAAAAACCCGCGGCAGTATTTCTGGCGGGATGCCGGCTCCGTTATCGGCCACGTGGCATACGACCACTCCATCCACCTCGCCCGCGCCCACCACCACCCGACCGTTACCAGCATACTTAAAAGCATTGGCCAGCAGGTTCTGGAACACCTGCGAGAGCAGCCCGGCATCGGCATAGACGACCAGGGAATGGGGAATCTCGTTGATGACCTCCGTGTTTCCCTCGGTCGCCAGCGGGCGCAAATCCAGCACGAGGCGGCGCACCAATGGCCAGAGCTCGAACCAGCGGCATTCGGGCCGGAACGAAGTCCCCAGCGCCAGCGGCTTCACGTTGGCGTCCAGCACCTTGTGCACCAGGGAATCGAGCCGTTGCAGATTGCGCTTCAAGCCCTGGAAAAGGTCTTCCACCTCGCCCGCCATCGCGAGCCCTTTTTCAGCCACCTCGTAGCGCAATTCCTCCACCAACAGGTTGACCGCATTCAACGGCGTGCGCAGATCATGCGCCACAAAAGCCAGATGCTCCTCGGTCTGCTCCCGGCGCATTAACTCCTGCTGCGAGGCAAAGGCCGAGACCGACATCTGTACCGCCTCGTCGATCCGGTGATTGATGATCCGCGCCGGCTCCCCGACGAGATAACGCCCGTGCCGTTCGGCCACCACGATGAACGCCATCCGCAATAAATTGTATTCGGCCACCACCTCGCTGACCTCCAGCCCGTCGTAAAAACGCTGCACTCCGTGGACAGGCGGACTGCCTTTCAAATGCTCGGCCGAGAGGCTGCCTTCCCGTTGCAGGACCAGATCACACACGATCTCCGCGATCACGTCGGGAATGTGGTCAATCAACGTCAAATGATCGAGATTCCGCTCCTTGAGCAGCCGCTCCGCCTGCCGTTTCCACTCGGTGATAATCTCCTGATGCCTCTGCTCATAAACGGCGGCCAAATCCTCGACTGTGCAGAGCTCCGGTAACGACATAAGGGTTTCAGCATCCCATAATTTATTAATTCTGCCAGTTTTTCGCAGAAGGCGGTGAATTAAGCGATCCCTTTCCCCAGCCGTTTATTTCGCTGCCATCGTCACCGCAGCCTGCCGGGTAAGCACAATTTTCTCCGCGTCGAAACGGTCCTTGATTGCCTGCAATAAATCAAACGTCACCGCGCCGTAGTCCGTACTATTCACCCACACCCGCACGGCTATTTCCACGCCGTTCATGCTCAGGTTGGTCACGCCAATCTCCGAGATCGGCGCGGCGTGAATCCGGGAATCGGCCTTTACCAGCTCCTGCAAAGTTGACCGCGCCCGCGCAACATCGCTCTCATAGGAGACAATCAGCGCCAGCTCGATCCGGCGCGTGAGTTCCGAGGAGAAATTGACGATTGCCGCGTTCATGATCGTCGAGTTGGGCAGGAAGACGCGCCGGTTGTCCGAGGTGCGCATGACGGTGAAGAAAATCCCGATCTCCTGCACGGTGCCGATGAAAGCACCCGTCTGGATCGTATCGTCGGCGCGAAACGGACGCAGCATTACGATCAACACGCCCGAGGCAAAGTTGGAGAGCGATCCCTGCAAGGCCAAGCCAATCGCCAGCCCGGCAGCGCCGAGGGCAGTAATGATCGAGGTCGTCGCCACCCCAAGCTGATCGACCGCCGCAACGAGCGTGAAAGTGAGGATCGTCACGTATCCCAGGCTGGAAAGAAACGCCGCAATCGTCCCATCGAGCCGCACCCGCAGCAGCAACCGCCGGAAGACCACGCGCAACAGCTTCGCCCCCCACCAGCCAACGAAGAGAATCAGCACCGCCGAAAGAATGCGCAGGCCGATCGTGAGTCCGTCGCTGAGCAGGAACGCCTTCAGGTCATCGAAGTTGGTAATTTTCTCCATTGTGATCATGGTTGCAAAGAAGCTTTAATCACCCGATTCGCAAACGTGAAGACGTTCGTTCGTAGAAAAGCGGGGGGTGGTTAGGATTCACCGCCAAGTCGCCAAGGGAAGAAAACTAATGGCTGCCCTCCTCTTCACCTTCGTGGCCTTCGTGCTCTTCGTGGTTAAAAGTTTCTCGCCTTGGCGTGAACTCCTGTTGCATTCCCACTCGACAACCCCCTGCCCTCCCGCGAAAGTGCCCGCCGCATGAAAGAAGAAATGATCCTCGTCATCCGCCGCCCGCTGTTGGACCAGCTCGGCTCCTTCCAGGGCCTCAACTTCGAGGTGGACCGTTACCTGCCCGCATTCCTGGCCCGCGAGAACAACTTCTTCATGCCCCGCAGCAGTGCAGAAACGGATCCCACCCACAAGCAGATCATCCCCTACGCCGTGCTCGTTCATGGCGACAAGGTGCTGCACTACGTCCGCGGCAAAAAGGCCGGCGAACAACGCCTCGCTGCCAAGGGCTCGGTCGGCATCGGCGGTCATATGAACGACGGTGATGAAGGACTATTCGCACTGGATCGCGACGCCTACCTCGCCGGGGTGGACCGCGAGATCAATGAGGAACTCCAACTCAACACCCCCTACACCCAGCACATCGTAGCCCTGCTCAACGACGACTCCAACGAAGTCGGCAAAGTCCACCTCGGCGTCGTCCACGTCTTCCGCCTCGAAACCGACGCCGTGGAAAAGCGCGAGCAGATGATCACCCAGCTCGGATTCCTCACCCGCGAAGAACTCCTCACCCGCCGCGAAAACCTGGAAACGTGGTCGCAGTTCATCGTGGATCACCTGGACACGCTGCTGGCGGCGACGAAGTAAGCCGATACAAAGATTGGCGGGCTTGTGCCGCCAATTCGATGGCGATCCCTACTTATATTTCTCCCGCTCTTTAGCAAGAGCGCGCAGGTTCTGCATAAGATTCGTCCCGCTGCCCGGGTCTTCAATATTGATGAAATACCAGGACTTGTCCGGGCGTTCCTTCAAGACCGCCACGATTTCCGGCCTCGCCTCTTTCTTGCCTTCGCAAATCGCAAAGACTTCCACTTTCCACACTCCGTTCGCCTCGCTGGTCTTGCCGCCGACGACATATTTGTCACAAGGGTCCTGGGTATTGAGAAAGGCATCGTAATCCAGACCGACCAATTCCCCGGCCTTCGCATTCGCCTCCATGTCCTTCTCCAGCGCCTGCGCCAGCTCGGGAGCAAAATCCGCCTTCCGTTGCTTCAGCGCCACCGCCTCCGGCTCCCCTTTGCTGCGCGCGGACATCGTTACATACCAGTTGTAAAACTGCTGGACGAATTCCCGGACGGCCGCAGCGCTCGCAGCTGGTTCAGCCTGGGCAGGATTCAGCATCATTGCCAGCCAAACGAGCAGACTGGCTACCAGCACTGCCCCGCTTCGCGCTCCAAGTTTCGAAACCATGAAGCGATGATTTCCGATCCGAGGAGAAACCGCAAGATCGAAAGGAACTTCACCCTATTCGTCACGATCTGCCCCCCCGACCCTCCGAACGGTCGCCAAGATACAGGCGATAAACCGCCCAGATCATCAGCGGCTGCAAAGGCAGGCGGGCCCAAAGAATCCACTGCGGCAGGCTCACTCCCGGCCACCCATTAAGCGCGACGTTCAGATTTGCGGGAAACACCGCGAGCAAAAGCGCAATCAACCCCCATGCCGCAAGGCGTTTGACCGGTGGCAGCAACACGCCAAGCCCGCCCAGCATCTCCGCCACCCCGCTGATCCATACAAGTTCCAGCGGCCAGGGCAAGTAAGCCGGCATCATCGAAAGGTAGGGCGCGGGATGAAGAAAATGATTCGCCCCGGCAATCATGAAAAACAACGCGATCACGCCTCCCCACCCACGAGGATTTCGACTCACAAAGTCCCCGCTTCGATTTATTCAAGATAAAGGAATTCGGGCGCCTTGACGCCGGCCTCGGCTCGGATTTTGACCAGTTCGGGCGACTCGAAAAAGCGCCGTGCATCCGCAATCGACGTCCAGACCGAGAAATGAACAATCCGGTTGGGATCGTTCTCGTATTTCAGCACCTGATAGGAGCGCTCACCCGCGTCTTTTCGAATGCCAGCGGCGCTGTCGAAAACCTTCTTCCAAACAGGATAGTCCGCGACCTCGTGGATGATCAGAACGTGTTGCATTCGTGGATAATTATCCGAACCACGCAGCAGCGTCTAATGCCAAACGCCAGTCAAGATTGAAAGGGGTTGAAAATCATAGTTTCTGCAGTCATCGGGTAATGATGTTCACCTGGCAGCGATGGCACCGCGGCTTCGTGGATTGAAAAATCGGCTCCTGGCAATAAGGACAGTGATCCGCCGCGAGTGGCACGACGTTCTTCTTCGCCTCCCAATAGGCTTTCGGGTTCTGGCGTGCAATCAGCCAGCCAAGCCCTCCGATGATACCGCTGCCGATGATGATTTCGTGCCAGCCTGAATCGGCGGCCGTTCCATCCACGACAAAGATAATCCCGCTCAACAGGAGAAATACTCCGAACAACACGCCCGCGATGAGGATCCCTGGCTGACTTGGCCGTTTGACATCCGTCTCCGTCCGGCATGCGGTGCAAAACCAACGAGTAACAAGTCCCAATGGCAGCACTGGAATCCAAAAAAGATGCATCACCCGCACAGAGCGAAATCCTTCGGAAGTATGAGGAAAAAATATCCCCGGATCCGCTTCGCACCTTTGTGTGCCTGCGATGATTTGCCCATCCTATAGACATCCATTTTTCACCCAACCACTACATATTGTGCTTGCCGTTCCGCCTTACCCCGGGCATGGTTTGCGGGAAATGGGGCTCAATTTCCGAAAAAATTGGGGTCCGGACCAGCCAATTTTAACACCACAAGGAGCTAGCTGCCATGTACTTACAATCCCTGGAAATCTTCGGTTTCAAATCGTTTGCGGCCAAGACGCGGCTGGATTTTCATCCGGGCGTGACGGCGATCGTGGGGCCCAATGGGTGCGGGAAGTCGAATGTGCTCGATTCCATCCGCTGGGTGCTGGGTGAGCAGTCGGCCAAGGCGCTGCGCGGCGGGGAGATGTCGGATGTCATTTTCAGCGGCACGGATTCACGTCCGGCGCTGGGCATGGCGGAGGTGTCGCTGACCTTTGCGGATTGCGAGAAGGAACTCGGCACGGAATACAACGAGGTGTGCATCACCCGCCGGGTCTTCCGTGACGGGTCGTCAGAGTATTTGCTGAACAAAGTGCCGTGCCGGTTGCGCGACATTCACCAGATGTTCATGGATACGGGCATCGGGCGGAGCGCCTACTCGATCATGGAACAGGGCAAGATCGACTCGATCCTGTCGTCGAGGCCGGAGGAGCGCCGCGCGATTTTCGAAGAGGCGGCGGGGATCACCAAATTCAAGTCCCAGAAGAAGGAAGCTTTGCGTAAACTGGAAGCAACTGAGGCCAACTTGCTGCGCGCGGGCGACATCATCAAGGAAGTGAAGCGGCAGATCGGATCGCTGCAACGCCAGGCGGGCAAGGCACGCCGCTACCAGGCCCTGCTCAACGACGTGCGCGTGCTCGATTTGCACCAGAGCTACCGCCAGCACGGCCAGCTCACGGGCCAGCTCACCTCGGTAAATGAAAATGCCGAGCGGCTGCGCGTGGATCAGGAATTGCGCGAACGCGCGGTGATCGAGCAGGAGCAGGCGGTGGCCGAGCAGCGGCTGGAGCTGGAGCTGATGGAGGAACGCCTCACCGCCGCGCGCCAAAACGTGAACGAACTGCGCAACCGCATCTCGCAGGGCGAGAACAAGCTGGGCTTCAACGAAGAGCGCCGGGCGGAATTTGCCGAACTGGTGCAGCGCTACGAGCGCGACATTGCGGCCGGCGAGGAAAAGCTGGGCGTGCAGCAGACGCAAATCGAGAGCACGGACCTGGAGCTGGAGACGATCCAGCTGAGTCTCGCCGAGGAATCGCGGCTGCTGGAAGAAAAGCAATCTGCCGGGCAGGCAATGATCGCCGAGCGCAGCGAGGCCGAGCGCGAGTATCACGAGATTTTTGGCCGGATCACCCGCATCGAGGGGCGACTCTCGACGCTGCGGAGCGACATTGCGAACGCGATCAGCGGCCGTGACGGCGCGGAAGCCCGCCTGGGCATCCTGAGCGAGGAACTGGAGAAGCTCGGCGGCCTGGCCGAAACGCTCACCGTGCAGCAGGGCGAACTGATGGCGCAACTCCAGCAGGCGCAGCGCGAGCAGGAGTCGCATCAGGCCGCGGCCACGGCGGCGGAACAGGAGTTGCGCGCGATGCAGGCGCAACTGGCGGAACTGGATCGCGAGCTGAACCTCACCAATCGCGCGCTGGCCGAAAAGGAATCCAAGTTGGACGCCCTCAAGCAACTCAACGCCGATGGCGAAGGCTTCAGCGAAGGCACCCAGGCGGTATTGAAGGGCCTCGACAACGCCCCATTTTTCCAGCCCGCGATTGCCGGAGCGCTCGCCCAGTTCATCGAGGTGGAGAGCGAATGGATCACCGCGATCGAAGGCGCGCTCGGCGCGAATTTGCAGGCCGTGGTGATGAAGGACGCGATGGTCGCCGAGGTCGTGATCAAGACCCTGGCAGCAAAACAATTTGGCCGCGCGGCGCTGGCGTTGCGCGACTTTGACGGACATCAGGCACTGATCAACGGTTCGGTGCCCGAGGGTGCGCTCGCCTGGGCGGCGGACCGGGTGAAATGCGGCGCGGAAGTGGAGCCGCTGGTGCAGCGGCTGCTCGGGGGCGTGGCCATCGTGGCGGATATCGAAACGGCCTTCCGCCTGCAAGTGGCGAATCCCGGCGTGCGCCTGTGGGTCACCCAGGGCGGCGAATTGCTCGGCGCGGACGGCATCGCCAGCGGCGGCAAAGCGCGCGATACAGGAAGCTCGGTGCTCCAGCGCAAGACACAGATCGCCACGCTGGCCGGGGAAGCGCAAACCCTGCGCACGAAACAGGAAGAACTCAGCACCCGCCGCGCGGAAACTGCCGGGGCGATCGAGTCCGTGCAGGCCCGCCTGCATGAGGCCCGCGAGGAGACGCAAACCATCCAGATGCAGGTCTCGCAACTGCGCGGCCAGACCGCTTCCATCGAGAAGGAAGCAACCGAAGCCCGCAAGCGCCAGGAAACGATTGGCTGGGAACGCGAGACGGTCGAAAAGCGGCACCAGGAAGCGATGACCCGGCTGGGCGACCTGGAGCAGGAGGCGTATCAATCCGCCTCGGAGATTTCCGATTTGCAGGCGCAGCAGGCATCGTATCAGGCCCAGCTCGCCGCGCTCCGCGAGACGGAGAATGAGTTGAACCTTGAGTTGAACGAACTGCGCGTGCGGGTCGCCACCGAGCGCCAGCGCCATCAATCGCTGCAAAACCAGCGCCAGCCGATGGCCGCGCGGCTGGCCGAGTTGCGCGAGATGATCAACCAGCGCCACCGCGACATTGAGAGCTACCAGAGCCGTTCGGTGGCCTTGCTCGAAGATTCGCAGAACATCGAGGCCGGCATTTCCCAGGCTCGCGGACGTCTCGGCGAGGCCGAGCAGGAAGTGGAAGTGCTGGTCGGCGAGCGCTCCCAGATGATGGCGGGCGTGGATTCCATGGAAAGCTCCCTGCGCGAGACGCGCCATCTGCTCAGCCAGTGCCACGAGCAGCGCGGGCAGATGGAGGTGAAAGCCTCGCAACTCAACATGCGGATCGAAAATCTCACCGGACACGTCCAGCGTCGCTATCAGTTCGACATCCGCGAGCTGGTGCCCGATCTGGAAGCCGTGCGGGCGGCCCTCGCCGTGCAGGCCAAGCGCCAGCGCGCCAGCGAGGAAAGCAGCGAGACCACGGCCAGCGTCGAGGGCACGCCGGTCGAAGCTGCTGTCGCCACCGAAAACGTGGAAGCCGTGGCCGAACCATCGGTCGAGCCGGTGAATGAAGCCGCGCCTGAAATCGACTGGAACCGCGTGGAAGCGCTCGTGCATGAAATGACCCAGCGCCTCGACAGCATGGGCCCGGTGAACCTCGACGCGATCCAGGAATACGACGAACTGGAGCAGCGCCACACCTTCCTCGAAACGCAGCTGATGGATCTCGAGAACTCGAAGACCGAGCTGCTCGACGTGATCGCGAAGATCAACCAGACCACCCGCAAGCTCTTCGCCGAGACCTTCGAAAAGGTGCGCGTGAACTTCCAGGAAATGTTCACCGAACTCTTCGGCGGCGGCAAAGCGAACCTCGTGCTGCTCGACGAAAGCGATCCGCTGGAGAGCGGCATTGAGATCATCGCGAAGCCTCCGGGCAAGCAGCTCCAGTCGATCACCCTGCTCTCGGGCGGTGAAAAGACAATGACCGCGGTGGCCCTGCTCTTCTCGATCTATATGGTGAAACCCTCGCCCTTCTGCGTGCTGGACGAAATGGACGCCCCGCTCGACGAGTCGAACATCAACCGCTTCATCAAGATCCTCGACCGCTTCGTGAACCAGAGCCAGTTCGTGGTCATCACCCACAACAAACGGACGATCGCCAAGGCTGACATGCTCTATGGCGTGACCATGGAAGAGCATGGCGTGAGCAAGCTGGTGGGGGTCAAATTCTCCAAGCGCGAAGCCTCGCATGAGAACAAAGACATCATCGGCACCGCAAACCCGGATGCCGCGCCGGTTCCGAGCGTGGCCGAAACCTTCGGCAAGAGCGGCGACCTCCACAGCGAGCGATTGCAGCAGGCGTGAGGCAGTGAGGAATTGATCGACCTGAGCACCAAGATGGGGAAAAGGAGTAACTGCAAGCGCGGGAGGGCGAGACTGAGTCTCGCAAATCATTGCGTGCCCAGACAGAGTCTGGGCACGAGGAATGCGGTGGGGGTCCGCTAAAACCGCCAAACGCGCGAAAGGTGCTCCCTCTTTTTGCGTTTTTGGTGTATTTCGCGGACCAAAAAAGGCGAGTAATGCCCCCTTTTTCGTTGGATGGATGATATTTCCCCCCTGAGCTTTCGCATTTTTGAGCACGGAAACGGGTTTGGGCATGGCCTATGCTTAATAAAAATCACTCTGGCGAAAGTTGACGTTCTTCTCTGTGAATGCGGAATTTGCGGCGACCCCACCCGGTGTTAATTTTGAGAAAATGAGCAGCCCAGCCCCAACGACTCTTGAAAAAGCCCCAGCAGAGATGCCCGGAAAATGCCGCGTCGTCCTGATCGCCGAGGACGAGGAGCCGGTGCGGATGCTCGTTCGTGAGATTTTGGAGCGGAGCGGGTTCACCGTATTGGAGGCCGCCAACGGCGTCGAGGCCCTGCAAATCTGGCGTCAAAACTCCGAAAAAATTTCCCTTCTGCTCACCGACATGGTGATGCCCGGCGGCGTTTCCGGTCGTCAACTGGCCGAAACGATCCTCCTGCAAATGCCCAGCCTGCCGGTCATCTACACCAGTGGCTACAGCACCGAGCTTTTCGGTGGCGGCATGAATTTACACGAGGGCGTCAATTACCTGCCCAAGCCCTACCGCTCAACGGCGCTGACGGAAATCGTCTCGGCAGCCCTTCGCTCGAAGGAAAAATAGAGCGGGGATAATTTCACCGCCAAGTCGCCAAGGAAGAGGAGCTACTTATGAAAGTCGCTCCAAGACAATAGCAAGTGAATTGGCGAACACGATCTGGCACAGCTTCCGCAAGCACGCCGCTTTGCTCTTTTTGGCGACTTCCCGTCTTGGCGGTTAATGCCTTAGGAAGCTTCGACTTTCTTCGCCTGCTCTTTTTTGAGCGAGTCGAGGATGAAGAGGACGGCGGCAATGCAGATGCAACTGTCGGCCACGTTGAAAGCTGGCCAGGGATTGGCAAAAGGCACGTGGAGATCGAACAACAGGAAATCCACCACGTAGTGATGGACGATGCGGTCGAGCAGATTGCCCGCGATGCCGGAGAGCAGCAGACCGGCAGCCGTTTTCGAGACGGCACCGTGGAATTTCCCTTTCCAAGCCAGCGTGCAGACCACGATTACAGCCACCGACGCAAGCACGAGAAATGCCCCGTTCTGGTTCGTAAAGGCACTGAAAGCGGCACCGGTATTGTGCAAATGCACCAGCGAGAAAAAGCCGGGAATCACCGGCACCTCGCTCTCGTAGGGAATGCGGGTGAGCACCCACCATTTGGTAAGTTGGTCCACCGCAAAGAGCGGCACGGCAATGGCAAGGAGCGACTTCACCGGGCGGCAATGACGGATTCGCAACGGTCGCAGAGCTCAGGCTGCGCGGCGCTTTTGCCCACGGTGGAACGATGGCGCCAGCAGCGCTGGCACTTGCCATTCGCGGTGCGGCCGACGGTGACGGCGGTACCATCCGTGAACTGGAGTTCGCTGACGATGAGGAGTTCTTCCAATTCGTCGGCGTGCGTCTTCCAGTAATCGGAGACCGCGGTCTCCCCTGCCCCGGCTGGAAGTTGGACCGCTGCTTCGAGCGAACTGCCAATCAGCTTTTCCTGGCGCTTCACCTCAATCTCGCGGCTGGCGAGCGAACGCAGGTTGAGCGCTTCGTTGAGCAGTTGGACGGCGACTTCGTCGGTGTTGCCATCCACGACCGACGGAAACAATTCCAGATGCACGGATTCCTTGCGACCAAGGAACTGCCACGCTTCATCCGCCGTGAAGGCAAGAATCGGCGAGAGCAACTTCACCAGGGCATCGGAGACGGCGGCCATGACCGTCTGCGTGGCGCGGCGGCGGGGCGAGGTGATGGCATCGCAGTAGAGGCGGTCCTTCGTGATGTCCACGTAGAGCGAGCTTACCTCGACGGTGACGAACTGGTTGAGCGTCTGGAACACGCGGCGGAAGTCGTAGGCTTCGTAGGCGCTGCGGCAGGTGGCAATGACCTCGTTCACGCGGGAGAGCATCCAGCGATCGAGCACGGTGGCCCCGGCCATCGAGGCATCGGCGGGCGTAAAGTCGGAAAGGTTGGCGAGCAGAATGCGCAGGATGTTGCGGAAGCTGCGATAGGCGTCGGCGAGGCCCTTGAAGCTTTCCTCGCTGAAGGGCACCTCATTGGTGAACTCCACGCTGGAAGCCCAGAGGCGCACGATGTCGGCACCATACTTGTTGATGAAGTGCATCGCGTCCATCGGCTTCGTGTAGGTGCCCTGGGCGGATTTCGAAACCTTCTTGCGCGTGTCCTTGTCCACGACGAAGCCGTGGGTGATCACGCTCTTGTATGGTGCTTCGCCGGTGATGGCGATGCTGGTCATGAGTGAGGACTGGAACCAGCCGCGATGCTGGTCGGTGGCTTCGATGTAAACATCGGCCTTGCCCGCTTCCTTGAGCGCGGGATGCTTTGCCACCACGGCTTGATGCGAGACGCCGGAGTCGATCCACACGTCGAGTGTGTCATTACGGCGGGTCGTCCCGGCGGGCAGTGAAAGCGCCTGCGCCCACCATGCGTCGTCGTGCTCGAACCACACGTTGGTTCCTTCTTTCTCTACAATATCGGCGACCTGGCGGACGATGGCAGCGTCGATGACCGGCTGTCCCTTTGCGTCGTAGAAAACCGGCAGCGGCACGCCCCAGGTGCGCTGGCGCGAGATGCACCAGTCGGGCCGCGACTCCACGGTGCCGTAAATGCGGTTGCGGCCCCAGGCGGGGATCCAAGTGGTGTCGTCGATAGCCTTGAGCGCACCGGCGCGGATCTTGTCCACGTTGATGAAGAATTGCTCGACGGCGCGGAAGACGATCGGGGTCTTCGAGCGCCAGCAGTGGGGATAGCTGTGGAGATATTTTTGCTCGCCGAGCAGCGCCTTGATCTCCCGCAGATGCGCGACCACGTCGGCATTGGCATCGAAAACGTATTTGCCGGTCCAGGCGGGCATGCCGGCTTCCTCGGTAAGCTTGCCGGCATCGTCCACCGGGGAGAGGATCGGCAGCCCGTGTTGTTTACCAGCGAGATAGTCTTCCGCACCGTGACCGGGTGCGATGTGCACCTGGCCGGTGCCGGTATCCATCGTCACAAAGTCGGCAGTAATGACGCGCGACTTGCGATCGAGAAACGGGTGTTGGGCTTCGAGGCCGGCGAGTTCCTCCCCAAGCACGGTGGCGACTTCGCCATAGACCTGCAATTCCGCTTCCTTCGCGAAATTTTCGAGCAACGGACGGGCCACAAAAAAGTCCTCCGCCCAGCCGTCACGGCCGAGCGTGACCAGCACGTATTCCTGCTTTGCAGAAACGGCAATGGCGACGTTTGCCGGCAGGGTCCAAGGGGTGGTGGTCCAGATGACCAGGTTCGCCTTTCCGGCGAGCGGGCCGGTCGTCAGCGGGAATTTCACATAGATCGCGGGATCGGTGCGGTCGGCATATTCCACCTCGGCCTCGGCGAGCGCGGTCTGTGCGCCGGTGCTCCAATAGACAGGCTTCTTCGACTGATAAACGAGGCCCTTTTCCACGAAGGTGGCAAACGAGCGGATGATCTCCGCCTCGTAGCCGGGATCAAGCGTGAGATAGGGATTTTGCCAGTCGCCGAAGACACCGAGCCGCTTGAACTGCTCGCGCTGGATGCCGATGTAGTTGCAGGCGTATTCCTCGGAACGCTTGCGGACTTCCAGGGGCGAGAGACCGCGCGATTCCTTCACCACCTTGAACTCGATCGGCAGCCCGTGGCAGTCCCAACCGGGAATAAACGGCGCGCGATAGCCGAGCATGGAGCGGGATTTGACGATGATATCCTTGAGCACCTTGTTGAGCGCCGTGCCCATGTGGACGTCCCCATTGGCGAACGGAGGACCATCATGCAGGACGAAAAGCGGGGCCCCGGCGCGGGCGGCCTGGATACGCTCGTAAAGGCCGCTTTGGTCCCAGGCGGCGAGGCGCTGTGGCTCACGGGTCACCAGATCGGCTTTCATGGGAAAGTCCGTCTTTGGCAGGTTCAACGTATCTTTGTAATTCTGGCTCATTTGCGGGAGTGCGGAAGCTATCAGCCGATGGAGGGCGGGTCAATGGGGAGTGTATTTCACCACGAAGGCACGAAGGAAAGGCAAAATCAGACCAGGGGTTATCCGCAGATTAATGCAGCTTAAAAAAGAGGGGTGACGATTGCAGCTGGTGCTTACCGGCCACTAGAACGGGATCCGCTCGACTTCGCTACGCTGCGCTCGGGATGACGGCGTGGTGGGCCGTTTAAAAAATCTGCGGTAATCTGCGAAACCGAGCGAAGCGAGATAATGCCATCAATATTTTTTCAAAAAAATGGCGTAATCTACGGACAAACGCCGCGCTGGCCGCAGTTCATTTTAGAGCCAGCGCTTGCGCTTGACGAAGACAACCATGCAAATCGCCAGGGCGGCCATGACCCCCAGCAGGACGAAGTAGCCGTACTTCGTATGCAGTTCGGGCATGTTTTCGAAATTCATCCCATAAAGCCCGACCAGAAAGGTCAGCGGGATGAAGATGGCGGAAATGACCGTGAGCACGCGCATGATTTCATTCGTGCGGAGGCCGACGCTGGAGAGGTAGAGATCCATCAACCCGGTCGCGAGATCGCGGTAGCCCTCGATGATGTCCATGATCTGGATCGTGTGATCGTAGCAGTCGCGCAGGAAGGGCTTGTTGCGCTCCTCGACCATGCCGGTGACGTCGCGATTGAGCGCGCCCAGGACTTCGCGTTGAGGCCAGGCGGCGCGGCGCAGCTTGAGCAGATAGCGCTTCAACCCATGCAGGCGGGAAACGCATTCCTTCGAGGGATGGTCGAGCATGATTTCCTCCAGCTCTTCGATGGTGTCGCCGATGTATTCGAGCACCGGAAAAAAGTGATCCACCGTGGCATCCAGCAGCGCGTAGGCGAGGTAATCATGCCCCCGCTGGCGGGCATACCCGGTTCCCGCCCGCAACCGCTTGCGGATGGGATCAAAGACATCGCGTGTCTCCTCTTCCTGAATGGTAATGAGGACGTTTTTCTTGAGGAACACGCTCATCTGTTCCACTTCGAGACATTCGTTCGAGCAAAACACCATCTGCATCACGATGAAAAAATGGTCGTCGTATTCCTCCAGCTTCGGGCGCTGCCCCACATTCAGCGTGTCCTCCAGTGCGAGCGGATGGAGGTGAAAATGACTGCCCAGCTTCTTGAGCATCTCGATGTCCCCCAGCCCGTCGATGTTGATCCAACTCACCTTGCCATTGTCGCGACAGCCAAAAAGGTCCTCAACCTTCTCCACCAGCCGCTCGTCGAAGGTGTTTTCATCGTATTCAATGAGGGTAATCACCGGTTTTTTCGCCACGTGACCCTCCGGCAATTCCAATGTGGCCGGGGCGGTCCCTGGAGCATGAGAGCGAATTTTGAACATCTCGACCGCCAGTGGAGCAGATTCCCCCGCAATCCGCGAAAGAAAAAATCATGGAGGAGGAGGCCTACAGATTTACGCAGATGACGCAGATGAAAAGATAGGCGGAGATTGCAGTTGATGCTTACCGGCCACTCGGATGGGATCCCTCGACTGCGCTGCGCTAGGGATGACGGCGTGGTGAGGTGCTTTTGAAATCTGCGGATAATTTCTTCCCGTTTTTTCTGCCTTGATTAAAGAGAATCCCGACAACATCCGGCCCGCTCTGTGCTATCGTATGAAATAGTGAATCCCATCCCCAGCCCGCCGATGGGAAGTGTTACTTTGAAAAGCGAGCCTTCCATTCTTATCCCTGATCATGCGCCGGTGATGATTTTACCGAACGCGCTCCTTTTCCCCAACGCGCTGCTGCCGCTTTACATTTTTGAAGAACGTTACCGCCGGATGCTCGCCTGGTGCCTGCAAAATGACCGCATGTTCTGCATCGCGCTGCTGCGGCCGGGGCGCACCGACGCCCGCGACGAAAGCGACTTTTTCCATACGGCCGGGATCGGCCTCATCCGCGCCTGCGTGGGCAATCCCGACGGAACTTCGCACCTGATTCTGCAAGGGTTGCAGCGGGTTCACTTCACCAGTTTTTCGCAAAAGAGCCCCTTTCGAATTGCCCGGCTGGAGCCTGTAACGACGCAACCGGCCGACGAGGTGGAGGCTGGTGAGTTCGTGCATGAGATTCTCGATCTCTGCGAGCGGCTGAAGGACAAGGGCGTGGACATCCCCGGCCCATTGCAACATCACCTTACGCAACTGGCCGATCCCGACGTGCTCTCCGACGTGGTGACGAATGCCTTCGTTCGCGATCCGTTTCAGCGCCAGCATTTGCTGGAAAATCCGGTGGTGAGCGATCGCCTGCGGATGCTGGTGGATATTTTGCGGGAGGAGGCCGGGTAGCACGGAATGCACGAGACAGCGTCGCCATTGCCTTCTCCGGCTGGAATGGATTTGAGAGCAAGCGTTGCGCAAAAAGCGCGTGAACTCGGCTTTAACGAATGCCGTTTCACCGTCGCGGCACCGCCCCGGCATGCCCGCGAGTTTCGTGAATGGCTGGAAGCGGGCAAGGCCGGCGAAATGGCGTGGCTGGAACGCAATGCGGATCGCCGGACCGATCCGCAACTCGTCCTGCCGGGGGTAAAGACGTTCATCGTGCTGGCTATGACCTACTGGCAGGGAAACTCCGCCCCCGAGCCCACTCCGGAAACCGGCCGCATTGCCCGCTACGCCTGGGGCGACGATTACCACGATCTCATCGAAAAACGGCTGCGCGCGCTCGATGATTATCTGATCGCGCTGGGTGGCGTGCAAAAGCGCTATGTGGATACCGGCCCTGTGCTGGAGCGTGATCACGCCGCCGTCGCCGGCCTCGGCTGGCAGGGCAAAAGCACGATGCTCATCTCGCGCCAGCTTGGCACCTGGTTCTTCCTCGCGGAAATCCTCACCACCCTCGAAATCGCCCCCGACAACCCCGCGCATGACCATTGTGGCAGTTGCACCCGCTGCATCACCGCCTGCCCCACCGGAGCCATCACCGCCCCGCACCAGCTCGATGCCCGGCGTTGCGTGAGCTATCTCACCATCGAGCATCCGGGGCCCATTCCCGAGGAATATCGCAGCCAGATTGGCGACCGTATTTATGGCTGCGACGACTGCCTCGCGGCCTGCCCCTGGAATCGCTTTGCGCAGGTATCGCAGGAAAGCACCTTCGCCGCGCGCGACTTCGTCAATCGCTACCAGCTCCGCGACTACCTTGCGCTGGATGACGAGCAGTTCCGCACCCTCTTCCGCAAGAGCCCGATCAAGCGCATCAAACGCCCCCGTTTCCTGCGCAATGTCTGCGTGGTCCTCGGCAACGTTGGCACGCCAGAAGACCTCGCGGCATTGCAGCAGGCGGCCGCCGATCCCCACCCGCTCATCGCCGACCATGCCCGCTGGGCCATTACGCAAATTATCTCGCGTAATGCCGCGGGAGCCTGTACCATTCATGGTTGAAATACCCCCCGGTATTTTCCAATCCGTTCGGTTTCGGCTGTAAAACACCTTTTAACCCTGGAAACACTCTATGAACGAGGGAAAACTGACCACCCATGAAAAGGCGCTGAAGATCAATCTCGACCCCCGGCGCTACGGCACTTTCGCCGAAATCGGGGCGGGACAGGAAGTGGCCCGCTGGTTCTTCCGCGTCGGCGGCGGCGCGGGCACGATTGCCAAAAGCATGTCCGCCTACGACATGCTGGTAAGCGATGCCATTTACGGCCCGTCCGACCGCTATGTCTCCCGGCACCGCCTGCAAAGCATGCTCGACCACGAGCACAAGCTCAACCTTGAGCGCCTGCAAGAACGCCGCAGCCACAACACCACCTTCTTCGCCTTTGCCGACACGGTGGCCGCCCGCAGCTTCAAAGGGGGCAACGAATGCCACGGCTGGATGGGCGTCAAATTCCAGGCCCATCCCCGCGACGAGGACAGCCAGGTGATCATCCACGTCCGGATGCTCGACAACGAAAATGCGCTCCAGCAGGAAGCGCTCGGCATTGTGGGCGTAAACCTGCTCTACGCCGCGTTCTTCCTCCATCACGAGCCGGAGCAGATGATCGAGTCGCTGCTCGACAATCTGACCACCAACCGCATCGAGGTGGATATGATCGAGTTTTCCGGCATCGAATTCCGGCGTGTGGACAACCGGCTCATGAGCCTCAAGCTGGTGCAGATCGGCCTGAGCGACGCGGCACTTTTCTCCGCCAACGGCTCGGTGCTCCAGCCCTCGGAAGTGCTGCACAAAAAGCCGATCCTCGTGGAGCGTGGCAGCTTCCGCCCGGTCTGCCATGTGAACCTCGACATGCTCGAAGCCGCCCGCCAGAAGTTTCAGGAGGATCTCGGCCCGGATTCGCCACCGATCGTGCAGCTCATGGAAATCACCATGAACAACCTCATGGCCACCGGGCAGATTGATTATCAGGACTTCCTCGCCCGCGCGGACGTGATGGCCGCCTGCGGGATGACGGTGCTGGTCTCGAATTATTTCCAATATTACCGGCTCGCCGCCTACCTCTCGCGTTACTCGAAAATGAAGATCGCCATCACCATGGGCATCCCCAGTCTGCGCGATCTTTTCGAAGAAAAATACTACACCGACCTCGAGGGCGGCATTCTCGAGTCGCTGGGCCGGTTGTTTAAAAATGATTTAAAACTCTACATTTACCCCTTGAAAGACATGGCCACCGGAAACCTGACCAAGGTGGACAATCTGGAGATCCCTCCCGACCTGCGCCCCCTCTACACCTATCTCCGAAACAAAAACTACATCCACCAGCTCGAGAACTATCGGGAGGAATATCTCGGTGTTTTTTCGCGCGACATTCTCCGCAAAATCGGCAAAGGCGACCCCACCTGGGAGGAAGGCGTGCCTCCAGCCGTAGCCGAGGTCATCAAGAAAAACGGCTTCTTCGGCTACCATCGCAGTGCCGTGCTGGTGTGAGATAACCTCGCTTCGTCGTTTACCCGAAGCGGAAAGATCAGTTCAGGCCCACGTGCGTGTCCACGCAGTGGACGATCGTCTCCAAGCTGACCGGCTTCGCGATGAAGGGGTAGCCATTGATGTGCTTCCCCTCCTCCTCTTCCTTCTTCGAAGCGATGGCGGTGAGGAAAATGAGTGGAACGCTGCTCAGCGCGGGATCGGTCTTGATTTCCTTGGCCACATCGCCCCCGTCCATCTCCGGCATCACGATATCGAGGAAAATAATGTCGGGCTTAAATTCCTGGGCGGCTTGGAGGGCCTTGAGGCCGTTGTTTTCCTCGCGAACGAGAAATTTCCCGGTGCCTTCAAGCGTGAGCTTGATCAGGCGGGTAAAGCCGGGTTCATCATCAATGATCAGGATGCGTCGTTGCATAAAATGGTGGGCGTTGGGGGAAGTTTCAAAAACTATACTCTAAAAGTAAGGATCGCACGTGTGCCACCTTCTGGACGATTGGTAATTTGGATCAAGCCGCCATGCAGGTCCATGATCGAGCGCGCAACCGTCAACCCCAGCCCAGTCCCTTTACCCGTGGGCTTGGTGGTGAAAAATGGATCGAAGATTTTCGGCAGCTTGTCCGAAGGAATCCCGGGGCCGGAATCCTCCACGATCACCGTCGCGATCTCGTCTCCCGCCCGGAAAGATTCACTGCGCGCGTCGCCAATATTGGCCCCTACGCCGGTGATCTGGTCCAGCTTCGTTGAAACCGAGAGCATTCCCCCCTCCGGCATGGCCTGGAGGGAATTGGTAAAGAGATTGATGAGCACCTGTCCAATCTTCGTCCGGTCGAACTTGATGGGCGGCAAATCGGGAGCCAGGGACTTACGGATCTCGTGCTTGCTCACATCCACCTCCCCCCGAACCAGATGCAGCGACTCTTCCACAACCTGGTTCAGACTTTCCTCGCTGGCCTCCAGTCGCTTTGGCACCGAGAAGTCGAGCAGCCCGCGGATCACGTTGTCGGCCCGCTTGGTGGCGTCGGACATATCACCCAGCACACTGATGATCTGCTCACCCAGCGGCGGCTTCTGGTCCCTGAGATACGCGATACCCATCATGATGATGGCGAGCGGGTTCTTCACCTCATGGGCTACGCCGGCGGCAAGACGCCCGATCGTCTTCATCTTCTCCGCCTCGATCAACTGAAGCTGCACGGAATGCAATTCCTCGTGCGCGGACTTCAGTTCGTTGAGCGTATGGCGCAGGTTGGCATTCGCCTCGACCAATTTTTCCTCGGCCTCCTTTTGATCCGTGATGTCCCGCCCGATGCACACAAGGCCGATAATTTTGTCCTTATCGTCCCGCAGCGGCACTTTGGTCGTAAGCAGCCAGCGACGGTTACCGGCCGCATCGGTGGCGACTTCCTCATGGTTGAGCAGCGCTACCCCAGAATTAAGAATGACTTCATCCGCCGCGTGAAAATGTTCCGCCACTTCCGTCGGGAAAAAATCGAATACCGTCTTTCCAATGATCTCCTGCGCACTCTTCTTGCCGATGAACTGCACGTGCGCCTGATTGTCGAGCTGGTAGCGGCCCTGGCGATCCTTGAAATAGATCGGGTCCGGCAGGTGGTTGATTACATTGCGCAGCAGGGTGCGCTCCGCGGAAAGGGCATCCTCCATTTCCTTGATGAGCGTGATGTCATGCGAAATGCCAAAGGTGCCCACAATCGCGCCGCGCCGGTCGCGCAGCGGCATCTTGGTGGTCGAAGCCCAGCCGATGCGTCCATCGGGCAAGGTTTCCTTTTCAATCCGGCTTTCGATCGGACGCCCCTGTGTCATGATCTTTTGCTCGTCCTCAAAGGCCGGACGCGCATGCTCCTCGGTGAAAAAGTCGAAATCGGTCTGCCCGATCAATTGCTCGGGTTTTTCGAGCCGGAAGAACTGGGCCATCGAGGGATTTACCCGAATAAAACGGCTCTGCCGGTCCTTGAAATAAATGCGATCCGGCAGGTAATCGAGCAGCGCGCGAAACATCTCGTGCTCCTTGAGCAGCGTCTGCAAGGCATGGCAACGCTCCACCGCACAGCGCACCGCGCGCAGGAAGACGCGGGAATCGAGACCGCCCTTGCCCAGGTAGTCCTGTGCACCTTCACGCAGGGCCAGGATTTTCAATTCCTCGTCATCAGCCTCCCCCATCACCAACACCGCCGATTGCGGTGCCGCCCGGCGGAGATCAGGCAGCGTATGGAGCCAGCCACCTTCCGGCAGCGTGGTATCGAGAAGAATAATCTCGTAAAACTCCGTTTCCACCGCCGCCAAGCCCTCTTCGAGATTGGTGGCATGTCTGGCAATTTGAAACGCCGAACCGCAGGGCGTTTTGAAAAGACTCGCGAGGAACTCTGCGGCCTCATTGGAGTCTTCGATGAGGAGGACACGGCTAATATCCTGGGGAAGCATAGTGGCATGCTACGCCTCGCTCTTGGAGACGTCCAAACCAAAATTTATCCGAAGCCATTTTCTATCAATAACTCCGGTCATATGACCGCGAGAGCCCATGGAAAACGGTAAAAACAAGCCGCCGCCATTTGGGAAACGGCGGCGGCTGCCACTACTGCTTTACAACGCAGTTATAAAAACGCTTTAACTCACTCAAGCGCGGAGACGACGCGAACGCTGGAAGCCGAGGCGCGCGCCGAGACCACCAAGCATCAGAACGCCGGTGCCGGGCTCGGGCACCGCCGCCACTACGACAAGATTGCCGGTGCCGGAAACCTGGCTGGTGCCGGTGAGGCCATTAATCGCACTGGCGGTGTAGGTGCCCGCACTGATGTTCACGCCGTTGATAGTGAGCGAATAGACCGTCTCTGACGCGCTGGAGCTGAAGTTCAGGGCCAGCGAGGAGGAAGAGCCGGTGAGGATGATCGAAGCGAGGTCGTCCACGTAATTAACACCCGTCTCGCTGCCGGAGCCCAGCTGCAGGCTGGCTCCCGAGGCGACGGTGACATTTCCAGAGCCCAGCTTGCCACTGCCGGTCACGGCCAGCGTGCCCGCCGAAACGGTGGTGCCGCCGGAATAGACATTCACCCCCGTAAGGGTCTCCGTGCCGCTGCCGAGTTTGACGAGGCTGAGATAGCCGGCCGCCGTTAAGGTATCGGTCCCGGCCAGTTTGCTGCCGCTCTGGGCACCGATGATCCCGGCAAAGGTGGCGCTGTTACTGGTGTTGCCGATTCGCAGAACCGCGGGAGCACTGGAGGTGGCCACGGTATTGGTGCCCGAAGGCGTGGTCGAGTTGCGAAAGACACCGTTGGTGCCGGAGTAAGCGGTAATGTAATCGTTCGCCGTGCCAGTGAGCGCGCCGACGGTCTGCGTGGTACCGCCGTTAATCACCAGCAGGCTGCCCTGGGAGCCGCTGCCGAGATTCAAGTCCATCGTGCTGGCGAGAACGCCATTGCCCTGGGCAAAGACGATATTGCCGTCGCTGGCGGGCTGGGTAAGCGTAATCGTGCCGGAAGAACCACTGTCCCAAGTGAGACCGGACTGCAAGACGAGGTTATTGTAACCGGTCGCGACGTTGAGACCGCTGCCGGCCACGACGTGCATCGCGCCCCAGTAAAGCGTGCCGTTGTAAAAGCTGTTGCTGAAAAAGGTGGGGGTGGAGGTGTTGGAAAAGGTGTGAATTTCCGAGCCGGTAGAGCCATTAAAGGTCAAGTTCTGGGCGGGGCTCATCGCCATAATGGGCGGGCCAGACCATCCCGTGGGAGGGGCAAACGAGCGATTCCCCCCATCCTGCGCACGAATCGGCACACCATCACGCCCAACCAGCCAGAGCCGATCCTCCGAATCCTGGCACAACGAGACCGTATAGTCGGTATTCAACCCCTGGGCCTTCTGCCGCAGGGAAAAGCGGGCAGGACGCAGGCGATTAATCCCACCGCCATTGGTTCCGACCCAGAGATTGCCTTCGGCGTCCTCCATGATCGCGGAGACCGACGTATTCGAGATGGGTATCCGCGCCAAATCAACCTGGCCGTGTTTGTCCTGGCGAAACCGGAACAGTCCCTGATCATTGGTTCCAATCCAGATCGTTCCGTGGGAATCCTCATAAATCACATGCACCGTGATGACCCCGATTCGGTCCAGCATCACCTGTGATCCATCAGCCTGGTAACGGAGAAGCATTCCGTTGCGGGTGGCCCACATTCCACCTGCCCGCGCAGTTCCCACCCGCGGCCAGATTCCTCCCCTCGGATCCACCTGTTGAAAGTGATCCTGCAAGAAAACGCCGCAGCCATGGACGGTGGTAAACCAGACCCGGCCTGCCTTGTCCGAATAAACCGTGGCTTCGCCTTCCGGCCCGATTCCTTCCTTTTGGGAAAATGTAGTGAGTCGTCCGGCCTGCCAGCGAAAGACTTTTTGATCGGGAGTCCACCCACCCCAGAGCGCACCCGTGGCATCCTGGGTAAAGGAATTCACCCATTTCATCGGCTCACCCACCGGGGACGATGGAATGACCCCGGTCGAAATGATCCCCGACTTTCCGCACTACTCCCCCCCGTTCAAAGCCGATCCACAAAACTCCATCGCGGGCCGTATAAATCGTCGTGGCGCGATTGGAGTCCAACGCTGGAATCGCCTCCTTCAGAAAGGCGGTAAACCGCACGCCATCAAACCGCGTTACTCCTCCCTGCGTGGACAACCACAAGCAGCCATCGGGGGTTTGCGTAATGCCAGAGACGTAGTTGCTGGGCAAGCCATCCTCCACCCCCCCAGGAGCGCAGCACGTATTCATCCGAAACCGGAATCGAATTCACGCCACTGCTTCCCAGTTCTTCTGCCAACGCCCCCGGCTCGCAAAGGAGCCAAAGAACAAGAAGTCCAGCAAAGCGCAACATGGCGGATAACATGACAAGGGGAAGCGAATATTTATTCTGCTATCCATCCCCTAATTCCATTCAACCCACCTCCGCAAATAATTTGGTTTCAAATTTCGTTTCCTCTGGAAACCCTCGCTCAATCCAAGCTCCCAAACCGGCAACCGATTTTCAAAAAACCGGTTCCGGTGAATTATGCGAATTAATGACTTCGCTGATAGCGCCGGATTTCAAATTCCGGGAATCGCTCGATGACTTCGGGCTCGCCAAACAGCTCCTCAAACGGCGGGAAAAAAGCATCCCCGGCCACTTCCCGGTTCACCACGCTGAGGTAAAGCTCGCTGCACTGTGGCAGCAACTGCGCATAAATCTCTCCGCCCCCAATGACCCACACCCCGCCGTCATAATCCGCCGGATTGAAGGCACCCAGATCGCGCACCATTTCCACGCCGGGAAACGTCACCTCACGACTCACCACCAGGTTTCTCCGGCCCGGCAGGGGCTTGCCCAGCGATTCGTAGGTCTTGCGCCCCATCAGGATCGCCGCGCCCATGGTGCACTTCTTGAACCAGCGGAAGTCCTCGGGCAGATGCCAGGGGATTTTCCCTTCGTTGCCAATCACCCGGTTCAACGACATCGCAGCGATGGCCTTCATACCGCGATCGGAGCCTTGATGGCCGGATGCGGGTTGTAGCCGGTCAGCTCGAAATCTTCGAAGCGGAAATCGTGGATGCTTTTCACCTCCGGGTTCAGTTTCAGCACCGGCAATTCACGGGGTTCCCGGGAAAGCTGTTCATGCACCTGGTCCAAATGGTTCGCGTAAATATGCAGGTCGCCGAAGGTGTGGACGAATTCCCCGGGGCGAAGATCGCAGACCTGGGCGACCATCATCACCAGCAGGGCGTAGCTGGCGATATTGAAGGGTACGCCGAGGAATAAATCGGCGCTGCGCTGGTAGAGCTGGCAGCTCAATTCGCCGTCCTGCACGAAAAATTGGAAAAGTGCGTGGCAGGGCGGGAGCGCCATCCCATCCACCTCGCCGGGGTTCCACGCGGTCACGATGTGCCGACGGCTGTCGGGGTTGCGCTTGATCTGGGCGATTACCGCATCGATCTGGTTGATCGAGCGACCGTCCGCCGTCCGCCAGTCGCACCATTGCGCACCGTAAACCCGGCCGAGGTCGCCGTTTTCATCCGCCCACTCGTCCCAGATGGTCACCCCGTTATCGCGCAGATACTTAATGTTGGTCTCGCCGCGCAGGAACCAGAGCAGCTCGTGGATGATGGAGCGGGTATGCAGTTTCTTCGTCGTGAGCAGCGGGAATTTCTCGCGCAAATCGAAACGGGCCTGCGCGCCGAAAACGGAATAAGTTCCCGTGCCGGTGCGGTCAGGCTTGAAACGGCCCTGATCCAGCACGAGACGGAGAAGACGGTGATACTCTTGCACGCCGAAATGCTGCCACAGGCAACGCGCCTGTCGAGCAGAGGTTTTTCCAGAGTTATCCGCAGATTCACGCAGATCAGCGCAGATTTTTCCGAGGCGATCCGTAACGCTGCAAAATTGCATAAGCCGACTGATTGCCATCGGCCGGCAATTGGGTTCCGTTCCAGACGGCCTGATAAGCGGTGCGCAGGGTGCCATCCCCGTAGCGATCCGGAAACTGCGGGCCAGAGAACGTCAGCCAGGTGGCAAAGCCCAGCGCCAAAATTCCGGCCAGCGAATAACCGGCCCCCACCACCCAGCCCAACGCCACCGGCGCCTGTCGAAAGAGATGAGTGAGCATGGCCAGCAATACCGGAATCGCTGGCACCCAGAAACGCACATCCCGATAGGGCCAGATGAAAATCAACAGAGCGTAGCAGAGCAAAAAAACTTCCAGCGGACCGAACTTCTCCCGGCGCAACCAGAGCGCAGCCCCCACCCCCGCCATGACGATCACTCCTGCCAGATAAACCAAGGGCTGGAGGACGGGCTTGAGCCGTTCCAGCGGAAGATTCACCAGCAACTCGCCGAGCTCGGCCACATGGTTGAGCCCGATTTGCAAAATCCCGGAAAAGCCCAGGCTGGCATATTGACCCAGCGCCTCGTGGAAATAACGCGTCGTGCTCAAGGCCGCCAGTCCCACCACCGGCAACAGTACCGCGCCCCCCAACAACCACCAGCGCGGCCAGCGCCGGGGCCAGGCAGTCCAGATCCAGGCCGGAACCAGCGCAACCGCCGCCGTGCGCGTGGCCATTGCAACCGCCAGCACCACCAGCGAAACCATCAACCACGGCAGCCGGCTTTCCGCCTTCCAGGCCCGAATAAGCAACCAGAGCACCAGCATCGCGAGTCCAAAGAAGGCCACGTCACTCTGCGGAAGCAGGGCGTGCTTGATCAGCGGAAACGAAAGTAAAACCAGACCCGCCATCCAGCCGCAAGTGGAGGGCAAAAATTCAAACTCTTCCCGCCACCATTTCACGGCACAGACCAGCCCAAGGGCGACAAAAGCGCAGTTCAACAAAACGAAGGCAGCAGGACCGGCCAGGTGCGCCCGGTCCAGCAAGGCGATGAGCGTGGAATAGACAGGCGGGAAGACCTTTCCCGAGGCCAGCGGAAACCACTGCGGCGAATCCGCCGCCTGCGCGCCGGTGGAGAGAAAAATCAGCGAATCGGTATCCAGGCGCAACGGCCCAAAAGTCTGCACCAAATAGATAACGCCGAGCAATCCGAGAACGATCCCACTCCAGCGCGCCGTTTTCATTTTTGGAGCAGCAGTAACTCCACCGCCTCGTTGAGCTTGCCGGCCCGGGACTGGATGAAGGCACCTTTTTTCAAGAACCATTCCGGAGCCCCGGACTGCCAGGCCGTGGAAACGATGACCAGATCGCAGCGCTTTTTATCGCCCAGCTCATGCCAGCGCACGGCCAGGTTCTGTGCGTTCACAAAATCCTTGGGCTCCATGATCCAGCGGCTTTCCTGCGCTCCCTGCACCACCGGGCTGGCGAGTTTTGGAAATTCAGGCTCGGTATTATGCCGCTCGAGCAACCGCCACGCATCGTCGTCCGCTCCCCAGGAGTGGAACATCGCGGCCCAGTTGACGTATTGATCCGCCTCGAAATCGGGGTGCCATTTCATCCACTGGCGCAACCGTGCGGGATCGCCAATTTCGCGAAAGACCTGCGGGAAGAGCTTGAGTTCCGAATCGCTGAGATCCGGCGACGGCGCCCGTAATGTCCACCATTGTTCAAAAGCTTCCCGCCCGTTCTTCGCCCCCATCTGCGCGACACTCGCCAGCAGCAGATCGGAATTGGTCACCGCATAGTTCTCCCAGAACTCCTCCCCGCCCGGGAGGTCGCGGGAGTATTGCAGCGCGGTGTTAAAAATCTCTTCGCGGCGATGCCCGGCCCGGCCAATGGCAATGTCCCAGAAATGGAAGGACATCCCGGACGAAACATTCGTGCACGCAGCAGCAATCGTGGCCGGGAGCGTCCAAGAGGATGACTTCAAGCGCGTCGCGATCTGGAAGTGCTGGAGCGCCCAGTCCTGCTGACCGCGATATTGCAGGAGGCGCAGGCCGATTTCGTAATGGAGCTGGGCGGAAAGGGGGAACCACCGTTCCTCGCGTTGCAACACCGCGAGCGGAAAATAAGGCGCACCCCGCTGGTGGCTCGTCACGCGCTCCAGCGTGCTGGAAGACCAGGCCGGCAGCATCCAGTGCGAACCCGCCCACCAGAAAAGCCCGGCCAGCAACGGCAGCAGCGCCGTGCTCCGTCGGGTGGAAACCATTTCCGCACGCAGCGGCAACGCAATCGCCAGCGCGGCCAGACCAAAACCGGCCGTCGCCCAGCGATGCCCGGGCACGTCCCAAAGCGAATGAACCGCCAGCACCGACGCCGCGGAAAGCGCCGCCGCCCGCAGGGAAAAACCGCGGCCCGTCCTCCATTCTCCACGCAGGTGGCGCGACAGCATCCAGGCCCCAGCCCCCACCATCAGGCCCAGCGGCAGCGCACCAAATTCAGCCAGGCTCAACAGCCAGCTACTTTCGGGATGCAGCACCGTCTGCCCCTCCAGCGGCAACTGCTGGTAGAGCGGAAAAACCTGCGGGAATGTTCCCAGGCCGAACCCGGTCACCGGGGCATCGCGCCACATGGCAAGCGTGTTTTCCCAGATCAATACGCGCAGGTGATTCGAGACCCCGCCTTCTTCCTGCGAATGAAAGCGTTGCAAGACCTGCCCGCCAAAAATCAACACCGTCGAGGCCGTGAGCAACACCACGGCGATGGCCACGGCCAGCGCCTTCTTTCCATCCACCTTGCGCATCACCAGCACGAGAAAGACGAGCAGGCCCACAATGCCAGCAATCAGGCCCCCGCGCGACTGGCTCACCAGCACCGCGATGAGGATCAGGAGCTGGCAGGCAATCGCGCCTCCCAGTTGATAGTAATGCTTGCGCCGGAAGGAATTGACCACCACGCCGCAGCCGATCACCGCGCTCATCGCGAGAAAGGAGGCAGTGTGATTCCGGTTTGGAAACGGTCCAAAGCCCGTCCAGCCCGGCTCCATGCGAAACCCGTAAATGCCAGTATGCTGATTTCCCGGGGCCAGGAAGCACCCCAGGGCCAGCACGGCACCTGCACCGAGCAGGGCCCACTCGAGCAGCAGGGACATCCTTTTCTCCCCGGCCAGCGTTCGCACCCAGCCAAACCAGGCAATCGCCAGCAACATCTCCAGCCAGCCGTCGAGGGCACGCCCGGGCTCGGGATTATTCGTCGCCGGCAGGTTCATGTTGAATCCCCCGTGCAGCGCTTCGCGCCATTGAAAATGGCCAAACCACGCGGCGGGAAGCAGTTCCTTCGCGATCAGGATCGCCGCGAGGACGACCCAGAAAATCCGGCCGTTGCGGGAAGGAAGCGGGAAGCGGGCCGGCACCGCGAGCATGCCGAGCACCAGGACGAGGCAGGCGGCGATTTGCCAGCTGCGATCCACCAGCCCGAAGGCGAGCGGGGCGGCCACCGCCAGCAAAGCGAAGACGCCAAATCCAACCCAACGATTCAACGCCATTTCGCCTTGGCCTTTACGTAGATGGGGCGAAAGCACTCCGCGATGCGCTTCCATTCCATTTTGGTTCCTTCACTGAGCGGAGCGTGGAGGGTCCACGGTACGGTGCCATTGTATTTCACTTCGATCGCGCAATAGTTCTCGTCGAGCGGCTGCTTCGAGCTGTCCACGAAGCCGACCCGGTGCAGCGTCTGGTGAAAGATGGGCCAGAACTCGGTGGGACGCTTGCAGCGGTCCACCTCCATGTCGAGGACCTGCGCTTGCAATAGCGCATACTGGACCACGCGGCGCTGGCTGATCATGCGATCCATCTTTTTCATCGCATCCTCCCACGTCTTCACGAACAGGAGATAGCGCAACGCAAAAAGCGCCAGCAGGAACACCGCACCGATCGCGATCGGAATCGTCTGCCCCTGGCTCCAGATGATGCTCAAGCCCAGCACGGAAAGCACCACGCACACACCATACATGCCCAGCACAATGCGACGCTTGGAGAAGCCAAGCTTTTCCAGCTTGTGGTGAATGTGCTCGTCATCCGCATGGAAGAGCGGGAAGCCCCGGAGGGCGCGCCGGACGAGCGCCATCGAGGTATCAAGGATGGGAATCCCGAGCGCCACCACCGTTACCAGCAGCACGGCGGCGATGGAGCCCTTTTGCGAACTGGTGAGCGAGAGTCCGGCAATGAAAAAGCCGATGAGATAAGCACCGCCGTCGCCGAGGTAGATCCGGGCCGGAGGAAAGTTGAAACAGAGAAAGCCCAGCAACGCGCCGGCCATGGCAAAGGCATACCAGGCCTCGGAAAGCTGCTGCGCATACAAGGCCACGATGCCGAGCGTGAGGGCCATGAACATCCCCAGCCCTCCGGCGAGTCCGTCAAAACCATCGATCAAATTTACGATGTTTGGCACTGCGATCAGCCAGAACACGGTGGCAAAAAAGCTCCACGCCCCCAGTTGCACCGACCACATCCCCATCGGGTAGGTCACGCGATCGATGCTCAATCCCAGGAAATAAACCAGTACCGCAATCGCAATCTGCCCGACCAGTTTCCAGCGGGCGCGGACTGATTTGATGTCGTCCCACAAACCCAGCGTAAAGATCAACGCCATGCCCAGATAGAGGGAAAGCCACTGGCCGAGTTGCGCGGGATGCACCCAAAGAATCACGCCCATCGCCAGGGTCAGCGGAATCATGATGCCGATCCCGCCCAGCCGCGGAATCGGGATCGTCTGCGATTTGCGCGACTCGTTGGCGTGGTCGAGGCCGATGCCACCCCGGGAAAACTTGATCACGAAAGGAGTGATGACCAATGCCACCAGAAACGCGCTGATGAAGAAAAGCAGCGAGAAAATCATGGGCAGATGAGCCCTCCCTCGTCGTCAAGGAAGGCGGCGATTCTGGGGTCAGCTAGGATGGATTTTGGGCGGCACATCGCAGTCCCACTCTATTTAGCAACAAAAATGCCACAGCCCGGATTTCACTCCAAGTTGAGAATTTGCGTCCATTTTTGGAGAGATTTCATCCGAATTTCGGCGGCATCGGAGGTATGCACGGTTTTGGGCGGAGATTCCAGCAGTGTTTTTTTCAGCCATTCCGCAATTTTGAGAGCGTCTCCGGGGGCAAACGTGCCGGAATGGGGAATCGTGGACAAGTGGCGGGCCACCGCACCATCGGCCGGCCCCACCCACAAAATCGGCCGGCCCAGGTCGAGCAGCAACGCCAGCTTGCTCGGCCAGAGCAATCCCTGCACCTCCGGCTTCTGCGTCACCACCAGCGCTCCGGCACTGGAGAGCACGCCGCGCAGTTGTTCCTCCGGAACATAATCGTGCCATTCCACCTGCTTCAGCCCCAGCGTCGCCGCATACTCCGTCGCCAGTCCGCGCGAACCGCCTCCCCCTTGAAAGCGCAACACCGCCGGCAGCCCTTCCTTTTCCAGCAGCGCCTGCGCATCCAGCAGCGTCTTCCACTCGTGCGCCCGGCCCAGATTGCCGGAATAGACCCACGCGGACGGGTGGGTGGAAACGGGGAATTCCGGTTCGTCCACCGGCTTCAGCAAAGGCTTGAGCACCCAGGGGGCGATCACCTCCGCCTTCACACCATAACCGCGCAGCTTCTCCGCCATGTCGTCATCCAGCGCCACCACCGTACTTTTTCGATAGGCCCAGCCCATCACGGCGGAGAGCGTGCGGGAAACCAGCCCCGGCTTCACCTCTCCCAGCGACACGGCGAGCTCGGGATACATATCCATCAGCCAATGATAGACGCGCGCGCCACGCAGTTTCCCCAGGATCACCGCTCCGGCATGCAGGCACGGCGGCGAGGTCGCGGAAATCACGATGTCGGGCTTCCGCGTCGTCAGCGCCCGCCAGGCCATGGCGAAGAGGCCGCGCAATTCACGAATGATGCGCAACTTATCCTTCTTTTTGCTGCGATAGGTCTGGCTGGCATCGACATAAACGGCTTCGTGGCCTCGGGTGACCAATTCGTCCCCCAGCTCCCGGAGCAGGATTCCCGTCGGTGCCGGATCCGGTGGAAAATACTGGTTCAGGAAAAGGAAACGCACAGGGATGGGACAAACTGAAATTGCAGAAGGGTTGCGCGAAGCACGCGCCAGTTATTGATGATCCTATTTTCAAGTCAAGACTGCAGGCCGAAGGAAAAGGCGGGCCCGACGCGCCTCCATTATAAATTTGCCGTCCAGCGTGGCCTCATGCTACGAATCAAAGCCGATGAAAACCAATTTTCTCGCCGGGGCTTCCATGGGGCTGTTGATCATTGCTTGCGCTGGCTGCTCCAGCGACCTCCCCATCCACAAGCAGACCCCCACCCCGGGCGGCGCGCTCAATCCCGACCCCGAGCAGCCCAATGGCTCGCAATCCCACGATTTCCAGCAGCAGCCCCCCACCGGCAACGAAGCGGTGAAGGCGCCGAATTGGTAGGGTTCAATTGGGCGGATTATCCGCCTGCGGCCCGATGGGTGGCTGCATGTCGAAATTTCGCGTTTGCGGGTTGTAAGTCCGCTGCGTGGCGTGGTCAAATTCCTGGCTGGTCATCCCGCCGTGATGATCCTTGTGACGATGAGGGCGCCGCGAGTCCGCACAGGCAGCCAGCATGCTAAAAAGGGCCAGGGCCAGCCCGAGATTGATGATCGTTTTCACATCCCTGATTCGCGGGCAGGTGGTTCGTCGGTTTGGTCGCGGGGTCAATCCGGGCGTCGGGAACCACGCAGACCCACCATCTCTTTTCACCAACCGCCAAGATAAACCCCCGCACCGGCGCATTCCCGTGCGATAGTAGGTGTGTTCGCGATTGAGTGATGCATCGTCTCCCATTCTGGAGACGGGTGAAATCCGGTTGCCCATGCCTGCTGCCTATGGATCACCCTTCACTCATCAACCGGGTCGCCTTTCTCGGCGACTATCTGCCGCGCCAGTGCGGCATTGCCACTTTTACCGCCGACATCTGCGAGGCAGTCGCTGCGCGCTATCCGCAATGCGAATGCATCGTGGGCGCGGTGAACGACCGTCCGGAAGGCTACGACTACCCGTCCCGGATTCGCTTCGAGATCGATGAGCGGGAGATCGACTCCTACCGGCGGGCGGCGGATTTTTTGAATATCAACAACGTGGAAGTGGTGTCGGTGCAGCATGAATTCGGGATCTACGGGGGCGCGGCGGGCAGTCATCTGATGGCATTCCTGCAAGATGTGCACATGCCGGTGGTGACCACGCTCCATACGATCCTGCGCGCCCCTTCGGAAAAGCAGCGCACGGTGATGCGGCAGCTCGACGGGTTTTCCACGCGCTTCGTCGTGATGGCGCAACGGGGCCGCGAAATGCTCACGGACATTTATCAGATCGCGCCGGAGAAGATCGACGTGATCCCGCATGGAGTGCCGGATGTGCAGTTTATCGACCCCTCGTTTCACAAGGACCAATTCGGCGTGGAGGGCCGCACGGTACTGCTCACCTTCGGCCTGCTCTCGCCCAACAAAGGCATCGAATACGTGATTGAGGCATTGCCGGCGATTTTGAAGAAGCACCCGGAAGTCGTGTATATCGTGCTGGGGGCGACTCATCCAAACCTGATCGCAAATGAAGGCGAAACCTACCGGCTGAAACTCGAGCGACTGGCCAAGGACCGCGGGGTGACCGGCAATGTGATTTTCTACAACCGCTTCGTCACCCAGGAGGCACTGACCGATTTCATCGGCGCGGCTGATATTTACATCACGCCCTATTTGAATGCAGCGCAAATCACCTCGGGCACGCTGGCTTATGCCTTCGGCGCGGGCAAGGCGGTCGTTTCCACGCCCTACTGGCATGCCGAAGAACTCCTGGCCAACCAACAGGGCGTGCTGGTTCCCTTTTCCGATTCCACGGCGATCAGCACCGCGGTGAACCGCCTGCTGGCCGATCCCACGCTGACGAATACGATGCGCAAAAAGGCCTGGAAACTGGGTCGGAGCATGATCTGGCCGGTGGTGGCCGAGCGTTACATGGAAAGCTTCGAGCGCGCCCGGAGTGCCCGCAGCGAATTGCCGCGCAAGGCCTTCGCCGTCCGCACGCTGGAGAACCGTCCGTATGAACTGCCGCCACTGAAGCTGGACCATCTTTTCCGGATGAGCGACCACACGGGCATCTTCCAGCATGCCATTTTCAACGTGCCGAACTACCGGGAGGGCTATTGCACGGACGACAACGCGCGGGCCTTCATCCTCACCCTGCTCCTGCCGGAAATGACCAGCCGGGTGGCGAAACTGGATCTCGACCACCTCGCGAGCTCCTACCTCGCGTTCCTGTGGAATGCCTTCGACATGCAAAGCTGCCGGTTCCGCAATTTCATGAGCCACAGCCGGGACTGGCTGGAAGCCACCGGCTCGGAGGACAGCCACGCGCGCGGCCTGTGGGCGGCGGGCATGGCCCTCGGGCGCTCGCGAAACGACGGCCATCGCAACCTCTGCGCGCTGTTGTTTCAAAAAGGGCTGCCGGTGGTGGAAACCTTCACCTCCCCACGGGCATGGGCCTTCGCCCTGGTCGCGATCCACGAGTATCTCCGCACCTTCTCCGGCGACCGGTCGGTCAATCAACTCCGCGACGTGCTCACCTCGCGGCTGCTGGAGCATTTCCGGGCCTCGGCGACCGACGACTGGCCGTGGTTCGAGCAGAGCGTCACCTACGACAATGCCAAGCTCTCACACGCGATGATGCTGAGCGGCTACTGGACCTCGCGCGGCGACGTGCTGGAGGTGGGGCTCAAATCCCTGCGCTGGCTGGTGGAGGCGCAAAAGGCCCCCGATGGCCATTTCACGCCCGTCGGCAGCAATGGCTTCTGGGTGCGCGGCGGCGAAATGGCCCGCTTCGACCAGCAGCCGCTGGAGGCCCATTCCATGATCTCCGCCTGCCTGGAGGCGCACGCCATCACGCAGGATGAATACTGGCGCATCGCCGCGCGGCGTTGCTTCGAGTGGTTCCTCGGGCGCAACGACCTCGGCCAGCCGGTTTACGATTCCAGCACCGGCGGTTGCCGCGACTCCATCCATCAAGACCGACTGAGCCAGAATCTCGGAGCAGAATCGAGCCTCGCCTTCTACCTCTCGCTGGCCGAAATGACCCAGGCCGAAGCCCTTGTCCCTTCCGAAGAGCTAAAACTTTGAATCCTATCACCATTCACCCGAGCGGGATCGAATTTCGGCCCGACAACCGGCGCGTCGTCCTGCGCTCTTTCATCCCGGCGGATGGCACCCAGGTCGGCCACATCATCGGTCGCGCCCTCCTCTGGAATGAGGCGGAGGTCGAGACGCAACTGGCGGCAATCCACAAGGAATTCTTGGGACGGCATCTCGACATTGAAGAATCGTGCCTGCTCCATTTTGAGAAGGTGAAGGCGCACGTCCCCACCAGCCATCCCCTTTCCCGGCCCCGCCAGGTGCTGATCGGCGCGCTATTTTCCGGCGAATATTCGCTGGAAGCCGCGGCGCTGTTCAACCCCTCGATCGTCCCGCATCCCGACCAGCGCGGACTGCAAAAGGGCGACCTCCGTTTCATTATGAGCCTGCGGGCGACGGGGGAAGGGCACATTTCCTCCATCGAATTTCGCACCGGCGTCCTCCGAAAGGATTTCTCGATCCAGATGGAGGCCACCAGCCCGGTGGTCACGCTGCCGGTGCGGAACCCGAACCCCACCTTCACGAAACGCATCTTCCTGCACAAACTGCGCGAGATGGGGCTGGAAAACAAATGCTCGGCGCAGGTGATGAATGCGCTGAACGAGACGTTTACAATGGAAGCGCTGGAACGCTCGATGCAGCGCGCAACCCCAGTGGCAGCGCCCCATTCCCGCGACTTCCACCGTACGCTGGAGTGCATGCAGTGGCTCGCCAAGTCCAATTACGAGGTGGAGTTCAAGGCCGCCACGCACGTCTCGGAGCGCATTATTTTTCCCGTGTCGCCGAATGAGAGCAATGGAATCGAGGACGCCCGTTTCGTCCGCTTCATCGAGGAAGATAGTAGCGTGACCTATTACGCCACCTACACGGCCTATAATGGGCGCGTGATCCTGCCCCAACTGATCGAGACGCAAGATTTCCTGCGTTTCCAGGTAAGGACCCTCAACGGCAATGCGGTGCAAAACAAGGGCATGGCGCTCTTTCCCCGCCGGATCGACGGTCGCTACGTGATGCTCTCGCGGCAGGACGACGAGAACCTTTTTCTGATGACCTCCGACAACCCACATTTCTGGGACGACCCGCAGATGCTGCTCCGGCCCGCAGAGGCGTGGGAATCGGTCAAGATCGGCAACTGCGGCTCCCCGATTGAGACGAAGGCGGGCTGGCTGGTGCTTACGCACGGCGTGGGCGCGATGCGCAAGTATTGCCTCGGCGCGATGCTGCTCGATCTCGAAAACCCCTCCCGCGTAATCGGCCGACTGCGCGAGCCCCTCTTAAAACCGGAGGGAATGGCCCGCGAAGGATATGTACCGAATGTCGTGTACAGCTGCGGGGCACTGGTCCACGCCGGGCGACTCATCCTCCCGTATGGTATGAGCGACATCGCCTCCACAATCGTGACGATTGCTCTGGAGGAACTGCTGGAGCGGCTGCAGCACTGACAAAGCAGCGCCGTAAATAAAATCGCCAGCGGGCGGCAAGCCGGAGCCTACTCGGGGCGGCGCTCATCCATGGTTTGCAAGATTCGGGCTGGATTGCCGCCAACGAACACCCCGGCTGGGACGGATTTGAGTACCACACTCCCTGCACCCACCACCGTTCGCTCGCCGAGTTCGACGCCTGCCGCCACAAAGGCCTGCGACGCCACCCAGCACTGGTCGCCAATCGTAATCGGCCTGGTAATCAGATCGAACCCCGGCTGGCGGAAGTCGTGAGAACCCGAACAAAGGAACGCGCGCTGCGAAATGCACACATTCGACCCGATGCTCACCGGAGCCAGGCTCAAAATGAACACCTCATCCCCGATCCATACGTGATTGCCAATGGCCAGCCGCCATGGGAAAGTAATGTTCACCCGCGTGCGAATGACGACCCCATTCCCCACCTTCGCCCCAAAACCTCTCAAGATTGCAACTTTCAAGGCCGATGGCCACGGCCATGCGCTCATAAAGAGGAGGTTTTTGACGATCAGCCAGAGCGCCTCTTTCCACCGTGGCGCGCCGCGATCAAAATCCCGCACTGAATAGGAGGACAAATCCATGTTTTATTTTTGCGAGACCAACGGTGGTGGCATAACCTTTGCTTAAATAGCATCTAAAATTCACCCGAGACCGAATGCAAGCGACAAGTGTGCGGAATGACAACGCTGACGCGATGGAAAATACAGGAATGACGGATGCCCCCTCACCCGCCGCCCCCAAGCTTTTGCATGGGCTCTTTGCCGCCCGCGCCGCTGCTGCACCCGCCGCCACCGCACTGATTCACGGCCAGCACCAGTTTTCCTACCGTGAACTCGACGGCCTCTCGAACGCCCTCGCCCATCGCCTCGTCGCCTCGGGGCTGCAACCCGACGACCGGGTGGCCTTCCTCGCCGACCGCTCCGCCGAGTCCATCATCGCCCTGCTCTCCACTCTCAAGGCTGGCGGCGCGTGTGTACCGCTCGATCCGACGTATCCCCGTGAACGGCTCGCCTACATGCTCTCCCATTCGCAAGCCCACACCTTTCTCCATCGAGGCAACGACCACTACGGTCTGGCCGCCGACCACTCCCGGGCGCTCAACATCCACGGCTGGGAAGAAACCTGCGCCCGGCCTCCCGAGCCTGCGCTCACCGCGGAGCACCTCGCCTACGTGCTCTACACCTCCGGCTCGACTGGCCGTCCCAAGGCGGTTGCCATGCCTCATCGGGCGCTGGTGAATCTCGTCGAATGGCATGGGGAAACCTATCCGGCAACCACGGGCCGTACGTTGCAATTTTCCTCCCCCAGCTTCGATGTCTCGTTTCAGGAAATCTTCACCGCCTGGCATGCCGGGGGCGCGGTGGTAATGATCTCGGACCTCATCCGTCGCGATCCCTTTGCCCTGCTCCAGCATCTCATCCGCCACGAGGTCGAGGCGCTTTTCTGCCCCGTGGTCGCCTTGCAAACCCTGGCCGAGACCGCCGTGGAGCCGCTTCCCACCAGCCTCCGCCACCTCTTCGCCGCCGGCGAGCAGCTGAAGATCACGGGTGCCGTGCGTTCCTTTTTCCAGCGGCTGCCCGGGTGCTCGCTGCACAACCATTACGGCCCCGCCGAAACGCACGTCATCACCGCTTATACGTTGTCCGGCCCGCCCTCCACCTGGCCCGCACTGCCGCCCATCGGCCAGCCCATCGCGAATGTCACCCTCCACCTGCTCCCGCAAAACCCGCAGGGCATCTACGAGGAAATCGGCGAAATCAGCGCCGGCGGCGTCTGTGTTGCCCGCGGCTATCTCAATGCCCCCGATCTCACTGCGGAACGTTTTGTCGCAGACCCCGCCTTTCCCGGCATGACTTTCTATCGCACCGGCGACCTTGCCCAGCCGGTGCCCGGGGGCAACCTGCAATTTCTCGGCCGGGTGGACGATCAGATCAAGGTCAGTGGCTACCGCATCGAACCCGGCGAAATCGAAAACCTGCTCGAGCAGCATCCGGCAATTCGACAGGCCGCCGTCACTGCCCGAGACAACCGCCTTTTTGCCTTTCTTGTGCCGGTGGAAAGTGCCATGCTTGAGGAGCAGGAGGTGCGTGCCTTCATCGCGCAACAACTCCCCGCCTACATGGTTCCCGCCCGCTATTTTCCGGTAACCGCGCTGCCGCTCACGCCCAGCGGCAAGGTGGATCGCCGCGCGCTTTCGCCGGAGGATGCCACTCCCTGCCCGCCGCTTCCTGCCGCTGGCTCCGAAGAAAGCACGCATTCCATCGTCGCCGATTGCTGGTGCGAGATTCTCCAGCTCGCGACCGTCGATCCCACGCAAAACTTCTTCGACCTCGGCGGCACCTCCCTCCTCATCACCCGGCTCCAGCAACTGCTCGCTCAGCGGCTCAACCGCCCGGTCGAGGTCACCCAGCTTTTTGAGCACCCCACCATCGAGTCCTTCACGGCAGCGCTCGATGCGTCCCCCACCGCCGCGTCCTCCACCATCGCACAGCGCGCGGCCCGGCAACAACAGGCCCGCACCCGCGCCGCCACCCTTCGCAATCTCTAGGTATGGAACAATCGGTCTCAGACGGAAGCAGCATTGCAATCATCGGCATGGCCGGGCGTTTTCCCGGCGCGGGCAATCTCGACACTTTTTGGCAAAACTTGCGGAACGGCGTGGAATCCATTCACCGCTTTTCGCGCGAGGAACTGCTGGCCGCAGGCGTCAGCGCGGATGCGCTCAGCAACCCGCTTTACGTCCCCGCCCGTTCCATCCTCGATGGCGTGGAGCTTTTCGACGCGGACTTCTTCAACATGCAGCCCCGCGAGGCAGAGCTGACCGATCCCCAGCACCGCATTATGCTCGAGCTGGCCTGGGAGGCCTTTGAAAATGCGGGCTACGTCTCCGACCAGCTCACCGGCAGCGTGGGCGTCTTCGCCGGGTCCAGCCTCAATACCTATTTCCTCAACAACCTTTGCGGCGACCGCCACGCCATCGAGCAATTCGTCCGCGACTTCCAGACCGACGGCTACCAGCTCCTGCTCGGCACGGACAAGGACTACCTCGCCACCCGGCTTTCGTACAAGCTGAACCTCAAGGGCCCGAGCATCACGGTGCAGACGGCCTGCTCCACTTCGCTGGTCGCCATCTGCCAGGCCTGCCAGTCGCTGCTCGCCTATCAATGCGATGTCGCACTCGCGGGCGGCGTCTCCATTTCCTTCCCGCAACATCGCGGCCACGTTTATCAGGAGGGGGCCATCGGTTCCTTCGACGGACACTGCCGCTCGTTCGACAAGGATGCGACCGGCACCGTCTTCGGCAGCGGCGCGGGACTCGTGATGCTGAAACGTCTCGATGAAGCCATCGAAGACGGCGATCACATTCATGCCGTCATCAAAGGTTTTGCGGTCAACAACGATGGCGCGGGCAAGGTCAGCTACACCGCGCCAAGCGTGGCCGGGCAGGCCGAAGTCATCGCGCTCGCCCATGCGGTCGCCGGCATCACCGCGGAATCCGTCTCCTATGTGGAAGCCCACGGCACCGCCACTCCGCTCGGCGACCCGATCGAGATGGCCGCGCTGACCCAGGCCTTCCGCACCACTACAACCGCTTCCGGCTTCTGCCACCTTGGCTCGCTCAAGACCAATTTGGGACACTTGGAAACCGCCGCCGGGGTGGCCGGGCTGATCAAGACGACGCTCGCACTCGAAAACGGCCAGATCCCCCCCAGCCTGCACTTCAAGAGCCCAAATCCGAAAATCGCTTACGACAACTCGCCGTTCCGAGTGGTCACCGAATTGACCGACTGGAAGCCCAAAGGCCGCCAGCCCCGGCGCGCAGGCGTCAGCTCCTTCGGCGTCGGCGGCACGAATGCGCACGTGGTGCTCGAAGAATCGCCGGTCGTCCCCTACTCCCCGTCATCCCGCAAAACCCACCTGTTGCTGCTCTCTGCCCGCTCCGAGGCCGCGTTGGAAACCGCGACGGAAAACCTGCGCAAGTGGTTGCAACAGCATCCGCAGGCCAATCTTTCCGATGTCGCCTACACGCTCCAAGTGGGACGCCGCGCCTTCAATCACCGCCGGATGGTCTTCGCCACCGATGTGGCGGACGCCATTACCGCGCTCGGTTCCGGCGACCAGGGGCGCATCCCCACCCGCCACGTCTCGCCCAAGCCTGCGCAGCATCTGGCCGCCAATACTCCGCTCGGGGATCTCGCCCAGCGCTGGTTGCAGGGAGAAATGGTCCGCTGGCCGCTTTACTACGAACTCTCCGCCGAGTTGCGTCATCGCATTCCGCTTCCCACCTATCCTTTCCAGCGCCAGCGCTACTGGGTTGAACCTCCCGTCCCGCAAAAGCCCGCACTTCCGCTTTCTCCCGCGCCAGCACCAACGATTGCCCCCGAGCCAGCCCCCGCTTCCTCCAAACCCAGTCCGGAAACGTTACTTACGGAAGTAAAACATCTGCTCGCCAGCCTTTCGGGCCTCGATCTCGACAGCGCGGCCGCTGGAGCCAGCCTGTTCGAGCTCGGCTTCGACTCGCTCGTGCTCACCCAGGCCGCGCATGAGTTCCGCAAGCGCTTTGGGGTGAAGATCACCTTCCGTCAGTTGCTCGAAGAGCTTACCACCCTCGGCGGCATCGTGGCCTATCTCGACCTACACGCGGTTGCCAAACCCAGCACCGCCGCTTCCGCTCCAGCAAAGGCAGTGGTCGGGCGCGAATCCGTGCCCGCTCCGGCAGCCAAAGCCTTCGGCCCTTATCGCCCAATCGAGAAGAGCACCAGCGGCGGTTTCACCGAGCGCCAGCAGCGGCACCTCAACGCCCTCATTGAGCGCACCGTGCGCAAGACGCCTGAATCGAAACGCCGCACCCAGCGCGACCGCCAGCATTTCGCCGATCCCCGCAGCGTCTCCGGCTTCCGGGTGTTCTGGAAGGAAATGGTTTATCCGATCATTACCGTCCGCTCCGCCGGTTCACGGTTCTGGGACGTGGATGGCAACGAATACATCGATGTGACGATGGGCTTCGGCACAAATCTGCTCGGCCATGCACCGGCCTTCATTACCGAGGCACTGGAAAGCCAGCTCAAGACCGGCATCGAAGTCGGCCCCCAATCGCCGATCGCGGGCGAGGTCGCAAAGCTGATGTGCGAGCTCACCGGTCACGAGCGCGCCGCTTTTTGCAACACCGGCTCCGAGGCCGTCCTCGCCGCGGCCCGCATCGCCCGCACCGTCACCGGCCGCACCCGCATCGCCACTACCAGCGGTTTTCATGGCATCAACGACGAGGTGCTCGTCCGCGCCGCCGTTTCCAACGGCCAGCGCCGCAGCCTGCCAGTGGCCCCGGGCATCCCGCAGCACATCGTGGACGACGTGCTGGTGCTTGACTACGGCACCGAGGAGTCACTCGATCTGTTGCAGGCCCATGCGAATGAGCTCGCCGCCGTGTTCATCGAGCCGGTGCAAAGTCGGCGTCCCGATTTGCAGCCCAGGGCCTTTTTGCAGGAAGCCCGCCGCATCACCCGGCAGAGTGAGACCGCACTGATTTTTGACGAAGTCATCAACGGCTTCCGCATCCACCTCAATGGCGCGCAGGCGTTCTACGGCGTGCAGTCCGACATCGGCACCTGGGGCAAAATCATCGGTGGCGGCATGCCCATCGGCGCAGTCACCGGCTCCGCCCGGTTCATGGACGCCCTCGATGGCGGCCACTGGCAGTATGGCGATGATTCGTTCCCCGAGGTGGGGGTCACCTTCTTTGCGGGCACCTACGTCCGTCACCCGCTCGCCATGGCAGCCAGCCATGCGATTCTCAGCCACTTGAAGGAACAGGGCCCCGGTCTGCAGCAGCGGCTGGCCGAACGCACCAAGACGATGATCGATGAGATCAACGCCTTTGCCGCCGGGCGCGGCATTCCGCTTCATATCGAGCGTTGCGCCTCGCTCTTTTATTTCCATTTCCCGGCCGACATTACCCACGGCAGCCTGCTCTGGTTCCACCTGCGCGAAAAGGGCCTGCACATCTGGGAAGGCCGTCCGTGCTTTCTCAGCACGGCGCATACCGACGAGGACGTGCGTGAGATCATCCGCATTTTCAAGGAAAGCCTGGTGGAAATGCAGCAGGGTGGATTCCTGCCCGGCGCCCCGGAAATCACGACCCTCGAAACACCTGCCACCCAGCCCCTCGAAGTCGCCGCCTCCTCTGCGGTCGCCGAGCCCGCCCGCGCGGTGGCAATCGCGGAGCCCGAACCGGTCTTCCAGCGCGTCAAGCGTCCGCTCGATTTTTCCCTCTACTTTTTTGGCAACTATCCGGCCACTTATACCGAGGACAAATACGACCTCATCCTCGACGCCGCGCGCTTTGCCGATACGCATCAATTCAAGGCGATCTGGCTGCCGGAGCGCCATTTTCACGCGGTGGGCGGCTTTTCGCCGAACCCGAGCGTGCTCGCCGCCGCGCTCTCGCGCGAAACAACGCAGCTCCAGCTTCGCGGCGGCAGCGTCGTGCTTCCGTTGCACCACCCCGTCCGCGTGGCGGAGGAATGGTCGATGGTGGACAACCTCTCCGGCGGCCGCGTGGGAATGTCCATCGCCAGCGGCTGGCATCCGAATGATTTCGTCTTCGCGCCCACCTCCTTTGAGAAGCGCCGCGAGTTGAATCTCGAAAACCTCGGCATCATCCAGAAGCTCTGGCGCGGTGAAACCGTCAACTTCCCCACCGGCGGCATCGAAATGCTCGACGTCGCCCTGCATCCCCTGCCCAAGCAGCGCGAGCTGCCAGTGTGGCTCACCTGCATTCACAAGGAATCCTTCGTCAAGGCCGGCGAGCTCGGAGTCGGGGTGCTCGGTTATTTAATGAACCAGTCGCTCGACGAGGTGCAGGAGAAGATCGCCGCTTATCACCAGGCGTTCGCCAAAGCCGGTCACGATCCGGCAAGGGCCCAGGTCACCATCCTCCTTCATACTTTTATCGGCAAGGATGTCGCCGGCGCCCGCTCGATCGCCCGCAGGCCGCTGCGCGAGTATCTGCGCTCCTTCCTCGACAACAGCCAGAAGCGGATCGAAGCCGGGGGCGGCGAGGTCGCGATGGAGGCCGAGGACATGGAATACCTGCTCGACCGCGCCTTCGACGATTACTCGACGGGCAAGGCGCTCATCGGCTCGCCCGAGAGTTGCGCCGAGGTCGCGCAAAAGCTCGCCGAGATGGGCGTGGATGAAATCGGCTGCTTCCTCGACTTCGGGGTCGAACCACAAACCGTGCTCGATCACCTGCCGCATCTCGTGCGCTTGAAAGAACTGCTCGGCGAACGTTTCTCCGATGCCTCGATCACCCTGCCGCTCACCCAGGCCCAGGCCGGGTTGCGAATGATCCAGGAATTTGGCGGCGAGGCCGAACGTGCCTACGTGGAAAGCTGCACCCTCACCCTGCGCGGCGCGCTCGAAGTCCCTGCGTTGCAGGCGGCTTTCGACGACCTCATCCACCGGCACGAAGCGCTCCGCACCTCGATGAGCGAGGACGGCACTTCGCAACTCATTCATCCCGAGGCCGACTTCACGCTCCGGGTGGAGGACATTTCCGAGCTCCCCACGGCAGAACGGTTGCACGAGATTGCACGCGCCTTCGAAACGCCCCCGCTTCGTCTCACCAGCGCCCCGCTTTTCGATGCCTGCCTGGTGCGGATCGCCGCGGATCATCACCAGTTGCTCCTGCGCTTTCATCACCTGCTCGGCAACGGCCCGTCCTATTGGATTTTCTTTGAAGAACTCACCGCGCTTTACGAGGCGGCGATCAGCGGGGATCCGGTTGCACTCGAAACCCCGCTCCAGCTTCGCGATTACGTGCGCTGGCGCGAGGCAGCCCGGCATGGGGCTCACGCGGCGGCGAATGAAGCCTTCTGGCTCGATCAGTTCTCCGGCGAACTTGCCGAGCTCGAACTGCCAGCGGATCACCCGCGTCCGGCCCGACTTTCCTTCCGCGGTGGCCGCGTCCGCCGTTCGCTGGATGCCGCGCTGACCGCTGCGTTGCGCCAGAGCGGGGCCAAGGAACGCAGTTCGCTGTTCATGATGCTTTTTGCCGCCTGGCAGACCCTCCTCCACCGCTTGTCCGGCCAGCTCGACTTCACCGTCGCCTCGCCTTTTGAAAGCGGTGCGCGCGAGCTCCCCGGCGGCTCCCGCTTGTTTGCCAATACCACGAACATGGTTCCCTTCCGGGTCCGCGTGGATCGTGAAATGCCCTTCACCGAGCTGCTGGCGCGCACGAAGTCGGGCATCCTCGCCGCATCGGAGCACCAGGAGCTTTTCTTCGGCCAGTTGCTGCCGAAGCTCGGTCTCCGGCCCGATCCGAGCCGTTCGCCGCTCTTCAATGCTGTCTTCAACTACGAGACCGGCACGTTCTCCCGCGAGGCTTCGGGGGTGAAATTCGAACTGATCACCGAGGGGGTGCCCTATCGCAATCCCCATGGCACCACGATCTTCGATCTCGGGTTCAACATCGCGGAGCAAAACGGCTCCCTGCTTGTGGAGTGCGACTTCAACCGCGACCTCTTCGAGGAAAGCACGATTACGCGCTGGCTGGAACACTACGAAACGCTCCTGCAAGCCGTGGCGGAAAATCCTGCTCAACCGCTAGCCGGCCTGCCAATATTGAGCGATGCGGGGCGGCATGAGATCCTGGTCGATTGGAACGCCACCCAGCGCGACTACCCGTCCGGGGTATTGCTGCATGAGCTCTTCGAACAGCAGGCGGCGAAAAACCCCGATGCGATTGCCCTGATCTTCGACAACCAGCGGGTGAATTATCGTTCCTTGAACGAACAGGCCAGCCGTCTCGCCAATCACTTGCGCCAGAGCGGCGTGCAGGCCGATTCCATCGTGGCTGTCCTCGCGGAACGCTCGGTGGAAATGGTGGTCGCCCTGCTGGCTACGCTCAAGGCTGGCGGTGCCTATTTGCCACTCGATCCAGGGCACCCGCGGGACCGCATCGCCTTCATGCTCGCCGATGCGAAGCCCGTGACCACGCTGGCCCAGCGCAAGTTTGCCGAGTTACTGCCGGAATCGCTGCCGCAGACCATGCTGGAGCAGGATTTTGCCGATGCCTCGCCGGTCGCTCCCGCGCGCCTGACCGAGCCCGACCACCTCGCCTACGTGATTTACACCTCGGGCTCCACCGGCCAGCCCAAGGGCGCGATGAATACGCACCGGGCCATTGTAAACCGGTTGCTCTGGATGCAGGAGCAGTATCATCTCACCCTGGGCGAGCGTGTCCTGCAAAAGACGCCTTACACCTTTGACGTGTCGGTCTGGGAATTTTTCTGGCCGCTGCTGGCCGGGGCTACGCTGGTCGTCGCCAAGCCGGGCTTGCACGGCGACAGCGCCTATCTCGTGGAAACGATCCGCCAGTATTCCGTGACCACGTTGCACTTCGTACCGTCGATGCTGGCCGCCTTCCTGCACGACCAGACCGCCGCGCGCTGCGGCTCGCTGAAGCGGGTCATTTGCAGTGGTGAAGCCCTGCCCGCGCAGCTGAAGGACCGCTTCTTTGCGACCTTCCCGCTGGTGGAACTGCACAACCTCTACGGCCCAACCGAAGCCGCCGTGGATGTCACCTACTGGCCCTGCACGGCCGGCTCCGACTCCATCGCCGTACCGATCGGGCGCCCGGTCGCGAATACCCAGATCCATCTCCTCGACGCCTCGCTCCAGCCGGTTCCCATCGGGGTGACCGGTGAATTGCACATCGGCGGGGTGCAACTGGCTCGCGGTTATCTCGGACGTCCCGAACTCACGGCCGAAAAATTCATCCCAAATCCCTTCGGTGAAGGACGTCTTTACAAGACCGGCGACCTCGCGCGCTACCGTACCGATGGTGCCATCGAATTCCTCGGCCGCCTCGATCACCAGATCAAGCTCCGTGGCTTCCGCATTGAGCTCGGCGAAATCGAAGCGGCGCTCAAGTCACATTCGCAGGTCAGTGACGCGCTCGTCCTCCTCCGCGACCATCGACTGGTGGCCTATGTGATCGCCACCGCCGTGACCTCGGCGGACCTCGGCCATCATCTAAAATCCCGGCTGCCCGATTACATGGTGCCGGCTGCCTTCGTCTCGCTCGCCCAATGGCCGCTCACCGCCAATGGCAAGCTCGACCGCCGCGCGCTGCCTGGGCCCGATGTGGTGCGTTCCAACTTCGTGGCCGCGAGCAACGAGCTGGAGAAGCAGCTCACCGCCATCTGGCGCGAGGTGCTCGAAGTGGACGAAATCAGTGTGCAGGACAATTTCTTCGAACTGGGCGGCGACTCGCTGCTCGGCCTGCGCGTGGTGAATCGCCTGCGGGAACTCACCGGCGAGCATGTCTCGCTGGTGATTATCTTCGAAGCGCCAACCATCCGGCAGCTTGCGGCTTTGATTGAGAAAAACTACCGCACCAGGACTGCCACGAACGCCATCCCCTCTTCCGTGACGGTGGAGATGGTGAATGAATTGCGCAGCCTGATCGCTCCGCTGCCTGCTCCGGGCCTTGTCGTAACTCCGAAGCTGGAACGCGCCATCTTCATTCTCAGCCCGATGCGCTCGGGCTCCACGCTCACCCGCATCATGTTGTCGGCGCACCCGACACTCTTTGCCCCGCCGGAGTTGCAACTGCTCCAGTTTGAAACGCTCGCCGGACGCCAGCGCGCCTTCGAGGGGTATGACCGCTACATGCTGGAGGGCACGCTCCGCGCCATCATGGAAATCCGCAACTGCAACCTCGAGGAGGCCAAGGCAGAAATCCAGGCGCTGGAAACCGCCGGGGGCACGGTGCCGGATCTTTACCGGCAGCTGCAGTCGCTCATCCCGTCCCGCATCCTGGTGGACAAGACGCCGGACTATGCAATGCAGTTCGAAGTGCTCCAGCGCGCCGAATCCTGGTTTGAAAACGTCTTCTACATCCATCTCGTCCGGCATCCGCTCGGCATGATGCGATCTTACGAACGCGGTCATTTCATTCTGGAAAGCCCGTATCGGGGCAGGCATCATTTCTCCGCGCGTGATCTCGCGGAGATGACCTGGCAGATTTCGCATGAAAACATTTTGGCTTTCTTAAAAGACATCCCGCAGCACCGTCAGCACCGGCTCAGCTTTGAGTCGCTGGTGCGCTCCCCGCGTGAAACGTTGAGCCCGCTTTGCGAAGCGCTGGGCCTCCCCTTCCATCCGGCCATGCTCGATCCACATCAGAATGGCCGGATGACAGATGGCGTCCACCCCATGGCCCAGCAGGTTGGGGATCATGAATTTGCGCGCCATCGCGGGCTCGAATCGAGCACCACCGACGCCTGGCGCCGGGATTACTCCGAGGAATTGCTCTCCGCCCGCACCCTCGAAATCGCCCAGCAGCTCGGCTGCTTGAAAACGGAACCCAGGAAACCGGAATCGGATGCCATTCGCCGTGTCTCCCGCGATGCCTATCGGCAGAAGCGTTCGTTGCTGACTCCATGAAATCCGTTTTGTCCGAGACCAGCATGGAATCCGGGGAAGGCTCCACCGCAGGCGAAGTGATCGTGCTGCCTACGTCGCTCGCGCAGCAGCGACTGTGGTTCATCGCGCAATTCGACACCGGCTCGCCAGCCTACAATCTGCCCGTGAGCGTGGAGTTGTACGGGCCCTGCAACCTCGAGGCTCTGGAGCAAAGCCTCAACTTTCTTCTTGCCCGCCACGAGACCCTGCGCACCACCTTCCAGGCCGTCCAAGGCCAGCCGATGCAGATCATTGCCCCCGCACTGGAGATTCCGCTGGCGGTGCGGGATCTGCGTGAAGTGGACGCCGCCACTCAAGCCCGGCAATTGCCCCAACTGCTGAACGAAGAAGCATGGAAGCCGTTCGATCTTATCGGTGGCCCGCTGATTCGCGCCCTGTTGATTCGCCAGTCCGATGACCTCGCGCTGTTGCTCATCACAATCCACCACATCATCAGCGACGATTGCTCGGAGAAAGTTTTCTGGGACGAACTGACCAGCGCCTACGAGGCCTTTACCGCCCATCGCGAACCGGTGTTTGCGGAACTGCCCATTCAATACGCCGATTTCGCCCAGTGGCAGCGGGCGGAATTTGACCAACAACACATCCAGCCCCTGCTCACCTACTGGCGCAAGCAACTCGACCAGCTCCCGGCCCTGCGACTGCCACTCGACTTTCCACGCCCGCCCCTGCAAACCACCCGGGGCGGATCGGCTCCGGTCGTGATCCCGCCCGCCCTGGCACAGACTCTGCGCCAGACCGGACAACGCGAGGGCGCAACCCTGTTTATGACGCTGCTGGCGGCTTATCAGGTACTGCTGGGGCGTTACGCCGATCAGACGGATTTTGCCGTGGGCTCGCCCATCTCGAACCGCTGCCGCAAAGAGACAGAGCCGCTCATCGGTTTCTTCATCAACATGCTGCCCTTCCGCACTAATCTCTCGGGCCAGGTCACTTTCCGCGAGATTCTCCAGCGGACGCGGCAGACCGCGCTGGAAGCTTACGAGCACCAGGACCTGCCCTTTGAGATCATGGTCGAGGAGGCCCGCGTCGAGCGGCAACTCAACCAGACGCCGGTTTTCCAGGCCGCATTTTCCCTGCTGCGCGACGGCGCGCGCGAGTGGAAGGCGGGCGGCCTTCGCTTCGAATTGAAGCCTTTTGAAAAAGGCCCCGCCAAGTTCGACCTCACCCTCGCGCTCCGCGAGCAGAGCGACAGTTTGAAAGGCGTCTTCATTTATAACGCCGATCTTTTCGACGAAGGGCGGATGACCCGCATGGCCGCCCATTTCGTGGCGCTGTGCGAAAAGCTCTGTGCCGCCCCGGATGCACCGATCAATTCCCATTCCCTGCTCAACGCGGAAAGCGAGCAGCGCGTGCTCAAGCTCGGCCACGGTGCGGATACCGACTACCCCCGGGAAACGCTCGCCGCCCTCTTCGAAAAATGCGTGGCGCGATACCCCGAAAATATCGCCATGTTCGACGCCCGCGAAGAGGTAAGCTACGCCCGCCTCAACACCGAGGCCAATCGCATGGCGCATTTCCTCCGCGGCCAGAATCTCCCGCCAGAAACTCCGGTCGGACTCCCCTGCACCCGTTCCTGGAAGATGATCGCGGCGATGCTCGGCATCGTGAAAGCGGGTCTCGCCTATGTCCCGCTCGATCTCGACCAGCCCGAGGCGCGCCTGCAAAAGATGCGCGCGATTTGCGCCCATGTCTTTGATCTGGACCGCGACTATGGCGCACTCCCAAGCGGGAATCCACCCGCGGTAGCTACAGCCGCCTCCACAGCCTACATCATTTTCACCTCCGGTTCCACCGGCCAGCCCAAGGGCGTCTGCGTTCCTCATCGTGCCGTCTCGCGCCTGGTTTGCGAAAGCGATTATCTCCAATTCCTGCCCACCGATGGGGTGGCCCAGGCCGCCTCGCCCACTTTCGACGCGGCCGTCTTCGAAATGTGGGGTGCGCTGCTGAATGGCGCCCGGCTCGTCATCATTCCCCGCGAGGCCCTGCTTTCCCCGCAGCAACTCGGCGCCCTTATCGAAAGCCAGCGCATCAGCGTGATGCTGCTTACCACCCCGCTCTTTCACCAGTTCGCCGCCGAGTCCCCCGCCCTCTTCCGGCCGTTGCGCTGCCTGCTCTTCGGCGGCGACGCCGCGGATGCCGGCCTCGTGCGCAAGGTCTTTGAACACGGTCGCCCCGGCCAGTTGCTCAACGCCTATGGCCCCACGGAAAATGGCGTCATTAGCACCGTTTTCGAGGTCATCACCGCGCCCGACCGCGAAATCCCCATCGGCAACGCCATCGCCAATACCGATGTCCTGCAGCTCGATGCCGACGGCCATCTCGTCCCCGACGGCGTGGAGGCCGAGATTTGCGTCGGCGGCCCGGGCCTCGCGCTCGGCTACCACGGCCTCCCCGAACTCACCGCCAGCCGCTTCATCGACTGGCGCGGCCGTCGCCTCTATCGCACCGGCGATCTTGCCCGTCGGCGTGCCGATGGCAATCTCGTCTTCGTCGGCCGCCGCGATCACCAGATCAAGCACCGCGGCTACCGCATCGAACTCGCGGAAATCGAGACCGCCCTGCGCGGGATTCCCGGTGTGGACGACGCCATCGCGATCTACGACCAGGGCCGCCTCATTGCCTGTGCCGCCACGAGCCTCGCCGCGGAGTCCCTCACCGCCTGCGCCCGTGAGCTGCTGCCCGATTACATGCTCCCGCAGCCCCTGCTCACGGTCGAGCGTCTTCCCCTCACCGTCTCGGGGAAGGTGGACCGCGAGGTCGTTCTCGGTCTTGCCCGCAACTGGCAGCCTCTTCCCAGCCGCCAGCCCTCCACCGACGACGAACGGGCCATCGCGAAAATCTGGAGCGAACTCCTTGAAATCGCAAGCCCCGGTCTCGACGACGATTTCTTTGCCAGCGGCGGCCATTCGCTACTCGCCATCCAACTGCTCAGCCGCATCCGCCGCGAGCTCGGCCACGACATCACCATCCGCCAGCTTTTCGAGAAACCCACCATTGCCGGTCTCGCCGATGCCATTCCTTCAGCTGCCGGCAAGGAAGCCGCCGCGCCCATCCTCGAAAGCATCCCGACCAGCACCGACGGCAAATACAATCACATCGTCGAAATTCAAGCCGGCTCTTCCTATCGGCCGCCCCTCTTCCTCGTTCCCGGCGGGGGCGGCGGCGAAATCGAGTTTCTCGTTTACAAGCGGCTCGCCGCCTACATCGGCGAAGACCAGCCCATCTACGGCCTGCGCGCCCGGGGCTGGGACGACACCCACCAGCCGCACCAGAGCCTGCGCGAGCTCGTGCAGGACTACGCCGATGCCATCCGCCGCGCGCAACCACATGGCCCCTACCTGATCGCCGGCGAGTGCGTCGGCGGGGTCGTCGCCTGCGAGATCGCCCAGTTGCTCCAGAACTCCGGTGAATCCATTGCCCTCCTCATGCTCATCGGCGCGGAGAAGCCCTCGCTCGGCCGCACCCTGGAATTCCGCTGGAACCAGACGTGGGAGCATCTCCGCCGCCTGCTCACTGTCCATGTCACCCAGCGCGCCCTCGGCCACTGGCAGAAGCTCTCGGATCTCCCCGCCGGCCAAAAGTTGCGCTACGTCCTCGACCGGTTGCATCGGGAAAAAGCATCCGACCCTGCCCCCGTGGTCGAATCAACGCCCGATGCCCTCGCCAACTATCATCTGATGGAATACCACTACCCCAAGACGATCATGCAGAGCCGCCCCTCGCATTACAAAGGCGTCATCACCCTCCTGCTTGACGAAGAATCCCATCACCAATACGGCCTTCTCGGCTGGAACAAGGTTGCTGATAAAATTGTATCGCACATTTTGCCCGGTAATCATTTAACCTACATCCGTGAACACGCATCCGAGGCCGGTCGCAAAATGCGCGAGTGCCTTGATGCCGCCATCCACCCATGACTGCTTCCGAAAATCACACCTTTTTCTGGCAACCGGCACCCGCCGTCAGCCTGCCCCTTCCCGGAAGCATTCACCTTTTCCTCGTGAACCTCGATCACCTGGTTTCCGAGCAGGACAGCGGGTTCTCCCCCGAGGAAGTGCGCCGCCTCGGTCGCTACCATTTTGCGAAGGATCGCAACCGCTTCGCCTCCGCCCGGGCCGCGCTGCGGGAAATTCTCGCGAGCTATCTGCAATGCCGCCCCGGCGAGGTCAGCCTCGTTGCTGGCCCCCATGGCAAGCCTTCGCTCACTGTGAATCACCCCCTGCGCTTTAATCTCAGCCATTCCGGCCACCACATGCTGCTCGCGGTGACCACCGGCTCGGAGGTGGGGGTCGATCTCGAAATGGTGCGCGAAGACATGGAAATGGAACCGCTCGCCGAGCATTACTTTTCTCCCGCGCAGCAATGGGAATTCCGCATCGCCCGGGGCCGGGAGCGAGTCTGGAAATTTTTTGAAATCTGGACCGCGATCGAGGCCCGCCTCAAGGCCGGTGGAAAAGGCCTCATCGGCCATTCCGAACCGCCCGACGAACGCTGGAACATCCGTCACCTGCGCATTGTGGACCGCTTTGCGGCGTCCATTGCCACCGAACATCCCGAACCCCGCCTGGAGTGCTGGACATGGCCGAGCTAACCACCACCCCTCCTTTCGAAATCGTCGTCGAGCGTTCCCGCCGCTGGGTCAATATCAACTGGCGCGAGATCTGGGACTACCGCGATCTCCTTCTCCTTCTGGTCAAGCGCGACTTCATCTCCCGCTACAAGCAGACGATTCTGGGCCCCGCCTGGTTCATCCTCCAGCCGCTCTTGAATACCGCCGTGTTTACGATTGTTTTCGGCCAGATTGCCGGCATCCCGACCGACGGCATCCCTGCCCCGCTCTTCTACTTGTGCGGCCAGTTGGGCTGGAACTACTTCTCGCAAAACATCACCACCGGCTCGGCGACCTTCGTGAACAATGCCCACCTCTTCGGCAAGGTTTACTTCCCGCGTCTCATCATGCCAGTCTCGGTCATCGTTTCGAATCTCTTCGCCTTCCTGCTCCAGTTCATTCCCTTCCTGTTGTTTTACTTCTATTATCTGATCGTTGAGGCCAACGGGATGGATTTGCATCCCACGATGAAGCTGCTGTTCACGCCGCTGCTGATTGTGGAAACCGCCTTTCTCAGTCTCGGAGTCGGGCTTTGGATGTCCGCCGCCTCGGCCAAATACCGCGACCTCGTCCATCTCAATCAATACCTCATTCAGATCTGGATGTTCGGCTCCGCCGTCATCTATCCGCTCTCGAAAGTGCCGCCGCATTGGAAGTGGCTCGTGGACCTCAACCCCATGGCCTCGATCGTCGAAGGTTTCCGCATTTCCCTGTTGGATCGCGGCACGCTCACGCTGCCGCAGATCGTCATCACGCTCAGCCTCACCATCCTCATTCTCATCTCGGGCATCGTCGCTTTCCAGCGCGTCGAACGCACCGTCGTTGACAGCGTCTAGTATGAAGCCCGTCGTCGAAGTTCAAAACCTCTCCAAGCTCTATCGCCTCGGCGATATCGGCGCTTCCAGCCTCCGCGAATCGCTCGAGACCTTCTGGGGCCGGCTGCGCGGCCGCCAGCAACCACGGCCCAACCAGCGCAAGGAACAGGACCGCCTCATCGAGCCCTCGCGCCGCGGCCCTTTTCCCGGCACTTTCTGGAGCCTGCACGACGTCTCGTTCTCCGTCGCCCCGGGCGAGGTCATCGGCGTCGTCGGCCGCAATGGCGCGGGCAAGTCCACCCTGCTCAAGATCCTCTCCCGCATCACCGAGCCCACCGAGGGCCGCGCCATCCTGCGCGGGCGCGTGGTCTCGCTGCTCGAGGTCGGCACCGGTTTCCATCCCGAGCTCAGCGGACGCGAGAATATCTTCCTCAACGGCGCGATTCTCGGCATGAAGCGCACGGAGATCGCCCGCAAGTTCGACGAGATCGTCGATTTTGCGGAGGTGGGAGAGTTCATCGACACCCCGGTCAAACGTTACTCCAGCGGCATGTTCGTCCGCCTCGCCTTTGCCGTCGCCGCGCACCTCGATCCCGAGATTCTGCTCATCGACGAAGTGCTCGCGGTCGGCGACGCCGCTTTCCAAAAAAAATGCCTCGGCAAGATGGGCGAGGTCGCAACCCGGCAGGGGCGCACCGTCTTCTTTGTCAGCCACAACATGGGGGCCGTCCGTTCGCTCTGCGAAAAGGCCATCCTCATCGAGCACGGCCGCCTCACCATGGACGGGCATCCCGCCGATATCATCAGCCACTATCTCTCCGGGTCGCTCGCTGACAACGATGCCAGCGACGGCGAGATTTTCTGGGGTGAAGACAATGCGCCGTCCGCGCCGGAAATGCGGCTCCGCGCCATCCGCCTGCTCAATCCGCGGGGCGAACCCGCCGCCACCTTCGAGGCGGACAAGCCGTTCAGCATCGAGATTCATTACGACGTGCTCCAGCGCCTGCGCGGCGCGCGCAACAGCCTCACCCTGCTCACGCAAGAGGGCGAGGTCGCCTTCTGCGCCACCGATCATCTTTTCCAGCAGGAGACGCAAAACCCCGGTTCATACCGCGCCGTCTGCCACATTCCCGGCGGCCTGCTGAACCGCCGCAATTACATCGTGAGCCTGCAATGCGACATCCCGGGCGAGCGTTACGTCATGCCCATTCGCGAATACGTCAGTTTCACCGTTTCCGGTGCCGGCAATCAGTCGTCGAATTTCCCCGAAAACTGGCCCGGCATCGTGTGCCCGAAGATCGAATGGAAAGTGGAGCAACTGGCGGCCGCGGAGGTGGTATTATGAATAATCTCGGACCCCTTACGCTCGCGATCCCGGTCTATAATTGCGAAAAATATCTCCCCGCCACCCTCGCCTCGCTCGCCAAGAACGGCAGCGACGTCCGCTGGTGGTTGCAGGATGGAAACTCCACCGACGACACCGTCGCGCTCGCCTGGCAATACGCCCGCAACAGCGACGTCATCATCAGCGAGCCCGACAAGGGACAAACGGATGGGTTGAACAAGGCCATCCCGCGCATGGGCGGCGAAATCATCGGCTACATCAATGGCGACGACTGCCTGCTGCCCGATGCCGCCACCCGGGTGCTCGATTTCTTTGCCCGCAACCCGCAGATCGACCTGGTTTACGGCGGCGTGCAATGGATCGACGCCGAGGGGACGGGCGAAGGCTGGCACCAGGGCCGCATCAACTCGCTCGAAGACGTCCTCGACATCTATCGCGTGTGGTGGAATGAGCGCCAGTGGGTGCAGCCCGAGGTCTTTTTCCGCCGCAGCGTCTGGGAGCGCGTGGGACTGTTCAATACCGCGTACAATCTCGCCTTCGACTACGAATATTGGGTACGCTGCTTCCGGGCCGGGATCCGCGTGGCTTCGCTCGATACGCCGCTCGTGCAGTTCCGTCGCCATGCAGAGCAAAAATCCGCCGCCGCCCGCAAGGCCGCCGATGAGATTCGCCAGATCGTGCAATCGAATCTCGACGACGGTGCGCCCATCACATCCGCCGTGCGCTGGCGGTTGAATGCGCAGTTGCAATACGACCGCTTTCATCTCCAGCCCGGCGAAGGCCGCCCTTCGCGATCGTTCCTGCGCAAACTCGTCCTCAATCCCCACTGGCTGCTCGCCCCTCACGTTCGTAAACGCATCGCCGTTTCGTTCCAGCGGGCCATCACCGGAGCAAAGCCCTGACCATGACGCCCGGAAGGCTGTGGTGGCTGCTGCGCCGCGACTGGAATCGTGGATGGGCCGCCAGTTATCACGACTATTTCACGCTCAAGAAAATCCGCCGCTGGCAATTCCCGGCGCAGCTTCCGCTCGCGCCGGAAGTGAGTGTCCACACCTTTACCGGCGCGAAGGACTGGCTGCTCGGCGCGTGGATGCTGGCCAGCTTCACCCATTTCACCGGGCTCAACTGGCGAATCATAGTGCATGAAGACGGCTCGCTGCCCGCCGAGGGCGCGTGGGAATTGCGGCGTCTCTTTCCGCGTTTGGAAATCATTTCCCGCTCGCGAGCCGATGAGGAAATCCACCCGGTTCTGGCCAGGTTGCCGCTTTGCACTGAGTTTCGAGCGACCAATGCGCTGGCCTTGAAATTGTTCGACATGCCTCATTTCGCCCCGGGCCGGAAGTTTCTTCTCCTCGACAGTGACGTGCTGTTCTTCCAGCGCCCCCAGGAATTGCTGAACTGGGCAGCGAGTGACGAAGCGGGCTGCTGGTTCAACCGCGATGTCGCGGAGTCCAGCCTCGTCTCACCGAAAGAGGCCCGCCAGCAGTTGGGCGTCACCCTCTGGCCCCAGGTCAACAGCGGCCTCTGCTGCCTCGACAAAAGCGCCATCGACCTTTCCTTTTGCGAAAAAGTGCTCGCCGAAACCAGCATCCGGCGGGGCCACTTCTGGCGGATGGAGCAGACGCTCTTTGCCTTGTGCGCCTCCCGCCTCGGGATCGGCGGGCTCCTGCCCTCCAGCTACGAGGTCACCTTAAATCCCGCTGCTTCGAGCGGTATCGTGGCCCGCCATTATGTGGGCGCGGTGCGCCAGCGCTTCTACGCGGAGGGTCTGGCCCGCCTTCAACCCATTCTCCCCGGCGCATGAACGTCCTTTTCGCTCCCGACTGGCGCGTCGGCGTTCCGTATCAGAAACTGCTCGCGGATGCCCTCGACGCGCAGGGCGTAACGGTGGAATTTCTTTCTCATTACCGGCGCGGCCTTCCCCTCTGGCGGGGAATCGAGCCGACCCGGCATGATGTTTTCCATCTCCACTGGCCCGAGGCTTACTATGCGAAAATGGACGACCGCTTCGATGGCCTGCGCAACCTTCGCTTCGCCTTCGATCTCGCCCTCGCGACCCGCCGCCTTCCCCTCGTCCTCACCGCGCACAATCTCCTCGCCCACAATCGCGGTCACGAACGCCTGGCCCACTTCAATATGGCCGCGGTTGCCCGGCGTGCCTCCGGCATCATCGCCCATTCGGGGGCGGCGGCGCAGAAAGTGGCGTCCACCTTTTCCGTCGATGCTGCCAAAATCACGGTGATCCCGCATGGCGATCTTTCCGTCTCCACCGGGGCTCCGGCACCGCGGCAGGAAGCCCGGGCCAAACTGGGGATTGGTTCCGAAAAAATCGGCCTCATGTTCGGCACGGTCGAGCCTTACAAAGGGCTGGAGGAAATTATCACCGCGTGGAAGCAACCGCCAGCGGGAGCGCGCCTCGTCATCGTCGGCCGCCCCAATACAAAAGAATATGGAGCATCGATCACCGCGCTTTGCCGGGGCAATCCCACAATTGATGCCCGCCTCGCCTGGCTGGAGGATCAGGAACTGCATCTCTGGCTCAGCGCAGCCGATGCCGTGATTTTCAACTACCGCACCATTTTTACCTCCGGTGCGGCCTGCACGGCCCGCTCCTACGGTCTCCCCCTCCTCCTGCCCTCGCGATTGGACACCGTGGATCTCGGCGAGCCCCATCCGTTGGTCTTCCGCTTTGATCTCGACTCGTTCCCGTCCGTCCTTCAACGCGCCCTCGAAACGGTGCCGGATTATGCAGCCGCTGCTTCCTGGCGGGCCCTCACCGCCTGGAATTCGATTGCGGAGCGGACTGCTCACGTTTATCAAGAAGCGATCGCTCGTTTTCAAAAAACCGTGCGAACTGGCACAAAGCCCGCTTGAGTAAGTTTCTATGTGTGGCATTGCAGGATTCATTGATCATCAGCTTAGCGGAGAGGCCTTTGCCCCACTCCTCGACGCGATGTTGCGCCGCATCATCCATCGCGGACCGGATGGCCAGGGCACGCATGTGGAGTCGCCACTGGCGATGGGAATGCGGCGGCTGAGCATCATTGACCTGGAAGGGGGCCGCCAGCCGATCTGGAATGAAGACCACACCATTGGGGTCGTCTTCAATGGCGAGATTTACAACTACCGCGAACTCCGCGACCGCCTCTCCTCCCACACCTTCGTCACTCATTCCGACACCGAGGTGCTGGTGCATCTCTACGAGGAATACGGCACCGAGATGTTCAATCATCTCCGGGGCATGTTTGCCTTTGCCATCTATGACCGCCCCAGGCGCCGGGTGGTGATTGCCCGCGATCACTTTGGGCAGAAGCCGCTCTACTACTATCAATCCGCGGGACATTTTGTTTTTGCCTCCGAGTTGAAATGTCTCTTCGCGCATCCCTTTGTGCCCTGCGAGGTGCGTAACGAGGCTTTTCTCGATTACGCCGCGTGGCTCTCGCTGCCCGCGCCCGACACCCATTTCCGCGGGATCTACAAGCTGCCGGCGGCGCATTACCTCGTCATCCCGCTGGATACGCCGGAGAGCGCCCGTCCGCTGCCCTACTGGCGCTACGATCTCTCCCAGCCCCCGGCGCTGCACGATCTCGAAGCCGCCGCCGAGGCGCTGGACTCCGCGCTGCACGAATCGCTCGATCTGCACCTCCGCGCCGATGTGCCCATCGGGGTGCTCTTGAGCAGCGGTCTCGACAGCCGCACCGTCTCCGCCTACGCGCAGGAATTGCAGGAGGGCCGGCTCACTACTTTCTCGGTCGGTTTTGCAGGACCGGATTCCGAACTCCCCGGCGCCGCCGCCACGGCCAAGGAAATCAATTCCCGCCATTTCGAGCTGGAACTGACGGCGGACGATTATCTCGAAAATCTTCCGCGCACCACCTGGCATCTCGACGAGCCGGTGGGCGATCCCGCTGCCTTTGCCGTGCTCAAAATCTGCGAACTCGCCCGCCAGCATGTGAAGGTGCTGCTTTCCGGTGAGGGCTCCGATGAACTCCTTGCCGGTTACGATGGCCGGTATCTGGGAATGCTGCACACCCTCGACCGTTCGGACCGTCTGCGCTGGCTGGGGCAGTTTGCTCCGGCCGTTCCCGCCTCTTCCACCTCGCGGCTGGCCCGCCTGCTTCGGCGCTCCAGACTTTCCCCGGCAGAGGAAATCATTACCCTGCGCCTCGAAGGATTTCCCGGCGACGTGAGATATCCGCGCGGCTTCACCGATTCGCAATTGCAACGACTGCAGGAACGCACGGGAGAAATCGCCAGCCGGGTCGTCCACCCGCAGCGCGACCGCCTGGGCGAATTGCTCACGACTGATCTCGACTGGCAGCTCGCCGAATCGCTGCTGCAAAAGGCCGACAAAATGAGCATGGGCGCGTCCATCGAATTACGCACCCCGATTCTCGACACCGGGATTGCCGCCCTGGCCGCGCGCATGGATTCTTCACTCAAGCTGCCCGCGGGTGGGCCCGGCAAGCTCGTCTTGCGCCGCTGCCTCGCCCGGCGGCTCAAGGAGGATCTCAAGCGCCCGAAAAAGGGATTTCCTCTCCCGCTCCGCCAGTGGCTCACCGGCCCGTTGCGCGAGCGTTGCGAGGCCGCGCTCTTTGCGCCCAATGCCCACCTCGCCAGTCTGCTTGATCCCGCCCTGCTGCGCGCGGCATGGAACGACTTTCAGCAAGACACCTTCGATGCCGCCCGCATCTTCCATTCCCTCTGGCTGTATGAAATCTGGCGTGGACAAGTCGCTTCCGCCGCCAAGAATGGAGGCCAGCCATGAGCGCGCCCCTCGTCTCCATTGCCATCCCCTGCTACAACGCGGAACGCTGGATCCGCCAATGCGTGGAAAGTGCGCTCAACCAGACGTGGCCGCACAAAGAGGTAATCGTGGTGGACGACGGTTCCACCGATGCCTCGCGCGCCATCCTCGCGGAGTTCGGCGATTCCATCCGCGTGCTCGTCGGAGCGCACGCGGGTGCCAACCATGCTCGCAATCAAGCTCTCCAGGCGGCGACCGGCGAATGGATGCAATACCTTGATTCCGACGATTATCTGGAGCCGGAAAAGCTCGCCGATCATCTTGCGCACGTGGGCCGTGCCGATGTCATCTACAGCCCGGTGTGGATGGAAGACCTGCATCGCAACACCCGCGTGCCCAGCGCCATCGACACTTCCACCGATCTTTTCTGCCAGTGGATTTCGTGGCAGTTGCCGCAAACCGGTGGCACGCTCTGGCGGCGCGAGAAACAGCTCGCCATCGGCGGCTGGAACGAGTCCATGCCCTGCTGCCAGGAGCACGAGCTTTATCTCCGGGCACTGCAAAACGGCCTCGCCTTCACCTATCACTCCACCCCGCATGCCGTCTATCGCCTCTGGTCGGAGGAAACGCTGTGCCGCAAGGACCCGCGTCTCGTACTGCGCGTGCGCAGCGAGTTGATCGCAAAACTGGAAACCTGGATGCGCGCAAAAAATCTCTGGACCGAAGCACATCGTCTCACCGCGGGCCAGGCCTATCTGGAAATGTCGCGCACCTTTGCGAAATACGATCTCGACGAGGCGACCAGCTATCACCGCGCCCATCGCGCGCACCACCAGATCGCGTTGCAGGGACCGGCTGCCCCCTTCAGTTACCGCCTTTTCTACCACCTTTTCGGCTTCACGGCGGCCGAGAAAATCGCCCGCACCCTGCGCCGTTCTGCGGCTTGAATTGAACATGCCGTCCCTCGACTACAGCATCGTCATTGCCACCTTCGAACGCCCGCGAGAACTCGCCGTGACCTTGGATTCGCTGGCCGCACAGACCCACCAGCCCGCGCAGGTGATCGTCGTCGATTCCTCGCCCGGCAGCGAAAGCCGTCTCGTCGTGGAAGGCGCTTCCGCCAAACTCCCGTTGACCTACCTGCGCGCCATCCGTCCCAGTTCCGCCGTACAGCGCAACCAGGGCGCGGAAGCGGTCACATCGCCACTCATCGTTTTCCTCGACGACGACGTCACGCTCTCGCCCGATGTCTTCGATCTGCTTTGCTGCGCCTTTGAATCCGATTCCGAGGAAAAGACCGCCGGGGTTGCCGCCCGCATCGAAGGCATGCAACATCCCAAGCCACGCGGCCCGCTCTGGTGGTATTACCGGCTCCAGGCTGGTTATGCGGATGTGGACTACGGCGCACGTCTCCTCGGCCCGGCCATCAATACCCTCCCCACGTATGCAGAGGGCAGCCGCGACCTCATCGCCTCCGAGTGGCTCAACTCGACCTGCGTGATGTATCGCACCGAGATTTTTCGCCGCGAAAAGTTCCCCGAATTCACCGGCTACAGCTCGATGGAGGATGTGCATACCTCCTCGCGCATTCGTCGTCATGGCGCGCTCTATTTCCACCGCACGGCCTTGTTCCAGCATCACGACGCGCCGAGCAGCTACAAGCGCGATCCGCGCGCCCTGCTCCGCCAGCGCCTGCGCAACCAGCGTCTCATCGCGCACGACATTCTTCAGGTTTCGGAACCACTGCTCACTTTGAAAATGCTGCTTCATCGCGTGTTCGTCAGCTATTGCGTTTTGCGCGGCGGCAATCCGCAAAAATGGAGGGAGGTCGTCGGCGCATGGACCTGATCGGCTCTCTCATGTCACGGCTGCGTCAGCTCTACTACAAGCTGCGCGGCGTACAATTTGGCGGCAACTGCTGGCTGCGGGCGATTGAGATTCCGAAGAACCACTCGCGCATCCACCTCGCTGCCGGCGCCGCATTGGATCGCGGCTGCACGTTGCTCGTAATGGAGTCCGGCGCGCTCTCCATCGGCCCGCAGTGCTACGTGAATCGGAACACGATGTTCGACGTCTCGCAGCAGCTTGAGATTGGCGCGCGCACGATGATCGGGCCGTTCTGCTACCTCACCGATCACGATCACGACGTCACCTCGCCCAACCGCGGACCGCTCGTCTCCGCCCCCACCATTATCGGCGAGGATTGCTGGCTCGGCGCGCACGTCACCGTTTTGAAAGGGGTCACCATTGGCGCCGGGACGGTGGTGGGAGCGGGCAGCGTCGTCACCAAATCGCTGCCACCACGCTGTATTGCTGTTGGAAACCCCGCCCGCGTGGTAAAGTCCCCGCCGTCATGAACCCCTCGGTCGGTATCGCCATCACCACCCACAATCGCGTCGAGGAACTGCGCAATACCTGCGCCGTGATTGCGCGACTGTTTCCGCAGCCCGACCAGCTCATCATCTGCGCCGACGGCTGCACCGATGAGACGGTGGATTTCGTGCGCCGGCATGTGCCGAATGCCAAGCTGATCATCCACACCCCAGGGCGCGGCTCGATTCCCTCCCGCAACCGGATGTTTCACGAGAGCCGCACCGACGTCGTGCTCAGTCTCGACGATGACAGCTTTCCGCTTGAAACCGATGCCCTCGAGCGCATCTCCCGTGTCTTCGCGGAAAATGCGGCGCTGGCCGTGCTCTCGCTGCCGCAGCGCAGCAATGAGTTCCCCGAATCGCTGGAGCAAACCGACTTCGGCCCGGCCCGGCCGGTCGCCTCTTTTGCCAACTGTGCCGCCGCCTTTCGTCGTTACGCCTTTCTCGAAATCGGCGATTACCCCGATTTTTTCCGGCACTCCTACGAGGAGCCCGATTACGCCTTGCGCTGCCTGGCCCATGGCTGGGAAGTCCGCTTCGATCCCGTGGCGACCATTCGCCATTTATGGACGCCCTCCGCCCGCAGCGAGATTCGCATCCACCAGCTCCACGCTCGCAACGAGGCCTGGAGCGTCCTCATGCGCTGCCCATGGCGCACCCTGCCTTTCGTGCTCGGCTTTCGCGGGTTCCGCCAGTTCGGCTACGCGCTGAAACGGGGATCCGGCTGGGCCATTCGCGAGCCGCAATGGTGGCTCGCTTTTCTCTCCGGTGCTCCCCGCGCGCTGGCTCATCGCAAATCCGTCCCGTGGAAGGCCTTTTTCGCCTGGATGAAACTGTCGCGCGCCCGGTGAAAATCTCCATCTCCGCCACCAATCCCTGCCACCTCTATCCTTTCGCGCAGGAACTTGCGCAACAGGATGCGCTCGACTGCTATTACTCCGGCTATCCCGCCTGGAAGTTGCCTGCGGCCGAAAAACTCCCGCTCGCCACCCATACCTGGCGCACGAACATCGTTTACGGCCTGCTCAAGTTTGCTCCCGCCTGGGCACGGCCGGAGCCGAAGCGTCTTTTCACCTGGCAGGATCGCGGTTTCGACGCCTGGGTCGGACGCCATCTCGCCGAGTGCGATTTCATCCACGCCATGCCCGGCCAAGCGCTGGGCACTTTCCGCGCCGCCCGACGCCGGGGCATCCGTACGGTGCTCAACCACGCCACCGGTCCCGTCCGCGAATGGGTGAAAATCATGGAGCCGGAATATCGTCGCGCCGGACTTCAGCTTACGGACTATTGCCCTTACGACGCCGTCTATTTCGCTCGCGAGGATGAGGAATACGCACTCGCCGACCTTCATTGCGCCGCTTCCACGGTTGTCCGGGATCAACTCGTCGGCATGGGCATTGCGCCAGAAAAAATTTGGACCGTTCCCTATGGGGCTGATCCCGCCATCTTCCATCCCGTCCCCCGACCGTCCCATGACGAATTTCGCATCGTCTTCGCGGGTCTCGCCGGACTCCGCAAAGGCATCCGGTGCCTGCTCCAGGCCCTTGAATTGGCTGCCCCGACCGCTCCCTGGCAGCTCGATTTTTATGGTGGCGACCTGCCCGAAGTGAAAGGGGACTTTGCCGCCTATACCGGCAAGGTACCGCTTCACTTCCACGGCGCCGTCTCCCAGCGCGATCTCGCCGCCGCCTTCCAGCAGGCGGATATTCTCGTGCTGCCTTCGCTGGAAGAAGGTTTCGGCCTGGTCGTCCCCCAGGCGCTCGCCTGCGGCACGCCCGCCATCGTCAGTGAAGCCGTCGGCGCGAAGGACCTGCTCCGCCAGCACGACAATGGCTCCATTTTCCCGACCGGCGATGCCACCGCCCTCGCCGCCGAGCTCCACTGGTGGTCGCAAAACCGCCGCACGTTTTCCGAATCACATTCCTGGAGCGCCCCGGCAGAGAAATTGCTTAAACTGAGCCAGACTTTTTAGCCCATGCCGACCGTTTCACCCGCCTACCAGCGTCCCGTCCCGCCTGTCGCCCGCCCCCGGCTCGCGGATATGCAGTTGCGCCCCGATCCCGTCGGCACCGGCATCGCCATCTTTGGCATTCTGATCGTCATGGCAACCGTGGGCGGTCAGGTTCCCACCGAACTGGCCCACTACGCCGCCATCGGCACCGGCTTCAGCCTGCTCGCCTCGCTGGCCTTCGATCTCCGTCGCGGTATTCTCAACCTCATCCGGGCCGACGTAATGGCGCTCCTTGCCTATTACTTCCTCACCCTTTTCGAATTTCTACTTCCGCAAAAGGCGTTCAACCTGATGATTTCGGTGAACTCCACCCATAATGCGCTGAATATCGCACTGCTGGGCTATGTCGGCCTGCTGATTGGGCGCCATATTCCGCAACCCAAAAAGCAGCCGTTTGAGAAAGTCCTTACTTGGGAGATCCCCCCCCCGATGCTCATTTTGATCTTCTGGGGGGCGCTCTTCCTCGGCTACCTTTACATGTTGCTCGCGGTGAATTTCGACGTGATGAAGATGGTCAACTACTTCATGGACGCCCGTTTCTCGCAGCCCTGGCAGCGCAGTAAATTCGGCGACTGGAAGGCGCTGCTCAATGAGCTCGGTCTCTTCATCTACCTCATCCCGCCACTGGCGGGCGTCATCTTCGCACGTCGGCAGCGGTTTGGAAAATTCGCGCTGTTCACCATCTTCATCGGATATCTGTTCACGCTCTTCTATGGTTTTTCCGGTGGCACCCGGAACGTCTTCGCCACTTATCTGGTGACTTTTTTGATCGCCTACGTCATCGCCCGTCCGCCCGAGGCGCCCAAGCGTGGCATCATCATCATTTGTCTCGTCAGCGCGCTTGCCATGTATTTCTCCACGATCTACATGCTCAAGTTCCGCAACATCGGGTTGAAGAACTTCATCCTTTACGGCGAACCCGCCGGCGATCCGCATGAAAAGGGTCTCTTCGTGGACTACAACCTCTACGCCATCGGCAAGCTCACGGAGGTCTTTCCTTCAAAGCACGCCTACCTCGGGCTGGAGGTGCCCTACAATGCCATCATTCGCCCAATCCCCCGCGCCCTCTGGAAAAACAAGCCGCAGGGCCTGAGTATTTCCATCGAGGATGCGCTCGGCGTATCGGGGCTGACCATTGCCACCAGCTTCTCCGGTGAGGCCTATATGTCCGGCGGTCTGTTCGGCGTGCTCACCATCGCCATTCTCTTCGGGATGTATAACGGATGGTGGAACTACCTTTCCTCTCCGCGCAACTCCGAACTGGGCATCCTGATTTACGCCTCCGGCTTCTTCGCCGCCGTCATTTCCATGCGCAGCCTTTTTGAGTTCACCACCGCGCTCATGCCCGTCTTTGCCAGCTTCGCGCTCACGGTCTATGTGATCAATGTCGCGGCGAAAAAGGTGGTCGCCATTCGAGCGAACCGAAACCGAAACCGCCCACTCCCACCGCGTCCCGGGGCCAGACCCTTGCATCGCTAGGCGTTCATGGATCATCTCCCTCGCATAAAGCCGCGCGTTGCCGTTCTCTCGGTGGTTCCGTCGCCTTACCAGCGCGACCTTTTTCAGGCACTGGCGCAGCGGGATGAGGTGGATCTCCACGTCTTTTACCTCGAAGCCTCCGCCCCCGATTCGCCCTGGCCGGAAAAGCCACTGGCGGCATACGAGAGCATTCTGCCGGGACGCTGGTATGCGGTGGGCTCGGCACGCTGCCACTGTAACTGGCCGCTGCCGCCGTTGCGGCACTACGATCTGGTGGTGCTGAATACGCTCATGTCGTTCACCGCCCAATGGGTGATGCGCGTGCTGATGCGGGGGCGGCGCTGGGCCTTTTGGGGCGAACGGCTGCAGGGAACGAGCCGGCTGCATCAACTCTTCACCGCGCCGCTGAACCGGGCGACGGGCATCGTTGCCATTGGCTCCCGCGCCCTTGGCGAGTATGCGGAGCGCTTTCCCCGCCCGCTGCACTTCGACATTCCCTACCACTGCGATCTCCAGCCATTTCTCGATACTCCGCGTCCAGCCCTGGAGAATCGTCCGGTGCGCTTTCTCTTCTGCGGGCAGATGATTGCGCGTAAAGGGCTCGATCATCTGCTCCAGGCCTTCATGCAAATCCGGAACGCCGAGCTGCATCTGGTGGGACGCGAAGCGGAGCTGCCCGAAATGCTGGCAACCCTGCCGGCGGAAGTTCGTTCGCGGATCGTCTATCATGGCTTTCACGATCCGGCGCGGCTCTGCGAATTTTTCGGGATGGCCGATGTCTTCATCCTGCCCAGCCGCTACGATGGCTGGGGCGTCGTGGTCAACCAGGCGCTCGGCGCGGGGATGCCGGTCATTTGCTCTGATGCGGTCGGGGCGGGACTCGATCTGGTGGAACCCGGGGTAAATGGCTTTCGCTTCCTCACCGGTTCCGTGCCGGAACTGGCGGCGGCCATGCAGCGCTTCGTGGCGGAACCTGCACTCATCGGCCGCTTTGGCGAAGTCTCGCGGCAGCGGGCGCTCGACTGGCTGCCCGAACGCGGCGCGGAGCGCTGGATTGCCGCCATCAACACGATGCTGCGCTCATGAAGATTCTCCTCATCAGCAGCAGTTCCGGCTCCCGGGGCGGAGGCGAACTTTACCTGCTTTACCTCGCGAAATCGCTCGTGGAGCGCGGTCATGAGGTGAGTCTCTGGGCCTCCGACCATTCGATGCTGGATGAACTGGCAGCGCAGTTTCAGCCGATCGGCCCGGTGATTCGCGCCGCCTATCTCAATACCTACCTGCGGCGCGGGCGCTCACTTTCCACCTGTTTCAATTTTGCGGAATCGAAACACATTGCCGCCACCTGGCGCGGCTTCGACCTGCTGCATCTCAACAAACAAAACCTCGAGGACGGCCTCGATCTTCTGCGTGCGCTCGATCACCAGCCGACGCCCGCCGTGTGTACCATTCATCTCACCCAGAGCGCCCGCGACCTGGGCGCGAAGTCGGCGGGGTTGCGCGATTTCATTGCCCGGCGGGCTTTGAAAAAATGTCGGCATCCGTTGATTGCGATTGCCGAAAAGCGCGCCACCGAACTGGCCCGCTTTCTTGGACGCACCGAAGGCATCCATTGCATTCCCAATGGAGTGCCGCTGCTCGATTTTTCACTACGCGAGACGGATACCGATGCGCCGCAGATCGTGGCCGTGGGCCGGGTAATGCCGCAGAAGCGCCCCTTTTTGTTTCTCGAACTGGCCCGGCGCATTCATACGAAGATTCCCGGTGCCCGCTTCACCTGGGTCGGCGATGGCATGCTGGCGGAGGAATTCGACCAGCGGGTTCAATCGCTCGGGCTGGCCGGGATCGTGCACCGGACGGGCTGGCAGCAAAACGTCCTGCCCTGGCTGGAAAAGGCTGATGTCTTCCTGCACACCGCCGAATATGAAGGACTGCCCCTCGCGATTCTGGAAGCCATGTCCGCCCGGCTTCCCTGTCTGCTGGCGCCGAGCCTTCTCGAAGAACTTCGCTTTCTCCGGGCCGGTGAAAATTGTCTGACCGCCACGGACGTGGACGACTGGATCACGAGCTTGCAGGATCGCCCGCAGCTGCATCGCCTTGCCGCAGCCGGTCGCACGTTGATTGAGACCGATTTTTCCCACCGGCAAATGGCCGCCGCCTACGAATCGCTCTACAAAGCGCGACTCACCGGCTTGGACGCTTCTCCCAGATGATCCAAAAAGGCCGGCTGCGGTTCCATCGCCCGCAGCTGGCGATTTCGCAGCACCTGATCTTCCAAATATCGCAGCACCGGCAGGTAAACCCGATCCGCCGTTAAATACTTTTGCGCCACGGCGAGCGCATTCTCCTCCAGCGTCTCCCGCAACTTCGCATCGGTGAGCACGCGCGCCACGCCTTCGGCAAATTCCGTCGCCGAATCCGCCTGGCATACATCCCGGTTGGTAAGGAATTGCAGGCCCTGCCTTCCCACGCTGGTGGTCACACAGGCTTTACCGAAGGAAAGCGCCTCCACCAGTTTAATCTTCACCCCGCTGCCTACTTGCAGCGGCACGATCACGGTCGAGGCGGCGGTATATTCCGCCTCCAGATTCTCACACACTCCGAGTGTCTCGACTCCCGGCGGCGGGACACCGATCTTCTCCCCGATCTTTCCCACCAATCGCAAATGCGCCCCTGGCACCCTCGCCATAACCAGCGGCCAGACGTTTTCAAGGAACCACATCAAGCCCTGATAATTTCCCAGGAACCCCGAGCCGACAAACAGGCATCGCCCCGGCACCCGGGTTCCTTCCAATCGCTTCACATGCGCTGCCTTGAGCATGGTCATTACCCTTGCCTCTGGCAGCAGACGTCGGAAGGCCGAGGCATCGTCGTCGCTGATCGCGAGGATGAGATTTGCCTTCAACAGCAATGCCCGTTCGGCAGAGGCCTGGTGATGGGAGTCATTATTGGCCAGTCCCATCGCCGTATAAGCCGCCACCGCCTCATGCATCGCGTCGTGGGTAAGCACGATTTTCAACACTTTTGTTGATTCACTGTTGCTGGGGAAACACGGCGTCATCCAGCAATAGTTCGCCATCATCACGTCCGGCCGCACTTTTTCCACCCATTCAGCGGCCAACGCCTGTTCCTGCTCATCCGCCGCCGACCATACGTAATCGGAGCGAAAGTTGCAGGCGGCGAAGCGGCCTTTGACCACTTTGCGCAGCACGGCCTTGATCTTTTCCTTGAGCCACACCTTTGGCCGCACAAAGCGCGTCCCGATTTGGATCATGCCCGGAATGTGCACCTTCATCACTCTAAGAACCTCGGCAGGCACTCGATAGACCGGCCCCCCTCCGGCGAAATTCCGATTCGTAATCACACACCGCACATCCCAGCCTTCGTCGGCTGCATGTCGCAGAAAATCAAAAGCATACGCCTCCGAGCCCGAGGAAATGGGGAATACCGACTGGCGTGAAATCACCAGCAACTTCTTTTTAGTCTTACGAGGAAGGTCCATGTCACCAAGTCTCGATAATAAAATTTAAATTATTAATTCTGTCTCAAAGTGTCAATCCATTCCTAATCACAGAATGAACACTCATTTTTAAGAGCAATCCTTGTTCCAGAATAAATGACTTATCATTAATGTTTCCTAAAAGACACCTCGCCTCGCTGAAGACCTCCACCCTGATTTCCTTTGTTATTTTCTGGTAATTTCCGGCGGTTTTGCCAGCTTCCGTCGATGCACGGGCCACCGATCGAGTAACTGACGCTCCAACACACACACCACTTTGGATACCACTGAAACTTCATCATCCGCACCGGTCTCGCTCTCGGTGATGATTTGCTCGCGCAACCCGCGCCAGGATTATCTCGCTTACACTCTCGATGCGCTGCGCAAACAGACTCTTCCGCTCAACGAATGGGAGTTGATCATCGTAGATAATGGGTCAACCCCGCCAATCGAGGTGGATCTAAGCTGGCATCCAAGTGCACGAATCGTGATCGAAATGGAACCGGGAATCGTGGCTGGCCGCCTTCGGGCGATTCCAGAGGCCAAAGGGGAGTTGCTCTGCTTCTTCGACGATGACAATGCTCCCTGCCCCACCTACCTCGCGGATTGCCTGGAAATTGCCCGCACCTATCCATGGCTCGGCGCCTGGGGGGCAGCCCACATTGACGGCAAGTTCGAAGTCCCCGTTCCGCCATGGGCCAGGCCCTTTTTGCACATGCTCGCGCTCCGGTCGGAAAAAGGAAACTACTGGAGCAACATGGAGGACTGGCGCACCATCCCCTACACGGCTGGGATGGCATTCCGTCGCCCGCTTGGACATGCATTTATCAAATGGGTGGATGACAACCGTCACGCGCGCCTTCTTGGTCGCCGACCCGACATCCTGCTTTCCCACGAAGATATTGCGCTCGCCCGCATGGCTTATCATTTCAATCTCGGAACCGGCATTTTCGAGCGGCTGCAACTCGACCACTACATTCCGGCGCGCCGGCTGGAACTGAGCTACATGGTCAAGCTCTCCGAGGGCTTTGGCTACTCCGGCATTCTCAGCAAATGGATCAATGGCGACCCCTATCGACCGCCGAACAAGGGCAAAATCCATCGCCTGCTGGAGCTCATCCAATCCTGCCGCAAGACGCCCGAGGCGAGAGCCTGCTGGAAGGCTTCCCGGCGCGGGGTGCGGGCTGCGCTCAAATTCATCGAACAGCAAAAAGCGACGACGAGCCCCACGACGGTAACTTGACCGAAGCCAGTCGCTTGAATTTCGGTCCGGTTCGGGGTATCTCCAACGGCACCGAGTTTTTGTTCGTTTTTTGCAATGATGTCTCTTGATTTTTCCGGCTCCCTCGAGGCCCGTGGCCCTGACCAGCAAGCCCTGCACGACCGAGCCAGAAACCTTCGCAACCAGCGCTTCGGCAATACGGTCTTTGTGCGCGGGGTGATCGAGGTCTCCAATTTCTGCCGCGAAAACTGCACTTACTGTGGTATGCGCCGGGATAACCGGTCGCTCAAGCGGTTTCGGCTCGAAAAAGACCGGCTGCTGGAGTTGCTGCTAAACGAACGCCCGGCTTCGATCACAGACATCAATCTGCAAGCAGGCGAAGACCCGGTCGCAGTGCGTGAACTGGTGATTCCGCTTGTGCGCGAATTGAAGGCACGCACGAATCTGGGCGTGAGCGTGTGCCTCGGCACGCTCTCCGAGCGTGAATACCGCGAGCTGCACGAAGCAGGGGCGGATTACTACATCATCAAACTGGAAACCGGAAACGAGGCGCACTACCGAGCGATGCGGTCGCCGGGAAATCTCCCCGAACGCCTGCAGGCGATCCGCCATCTCGCCGCCACCGGCTGGGGCGTTTCCTCCGGCTTCATCGTGGGACTGCCGGGGCAGACCCGGGAAATGATCGTCGAGACGATGGAATTGCTCGCCACGCTGCCGCTGGCGGGATGCAGCGTGAGCCCCTTCATCCCCGGCGACGACACACCACTGGCGGGACAGACCCCGGCCAGTCTGGAAACCACCTTGAACTGCGTCGCGCTCATGCGCCTGGCCTCGCCCCACCGGATCATCCCCGCGGTCAGCGCAATGACGCTGGTCGGCGACCGGGGCTACACCCGCGCCATCGAGGCCGGGGCCAATCTGGCCACCATCAATCTCACCCCGTCGCAGGAGCGCGGCGATTACCTGCTCTATAAGCGCGAACGCAATATCATGACCGAGGAGCACATTCTCGCCGAAATTGATCGTGCCGGATGCCAGCCAGCGACGTTGAGCATCTCAAAATACCTCGCCACGCACCCGCAGCCTGCGCTTGTCATCCCGCCCGCTTCCGTCTAAGCCAGCGAGAATGGCCGAGATCACCGCCAAGTCCAAATACGCCTGCCCGAACTGTGGCGCCGAAGCAGTGTGGAATCCCGCGAAGCAGTCGCTCGTGTGCTCCTACTGCGGCACCATTTCCCCCGCGAAACTCTCCACCGATGGCAGCGGCATCGAGGAGCACGACCTCGTGGCGGCCCTGCGCAAGGCCGGCGACAGCCAGCGCGGCTGGGATGCCCAACGGGTTTCAGTCAAATGCCAGAGCTGCCAGGCCATTTCGGTGTTTCCACCAGATCGCGTGGCGCAGCGCTGTGAATTTTGCGGCTCCGCCTCACTGGTGCCGTATGAGCAAATCAAGGCGCCGATCCGCCCGGAAAGCCTGCTTCCGTTCAAGATCAGCGAAGGCCAGGTGCGCGACTCGATCCATGAATGGACGCGGACCCGGTGGTTTGCCCCCAACCGATTCAAGAACGCCGCGCGCACGGATACACTGCATGGCGTTTACCTCCCCTACTGGACCTTTGACGCCCAGGTGCATGCCGAGTGGACGGCGGAAAGCGGCTACCATTATTACGAGACCGAGTGGTTCACCGATTCCGATGGCCAGCGCAAGACGCGCGAGGTGCAGCGCACCCGCTGGGAGCCAAGCGCGGGCAACGTGGATCATTTTTTCGACGATGAACTCGTGCCCGCCTCGCGCGGCACAGCACCGGAGATGCTACGAAAGATCGAGCCCTTCCCTACCACACAGGATCTGCTGCCCTACGATGCGGGCTATCTCGCTGGCTGGGTGGTCGAGCAATACCAGATCGACCTCGCCGAGGCCGCCGACCGCTCACACAACCTGATGCAGGCGGAGATCGAGCACAGGTGCGCCCAGGAGGTGCCGGGCGACACGCACCGCAATCTCCAAGTGGACGCCGACTTTTCCGCGCAAACCTTCAAGCACGTGCTCGTGCCCATCTGGCTGCTGACCTATACCTACGGGGCGCAAAGCTTCCCGGTGATCGTCAATGGTTACACCGGCAGCATCGCCGGGCGTTATCCGAAGAGCTGGATTAAAATTACGCTGCTCGTGCTGGCGATTTTGCTGGTGGTCATTATTGTGCTCTCCCTTTCAAATCACCGTTAATGCAATCGCTTGCCCAATCTGTTCAGCACGGCACCGTTCTCCATCGCGAGCAACTGGAGCAGGCGGTCGCGTGGCTGCTCGACGAAGCGGTGACCATCGAGGAGAAGGCCGGTTTTCTGATCGCCCTGCATAACCGGGGGGAAACGGCGGAGGAGATTGCCGGCTTTGTGGAAGCGCTGCTCGACCGGGCGGTTGATCCGGCCCTTGAGCCCTCACTGCTGCCCGGGCCGATGATCGACATCTGCGGCACCGGCGGCGACCGGCTGAACCTGTTCAATATCTCGACCACGAGCATGTTCGTGGTCGCAGCCGCAGGTGCGGTGGTGGTGAAACATGGCAACCGCAGCGTGACCTCGCAATGCGGGGGGGCCGACGTGCTGGAAGAACTGGGCGTGCGGATCGACCTGCCGCCCGCCGATTTCAAACGGTGCGTGGAGACCCATGGGCTGGGCTTTCTGTTTGCGCCGCATTATCACCCGGCCTTCAAGAGCATCGCTCCGGTGCGGAAACACCTCGCCAGCCAGGGCCGCACGAGCATTTTCAACCTCCTCGGGCCACTCCTCAATCCGGTCCGACCAGCCTATCAGTTGAGCGGCATCTTCGATCCCTCCCGGCTGATGAAGTATGCCCAAGTATTTCAATTGCTGGGGCGCAAGCGGGCGTGGGCAGTTCATGGCTCGGGGGCGGATGAAATTGTTCCCTACGGCATCACCGATGGGGTGGTGGCCACGTCGTCCGGGCTCGAAAGTTTTTTGATCGACAGCACCCGGCTCGGAGTGGCCCCGGCCACGCTGGAAGATTTGCGGGGGGGCGGAAGGAAGGAGAACGCCGACATTTTACTGGGGATTCTTTCCGGTGATCTTGACGGGCCCAAGCGGGATGCCGTGCTGCTGAATGCGGCCGCCGCCCTGGTGGTGTGTGGGCTGGCTCCCGGCATGGCCTCGGGGATGGAACTGGCGGCCTGGCAATTGGAGAACGGAACTGCCCTCAAAAAATTGCACACTTTGCAGCAATTTTCGTAAAAATTGACATTAATTTTACCCAAAGGCCAAAATTCCGGGGCCGGGTGCTTGCTTTCTGCGCAACAGAGGCTTTTATGGAAGGATTGCGTACCCCAACGCACCCCAAATGAGAGCCTGCCTGTATATCCTCGCTGGCGTTCTCCTCGTGTTTACCCCAATGGAAGCTCAGGAGAAAGCGCCGGCCTCACCCGATTCGCGTTATGTAGTCGGCGAATGTCTGTACACCGACGAATTTTCGAATGGCCTGTCCCAATGGCAGACAGAACTGGAAAAGGGGGGCACCCTCAGTGCCAAGGACGGCACGCTCTCCATCGATGTCCCGGGAGGATGCAGCCTCTGGTTCAAGCATCTCATCGAAGGGCCGGTACTCATCCAGTATGACGCGACTGCAGTCTCCAAGGGAGGGCCCAATGATCGGGTGAGCGATCTCAACTGCTTCTGGATGGCGCGCGACTCCCGGAGTCCCAAGGCTCTCTTTGCCACCCCTCGCAGCGGCAAGTTTTCCGATTACAACCAGCTTCTCACCTATTATGTGGGTATCGGCGGCAATTCCAACAAAACCACCCGCCTGCGCCGCTACATCGGCGATGCCGTGAACCGTCCGCTGCGCCCCGAGGACGATTTGAGCAATCCAGCCGACCTCTTGCAGCCGAATCAAAAGCAAACCATCCAGATCGTTGCGGACGGTTCCCTGATCCAGCTCTTTCGCGATGGCAAAAAACTTTTTGAGATGAACGATACGGCTCCCTATACGAGCGGCTGGTTTGCCTTCCGGACGGTGCAGAGTCATCTCACCTTCCAACATTTTCAAGTCTGGCGTCTGAAGTCCCCACACTGACGCCAGCCCCCCAAATAACGAGCCCCATGAATTCAGAAACCCCAATTCAAATTGCCCTGATCGGCGCCGGCGGTGTTGGTGCCTATCATCTGGAGACCATCGAGAATTTCGAAGCCTCGGGCCGCCTGCAACTGGTGGCGGTGGCCGATCCAACGGTGAGCCGCTTTCCCGAGGTGCGCGACCGGCTCGCGGCGCGTGGAGTGCGGTGGTATCTCGATTATCGCGAGATGCTGAACGAGGAAAAGGGACTCCAGGCGGTGACGATTGCCACGCCGATTCCATTCCATCTGGAAATGGCGCACGCCTGCATTGCCCGGGGACTGTATGTGAACCTCGAAAAGCCGCCGGTCCCCCTCATCGGCCAGCTGGAATCCCTGATTGCGGCGGACGCGGCCCAGCGGGTGAATGTGGGCTTCCAAATGATCTGTTCCCGGGCGGTGCAATTGCTCAAGCAAAGCATCGTTTCCGGCGAACTCGGCGAGGTGCAGGAAATTCGGGCGGCGGCGGCGTGGCCCCGGCGGGCGAGTTACTACCAGCGCGCCTCCTGGGCGGGAAAACTGACGCTGGGCGGCCTGCCGGTATTTGACGGTCCAGCGACCAATGCGCTGGCGCATGCGCTCCAGAACATCATGTTCTTTGCCTCGCCCAAAGCGGGAGACTTCGATTCGCCGGTGGAAATCCAGGGCGAGCTTTACCGGGCCCGGACGATTGAGAGCTACGACTCGGCCTGCATGCGGGGGACGTTCCGTTCCGGCATCAAGTTCAGCGCTGCCTTTACGCATACCACACAGGAGATGCTGCCTTATCATATCGAAGTCATCGGCTCCAAAGGCAATGCGCGGGTGGTGAACGATGGCAATCGTTTTGAGTCGTCCACCTTGCAGGAAAATTGCCCTGAAGATACCAAAGCATTAATGCGCAAGGTATTAGATGAGTTTTCACTACGAATCCATGGACGCAAGGATCACTTTCCGAACAGCTTGAATGATACTCGGGGGTATGTGGTGGCGACCAATGGCATCCTTCTTTCCTCGGGTGGCATTCATTGTATTGATCCAAAATGGATGCGGACTTATGGCGATACCGCCGATCAGGGGATTGAGGTAGAGGGCATGTATGCAGCGGTGAAGCGATCGCTGGAGACCGGGGAGCTTTTCTCGGAGATGAACCTTCCGTGGACGGCTACGACTTATCCAATTTCACTGGAAGACTCCTCCCGAATTTCGGCGGAGGCGGAGGCCATGATCTGCGGTGCGAAGGTGCCGCAGGCGGCGTAAAACTTTAGCCACCGAGGACACAGAGAGCACGGAGGGGGAGCCGCGAATGATCACGTTGCCAGAAGGAGTCTGGTAACGTGGGCAGATCGAGAAAAAGCCGGTTTTCTTACTCTTTGTCATGCTCATGCTCCATTGCCTGAGAGCACGAGTATGATAAAGAGGGCGGGATTTTAGGCCCCCAAACCAAGCAGCAACCCGAGGAAGCCGAGGATGAGGAGCACGATGCCCCAGCAGCCGAAGAAGCCGACAAAATCGGCGGTGGTCCACTTGGAGAACTCCCAACTCGAGCCGGGAAAGAGCTTCTTGTGGTCGAAACGGTTCGGCTGCGCGTAGCTGAGGGCCACCTCGCGTTCGTCGTCTTCCGGAGTCGGGGCGATGGGGGTCTTCATCTTGGCGTAGAAGCCAGCGATGCGGTGCTGGTCGGCCTCGGTAGGACGGGCGGGGAAAAGGTAGCTGAACAGGATAAGCATCACAAAGGGCAGCACGCCATCCACCCCCCAGCGGGCGGTATTGATGCCGGCCTTGTTGAATTTCTCAACCGGGACACCGATGAGGTGCAGCAGGTAGGTTTCCACGTAGAAGCGCCCCACGCCCTCACGAGGGGAGTTCGAATCGGCGGGATTGATCCGGGCCACACTCTCAAAGAACACCGCCACCGGCTGAATGGTGAAGTCTTTCTCGAGGGCCTCGCCCACCTTCTTTGCGCGCCCGGCGGCGACGTCATCCTTGGTGGCTCCAGCCACCGCGTGGACCTTTTGCACGGGAGTTTGCTCGATAAGCGTCGGGTTGCGGCGGACCCCCTCAAACTTCGGCGCGGTGCCGGGGAGGATTCCGATGAGGACCATCCAGAGCACACAGGAAATCCACACCGCCGGAGCGCTGAGTTTGCGCCAGAAAAAGATGAGCAGCACGATCGCACCGGGGAGGGCGTTGAGCGTGATGACGGTGGTGATGAGCTTCACCGCCCCCGCGGCACTGGCGGAGATAAAGATGCTCGCACCGAGGACGACCAGCACGAGAATCTGCCCGACCATGAGGTAGTGCTGCTTGCTTTTGCCGACCACGAGCGGCTCGTAAATGTTACGACCGATCAACGCGGCAATGGAGATCGCATAGGAACCGACCGCCGGCATGTGGCCGAGCAGGATGCCGGAGATCATGAGCCCCATGAGGCCGGGGGCGAGCAGTTGCCTGGCAAGCTGTCCCCAGGCCGTCTCGGGATCGGAGAGGCCGCCGGGGAACATCGCCACCGCGATGAGGCCGCAGAGCATCCAGGCGATGATGACGAAGCGCTTGGTGAAGGCGCCCGCGAGCTGGCCGAAGCGGGCAGTATTCTCATCCTTCGCCGAGCCGGCGCTCGACATGTTGTTAAACATGCCAAAGATATTGACCATGCTGGTGAAGGTGATCGCGAGGATGGAGTACCACGCGTAATCGCTGGCGGAGACGGTCCCAAAGAGGCGAAACATGAACTCCGGCGCAGCATCGTGAAGCCCCTTGAAGCCGCCGATTTTCATGAGCCCCATGGGGATCATCATCACCGTAAAGGCGAGGATGAGCAGACCCTGGATGGCATCGGTAACCGCGGCGGCCTTCAAACCACCGGTGGTGATATAGATAGCCACGATGAGAGTGTAGAGGATGTAAAAGGGAACGGGCTTGATGTAGGAGACGAAGGAGTTGATCTCGCCCTTGTTCTTCTTGCTATCGAGTTCCTGGTAACGCTCGTTTTTCTCCGGCGGCAGCGTGCCGGCGACGTAGGCCAGTTTGAGCTGGGAATACTCCTCATACTCGTTCACCACCGTCTTGTCGGCCTCGGTGTAGGCGGTGGCCGGCTTCACGATCATCGCAGCAGCGACTTTGTAGGAAGCCACGTTACCGAAGGCGAGCAGCATGAGGCTCACCATGATATTGAAGACGACGTAAAAGGTCGCAAGACCGCGGCTGTTCAGGCGCTCGGTGACGAGATCGGCCATGGTCACCACGCGGGAGCGGCGGAACCAGACGGTGGAAAACCAGAAGAACGGGGTGATGAACAGCGTCTGCAACGAAATCCAGATGCCACCTGCCCCCTGGCGAAATACTTCGGCTGCCGTGGTGGGCGCGCCGCTGGAATCCGTCATGTTGCCAAAGTTCAAAAAGAACTGGAGCAGACGCCCCATCTTGCGACCGCTGAGGTAGAAATCCTTCTCATCCTTCACCCCGCGCGAGGCAAAGAGACCGATGCCAATGATGGCACACAGAAACAGGAAGATGACCGCAAGGTCGATGTAATGCAGGCCCCAGATCATGACCGGAAGGAAAGGGCTGAAACGGAGATCACACTTCCGGCAAAGGAAGACGACAAAGCTGAGCGCCGTTGGGGACGGCCTAGGGTAGTATTCATGGATTGGGACACGGCCGGCACGTAATCATCACTCGTTGGGGCACACGCGGCAGCTTGGAGTAAGCGTGTGAAGCGGGGAGTTGTCAACTCCCGCCGTCCCGGCAGCGGCCATTTTTATGAGGCGGGTTGGATCGGAAACGGGAACAGCTCGCGCAAGACCCGGGTCCGGTAGTCGAAGATCTGCTCCAACTGCTTTTTTACCAGAAACGGATGCAACAGATCACCCAGCGGCCCAAAGGGCAGGACATAATGAACCCGGTCGCCGATTTCCACCCTCCCCTCCCCCAGATCCCGGAAGGTATGCTCGTGATGCCACACCGCGTAGGGTCCCACGCGCTGCTCATCGACAAAGTAGAAGGGCTTTTGCACATGAGTGATTTCGGTGAGCCAGTTTACAGCGATGCCCCAGAGGGGACGCACACGGTATTCGATCATGAGGCCCGGGTGGATTTCAGCCGGAAGATTGGACTTAATAACGAAATCGAGCGCAGGGGGCGTGATGCGGCAGAGGTTTTGCGGATTGGAGAAGAAGCGCCAGCACTCTTCGACGGTTGCGGAGAGGATTTGGATGCGTTGAAGAGTATGGATGGCCATGCGGTCATACTACGCATGGGCAGCGGGGATTGGATTCCCGGCAATTCAATCGCGGAGCACGCGATGAAGAACGGGGTATCCACAGATTTCGCAGATTATTTTTCCTCGTGCCGAAACTCTATTTCGGCACGCACAGCAGTTACGGAACGAGGGCAGCGGGATGCTTACCTGCTTTTGAGAAAATGGTGCAACGCATCCGCCACGCCATCGCCGGCTTCGCGGGTGGCGACGCAGCCGTGGCCGTTCGCTTTGCGCACCATGTCTTTCACCACCTCGGCGGAGTTGGAGGGACAGGCGACCCATTGAGCAAAGACGCCATCGAGCATCGGAAGATCGTTGTAGTGATCGCCCGCGGCGAAAATCTGTTCCCGAGGAATGTCCAGCAAACGCCCCAGCTCGGCCAGGGCCGCGCCTTTCGAGTAGGCGGCGTGACAGAAGCGCAGATACATCGTATTGCGCTGGTAATGAAAGTCGGGCACCTCGTGACGCATGGTATCGATGAAGGTCACAATGCGATCCATCTCGGGCTCGTCTTCCGCAACGACGCCGATGCCGGTGTTGTCGTTGATGAAACGGGCGTTCGTCTCCTTTTGCAGGTAGCGGATGATGCGATCAAACATCGGCTGGGCCTTACTATAAAGCTGGTCGTGCACCTCGGCGCAGCGACGGTTCCATTCGCCGTAATCGCCCCACTGGCCATGGGCATCCTTTTGAAAGACGTCGCGCTCGCTGGTGATGACGAAATCAGGCTGCACGGGGAAATCAAATTCCTCGAGCCCCTCGACAATGTGGTGCAGGGCACGGCCGGTGTTGATGGCCCAGACGGCGCCTTCGGCCCGGAGCCGGCCAAGGATCTCGATGAAATCGGCAGAGACGGGGTTTTCGGCGAAGTGGTTGACGAGAGTGCCGTCGAAATCGGTGCTGAGTAAACGAATGGTGGCTGCCATGATTCGGAGAAGTGAGACATTAAAAGTTGCCTCCGCAAAAGCAACGGGCAAAATTGGCGTCACCGAAAGGACACCACGTCATGAAGTCTGCCTACGAACTCGCCATGGAGCGGCTGGAAAAACAGTCGCCCACCAACGCCCTCACTGAAGCCCAAAAGCAGGAGATCTCAGAGATTGATTCCGTCTATAAGGCGAAGATCGCCGAGCGCGAGCTGCTTTTGAACGGCGAGATCGAGAAGGCAAAGAAAAGCGGGGACTTTGGGGAACTGGAGACGGTGCAGAAACAACTGGCAGGCGACCGCCGCCGGTTGCAGGAGGAGTGCGAGGAGAGGAAGGAAAAGGTGCGGAAACGCTGACGGATTCAGCCATTCTGTCCAAATTGTTTGGAAAAGATTTTTAGACAGGAGTGGCGCAGACAATTTGCATGACCCGACAGGAGTCTGGTCAGAAGGAACACTTCCCTCTCTTCGTGTGCTTCGTGCCCTCGTGGTTAAATATCCACCTCACGCATGCAGCGCATGCAGAGCCGTTGACTCAGCATCGGGAACTACATCCACTTGCGGCACTTCGCTCACGTGGCCGAATTTTTCCAGGAGCGCACGCACCTGGTCGAGCCGGATGGGTTTCTGGAGAAACATGCTGGCGCCGGAATTGGCAATGAACGGATGGTCGGGCCACATGGAGCCGGACATCAGCACCACCTTCATATCGGGGTAGCGGCTGAGAATGGCGTGGCAGACGGTGAGTCCATTGAAGCGGGGCATCAGCACATCCATGATGACCAGATCGGGACGGAGCCGGTGATGTTGCTGGATCACATCCAGCCCGCCTGTTGTAACTACGCCCGCCACCTCTGCACCACAGAGCGTTACTTGGGCCGAAAGCAGTTCGGCCATCGCGCGATCGTCGTCAGCAATCAGGACTCGCATAAAAATCAGGCCCCCAAGGCGGTGCGCATCTGGACGAAGCCGATCATCTCGAGCAGTTCATCCATGCGGAAGGGTTTCGCGAGCACCATCCCATGCACCTTGCTCACAAACTCGGTGATCTTCTGGTTGCCTTTCATGCCGGTGATAAAAAGGAACCGTGGGCAGAGATGCGGCTTCATGCGTTGGACCGCGAGGTAAAACATATCGCCGGGGAGTGACGGCATGTTCATATCGCACACGATGGTTTCAAAATCGCTTTTCATGATCTCGCGGACGCCATCCACGCCGTTGGAAACGGGAACGACCTTGTAGGAATACTCGCTCAGGTAATCGGCGAGGACTTCCTTGAGATCGGGATCGTCGTCCAGCAACAATACTTTGCGGGCCACGCTCTCTGGGATGGCGCTTTCCATCACAGCGGTTTCTTCTACAGGCTCTTCAGCGACGAGGTTCATAGATGGGAAATAGGTTGCAGCTTTCGTGTTCATACATAGCAACGGTCATGCCACGGCCCTCCTATTCTTAGAATTTCCATAATAATTATGCGGTGAAAAACAGGTTCACTGCCGGTGATAATTCAGAGAACCCCGGGAAAAAGCTTGGATACAGAGGACGCATCGCTATTTTTTCACCACTTTCCCGGAATACCGGGGTTCTCTTCATCATCTCTCACCCATGCACCTGCGAAATCTCTCTCTCTGGGCACTCACCTCCGTGGGCGCGCTATTCCCCTCATTTTTGCAAGCCGCCCTGCCCACCCCCGACCCGGATGACGGCGGGCTGAAGCTCCCGACCGGCTTTCACGCGCTCGTGGTGGCGGATAATCTAGGGCCGCTCCGCTTCCTCACCGTGGCGGACAATGGTGACGTCTATGTACGCCACAGCGACCGCAAAGACCCGCTCAGCATCATTGCCCTGCACGACAGCAAGGGCGACGGCCATTTCGATGTGAAGCAGGAATTCGGCGTGAATGGTGGGGCCGGACAAGGCGCAACGGGGATCACCCTGCACGATGGGTGGCTTTACTACAGCAGCCAGAATGCGGTTTACCGCTATAAAATGACGCCCGGACAAATGGTGCCAACCGGTGAGCCGGAAACGATCGTCAAAGATTTGCCGGACAGTGGTGGCCACGAGGCAAAATCCGTGACCTTCGATGCGAACGGCAATCTGTATATCGAGGTCGGCTCTCCATTGAACGTTTACAGTGACGGTGACCGGGGACTCGGGGCAAAGGGCAAGGACGCCACGGAATTCCTCCAGACCTTCGGCGGCATCTGGCGCTACAAAAGCGATGTCCAGAACCAGACGCAAAAAGATGGCTACCACTACGCCACCGGCCTGCGCCATTGCATCGGCATCGCGATGAACCCGAAATCCAAGGCGCTCTATGCGATGCAAATGGGCCGCGACCAGCTCAACACGGTGGACCCGACTGACTTCACGGCGGAACAAAACGCCGAGCTGCCAGCCGAAGAATTTCACCTGCTGAAGGATGGCGTGAATCTCGGCTGGCCCTATACCTACTGGGACCAAATCAAGAGGTCCCGCATGGTGTGCCCGGAATTCGGCGGCGATGGGAAAAAGGAAGCCGACAAAGGCAAGTATGATGCACCCCTCGTCGCCTTCCCCGGCCACTGGGCTCCGCTGCAAGTGACCTTTTATACGGGCGACCAGTTCCCCGAAAAATATCGCAATGGCGCCTTCATCGCCTTCCATGGCTCATGGAACCGCGCCCCGCTCCCACAGGGCGGTTACAACGTGTGCTTTGTGCCCTTCAACGAACAGAATCTGCCGACCGGCGATTACGAGGTTTTCGCCGATAACTTCAAAGGGAAACCGGTCATCATGACGCCCCACCAGGCCATGTATCGTCCTTGCGGAGTGGCGGTCGGGCCCGACGGCTCGCTTTATGTGAGCGATTCTGAGAAAGGCCGCATCTGGCGCATCATTTACACCGGAAAATAATTCATGAAGCCTGCTTTTGCATTTCTCACCATTCCTTCGGCGATGCTGTTGCTCGCCTGCTCGAAGCCAGCCGACTCCGCCAGCAACGCCCCCACCCCGCCTCCAGTGGACATGGTGGCGGAGGGATTGAAAGGTTACACCGCGAACTGCGCCACCTGCCATCAAGTGGACGGCTACGGCGTCTCCAATATGCAGCCGCCGCTGGTGGATAGCGACGTGGCCAAGGGTGATCCCACGCTGGTGATCAAGGTAGTGTTGAAAGGACCAGCCGCCGTCCTGCCTAAGGATCGCCCCCATTACTCCAACGTCATGCCCGCTTTCGACCGCCTGAGCGACGAGCAGATCGCGGAAATCCTCACCTACGTCCGCCACGAGTTTAACCACGACACCCCCGGCATCACCCCCGATCAGGTGAAGACGGTGCGAAACCAAATGTAGCCGCTGCGGTTCAATCTACAGCCATCGCGTTTTGCTGCTTTGGCTTTTCCGAAAAATCCGTTAACCTTCACCATTATGAACGCTGCCTCCGACAAAAAACAGTGGATCAAACCGCAGATCAAAGAAGTGCGCATCTCCATGGAGAGCACGGCTTATTCTGCCGGGGTCTAGTCCGCAACTTTAACCAAGGAAGATTCTATTCGCGTTCGCATCCTCGGTGCTGCGGCGGGCGGTGGCGTCCCGCAATGGAATTGCGCGTGCGCCAATTGTGCGGCGGCGCGCGCGGGACGAATCGCGAAGCTCACGCAATCGAGCGTGGCGATCAGTGCCGATGGAGGGCACTGGTTTCTCGTCAACGCATCACCCGATTTGCGACAGCAGTTCGAAGCGGTCCCGGCCCTGCATCCGAAATCGGGCCGGACGCGGAGCAATCCATTTGAGGCGGTATTGCTGACGAATGCAGATCTCGATCACACGCTGGGCCTGTTGTTGCTGCGCGAGGGCGAGCCGCTAAATATCTATGCGTCATCCCAAGTCCACACAACGCTCACGGACGCGCTGGGATTCAACACCATCCTGAGCGCCTTTTGCGGGGTGCAATGGGCGGCGCTGGCTTTTGAGGAATGGACGGCCCTGCCACTACGCGAGGGCCAGCCGAGCGGATTACTCTACCGGGCAATTTCCCTGCCCAGCGCTCCGGCGGCGTTTCGAGACAAAAGGGAAAGCGGCGAAGAACAGACGACCGCTTTCCTGTTCAAGGATGAGCGCACGGGCGGGATTTTGCTGCTCGCCCCGGATGTCTTTGAAATTGCTCCGCCCTTGTTCAGCGCCATGGAAACCGCCGATGCCATTCTTTTCGACGGCACGTTTTGGTCGGAGGACGAACTGGGCGGCGTGAAGACGGCGGCCCGCGGCGCTTCCCGGATGGGACACCTGCCCATCCGCGAGGGAAGCCTGCCGGTGCTGGAACGATGCACGGCAAAGCACCGCATTTATTTGCACATCAACAACACCAACCCCATTCTCCAGCCCGACAGTTCCGAGCGCCTGGCCGTGGAAAAAGCGGGCATCGTGGTCGGTGGGGACGGTCTCGAATTTGAACTATGAATGAACTTTCCTCCGAACAGGCCGGTTTGCTGGAACGCTTAAAAACGGTGGGCGCCAGTTCCTACCACGATCAGCATCCCTTTCACTTGCGCATGAATGCGGGACAGCTTTTGCCGGAGGCAATTCGCGGCTGGGTGGCAAACCGCTTTTATTACCAGACGCAAATCCCGATCAAGGATGCGGCGATTCTTTCCAACTGCCAGTTGCGCGAAATCCGCCGGGCGTGGCTCTACCGAATCAGCGAGCACGATGGAGAACAAGGCGAGGAAGGTGGCATCGAGGCCTGGCTGCGGCTGGGGGAGGCGTGCGGCGTGCCGCGGGCGGAATTGCTCGATTACCGGCATCTGCTTCCCGGCGTGCGGTTTGCGGTCGATGCCTATGTTCACTTCGCGCGCACCGAGCCATGGCCGGTGGCGGTCGCTTCGTCGCTCACCGAGCTCTTCGCGCCCGACCTGATGGCCGAGCGACTGCGTGCCTTCCAGACGCACTACCAATGGGTGCCCTCGTGGGGCTTCGACTATTTCAACCGCCGACTCACCCAGGCGCGCAAGGATTCCGACAGCGCGTTGGCAATCACCTTGCGCCATTGCAATACGCCGGAATTGCGCGACGCCGCAGTGCGGGCGCTACGCTTCAAGTGCGATGTGCTCTGGGGCGTGCTCGATGCGATCGAACAACGTTACGGGGAGTCCAGGCCATGAGCGATTTTCCGCCCCGGGTTCGTCCACAACTGGCTTCGCATGTGCGACTGAAAATTGATCCGGTCACGAATGAACCGGTGCTCCTCTTCCCGGAGGGGCTGCTGGTGCTCAACCACACCGCGCACGAAATCGTGAGCCGCTGCAACGGCCAAAACACGCTGGAGGAAATCGTGGGCCAGCTCGCCACAGAATTTGCCGCCGATGAAGCCACGCTGCGCGCGGATGTGATCGAAAATCTGACCGAACTCCAGCAGCGAAACCTCCTGCTTTTCAAAACGTGACTCCACGCCCCTACGTGCTGCTGGCGGAGCTCACCTATGGTTGCCCGCTTCATTGTCCCTACTGCTCCAATCCGGTCGCAACCAGCAGCGGAGAGGAACTGACGGCTGGCGAATGGGAGCGCGTCTTTCAAGAGGCCGCCGCCCTGGGCGTGCTGCATGTGGGGCTTTCCGGCGGCGAGCCGCTGCTGCGGCGCGATCTTCCCGAGGTGGTGGCCGCCGCCCAAAAGGCCGGCCTTTATACAAATCTCATCACCAGCGGTCTCGGCCTGGACGCCCGCAAGGCGGCACAACTGCACGAGGCGGGGCTGGATTCGGTGCAGATCAGCTTTCAGGCCGATGAATCCACGCTTGCCGACGAAATTGCGGGGACGCGCGCGCATCTACGAAAGCTGGAGGCCGCTGCGATCGTGCGCGAGGCTGGTTTTCCGCTCAGTCTCAACGTGGTGCTGCACCGGCGGAACATCGAGCGGCTGCCGGCCATCCTCGCGCTCGCCGAAAGCCTCGGCGCCCAGCGTCTGGAACTTGCCAACACTCAATTCTACGGCTGGGCCTGGCGCAATCGCTCGCAGCTTCTTCCCACCCGGGAGCAAGTCCACACCGCTTTTGCCATCGCGCAGGCGGCCCAAGTGCGACTGCGCGGACAGATCGAAATCATCTACGTATTGCCCGACTATTTCGAGACCCGTCCGAAGCCCTGCATGCAAGGCTGGGGCCAGCGCTACCTCACCGTAAATCCCCACGGCGAAGTGCTCCCCTGCCCCAATGCCACCAGCATCCCTGGCCTGCGTTTTGACAACGTAAAAACGCAGCAACTTGCCGCAATTTGGAGCAACTCGGAGAGCTTCAACCGCTTCCGCGGCGAGGAATGGATGCCACTCCCCTGCCGCGAGTGTCCCGAGCGCGGGAACGACTTCGGCGGCTGCCGCTGCCAGGCCGCCCTGCTCACAGGCAACGTCAACGCCACCGATCCGGTGTGCAGTCTTTCCCCCCATCATGCACAATTGCAGGCGATGGTTGAAGCTGCAGAACAAGCGACTGCGATTGAGCCGTGGCACCCCCGGCAAAATCCCATGAAATCCATGCCGGTAAACCCCGTGGAAACCTGAGCGGTTCTTCCATTTTGAATGGAGCCAATGACGGGACTCGAACCCGTGACCTGCTGATTACGAATCAGCTGCTCTACCAGCTGAGCTACATTGGCCTTGCTGAAACAGGGCCGTTACTATGCCTCGCTTTTTGGGCATGGCAAGGAGATTTGCGGGCCGTTTTTAGGGTCGAATTACCACGTCTGCAAAAGGAGCGCACGGCCAGCGGCTCGCAGTTATTGAAGAGTAACCTTATAAACTGCGGTATAATCCGGGGTGAGCCGCTTCTTTGGAGGCTGGATGGTGAGCGCATCGCCGGTCTGTTTCCATTCCACGGCATCGGTGCTGCCGAGGAGCTTGATTGAGGCAACCTTGGAGGTGCCATCCTTGCCATCAAGCGAGGTGATCGTCAGTGGCTTTTGCGGCCAGCCCAGACTGATGGCGTAGAGCGAACCGTCCTTGCCCACGGTGAAACGCACGTCATCCGGCGTGAAGGGCTTTCCTTTTCCTTCATTGAATCCCTGCGCACTCAGGGCGGCGCCACTGCTGGCCGGGCCCTCGCCGAAGGTCTTCCATGGATGGGTGCCGAAGATGGCCTCCTTGTTGATGTCCATCCACGACCCAATGTCCTCGACGATCTTCTGCTCCTTGTCGTCGATTGTGCCATCGCCGCGCACGGGGATGTTTAGCAGCAGGTTGCCGTTTTTGCTCACGATATCTGCCAGCATGTGGATAACGGTGGCCGCGCTTTTGTAGCGGTTCCTGTCGTAAAGCGAGCGCTCGTAATGCCAGCCGCCAATGCAGGTGTCCGTCTGCCACGCATAAGACAGTTCCCCGGCTGGAACGCCACGCTCAATGTCCCACACCAGGCACTTGCGCTGCTCGTCGGTGAGGATTTTCCCAAAGAGCACGCCATCGCTCTTGCCGCCGGTTTTCTGGAGATTGGAATTATAAAAATCGGCCGCAATTTTGAGTCCGGCATCACTCACCGGCCACAGGGGGAGCGCGGTGTCGTCGAAATAAATGAGATCGGGCTGATAGTTCTGAATGAGATCCGCCACCCGGTTATAAAATTTCTGGCAATAGGCGAGATCGGGCTGGCTCACGCCGCCACCCCAGTTCCAGCGGTTGCCGATGCTCGCATGCGCAAAGTTGGGGCTGGGGGTGTGGTTCTGCGCGTAGAGATCCTGCGGATCGAGACCTTCCCACCATGTGCCTTTGCCGTCAGCCTTGGTAAGCTTGCCGTCGTATGGCACGCCGGCCAGCGGGCCTTTCGAATCCGCGCCCTGCGCCACTTCGTACCAGCTCCAGGCGTGGGCCGCATGCACACTTACGCCAAAGGGCAGCCCCTGCTCCCGCGCCGCTTTGGCCCAGCCGCCGATCAAGTCTTTCTTCGGCCCAAGGGCGACAGAATTCCACGGCTGGTATTTGCTGTTCCAGTTGTCGAAGTTGTCGTGATGGTCGGCCATCGCGAAGAAGTATTGGGCCCCCGCCCGTTTGTAGAGCGCCACCAGCTTTTCGGGGTCCCAGTTCTCCGCCTTCCACTCGTGGATGACGTCCTTGAAGCCGACTTTCGAATCGGGTCCATACTTGGCCAGGTGGTCATTGTACTTTCTACTACCCTCAATGTACATGTCACGCGCATACCAGTCGCCATCCTCCGGCTCGCATTGCGGTCCCCAATGAGCCCAGATGCCGAATTTCGCCTCGGTGAACCATTGCGGCACACGATACTGCTCCAGCGATTTCCAAGTGGGCTCGAACGGGCCTGCCACGATAGGTTGCGCATCAGTGCTCACGATTTGCCGGGGAGTCACGTCCGTCGGCAGTGAATCCGCGGCCAAAGCCGGCAGCGCCGCCGTGGAAAGCAGGCACAAGCCAAGCGCAAATGAGGAACGGGAGGAGCAGATGGGATGATTCATAATTCGTAGAAAGACAAGGAGAGGCAACGGGGTGTGACGAAGCTGCCCCGAACCCCCAGAAACCACAATGGACATAACTGGCACGATAATAGATATTTTTGCCCGGGATTCTGCCGCTGCTTTTGAATTTTTCCGCCGGTATCCCGTGGTAATTTTTTCCGAACTTTCGTTTGCGAAAATCTGCCATCCTGCTTGGCTTGCGGCGCGCAAAAACCATGTCCCGATTCCGCCTTTTCGACCTCAACGATCCACAACGCCAGGCCGTCACCACCACCAGTGGACCGCTGCTGATTCTGGCCGGCGCGGGCACAGGGAAAACACGCGTGATCACCTTCCGCATCGCGTATCTCGTCGCGCAGGGGGTGGACCCGGCGAAGATCATGGCGGTGACCTTCACCAACAAGGCGGCGAACGAAATGCGCGAGCGCGCCGCGAAGATGATCGAGGAGTCCGCGGCAAAAAAGATCACCATCTCGACCTTCCACGCCCTCTGTGTGCGCATCCTGCGCACCGACATCGAACGCCTCGGCTACAAAAAGAATTTCACCATCTACGACGACGGCGACCAGCTCGGGCTGATCAAGAAGATCATCACTCGTGTCTCCGCCAAGGACGAGAAGCTGGAGCCGAATGTGGCGCGCAGCCTGATCAGCAAAATGAAGAACGCCGGACTCTCGGCGGCGGAGGATGACAAGACGCTGATGGCGGCCGTGTTTGCCCGTTACCAGCAGGATTTAAAGACGCTGAATGCGGTGGACTTCGACGACCTGCTGCTGCTCACGGTGAAGCTGCTGAACGAGCATGCCGACATTCGCGAGCGCTGGCAGTCAAAGTACGAATACCTGATGGTGGACGAGTTCCAGGACACGAACCGGTTGCAATTGGAAATGGTGACGCAACTGGCGAATGCGCGGAAGAACGTGGCCGTGGTAGGCGACGACGACCAGTCCATCTACGGGTGGCGCGGGGCGGAGGTCTCGAACATTCTGGAGTTTGAGACGCACTTCCCCAACCCCACCGTGGTAAAGCTGGAGCAGAACTATCGCAGCACGAGTTGCATCCTGAACGCGGCGAACAGCCTGATTAAAAACAACCCGCGCCGCCGCGGCAAAAAACTTTGGAGTGACGGCGACAGCGGCGACAAGGTGAAGATCGTAATCGCCCCGGATGACCGCGAAGAAGCGCAATACGTGACCAACGAAATTCACCAGCGTCACACGATGCACAGTGTGCCGTTTGAAAATTTCGCGGTGCTTTATCGGATGAACGCGCAGTCGCGATTGATCGAGGAAAACCTGCGGCGGATGCAGATTCCCTATCGACTGATCGGCGGCAAGAGCTTCTTCGACCGGCGCGAGATCAAGGACCTGCTGTGCTATGCGAACAGCCTGGTGAACCCCGACGACGACGTGAGCCTGCTGCGGATCATCAACACGCCGGCACGCGGCATCAGCGATTCCACGGTGGAGCGGGCGATGGAGCACAGCATCCACAAGCACGTCTCGCTGTTCAAAGCCTTGCAGGACCCCGAGTTCACCAGCCAGCTCAGCGTGCGGGCCTCCACCGCGATTGCGAACTTTGTCACCCTGCTGGACAGCTACGAAACCAAACTGGCGGAGCCGCTGGCCGATGCCTCGAAGGTGATGTATGCGCTGCTCGAAGAGGTGAAATATTTCGACGACCTCGGGCGGAGCTGCAAAACCCAGGAAGAGGCGCTAAATCGCGAAACCGGGGTGCGCCAGATGCTGGAAGACCTCTCGCGTTACCAGGAGCGTTTCGACAAAGGGCTGCGCGGCTTTCTCGACGAAGTAATGCTCGACCAGGAGCGCGAGAAGGACAAGGAGGAGGACAAGAACAAGGGCGTCACGCTCATCACCCTCCACGCGGCGAAGGGGCTGGAGTATCCGCACGTCTTCCTGCTCGGGCTGGAGGAAGGGCTGCTGCCGCACGACCGCTCGAAGCTGGAAGGCACGGTGGATGAGGAGCGGCGACTGCTCTACGTGGGCATCACCCGCGCAATGAAAACGCTGACCATGAGCCACTGCCACAACCGGCTCAAGTTTGGCAGCACGGCGCCTTGCACGCCCAGCTCGTTCATCAAGGAGATTGATCCCCAATACATCGAGAATGTGGATTTGCGGAAGCTGTTCAACACCCCGGCGACGGAGGAAGCGGCGACGGCGAACTTTGCAGCGATGCGGGCGATGCTTTCGAAGCTCTAAAATTGGTGCATGCCCGCATGGTGACTTCCCATCCAAAAAGGATGTCAGGTTGAGACCCTGAACCTGCGGAGCGGGATTGAAAGGCGGAGCAGAATTTTTGGTCCGCGAAAGACGCGAAATACCCGAAAAAAGGAGCTCCGCATTTCGCGAATTTGGCGTTTTTAGCGGACCCCATTTCTGCGTCGCTCTACTCGGTAGTTCTTTGGTAGCGCAATGGAGTCGAACGAATCCCGTCCTAGTGGCGTGCGACTTCCATTGCTACTTACGGCCCACCTCTTCTATCAGAAGGAAAGCCACTGCAATCTCATCACCGGCCACTAGGACGGGATCCCTCGACGCCGCTGCGCTTTGCTCGGGATGACGAGCTAATGGATGCGCTATCGACATTCGTTTTGGAAATTGATTTCGAGAGATGCTCTACGAATAGCCAGCAATTTTAGTCCCTCCGGGACTTCTACAAGAATCGTGCACACCGTCCAGACCGAGGAATCGTGCGAACTTTAGCTTTGCTGGGCCAGTTCCAGCGCGGCCCAGGGGCGCATGACTTTTCCGTTTTCCCAAGCCTGGCGAAACTCCACTTCGCTGAGATTGGCGCGTAATATGGCCATCGATTCGTCGTGGGCGCGCTGCTCGTAGGGAAGCAAAGTGAAGCCCAGATGATCGCGCATGGCTTCGGCGGCGGCGAACAGGAGCGCGGCCCGGTGGTAATGTTTCTCGATGATCTTGAGATCGCCGAAGGCATGAAGGATGTAGGGCAGCGTCCACTTATTGTGCAGCTCCCGGCTGATGCCCGCCCACTCGACCAAAGCTTCACGGGCCGTCTCGCTGCGGCCCAGAGACGTCGCCTCGCGGGAGACCCCCCAGAGCAACAGGCCGATGATCCACTTGTCCCCGAGGCTGCGGAATTTTTCCACGCTGTTGAGCTTGAGCTCCAGGCCGAGCTCATGGTTGCCACGATCTCCCATGACGGAGCCCAGGCCGCTGGTGGCAGTGGCGATGACAATCGGCGCGGAAAGCTCCTCGCCCGTCTTCAAGGCATCGCGCAGGAGGTTTTCCGCCGCGTCGAGATGCTCCAGCGAGCGTTCGATGAAACCATAGAAGACCCGCATCAACGCGCCATTCTCGCGGTTGCCCAGTTCGTCGAAAATCTCCATCGCCTCGCGGAAGCAGCTGGCCGCCAGTTCGTTTTCATCCCGCATCCAGGCCATGCGGCCAAACGCATGTATGCCCCAGGCGCGAAGGGTGTCGCGTCCGGCCGTCTCGGGACGCTGGAGCAGCGATTCGATGAGTTCGCGGCCATCCTTCAAATTACTGCGCACCTCCCACAGGCGGATGAGCGCGCTGGCAATGCTGAGCCCGTTGCGGGCCTGCCCGGGAGACTTGAGCGACCACTCGAGGGCCTGGCGAAAGTTGATGCGCTCCACGTCGAGCCGCTCCAGCCACAGAGCCTGGTCGGGTCCGATGAGGCGGGGCTGCATTTCCTTCGCCATGCGCAGGAAATACTCCAGGTGGCGATCGCGCATTTCACCAATTTCGCCGGATTCTTCCAGCTTTTCGCGCGCATATTGCCAGACGGATTCCGTCATCGTGTAGCGGATGCCGCCATCGGGACCGCTCTCCACGGCAAGGAGCGACTTGTCCACCAATTGGGTGAGCAGGTCGAGCACCTCCCAGTCCTCCACGCCATTGCCCGAGCATACTTCCTCCACTGCGGCCATGGTGCGCCCCCCCGCGAAGACCCCCAGGCGGCGCAGAACGATTTTCTCGGGCCCGGAGAGCAGGTCGATGCTCCAGTCGATGAGCGCGCGGAGCGTCTGCTGGCGCGGCATGGCGGTGCGGCTGCCACCAGTAAGCAGGCGGAAGCGGTCGTTGAGCCGCTGGGCAATTTGTTGCGGAGTGAGCACCTTCACCCGCGCAGCGGCGAGCTCGAGGGCGAGCGGAATGCCATCCAGTCGCCAGCAGATTTCCGCGACGGCGGGAGCGTTTTCGTTCGTCACCTCGAAGGTGGGCTTGACCGCCACGGCGCGGTCGATGAAGAGGCGCACGGCTTCGAATTGCGAGACGATCTCCATCGCATCGACGCCGGAAATACGCTCGCGAAAAAGATTGGGCATGCTCAGCGGCGGGATGGGCAGGATCACCTCGCCCGCGATGCCCAGCGAATGGCGGCTGGTGGCGATTACGCGCAGATTGGGCGCCGCGCGCAGGAGCGATTCGACCAGTTGCGCGCAGGCCTCGACCACGTGCTCGCAGTTGTCAAAAATGAGCAGCAGATGCTTGGCGCGGAGGAAATTGGAAAGGGTTTCCAGCAGCGGATGCTCCGCCTCCTCGCGGACGCCGAGCGCACCGGCCACCGTCGCCGGAACCTGCACGGGGTCGTTAATTACCGCGAGCTCCACGAACCAGACACCATCGGCGAAATTTTCCAGCAAATCCGCGGCGACTTGCAGGGAAAGCCGGGTCTTCCCGGTGCCGCCAGTGCCAATGAGGGTGAGCAGGTGGGTCTCGTTGAGCAGGCGCTTGGCCTCGGCCATTTCCTTTTCCCGGCCGATGAAGCTGGTGAGCTGCACGGGGAGATTGTTGGGCATCGCCTCCAGGGAGCGCAAGGAGGGGAAATCCGCCGGCAGACCTTCGATGACGAGTTGGAAAACATGCTCGGGCCGGCTGAGATCCCGCAACCGCCGTTCACCAAGATCGCGCAGGGAAACCCTGGCCGGGAGATCGTCGCGCACGAGTTGTACCGTGGAGTAAGTGAGCAACACCTGGCCGCCATGGCCCGCGCTCATCACCCGGGCCACGCGATTGAGCGAAGGGCCAAAGTAGTCGCCATCGCGAAACTCCGCCTCGCCGGTGTGCAACGCCATCCGCACCCGCAAGGGACCGGTTTCCCCCCATGGCTCGGCAAACAGGTTCTGCTGGGCCTCGGAAGCCGCACGGAGAGCGTGACCTGCCGTGTCGAAGGCGACGCAGAAGGCATCCCCCACCGTCTTGAAAACAAAGCCGCCATTCCGCTCGATGGCCTCGCGCAGAATGCCGTCGTGCCGGGCCAGGGCGCGGCCCATATCCACTGGAAAGCGTTCCCACAGGCGGGAACTGCCCTCGATGTCGGTAAAAAGAAAAGTGATGGTTCCAAGTGGAGCTTCCATGCGGAGATTCAACGTAGCAGGGCCTGGCGTGGCTGCCAAGATGGTGCGCTCAATTTTACCCGACTTCACTTTTAGCGGGCAAAAGATGAAAAACGCACATCCAACGGCCATTGCCGCGGCGATTCACCAGATGCTGGAATATGCCCCTCGCCTACCTGCTCCCAAACCGTCCGCCCACAGAGATGTATTCGCCTTTTTTCCCCGCTTTTCGCCGGGCTATTCGACTTGTTATTTAATGGGTGCCGTTTAACGTCAGGGCTTCAATTTTCATGATGCAGTTGGACTCTTCACGTCGCAATCACTACATCCGCTACGGAATCGCGATCGCGGTTCCGCTGGCCGCGGCAGGGGTGCGAACTTTGCTCTCCCCGCTCCTGCACGATGTGGCTCCGCTCCAGCTTTTCACGGTGGGCGTTGTGGTTTCCGCCTGGCTGGGAGGTTTCTGGCCCGGGATCCTCTCCACGGTCCTGGGATTTACGATCTCCTGGTGGTTTTTCATTCCGCCCGATGGCCTGGCCCTGCCGGATGAGCAGAATCTCACGCGCATGCTCATTTTTCTCGTGGACTGCCTCGCAATCAGCGCGATTGGCGAGTCGATGCAGCGAACGCTCACCCGCGAGCGCGGGCACCGGCAGGCGCTCTACAAGCTCGCCGCCATCGTGGAATCCTCGGAGGACGCCATCATCAGTAAAAACCTGGACGGCACAATCACGAGTTGGAACCAGGCGGCGGAGCGGATTTTTGGCTACTCGATGGGAGAGGCAATCGGCCAGCACATTTCCCTGTTGATTCCCAAGGACCGACTGGCCGAGGAAACGGAGATCATCCAGCGCGTCCAGCAGGGGCTGAGTATTAACCATTTCGAGACGGTTCGACGACGCAAGGATGGCGCCCTTATCGACGTCTCGCTCACCATTTCCCCGGTGAAGGATTCCAGCGGCAAAACCATTGGCGCCTCAAAAATCGCCCGCGATGTCACCGAGAAGAAGAAGAACGAAGCAGCCCTCCATGAGCGGGAAAACCAGTTGCAGTTGATCACCGATCACGCCCCGGTTTACCTGGCGCAACTGGATCGGAACCATCACTATAAATTTGTCAACCGCCCTTACGCTTCCAGCTATGGACGGCTGCCTCAGGAGATCATCGGCCTGCACATTGCTGAGATCATTGGCGCAGAAGCCTACCAGACCATCCGGGGATTTCTGGACGAGGTCAGCGCCGGGCAGCAGGTGGAATCGGAGATGGAGGTGGTCTTCCCTACCATCGGGGCGCGCTGGATGGTCTTCATCTTCGTGCCGGAATTTGACGCCGGTGGGGTGCTGGATGGCTTCATGGTCGTGATTACGGACATCACCCAGCGCAAACGAGGCGAGGAGGAACTGGAAAAAGCCCGCGACGAAGCACTCGCCGCCTCGCAGGCCAAGGATAACTTCCTGAGCACGCTCTCGCATGAATTGCGAACACCACTCAACCCCGTGCTGTTGCTGGCCAGCGATGCCATTCGCGACCGCTCGCTTCCACCCCAGGTGCGGGCGGACTTTGAGCTCATCTACAAAAACGTGAGCCTCGAAGCGCGGTTGATTGACGACATGCTCGACCTGACCCGCATCACCCGCGGCAAGGTGACGCTCAACCCACAGTTGCTGGATGCGCACATCCTCCTGCGCGAGTGTGTGGAGATCGTTCACAGCGACATCGAGGACAAGATGATCCACCTTGAACTCGACCTGGCCGCGACCAATTCCTTCATCACCGCCGACCCGGTGCGGCTCCAGCAGATCTTTTGGAACCTGCTCAAGAACGCGCTCAAATTCACCCCAAATGATGGCAGGATCGCGATCCGGACCACCAATTCGCAGGACCGGGATCGCATTCGGGTGGAAATCTCGGACACCGGCATCGGCCTGACACCACAGGAACAGAAAAACGCGTTCCAAGTCTTTTCCCAGGGTGAACATGCGGAAAAGGGCGGCCAGCATCGCTATGGAGGGCTGGGGCTGGGACTCGCCATCTGCCGGCGATTGGTGGAGATGCACCATGGACAGATCGAGGCCGCGAGCGCGGGAAGAAACCTGGGAGCCAGCTTTTTTGTCACCCTCCCCTGCTCCGCACCCCGAGTCCTTCCCGACGATCCCCAGCCATTAAAATCCAACCACCCTGCGGTCCCGACCAGCCGCAACATTCTGCTGGTCGAAGATCATGACATGACGCGCAGCGTGCTGAGCCGCCTGCTCACCCGCCATGGACACAAGGTCTCGGTGGCGGCCTGTGTGGAGGAGGCACTGACGGCCGCCAGCGAGGGAAGCTATGATCTGGTGATTTCCGACCTTGGATTACCCGACGGAGACGGCCACACCCTCATGAACAAATTGAGAGGCACCTATGGCATGACGGGGATTGCCCTCAGTGGCTATGGGATGGAAACCGATATTAACCGCAGTTTGCAGGCGGGATTCTATGCGCATCTCACCAAGCCGGTGGACATGGAGGCACTCTTAAAAACGTTGGCGGAAATTCCCAAACCTGCCTCCTGATTCCATTCAGCTTCCGAGCCGGGATTCCCTGCTTATCGAGAACATTGATCAGGCATCTGGCTTTGCTCCTGAATGCCGGAACCCGCTGGCTTTTTGCCGCCGTTTTCTCTCCGGTGGTTCCGAGAAATGATAATTGGTACTCAAAAAAGAATCGCCGCTCCCGGAAACCAAGAGCGGCGATCTTGTTTAAGTAAGGTTTAAAACCCCGATGGCTTAGCCAACGACGCCTTTTTCGGCGGCTTCGTTGCGCTCTTTCATCGCGGCCTTGCGGCTGAGCTTCACGCGGCCCTTGTCGTCGATGCCGATGCACTTGACCCAGATCGCGTCGCCATTGCGGACGACATCTTCGGTCTTGTTCACCCGGGCCTCAGCGAGCTCGGAGATGTGCACGAGACCTTCCTTGCCGGGGAGCACTTCGACAAACGCGCCGAACTCCTTGGTGGAAACCACGCGGCCATGATACATGGCGCCGATCTCGATTTCCTTGAACATGCCGCTGATGATTTCCTTCGCGCGATTGAGGCCTTCGCCGTTGTTCGAGTAGATGTGCACGGAGCCGTCGTCTTCGATATTGATCTCGGCGCCGGTCTCGGCGGTGATGCCCTTGATGGTCTTGCCACCAGGCCCGATGAGCATGCCGATCTTATCGACCGGGATCTTGAGCGTCTCGATGCGCGGGGCATACTGGCTGAGCTCGGCGCGCGGAGCGGAGAGGGCGCTGGCCATCACTTCGAGGATCTTGCCGCGGGCGGCCTTCGCTTCGTGGATCGCTTCGGCAAGGATCTTGTGGCTCACGCCGGCGAGCTTGAGGTCAAGCTGGAAGCCGGTGACACCGACTTCGGTGCCGCAAAGCTTGAAGTCCATGTCGCCGAAGTGGTCCTCGCTGCCGAGGATGTCGGTGAGCGTGGTGTAGCGGGACAGCGTGGAATCATTGTATTCCGTGACGAGGCCGACGGAAATACCGGCGACGGGCTTGCGGATCGGCACGCCTGCATCCATGAGGGCGAGCACGCCGGCGCAGACGCTGGCCATCGAGGTGGAACCATTCGATTCCATGACCTCGCTGCTCACGCGGATGGCATACGGGAAATCGCTCTCAAGCGGGATGACCGGCTCGATGGAACGCTCGGCGAGTGCGCCGTGGCCGATTTCGCGACGATTGAGACCGCCGACGCGGCCCGTTTCGCCAACGCTGAAGGGCGGGAAGTTGTAGTGCAGGATGAAACGCTTGCTGGTCTCACCGCCGGTGTAGCCGTCGAGCTCCTGGGCTTCATCGGCCGGAGCCAGCGTGGCGAGCGCCCCCGCCTGGGTCTCACCGCGCGAGAAGAGCGAGGAACCGTGCGAACGCGGCAGCAGGCCGACTTCCGCCGTGAGGGGGCGCAGCTCATGATAACCGCGGCCGTCGCAACGCTTCTGGCGATCGAGGATCGAGATGCGAAACGCCTTCTTTTGCAGGTAATCGAATGCCTGTGAGATTTCGAACTTCGTGGCTTCGGGATACTTCGCGAGGATCGCAGCGGCGACTTCCTGCTTCAGCGCGTCCACGGCCTTGCCGCGGGCGACCTTGCTCGGAGTATAGAGCGCGGCTTCGATGCGGTCGCCAGCCACCTGGTAGGCGATTTCGAGCAGTTCGTCCTTCACCAGCATGAGCGGGCTCTGGCGCTTCGGCTTGCCCACCTTGGCGGCGAGCTCGTTCTGCACGGCGATGAGCTGCTGCACGAAAGGATGCGCGAACTCGAGGGCGCGGATGAATTCCTCTTCGGGAAGTTCGTCGGCGGCGCCTTCGATCATGATGATGTCGTTCTGTGTGCCGACATAAACGAGGTCGAGGTCGCTCAGGTCACGCTGGGTGTGCGTCGGGTTCACGACGAACTGGCCGTCCACACGACCGATGCGCACAGCGGCCACCGGGCCGGCGAACGGGATGTCGGAAACCATCAACGCGGCGCTGGCGCCGGTGATGCTGAGCATGTCGGGATCATTTTCCAGATCCGCGCTCAGGAGCACGGTCATGATCTGCGTGTCGTAGAGGTAGCCCTTCGGGAAGAGCGGACGCAGCGGGCGGTCCGTCATGCGGGCGGTGAGGATTTCCTTTTCGGAGGGACGGCCCTCGCGCTTGAAGTAACCACCGGGGATTTTGCCCACGGCAGCCGCTTTTTCGCGGTAATCAACTGTAAGCGGGAAAAAGTCCTGACCTTCCTTGATGGAAGTGGAGGAAACAGCGGACACGAGAACGATGGTGTCGCCGCAGCGGACGGTCACCGCGCCATCGGCGAGCTTGGCGAGTTTGCCAGTTTCGATGGTGATGGAGGAGGAGCCGATCTGGCTCGTAATGGAATGATACATGGTAATTGGATGCGACATCCAATTGCCTCACCGGCGCGAAGGGGGAATTAAAAATTAAGAATTAAAAGTTAAAAAATGATCCACCGGGGATCTTGAGATGTTAACTTTTAATTCTTAACTCTTAATTTTTAATTTTCCTAACGGTCCGGCGCGACAATGATCTGTCGCGTTGCTTCTTGTTTTCTTCTTTGGGTTAAACACGCACTGCCTGGGGGCCGCCATTACTGACTCCGTCCAGGCAGTGCATGAAAATTGGGTTACTTGCGCAGGCCCAGCGTGTCGAGAACGCTCTTGTAGCGATCGGCGGAATCACGCTTGAGGTAATCGAGCAGGCTGCGGCGCTTGGCGACCATCTTGAGCAGGCCACGACGCGAGGAGTGATCCTTCGCGTGCGACTTGAGGTGCTCGGTCAGCTCGTTGATGCGCTGGGTCAGGAGCGCGATCTGCACGGATGCGCTGCCGGTGTCCTTCTCGTGAAGGCGAAGGCCTTGAATGTTGTTTGTCTCTGCAGTTGCCATAAAATGAGTTGGCAACTATCCCCAATTTTTCCCCTTTGGCAAGTCCCGGTTTCAACTTTTTCTGAAAAGAAGAGGTTGTCCGCAGATTTCGCAGATTAACGCAGATTTTAAAGACGGGATCGGAATTACAGATTTGGTCGTACGCTACCATGCCGGGATCCCTCGGCTACGCTCGGGATGACGCTGTGTTTGCTGGATATAAAGAATCTGCGTTAATCTGCGAAATCTGCGGACAAAACTCCCCCTCCGATCCCCAGCAACCGCTCGGTCGTCGCGTCAAAAAGCCTCGCCTTTTCCCAGCGAATGCCAAATCGAATCCGCTTTCCCTGTCGGGCGTGGGAGAGTGTTAACGGCGTCCGCGCGATGAGGCGGTGCCCACCGGTCTGCAAATGCACATGCGTCTCCGCGCCCAGGGGCTCGACCAATTCGACAAGCGCCTGAAAGGGAAGCCCCCCCTCTTTTTTTCCCGACACCGATTCGTCCGCATCCAGATCGATCTCTTCCGGGCGAATCCCGAGCAGCACTTCGCTACCCGGCGTCAATGAAAGGGGGGGCGGTGGCGCAAACTCCCCCTCAATCACCCCCTCGCCCGCTTCTTTAAAATGCAAACCGTTCATTCGGCCCGTTACAACCACCCCCCGGATAAAATTCATCGGCGGCTGGCCGAGAAATCCACCCACAAACCGGTTCACCGGCGCATGGTAAACCGCCAGCGGTTCACCCGTCTGCTCCATCTGCCCGGCACGCATCACGGCGATCCGGTCGCCCATCGTCATCGCCTCGGTCGTATCGTGAGTTACGTAAATCATCGTCGCCGCCACCCGCTCATGCAGTTGCATCAGCTCCGCCCGCAGTTGCGCCCGCAGTTTCCCATCCAGGCTCGCCAGGGGCTCATCGAAAAGATACACCTGCGGCTGCCGCACCAGCGCCCGGCCGAGAGCCACCCGCTGCTTCTGGCCGCCGGAAAGCTCCCGCGGTTTCTGCCGCAGCACCTCTTTTAGATCCAAAATCTCCACCGCCTCGTCCACCCGTCGCCGGATCTGGGCGGCGGTGAGTTTTTGCAACTTGAGCCCGAATGCGATGTTCTGCTCCGCGGTCAGGTGCGGGTAAAGGGCGAAATTCTGAAACACCATCGCGATCCCCCGGTCCTTCGGCGGCACCCGGTTCACCTCGCGGTCGCCGATGAAAATCGTTCCCGCCGTCGGCTGCTCCAGCCCGGCGATCAACCGCAAGGTCGTGGTCTTTCCACAGCCCGACGGGCCCACCAGCACCAGAAACTCGCGGTCGCGCACTTCCAGATCGAAACCCCGCAGCGCCTCCACCGGCTCCCCTTTTCGCCCGGGAAATCGCTTGGTAATGGCACGCAGCGTGACTCCGGCCATGGCAAAATCATGCAAACAGCACGCGCCCATTCGAGGCGGTCACCTCGCGATACCAGTGCGCCGATTGCTTGGGCGTGCGCTTCTGCGTCTGGTAATCCACATGCACGAGGCCGAAGCGCTGCTTGTAGCCCTCGTTCCACTCGAAGTTGTCCATGATCGACCAGTGGAAATACCCGCGCACATCCACGCCATCGCCAATCGCCCGGCCCAGCTCGCGCAGGTAGCGGGTAAGAAAATCAATCCGGAAGGCGTCCGGCACCGCGCCATCCGCCGTCACCCAGTCCATGCTCCCGAGACCGTTTTCGGTGACCACGATTGGAAGTTTGTAACGCTCCTGGAGCAGCTTCGGCCCCCAATACAGGCACGATGGCGTCACCGGCCAGTCGTAGGTGGTACGCGGACCACCCGGCACCTGATCCACCCACTGCGGACTGCCATCCGTCCCGGCGCGCACCAAGCCGCCGTTGTAGATATTCACCCCGTAGAAATCGAGCGGCTGTGCAATCGTCTTCAGATCGCCTGCCTCCACCTTCGGCATCTCGTCGCCAAACAACGCGACAAAGTCGTCGGGATATTTCCCCAGGATCGCCGGATCGGCCCACCACGCGTTGTTAAACACGACGTTATCACTTTTTAAAATCTCCTCGTGCGACTTCTTCGGGGCCGCAAACATCGCCTGCCGTGCTGCATTCACATCGGCGGGCTTTGCCTCATCCTCCGGCATGTTCACATTGCCGACCACCGCCCAGCCCACCGCCGGTTTCTGCTTCGCCGTTGCACGGATCGCCTGCACCGAAAGCCCGTGCGCCAGCAGCGTGTGATGTGCCGCCACCAGCACCTCGTGCAGCCCCAGCTTGTCCCCCGGCGCATGAATGCCGCGCTGATGCCCGAGCCCGATGAAGCACTGCGGTTCATTCAGCGTCATCCAGTGCTGCACCCGGTCCGAGAGTTTTTCCACCACCACCTGCGTGTAATCGGCAAACCACTTCGCCGTCTCACGGTTCAGCCACCCGCCGCGCAGATACAACGCATGCGGATAATCCCAATGGAACAGCGTCACCCACGGCGTGATCTTCGCGCCCAGCAACTCGTCCACCAGTTTATCGTAAAATTCGAGCCCCTTCGCATTCACCCTCCCCGCCCCCTCCGGCATCACCCGTGGCCACGACACCGAAAGCCGGTAGGCTGGTGCCTGCAACTCGCGCATCAACGCTACGTCTTCCTTGTAACGATGGTAATGATCGCACGCCACCTCTCCCGTGTGCCCCTGGTAAATCCGCCCGGGCTGACGGCACATCATATCCCAGACCGACGCCCCCTTCCCGTCCTCCAGCGCCGCGCCTTCGATCTGGTAAGCCGCTGAGGCCACGCCCCAGGTAAAATGTTCGGGGAAAGAATTCATGCTGCTTCAAGAAACGCCGACCGCCCCCGCAATGCAAGCCTGCACAAGACGGAGGTCCGCAGATTGCGCAGATTCCCGCAGAACAAAAATGCGACCCGCAAATGTCGTCTTTGGAAGGCAGAGGAATTGAAGTCGCAAATTGCGAACTCAAGCTGCGCACCCGGCGTGACTCGAACACGCGACCCACGGATTAGAAATCCGTTGCTCTATCCAGCTGAGCTACGGGCGCTTTTACAGAGTAAAAGGAAGACTTTTTACACCGTTTTTGCTTGATTTTTCACGGTGTTTTTCTACGGTATAGGCATGAGCGAACCCGATCCCGTGAAAACGTGGCGAAAAACTCGGCATCAAAACTTGGTGCTTCATAAGTCAGGGCGATACTATGCCCGGCTCTTTTCCGATGGCAATGAGATTTGGAAATCTCTGAAAACTACCCACTATTCAATCGCCGAGGCTCGCCTTGCGGAACTAGTGAAGGAACACAGGAAAGTTAAGGCTCGGAAGACTAGTGCTTCAAACTCAAAGATGACCTTTGGCGACGCTGCCGCACTCCACATGCAGAACGTTAATGACAAGGTCAGCATCAAGAAGCGCACCCGAACCTACTGGCAGGAGATTAAGCAAGCCTTGCTGAAAAGCTGGCCGACGCTAGAGGCAACGGAGATTCGTAAGCTAACGATTGCGGGTTGCCGTGAATGGGCGGCGAAGTTCGTCAAATCTGCCAGCCCCTCCCGCTACAACAACACCATTTCCCTCCTCCGCCACGTCCTCGATGTCGCGATTGAGTGCGGGGTGATTTACTCCAACCCGGCAGCAACGCTTGAGCGCAAACCAGTGAAACAGAAGAAGCTTGAGCTTCCCACCCGGCAGCAATTCGCCGCCTTTATCGCAGAAATGAAAGCCGGGCGCAGCCGTGACTCGAAGAATTGCGCCCACCTCGCCGAGGGGCTTGCATATACCGGCATGAGAATCGGCGAAGCAAACCAGGTCATCCGCTGGGATGTGAGCTTCACCACCGGAGAACTGCGGGTTTGTGGCGATCCAGAAGAAGGGACGAAAAACGGCGAAGTTCGTTACGTTCCCCTTATCCCCCAAGCCCGCGAACTGTTCACCCGCTTGCTTGCCGAAGAGCCCAGTGCGGATCGTAAAGCCAGGGTCTTCCTCGTCCGTGAGTGCCAGAAATCGATGGATCGAGCCGCTAAGAAAATCGGCATGGCGCGGATAACCCATCATGACCTTCGCCACTTCTTTGCGACCATTTGCATTGAGTCCGGGGTGGACATCCCCACAGTTTCCCGCTGGCTCGGCCACAAGGACGGGGGAGCGCTTGCCATGAAGACCTACGGCCACCTACGACGCGAGCACAGCATTGCCCAGGCACAAAAGGTCTCCTTCGCCGCCTAGCTTTTGCCCCTGCCCCTCGTGAGCTTGGTCAGAACACGCTGCCGGGGGCTTTCGGCTGTTTTCGTAACGCCGGAGGATTTCCCCTCACCCTGCGTTTTCCCTACCCGTCTCTGGATGATGAATTTTCGCCACGGGTCAATCGAATCGCCCTTCTTTGGAACCTTGATTTTCAATCCTTCGTAGGTTCCAGCTTTGTCCAAAATTCGCTCTACTTCTGCGGCTGGAATCATCAGCCGGCCATATTCCGTAATTGCCTTCACTTTTCCTGCGTAGAGCTGCCGATAGCCCCATGTGGTTGATTTCCCGAAAAGCGCCGCAAACTCGCCTGGGGAAAACGCGACCCTTTCAGAATTTTTCATGCACCGGAGAAGCCATCAAAATCTAACTTGAAACAGAATGCTGGGATTCTGTTTCATGCATCCCTTCAAATCAAGCCGAAACGCAGAGCACGTGCCTTTCCGGGGAAAAAAAACGCCAGATGAATATCTGGCGTTAGTTAAAGTTGATTTATATCTGTGGGATTACTCAGACTGATTCTCAGCATTTTCTCTTCCCGACCGATAAGCCTCTAGTCGCTTATCGTAGTCTTCGAAGGATTCAAATACACCACACCAAGGTCCGCCCACAAGCTCTGAGCGCCCCTCTGCGGCATCTTGCTCTCCACGATTGTGCCATTCTTGTAAGTTATCAGGATCAACAGCCATATGTTTTATTGGGTTATGATTTTGACTTCCAGAACTGCTGGTAACTAAGCCTCGTCATTCGTGTTTGTCAACTTTCAACGCCACATTCGTTCCATTAGCTCCCTCTCTTCTTCGTCCTGAACATCGAGATAAATGATGGTAGTTGCCACATCAGCGTGCCCCAGCCAATTTTGGATAAGATTGATTGGAATATGCCCTAACACTCCTCGCACGCCAAAACCGTGACGCAATCCCTTCGTCGTGGCATGAAGTCCTGAAATATTCGCGTTTTTCATCACGCCCTTGATGATTCGCCAGCCGGTCGTGCGTGAAAATCTCCAAAGTCGCTGATCCTTACCGGAAGGAGCGATGGCCATCAATTCCTGAGCGAGAAATTCTGGAATCGGAATGCGACGGATATGCTTTTTGTCGCGCTTTTTCAAAGACCGGATTAGCGCTGCCTTCATTGCGGAGTCCAGATTGCGACCTTCTAAGTTCAGCGCCTCAGTAATACGGCAACCGGTGTAATAGATCGTAAGACAAAAGAGCGCCTTCGCTTTTGGCAGCTGTATGGCCAGTTCCAAAAATTTCTTGCCTTCGGATCGATTCAAGTATTTTCGCCGTCCATCGACATCGTAAGCGCTTCTCAGACTACGGTTCATCGTCCCTCCATGAAACAGAATCCCAGCATTCTGTTTCATTTTATGGGCACTCTCTCAATTTTCCAAAAATTCCGCTTCGCGGTCGCGGCATTCGCCGCGTTCTTTCTTTTCCACGCCACAAATGCGACTGAAACGACACAACCGCCGCCTTACGCCGAATGGTTTGACCCTGCAAAAGGTTTCGGACCCGCCCAGCCAAACTTCACGAAGATCTTCCTCCAGCTTGCTGGCAGCCTTGAATACTACGGCACGCCGGAGCCCTACATCCGTCATATCATGGCCGAACATGCCCGAATTGATGCGCTTCACAATAAGGCCACCGGCAAAAGCAATTCGAGCCGCCCTGACTACCTCACTGACGCCTATCTCGAAAATCTCATCGGCGGATGGAACAAGCTGACGCCTGTTTTGAAACTCGATAATCTTTGCCGCCAGGCTGGACGCGACATGCGCTATGCAATCCAGGGTGGTTGGAATAAAAGCGTGCCGGAATTGGCGGCGCAGGAGGCGAATTTGACTGACAGCGAAAAATCCGAATATCGTGACATTTTGTTAAAACAATATTTCACCAAAGCCGATTTCTCGATGCTGGAGTCGTTCTACAAAACCACCTACGACAAGCTTAGTGACGATGGTAAGCACCAACTCAGCCAAAGGGTCTGGCTTGGGCAAATGCCTCCTGACAAGCGAACGGCTGCCATCGAGAAGAACAAGGGCGGCACGATGATTGTCGAGATTTTCAACGAACATCAGGCCAAAACCGCCGCTTACTTTGATTCTGGCAAAGGGGAACCGGTGAATAGCGATAACCTTGAAAATGCCCTGATTGCGCAGTTGAAGCTGGGGCAGGACATCGGCGACGTGAGCAAGCTGGACGCTTTTAGCACGGATGCGCTGCTATACTCGCATGAGATTGAGGACGCGTTTGAGAAGCGGTTTGAATATGTAAAATCGCATGCGAAAACACCGGACCAGGCGGAGCGCATTCATATAGCCATGATTTCAATGGCTGAAAACCTCGTGGTGATTGCCCACTCGGAGTTTATCGCTGCGCTGCGTGAGCAGATTGCCCGCAATAATTAGCGGCTGACTGTTGGTTTGGTTGAAGCGTACTTGTTCAATGTGGTCGGGCAAACTGATGCTTGCTTGCCATCATCAAAAGCCAACGCATCAGTATCGTCTTTAGCAAGAGTCGTGTTCTGCTTTTGCGCTGTCTTCGCAAATGTTCCATCAGACTTTTTTTGCTCCGCAGTATCCACGGATACTGCGGTCTGAGAACCTAGGTTCTCAGAAAAACTTTTGCGGGACAGGACTTTGGCCACACCCTTTTTGTCCCCGGCCTCGTATTCGTGGACGAAGTCGGCCTTGTCCTGTTCCGGTATGTTTGCCGCACCCGGCGGCGCTTTGGCCTTGCCGGTCAATTCCATATAAAGCTGCTTGGATTCGTCCTTCTGCACTACCTGCGGCAATTCATCAAACGTGTATTCATGCCGCTTGATACCTTCCCAAACGCGCTCGCTCATTTCCTCCTTGCCGCCTTCAGTCAGGCGATCCCAGGAGTGCGCGTAGAATTTCTCCAACTGTCCGAAATCCTTTTTCGTGAAGAATTTTTCGGACAAGAAATGGCCATAGGTTTCCTTTTCGCTACTGCTCAACGCCGTCTCGCGCTCCACTTTCATTTTTTGCTCCGCAACCACCACGTCCGCGGTCTCTTTCTCCCGGATTTCTTCCTCTTTGGCGTCCTTCATCTTCTTTTCCAAAGCCACCATCCTGCCGCGAGCGCCATTGAGAAAATCGTTCAGAACTTGCCGCGTATTTTCCGACGCAAAGGTGAGGCCCGTTTCAGCATTTGCCACCGAAGCCTGCAAGCTCTCATATTCCGCCTTGTCCAGTTCTGAAACCATCCAATTCCCCTTCCGGCCATTCTACAGGTGAATTGTTACAGATTTATGAAAAAGGCCGGTAAAGAGTGCCTTTTCCCCATTTTTTCCTATGCCTGCCCGGTGACCACCCGGTAACGTGTAGCCCTGCCGGTGCCGATCTTTGCCAAAGCCTTCATTTCCAGCAGCTTTTTGATGATAGATTCTACCGTCCGGGGCGGGAAGCCCAAGGCTTCCACGGCCGCTTGCCGGCCAAAGGTCTTGTCCGGCAAAAGCTGTGCCCAACGCCAAAGCGCAAGCTGCTTCTCAGACAGGAGATATTCGATATCGTCCTTTTCCAGCAGACGGAGCGCCTCGCGTGCCTGCCACTGCACAACCTTCAGGAAAAACAACAGCCAAAGGGAAATGTCCTCGTTTTCCGTTTTCCATGACTTTTGCGTTTTGTTGAGAGCCAGGTAGTAGCCGGCCTTGCTGGCCTCAATCAATTTTTCGTGGGAAACCAGCGATGCGAATTCATAGCCCTGTTGGAGTAGCATCAGGTTTGAAAGCAGTCGGCTCGTCCGCCCGTTCCCGTCCTGAAACGGGTGGATCGCCAGGTATTCAAACACGAAATTTGCCACCAATATCAGCGGATGCCGATACTTCGCCTCTTCCGCCCAGGCATACCACCCCACCAGCTCGCCCATTTCTTTGGCAACCAGGTGCGGGGGCGTCGGGTCAAAGATCACGCCCACGACCTTCCCAGTGTTGTTATCCCTCGCTTCCACACGGTTTGAGCCAAATTTGTATTGCCCTTTATGCCGCGTATCCTTCTCGCTGTATTTCAGCATATCGCGGTGCATCTGTAAGATTGTGGCTTCCTTGACAGGAATGTCCCGGAAGTTGCTGAAAACCAGTTCCAGCATTTCTAGGTAGCCCGCCACTTCCTGTTCATCCCGCGTCCTGAAACGCTTGATCCGCAAGTTCCGGTACAAAGCCTCGACCTCATCGTCAGAAAGCCGGTTGCCCTCGATACGATTGGACGCACCCGTGGAAGTGACGATCACAGAATGGGTGAGCCGTCCAATCGTCTGCGGTTGCAAGCGCCCCGTGAGCCGCCAACTCGTTTTTACCGCATCAATTTCGGAAATGATGCTATATACTTCCTCAACGATTGCAGGCGAAAGGTTAAGCCGTGCCGTGAGGCGGAAATTTTGCCAGTTCATTCACATTCTCCCTATGTGAGATTATGTGAGATTATGTGAGAAAAGTCAACTGCTCTCGCCAGTGCCGACCCCGTCATCCCTGCTTTTTAATTTCCGTTGGCAAACTGGTTAAGCTGTTTTAACTATTGCCTCCCGGATCACCGACCTACCATACCAATATGTCCAATAACTACGCCGAATTGATCGAAAAGCAAAAGCAGCAGCTCCAACAGCAGCTCGCCCAACTGGAAAAGGCAGACCTGTCCGCGTTGGAAGCCAAGAAAAAGAAGCTGCTCGCTGAGATCGAGGAAGTCGACCGGCAGATTGCGGAGGTTGTAAAATCCTTGGGCATCACCACTAGCTCCAAAGCTGGCAGTGCTTCAAAGTCCCAGGGGATTCTCGTCTCGTTCAACCGGCTGCTTGAATTGTTCAAGGAGCACAAAACCAACGAACTCAACGTGCGTTCGTTGCGCCTCGACACCAAGCAAATCAAGAAGTTGGCAGCCGAGAACCCTAACCAGATTGAACTTGGTGGCAAAGGTGCCTGGCCGGTGGTCAAGCTCAAGGCTTAAGCCACACTTTAAAAATTCGCATTTCACTGAAGAGTTGCGCCCGTACGGGAGCAACTTTCATTTGTTGCTTTGGCAGAATGGCTCCATGAAAAAGCCAAAATCTGTCAAAAGTCCATCACGTAGCATCACGCTCATTTTGCCCGAAAAGGCCTATCAAGTTTACGCCCGCGCCGTGCAGATCATAGAACGTGAATACGGCGAACCGCCAAGTATGGAGCATCTGTTGGCCGAAATTTTGGGCTGCGAGCGCAATTCCGGGCGCGTCGCGCATTACCATTATAGCCGACGTCTTTCCAAATCAGACAAGTCTCTGGTGGAACTCGTCATGGCGCATGCGGTGATGGATAAGTTCTTGGGCATCGACAAGGAAATCAAGAAACGGATAGGCACCGCACCGGGCTTTGATGACCTCATTGCCCACGTCATGTCACAGGCTGACTCTACACAATTAGTGGAGGAATTTTCCAACCTTGATGGGAAGGAGGCAAAATAAGCCCTCCATCATCTTTTTTTCAAAAAATAGAACACGCTTCCTGCCAATAGAAGGACACAGGCCACGCCGACGGGAATTTCCCATGGAAATCCCAAATCGGGCGTAGAAGGTGCGCTAGTCGCTGAAGCCGAAGGCGATGGACTGAACGATGCCAAAGGGGAAGTTGGGGAAGGCAAAGGTGTAATGCCAGTCGGCACCGGATAAGCAGCCAACCATTCTTTCGGGACATAACCATGCTTAACTGCCCAAGCCCGCCACCTGTAGTCATCCGCATCGCGGTAGAAAAGAGGGTCTTTGCCATGGTTCGGGTCATCCGGCAGACGCATGTGCGCCAAAGAGTATAACGCTGCACCGGCGATATCTCCAAAAACCTCATCGCCGTTTTGCGGTGGTGGTGGTGTCTTGTTGAAGGCGTATGGGGCAACGATGGCGGCAGCTTTTTCGCTGCCAACGTCTGCTAACCAATTGAAAAGATCATTCTTATTGTATGTGCCATTGCCAGCGAGTGTCGCTTCGAGTTGGGTTTTCAAATAATCTTCTACGCCTGGGACTTGGCGAAGCGCCTGTTTAGCGGTGCGGAAATCTTCATCCGTAGCATCAGTGGTAAAGCGAAGATGGCGACCGAGATACTTGACGGCAAATGCAGGGTCAAACTTTGCGACGTCAAAGTATCCTCGATAATTCCCTTGTGCTTCCTGCTGGGCGAATTCTGTTAGTTGCGCTTGAGTCGGCGCATTTGGCTCTTGCCCAAGGCTGGTCATTGCAAACAGTAAAAACAGTAAAATCCTCATGGTTATGGATTTATGATGTCCCACTCAGGCTTGACCAGAAGAGTCGGCGCATCGGCTTGGTCTTGCGAATACATGAGGCGCTGCTGTTGTTGGGTTTCGGTAGTTGGCAAGAAAATGGGGTTGGCAGTATTGGCATTGAGATTTCCTGCCGGTATCGTTGTCACGTCGGAATGTGCCGCGATGCCGAATTGATGACCAATTTCATGTGCTGCCACATACAGGATGTGGGCGGACGTCACAATTCCGGGTGCATAGGTTACATCTTTCAACCATGTGATCTGCACATCTGGAAACGTTACCCCATTGGCGGTACTCGTAAAATCCTGGACGTAGTAGAGATTGAATCTGGCGTGGATGTTTTTCGCGGAATCACCTGTGCTGACTGCGCTCACGATGGCTACCTCTTCATCAGAGAGTTGCTTGTTCACGTGGTAAGAAGGAAAATCCAGCTTTCCGTTTTTATGGCCTGCAAGCAAGGGGTTGGCGTTCGTGGTGGTTTCATCGTAGTCCACAGGGTAATCTGTTCGGTCAACGTGGAAAAATGTATTGGTTTGCTGTCCATACACGTTATTCAAATAAGTTTGAAGATCCCCCGCAGTGGGAACGTTAGCGGGAGCAATATCAGGGTCTGTGCCGTTGTGTTGTGTGATGGCATGGATGGCAATATTGACCGTTTGGGGGGATTTTACGGAAATATTCAAACCGCCGGACGTGCCGAGGGCATTTGCGACACCGACTTGAATGTGTGAAGAATCTGTCGCTATTGCCCCGGCGCTCACAGTTAAATATTCCGCGTAGTTGGTGGTCGATGACGGCGAGACACTTTCTGCGGCACCGCTTGGCTGCATGTTGAGGGAGATATTCATGTCGCTGTTCGCGGGAGAAGCGAAGTTAACGGAATTAGTCCCTCCCGCCGGAACCATTAACCAGTGGGGGTCGCTCTGTGGATCAAAGCCCGAAGAGGGATAGGTTTGGGTCAGGGAAAAAGGGACCAAGAGAACGCTATCGCTGCTGGATGCAGCGCTTTCGGCAAAAATGGTGTGGTTGTTATTGATTACTCGCGGGAAGCCAATAACGCTTGTTTTACAGAGGTCGTTCAAGTCGTAGATTTCATTTCCGAAAACTACATATTGGTTGTAGCCTGAATATCCCACGATATCACCAGCGTTGTTGACCGCAGTTGCTTCACTGTCAAAATAATCATCCGGCAGAGCAAGTTCACCTGCGCTTTGCAATCCGGCGCTGCTTGTCCACTGTTTTGCCAACTGGCGAGTATTGTCGAAGCTGGGAGCGTAACCGACGACTAGAGAGTAATTGTTCAAGCCAACCGGAAAAAATCCAAAGGGAAAGCTCATGCCAGAACCGCTGGTGAGTGACCTGATGGCATAAGTGCCTCCCCAAGAAACCAATACCTGACCGGCATCGTTTAAGTTCTGGACGGTTAGAAGACTTGTGTTGTATAGTGAAAGTTGACCCCAATCGGAGCCATTGACGCTTTTGGCGATCATCGGCCCATGGACATTATTCGCCGTCCCGATGATCAGACCACTGTTGTTAAACCCAGCCAAATCTGTGCTATACGAAGGAGTCGAGCCGGATGCCAGATTGCCCATGTCTTTGACAGTGGATCCGTCGTAGTAAAAGGTGCTGACTTTTACATTTCCGAATTGGTTGTAAGTGGCCAACGAACCGACGATGTTTCCTGAATTATTGATGAAATACGGAAAGATGAAGCCGCCGGTCGGAGAGACCAAGGGAGTATAAGTGCCATTTTTCCAAAAGCCGGAAGAGCCAGATAAAACGCCATTGTCATTTATATCTGAAGCCGCAAAGTTGCTTAGGACGACAGGAGCGAAGTCGTAGGGGCTTTGGCCCTTGCTGTAAGCGGTAACGTTCGGCGATGATCCGGTGGCGTTGGCAAAGTGAAGCCTGTAAAGGTATTGTGTTCTCGGAAGAAGGTTGGAATCCCGATAAGTCTCTGCAGTTGCAAATTGCGAATTAACACGATCCCACGCTTGCGTTGAGTTGTTGTATCTTTCAATGACCGCTGCCGTATTGGGACTTATGCTGGGATTAGCATTTGTGCCCCCACTCCATTCCAAATCCACTGTTCCAGCATTGGCATTTGAAACCGCGTAGAAAAAGCCGGCAGCAGGAAGAGTTATGCTGTTTGAAGACGGGGTTACCGAAAATGAAGTTGAGCGATTGCTTTGCGTCGAGCCGTTGATGGCTATCAACGAGTAGCTATATGAATCGCCGTTGGTAAGATTGGTGTCATTAAAATCCGTGGACGTGACGCCGTCCGCAATGTCACTCCACGAGCTTCCGCCGACGGGTTGCCGGTAGATACTGTAGGAGGTTGCACCAGTGACTGAGTCCCAAGTTAAGGTCGCTCCTTGGTCAGTGGCCGATGCTGATGTGATGACGGGAGGCGTCAAATACGGTTGCGTCGGGTCAATCTCTTGGGCGTAGCTTTGCAAGTTGGTTAGCCCGTCACCGTTGGCGCTGAGCTCCGTGGCATCCGTCGGGTCGTTTGGATTCAGGCCGTGCGCGGTCTCCCATGCGTCGGGGATGCCATCTCCATCGGAATCATCAGAAGTGGTCAGAGAGCTCTGGTTCGAGTAACTTGATTGGTCATTGTCATCAACCGCTGCAACCCGGTAAGTATGCAAACCGTCTTGCGGAGAGGCTTGGGCATCCAAGTAGCTGTTCGTGTCGGCTCCTACTAAAGCCAAAGGAGTGAACCCACCGCCATCTACCTCACGCTCGATGACGTAGCCCGTTTCAATCGGCGTTTGGTCGTTCCACTGCAACAACACTCCAGCTTGCCCGCTTGTCCATTGCGAACTCAAGCCATCAGGCGGGTAGAGCAAGGATGATGGGGCGTCATCGATTTTGACTCTGGCGAAGTGCTGCGTTACCCCGAACGAGGAATCATCGCGCATGGTCACCAGTAGATCGGTTCCTTCATCCACGCTGGAAAGCACCGTCGGGTTATTGGGCGTGATCCAGTGGAAAAGGTCGGGGGTAGTTTGGAAAATGTAAATTAGCGACGATGGGGATTTGAGCTGGTGATAAACCAGCGTCGAATATCCCAAATTGAAGCTGTTGGTGCTTTGCGCTGCGGCGGCAGCATCAGCGGCAGTCTGGGCATCCGCAAATGGCGAAATTGCGAACGCGGCAAGGGCGATCACTGAAGAAGTAAAATTCTTGAACATTCTGGCTGGGCTCTAATTTTCAATTCCGATGAAAACACCTTCATCCTGAGGGACACTCCGCGTCACGAATTGACCATCTGCATTTCACGCGAATTTCATCACTCATTACTTCATGCAGCCTGGTCGAAACCTCACATCCGCAGCGTGTGACGCACACGAAATCACAACCGGCAGCTACGGCAATCAAATTCTGGTGCTTTTGAAATATTTTTCTGTTTCCGGAATTGCCTGAGCGCCCTGATTACATGCCCTTTCCCAATCAATTTCACACGCTCGGCAGCATATTCAATACTGGTTGGAGGTGGGCGGCGGCAGTCGTATTCGTGGTGGCCAAATCTCTCCCTGCTGTGTAGCCCGCACCACCCGGCCTTATTGATGGGCACGCTAAAGTCCCCGCCGGCCCGCGCAAGCGGATAATCGGTTCCCCCTAAAGGTCTCCCCCAATTTTCCGCGTTGCCCGGCCACTTCGTTTCCGGCTTTGCGGGACTTTGTTTGCTCTGCCATCAGGCCGCGAGAGGCGCGAGCCCACAAACTAAAAATGGAGATTTACCATGACTACAGAAGACAACACACCAGCCACCGCTTCCAAACAGCCAAGCTACATCGCTTACCACGTGCGCGAACGTGCAGGCAGTGAGGCTTTCTGGACGCGCATCGGCAGCGCCTGGAAACACAAGGACGGCAAAGGCTTCAACATCCAGATAGATGTTGTTCCGCTCGACGGGAAAATCAGCCTCCGTCTCCCTTCCGAGAAATCGGAATAACCGCATGGGGCGGTGTCAAAGCCGCCCCCAATTTAAGGAGCAGGTTATGCAAATAGCCAACCCATTTTACGCAGCACGCTTCGCGTCCAAGTATGGAAACCGGCTACCCGACCGCACATACAATGTGCTTGATTTGTTTTCAGGCATAGGAGGGTTCTCCCTCGGCCTTGAGCACGCTGGCATGAAGACGGTCGCATTCTGCGAAATCGACGGTTATTGCAAGCAGGTTCTCGCCCGCCATTGGCCGGGCATCCCGGTCTATGACGACATACGCCAACTCAACTCAAGGAGACTTCACCATGACCGAATCCCACCTATTGACATCATCTGCGGTGGCTATCCCTGCCAACCATTTAGCATCGCAGGCAATCGCCGAGGAATCCAAGATCCGCGCCATCTCTGGCCAGAGATGTATCGACTCATACGAGAGATCCGGCCGCGATGGGTCATTTGCGAAAATGTTCCTGGCCATGTTGAACTTGGCCTCGACGCCGTACTCGATGACCTGGAAAATGCTGGCTACACCGCAACGCCGTTTATTATTCCAGCTTGTGCCGTCGGGGCACCTCATCGGCGGGACCGTATATGGATTGTTGCCCACGCCGCTCGCCTCCGGTCGCCGGACGGTTTCAGGGCGCAAAGCCGACAGCCTGCTTGTGAATTATCTCCCGCGGCGGTTCAGTGGGACTTGCCCACACCCTTCACTGTTGGAAGCGATGATGGGGTTCCCGATCGGTTGGACAGAGCCCGCGCCCTCGGCAATGCCGTTGTCCCGCAAATTCCAGAGGTGATCGGACGGGCAATAATGGCTTTCGAAAAATTATCTGTTGTTCTAAAGACCTAAACTGTGCGCTCGGCGAAAGACTTGCCACGTTCGTTACCAAGCGGCTGACCTTCACAACACATACCGGAGGCAAATACTTTATGAAGCATTTCGTATTGCGCCTCAGTTAATTTTTCAGCATCACCTAACTTATATCCTGCAGCTCGTAAAATATTACCAGCCCATCCTTGTCCTAGAGTAATACTTCCTTTAGCAACGCCATCAAAAAAGCCAAGTAAGGCAACATGATTCAATCGATGAAATGCATCGGAACCCGGTAGGCTTTGAAAAGACTTTCTCGCTTCTAAAGCGAGCTCCACTATATCCATTATGCTATTCTACAATTTAAAAACACCATTGTCAATAAACATATTAATTTAATCATCTATTTTAACTGTAGGTGATTTCTCATATCCTAGGCCTTCAGCCGCCGACAATTCATCAATAAGAATGTTTTGCGGGATATTTCTAAATCTATTTAAAGGACTCTGAAGAAAAGCCCAGAGTTGACGCCACATGCGATTTAATGAAAATCTTTGCTGATACGTTTCCACACCTTTTAGATAGGCCATTCCAAATCGACTTAAATCATGGTCTTCATCGCATTGCATATCACTTAAATATAATTTAAATTTTTTTCTGAATTGCCTTCTAATACACTTATGCATTCTTCTATGTAATTCAAATATAGCGCAAAACGCAAAATTGGGTTGGAGTTTTTCATCTCGATTTTGAATCAAAAATCGATTTTGAATAATAGGGTCTCCAGATGCCAACAAAATTCTATATGACAATAATTGAAATATCTCTTCCGCAAAAATGATTTTACTATCCAGCATTAGCATTACAGTTTCTAAGAAGCGAAGCAATGATCGAGCTTCAATGTAGTTGTTTTTCTTGATTTTATTTTCATACCCCTCAAGATCACGCATAGCATTTTGAATATTCTTAATATACTTTTTTGTTTCAGCATTCTTGGCATCAAGTTCACCTTTTGCTCGTCCTGAAGTGCCTTTCATATACTTTTTCAATAAAATTCTGCACTCCCTAGCGCTTTCTAACACTAAAATTATATCATCGTGCTTTTCCGCCTGCTGGCTTATTTTATGCAGCAAATCAGCTCTCGCAATGCCTCTTTGTTGCGTTAAACGTATATAAACAAAAACCAAACCAATTACCGCTACGATTAATGCTGCTGAGTCTTTGACTCCAGCATAACCTTGGTTAAATTCTCTCCAAGATTCGAAAAAGGATACGAAAAGCGTTGCAGTCGGTGTTGCAGTCGGTGTTGCAGTCGGTGTTGCAGTCGGTGTATTAACAACTGTTTTTACAGGGAGGTGCTGAGCAAATGATTGAGATATAAGCGCAAAGCAGTTTAGCAAAAAAACAGCTACTCCAATATTGAAACTAATAACTTTCATACTTCCAATCAGATAATCCTAAAATACTTTGACAAGGCTTGACAATGGTTTCCAGCTTAGTTTGATAACCACCGTCACTTAGCACAAAGATATTCTGCGGGAAAATATATGCTACACTTCGTTCACTATCATTATTTATAGGAACAATTGTAATGCATGGATTTTTATAGATCCGTTTTTCCTTGCCATCATATATCCAAGTTCCACGCAAATTTGAATCAGACACATCACGCGAGAATGCAAACGTGTCGTTGCTTACCCAAGTGATTCCTGCACCACCTGTAACTGGCGTTGCTGTTTTGCCTTGCAAATCCACGAGAACGCCTTGCCGGTTATTCGCGCAGAAAATGTAGCGGCCATCCGGCGACGGCTCGCCGATCTTGGTGCAAAGGATAGGAAGTTGGCAAATTTCCGTCAGCGCGTTGGATGCAAGGTCATAAGTCGCCACCACCTTTTCATTCAAGACACAAGCCGCACGGTCATTTCCAAGCCATTGGAGGTCATTCATTTCAAGACGCGCGGCAGGCGTTGTTTTGGCACTGTCCGAGTCCACGTCGTAGCAATACAGCTTCCCGTTCTGGATGCCCACGATGCTTTTACTGTCTGGCGACCGCTGCCGGGCAAGGTTCGCCCTTGGGAGCACAGCCGGGTGAACATCACCGGTTTCCAGATCGACCCGCAAAAGCTTCATCAGGTTGCGCACCACCAAAGTCTTGTCGGTTCCCAGCGCGATGTTTTCGGCAAAGAACGGCTCCTGGAATAGCCCGATCGAAGTCACCTGCTTTTCATTCGTGAGCTTGAATGCCTGCCAGTCCACATCAGCCCGCCAGATGTCCTTGTCCTTCACATAAACCACCCACTTGTTGTCATCGGAAATGACCATTGTGAACCGTTGCAACAGCTTGGCATTTTCCGAACCATCAAGGTTGTAGCGGACAAACCCATTCTTGTAGCGGGCGACCAGCTTCTTCGATGGCGCATCGTATGAAAGCTTCAGCGGCATCCCTTCGCTCAGCCAGTTCTGGAAAATCAGTTCGCCGGTATCGACATTGTAGAGGTCGTTGTCGGCCAGGATAAGATGCCCCATCTTTGCCTCAATCTCGGCAACTTTGCGGGCAGTGTCCTGTTCTTGTTGGATTTCAGCGGCGTGGTCATCGGCCAGTTTTCTTGGGGAATGGGTGAACCACCAGATGCCAAAAAGGGTCGTGCTCCCGATCAGCACAACTGCCACCACAATGAACTTCGGGAATCTCCGAATCAGTGCCCACCAGTTCATTCTGTTTCCGGTGCCCCGCTTTCAGTTGGGGTGATGGTGATCGCCTCGATGAAAACCTCGTTGTCTTTGTGGTCCTGAAGTTCGGAGTCGGCCTCCTTTATCCAAGCCACCCGTTTTTGCTTGATGCCGGTGAA